>OLQU01000886.1_pt1 | contig 23315 bp, 17 predicted proteins | sample 1672271 | NCBI WGS metagenome assembly OLQU01 (sample SAMEA3136666, study PRJEB25190) | human gut metagenome | biome: human gut; feature: human-associated habitat; material: faeces | place: Austria | collected 2013 | reverse complement strand
GGGGGCTGAAAAGCGAAAGAGCGGGGATTTCAGCCCCCTCTGGACTCCCCCCCGCCACCTCAATTTCTTGCGGGAAAGATCAGCATTTGCTTGGTAAACTAGTCATTTTTGCATAATTGTGCATGAAAAGTATACCGATTTATCGGCTTATCGACAAGGAAGTTCCTTTCAATCTTCCGCGAAGCATTATTCTCATGACTTTTCTTGACACAGTTCGAGATACGCATCAATCGCCTTCCGAAAATCCGCTTCCAGTGCTTCGCGTGTCTCTCCTTCATACGAAATCAGACTGCGAACGCCCTGCACCTTGCCAAAGAACACGCCGTCCGCGTCGGAAAATTCGACCGAACCGACACAGCCTTTGTCCGTCATCGTTTGCTTCAATTTGTCCATTGCCTGATTACTCCACCCAAAACACCGCCGCATCATGCTTTCCCAGCGTCGCCGTCAGCCCGTCCGCCGTCTGCTGCTTCTCGCCTGTCCACAGTTCCCGCGCCGCCGAGTACGTCCCTTCCAGCATTTCGCCCGTCACACGAACCGTCCGCGTCTCTTCCGACAGATTGAACAGCGCCACATACAGCCCTGTGCCGTCCCTGCGCGGCGCAATCCACACGCTTTCATCCTCCGTCGTCCACAGCGGATGGGCGCACGCGCTCGTCTTTTCAATCGCCAGCACATCCCGGTTCGTTAGCAGCTTCAGCGTGAAGTCGTCATTCTTCGTCATCTCGCCGCCCATCATCAGCGGCGAACGCATCATGCACCACAGCGTCATCATCGTCCGCTGCTCCGCCTGTGTGAAGTTCGTCCAGCCGTTCGGGTCGTAGCACTGCCGCAGTGCGCCGACGGGCAGCATGTCCGCATCCGGCCAATGCCCCGGCGCGGCATGGACGCACCATTTTTCCGCCCGCTCAAACATCCCTTTGAGCAGCCGCCACTCGTCCCAGAAGTCGTCCGTGATGCGCCACATGTTCGCGTATTTCTTCAAATGCTCCGCCTGTTCCAGCGGCGCAGGGCCGGGCGACAAAGACAGCACAATGTCCCGCCCGCAGGCGCGGCAGGCGTCGGAAATGACCTCGATTTCCCGCTTGCAGTGCGGATATTCGCGCGCGATGTCGTCGCACTTGACGAAATCCACGCCCCATTCGGCGTACATGCGGAAGATGCTGTCATAGTACGCGCGCGCTTCGGGCATATCGCACCGCAAGCCGTACATATCGGGATTCCACGCGCAGATGCTGTTTGGATTCGCGACCTCGTGGCAGCCCTTCCCGCACCCCAGAATCGGCAAGTGCCGATGCGCCGCCATCCGCGGCATCCCGCGCATGATGTGGATGCCGAATTTCAGCCCCAGCGAATGCACATAATCCGCCAGCGGTTTGAAGCCTTTTCCGCCTGCCGATGACGGGAATCGCCCCGGCGCGGGCTGCAAGCGCCCGTATTCATCCATCGTCAGTTCCGCAAACGGCTCGTAGGCGTGGCTCGTCGCGGTCGGCTGATACCACTGAATATCCACAACGACGTACTCCCAGCCGAACACCTGCAAGTGCTCCGCCATGTACGCCGCATTTTGCCGCACGGTCGGCTCGTCCACCGCCGCGCCGTAGCAGTCCCAGCTGTTCCATCCCATCGGGGGCGTCTGCGCAATCATGATATTTTCCTCCTACATTATGAAATCATTATGAAATCGTGATTTGATGTCTGCTATTTTTTCAGCTCCAGATACACATTTCGATACTGGCTTGGCGTACACCCTTTCTGCGTCCGGAACACGCGGTTGAATGTCGCAATCGACCCAAAGCCAACGCGCAGCGCAACCTGCGTCACGGGCAGGTCGCTCTGGCTGAGCATCTCCGCCGCCATATCCACCCGCCGCGCATTCAGGTACTGGATGAACGTCGCGCCTGTGTGCCGGCTGAACATGCGGCTGAGCGTATAGCGGCTGAACCCCGCGTAGTCCGCCAGCACATCCAGCGTGATGTTTTCGGCGTAGTTTTTATTCAGGTAATCCAGCGCACGGTTGAAAGCGTCCTCGCCGGATAATCGCCGGTGGATGTCATTCATCTCCGCGCTGTTGGCGACATTGGGCAGATACAACTCCCCCAGCGTAGCGAATACGTCCATCAGCAGCGCATAGCACCGCAAATTCCGCAGCGGCGTGTACGCCTCGTAAGCGTCCACCAGCTGCATCAGCGTTTTGCGAACGATGGGCGTCGCTTCACTTTCCGCCGTGAGATAAATCGGCTGGCGCAGCATCGGGCGCAGCGCAGCAAACTCCTTCATTGTAAATGCAGCATTGTGTTCAAAGATGATGAGGTAGCGCTCGCTGCCCGCCGCCATGCGCAGGGCGTGCGTCGCGTCGGAGGGAACAAACAGCACCTCCCCCGCCTGCACATGATATTCCTTCCCCTTTACCGCCACCTCGCATCCGCCCAGCAGCGGCACGCAGACTTCTATGGCCGAATGAAAGTGCGGCGCATAGCTGTCCGGGTTCGGCTGATGCCATACGCGGATGGTTACGTCCCGCTGGTAGGTGATAAACTCCCGCTCGCCCTTCATCACGCGGAAGCCGGATGCCGTCAATGGTCGTTCGTGTTCCGTAATGAGCCTTCGGTTATTCATAATTTCTTCACAAACCTTTCGTGCAAATTTGCGCATTTTGCCTTGTCTTTTTTTCATCATACCACAAAGCGCAACACATTTCAAGCAAATTATAACCAAAGACGGGCAAATTTTAAGAAGTTTTTTTCTCTCGTTGAATTTATAATATGGTTGAAAGCAAACCGTTTTTATTCATTTGCAACGCATCGAAATTGGTTCAATTCCAGTTTGAAGGAGGTACGGAAACATGGAGCGTTCCTTTGGCAGCAAATACGGGAAGTGGATTGCCCTGACGGCGGTCGTTCTGGCGCTGGTGCTGTGGTTCGTTCTGTCCGGCGGTGTGGAGAACTACCGGGCAAAATACGAGGGTTATGACCTCTCGCAGCAGATTGGCGACATCGGGCGCAGCAGCACCTATTCGCTGTATTTGCGCGCGCATGAGGGCGCTCCGGACGCATCTTCGGACGTTTCCATTCCGCTGGTGACGGTGGATTCGGACGGCGTGACTGCACAGAAGGATGGTCTGCTGATGCAAAGCGGCTCTTCCGCAACGTTTGCCGTCACCGTACCGGAAACCGGTTTCTACAACATCCGCCTGACCTACCGCACTGAGGCGGCACGCGGCGTGGACTTGGAGCGCGAACTGCGCATCAACGGCGAAGTCCCCTTCGATGGCGCGGATACGCTGACCTTCACCCGCCTGTGGCACGACGGCGGCGAAGTGCGGCAGGACTCGCAGGGCAATGACATCCGTCCGACGCAGGTGGAGGTGTTCGGCGAACAGACCGCCTGCTGCCGCGATTCGATGGGCTACATCACCGAGCCGTACCGCTTTTATTTCGAGGCGGGGGAAAGCACCGTCACCCTGATTGCGACCAGTGAGCCGATGCTCCTGACCGCGCTTTCGCTCACCGCCCCCGAAAAAATGCCGGATTACGCCGCTTATGCCGCCGCGCAGCCGCAGGAGAACAGCGTTCCTGCTGACTTTGCCCTCGTGCTGGAAGGCGAAAGCAGCACCCTGCGTTCCTCCCCGTCGCTGTACGCGCGTTATGACCGTTCTTCCCCCGCCACCTCTCCCTGCGACGTGCGCCGGACGGTGCTGAACTACATCGGCGGCGATGCCTGGCGCGACGCGGGTCAGTGGATTGAGTGGGATTTCGACGTGCCGGAAAACGGCTGGTACAACATCACCATCAAAGGCCGTCAGACCTACAACCGCGGCAGCGTGTCCAGCCGTATCCTCTATATGGACGGCAAAATTCCCTTCTCCGGTATGGAGAACGTCTCCTTCCCCTACACCACGGCATGGGAAATGAACACATTGTCGGATGATTCCGGCACGCCCTACCGCTTCTACCTTTCCGCTGGGCATCACACGCTTCGTCTGGAAGCGACGCTGGGCGACATGGGGCAGATTCTCTCCGACATGGAGGAAAGCATCTACCGCCTGAACCAGATGTACCGCCGTGTGCTGGTGCTGACAGGCGTGAACCCCGACCGCTACCGCGATTACCACTTGGAGCAGGTGTATCCGGAGGTCATCGAAGCGATGGCGCAGGAAAGCCGCCTGCTCTATAAGCTCGTCGATGAGACCGTTGCCATCACCGGACAGAAATCCGACCGCATTGCCGTCGCGCAGACACTGGCAGTGCAGCTGGAATCCTTCGTCGAAGATCCGGCGAAGATTACCGAAGCCTTCACGAATTTCAAGGATAACATCACCTCCCTCGGCACGTCAATGCAGAACATGCGGCAGGTCAAGCTGGATATTGACCTGATTGCCATCACCGCGGACGGCGTGACCGTGCCGCAGCCGTCGGAAAATTTCCTCGACCGCGCGCTGCATGAGCTGAAATCCTGCGTCACGTCGTATTTCGTGGATTACAATGCCTTGGGCGATGTGTACGATGCCAGCGAGGACGTGCTGGAAGTGTGGATTCTGACCGGCCGCGACCAGTCCACCGTCCTCAAAACCATGGTTGATGACACCTTCACACCGTCAACCGGCATTCCCGTCAACGTCATGCTGGTTGACCCGAACGCGCTGCTGAACGCCGTCGTCGCAGGCAACGGTCCGGATGTCGTCATTTCAACCGACAGCTGGAACCCTGTCAACTACGCGCTTCGCCACGCGGTGGAGGATTTGACGCAGTTCGATGATTTGCAGGAAGTCCTCGACCAATTCTACCCCAGCGCCTACGCCGCGTTCAGCTTCAACGGCGGTCTGTACGCGCTGCCGGAGACGCAGCTGTGCTCGATTCTCTTCTACCGCAGCGACATTCTGGAAGAATACGGGCTGTCCGTCCCGGAAACGTGGGATGATTTGATTGCCATGCTGCCCACCATTCAGGGGGCGAACATGTCCGTCGGCATCCCCTACCCCGACATTGCCGCCCCGAATCTCTCTTCTTATTACGCCATGCTCTACCAGCTTGGCGGCGCGCTCTACAACGATTCGGCGACCCACACCACCATCAACAGCGAAGCGGGTGTGCAGGCGTTTGAGCGCTACACCAGCCTCTACAATGACTACGGTCTGCCGACCATCTTCGACTTCGTGAGCCGCTTCCGCTCCGGCGAAATGCCGCTGGGCATCTTCGATTACACGACGTTCAACACCCTGACCGTCTCCGCGCCGGAAATCCGCGGCCTGTGGGACATTGCGATTCTCCCCGGCACTTCCCGCACGGCAGAGGACGGCAGCACCTATGTGGATCACTCCGGGCATTCGCAGGGCGCCTGCTGCATGATGATTGCCACCGACAGCGAAACGACAAAGCAGAATGCGTGGCAGTTCATGAAGTGGTGGACGTCCACCGACGCGCAGGTGCGTTTCGGACGCGAGATTGAAGCCGTCTTGGGTTCGTCCGCGCGCTACGCCACCGCGAATATCGCCGCCATCGAGCAGCTTTCCTGGTCGGAAGCTCAGCTGAAAGTCATCCGCGAACAGATGACGTGGGCAGTCGGCTTCCGCGAAGTCGCCGGCGGCTACTACACCACGCGCCACATGACCAACGCCGTGCGCAAAGTGACCAACGACAAGACCGACCCGCGCGAAACCCTGCTGGATTACGCACGCACCATCAACGAGGAAATCAATAAGAAGCGCTTGGAGTTCGGTTTGCCGATCGACGAAGAGACGCCCTGAGCGAAAGGAGGAAGCATTCGTCATGACCGCGTTCTGGAAAAAGTACTTTGCGCTGAGACAGCGCAATGCGCGCATCGCGTGGGACAGAGCGAAGCACATGAAGTTCTGCTATGCGTTTCTGGCGCCCTACGCCCTGCTGTTTCTGACCTTCTACATCCTCCCGATGCTCATCTCCATCTACTACTCCTTCACCTACAACAACATTCTGGAACCCGCGCGCTTCATCGGGATGGACAACTACATCACCCTGATTTTGAAGGATGATGTTTTCCTGACCGCCGTGAAAAACACGTTCCTGCTGGCGGTGATTACAGGGCCTGTGGGCTACATCATGTCATTCTGCTTCGCGTGGCTCATCAACGAATTGCCGCGCTGGGTGCGCACGATTGCCGTCGTCATCTTCTACGCGCCGTCCATTGCGGGCAATGCCTACTACATCTTCTCTATCATCTTCCGCGGCGACGCGTACGGCTACCTGAACGCCATCCTGATGAAGCTGGGCATCCTCAACGCCCCGATTCTCTGGCTGACGACGCCGGATTACATCATGCCGGTCATCATCATCGTCACGCTGTGGATGAGCATGTCCACGGGTTTCCTTTCCTTCGTCGCAGGTTTGCAGGGCGTTGACCGCTCGCAGTACGAGGCGGGCTATGTGGATGGCATCCGCAACCGCTGGCAGGAGCTGTACTACATCACCCTGCCGAACATGAAGCCGATGCTGATGTTCGGCGCGGTCATGTCCATCACGTCCGCGTTCGGCGTGTGCGATGTGCCGATGGCGCTGGCGGGCTTCCCCTCCACCGATTACGCCGCGCACACCGTCGTCACCCACCTGTTCGACTATGGCTTCACCCGCTTTGAAATGGGCTATGCCTCCGCCATCGCCACCTTGCTGTTCCTGGTGATGATTTTGTGCAACAAGCTGATTCAGAGCGCTCTGAGGAGGATTGGCACATGAGTACCATCAATGTCCGCAGCTACAAAGGTCCAGTCAGACCGGACGGCACGCCGATTGAGCTGCCGCAGAAGGTACTGAAGCTGACGAAGAAGTCGAACATGCGCCACAAGAAGCCGAACCGCTCCCGCGTGGGCGACTTTCTGGTGGGGCTGCTGCTGTTCCTCGTCGCGTGTGCAATGGCGTTTCCGCTGGTGTTCGCCATTTCGTCCTCGCTGAAACCGCTGGATGAGCTGTTCCGCTTCCCGCCGACGCTCTTCCCGCGCCACCCCACCATCGACAACTTCTCTGACCTTCTCGTCACGATGGGGCAGAGCTGGGTTCCCTTCTCGCGCTACATCACCAACACCGTCGTCATCACCCTCGTGGGTACATTGGGGCATCTGCTGATTGCGTCCCTCGCGGCGTATGTGCTGGCGAAGTACGATTTCCCGCTCGGCAAGCAGTTTTTCGCCCTTGTCGTGACGGCACTGATGTTCAACGGCTACGTCACCGCGATACCGAACTACCTGACCATGACGCGCCTGAACCTTGTCGATACGCACTGGGCGGTCATCCTGCCCGCGTTCGCCGCGCCGATTGGGCTGTTCCTGATGAAGCAGTTCATGGAAGGGCTGCCCATGTCGCTGATTGAGTCCGCGAAAATCGACGGTGCAAAAGAATTCCGCATTTTCTGGACGATTGTCATGCCCAACGTCAAGCCCGCGTGGCTGACGCTCATCATCTTCTCCGTCCAGAACCTCTGGAACGCCAAGGCGTCCGCCGTCATCTACTCCGAGGCGCAGAAGACGCTCGTCTACGCGCTCCAGCAGATTCAGGCGGGCGGCATTGCCCGCACGGGTCAGGCGGCGGCGGTTACGGTCGTCGTCATGGCTGTGCCGATACTGATTTTCATCCTCAGCCAGAGCCAGATTCTCGAAACGATGGCGACATCCGGTCTGAAAGATTAAGAGAGGAGGACGCTGATGAACCGCATGGTTTCCCGTCTCTGCGCCTGTCTGGTTGCGTTCTTCCTCTTCGCCGCGCTCTGCGGCGGGATGGTCGCGCGCGCCGCAGACGGCTTTGACTACAATTACACCTACACCTACGATTACTGGGGCGACGAACGCCAGTCGCCGGATGCCTACCGCACCAGCGCCATGCTGTCCAGCGTCTCCCTTGGGCTGGAAACGCCGATGCGCACCCCGCGCGGGCTGACCGTCTCCGGCAATGACATCTACATCGTCGATACGGGCAACAACCGCATTCTGCAGGTCGCCCGCGACGGCGAAAACTTCACGCTGACCCGCGTGATTTCCGAAATTTCCGGCGACATCACCCCGAATACGCTCTCCGCCCCGCAGGATGTGTTCGTCATGGCGGACGGCACACTGTTCATCGCCGACACGAACAACAACCGCATCCTGAAAGTAGACCGGAATTTGAATCTGCTGAGCGTCTTCGCCCGCCCGACGGACGCGACCTTCGACCAGTCGATGGCGTTTCTGCCGACGAAACTCGTCTGCGACACAACCGGACGCGTCTTCTGCCTCGCGCAGAACGTCAACCGAGGCCTCATGAAGTACGAGGCGGACGGCACGTTCACCGGCTTCATCGGCGCGAGCGAAGTGAAGTACACATGGTACGAGCTGGTGTGGCGGCTGCTCTCCACGAAGGAGCAGCGCGCACAGCAGGCATCCTTCGTTCCGACGGAATACAACAACATTGCGCTGGATTCGGAAGGCTTCTTCTTCGTCACCACGCAGACCTTCGATTCCAACGAGCTGACCTCCGGCGCGGCGAAACCCGTCCGCCGCCTGAATGCCATCGGCACGAACATCCTGATTGAAAACGGCACGAGCCACGTCATCGGCGACCTGCAGTGGGCGCGCGGCGACAAGAACATCACCAACTCCGGTCCCTCGAAGTTCGTGGATGTGACCGTGCTGGACAACGACATCTATTCCGTCATGGACAAGACGCACAACCGCATCTTCACCTACGACAAGCAAGGCAACCTGCTCTGGGCGTTCGGCGGTGTGGGCAACATGGACGGATACTTCCTGAATCCCGTCGCTTTGGAGCATCAGGGCTATGACCTGCTGGTGCTGGACAGTCAGGACTGCTGCGTGACCGTGCTGACCCCGACAGAATACGGCAAGCTGGTCTATAAGGCGACCGAGCAGTACCACGCGGGCGAATACGCCGCTTCTGCCGACACTTGGCGCGAGGTCATGAAGCGCAACGGCAACTATGACCTTGCCTACATCGGCATCGGGCGCGCGCTTTTGCAGCAGAAGCAATTCAAAGAAGCCTGTGACTATTTCGCCATGGCGCGCGACAGCCGCAATTACTCCGAGGCGTTCCGCTACTACCGCTCCGAGTGGGTAGAGCAGAACATTGGGTGGATTTTCGGCATCGTCGCGGTGCTGCTGGTCGTTCCGATGTTCGTCGGGCACATCCGCAAAATAAAGTGGGAGGTGGACAACGCATGACGCTCGCAGCAAAACTGACCGACAAGCAGAAGTGGCAGCGTCTGCTGTCCTCCCTGCGCTATTCGCTCTACGTTATCTTCCACCCCTTCGATGGCTTCTGGGATTTGAGCCGCGAAAAGCGCGGCAGCCTCGGCGCGGCGAACATCATCGTGTTTCTGGTGCTGCTTGTCCGCCTGCTGTCCATGCAGTTCACGCCTTTCCTGTTCATGAACGTCTACTGGCCGAGCGTGAACATCATCCAGCAATGTCTCGCCGTCCTCCTGCCGCTTTTGTTCTTCGTGGCGGGCAACTGGGGGCTGACGACGCTGTTTGAGGGCAAGGGCACGTTCAAGGATGTCTACATCGCCACCTGCTACGCGCTGACGCCCTACGTCATCCTGCAAGCGGCGATGATTCTCCTCGCAAACGTCATCACCGCCAAGGAAGGCGCGTTCTACTACGTTCTGGAGGGGCTGTCGCTGGGCTGGAGCGGTGTTCTCATCATCTGCGGCATGATGCAGACGCATGACTACTCGCTGGGCAAGACGCTGCTGTTCACCATCATGACGCTGCTGGCGATGGTCGTCATCATCTTCCTGCTGCTGCTGTTCTTTTCGCTCGTTGGCGACGGCATCGGCTATTTCGTCTCCCTCTACAAAGAAGTGCTGTTCCGTCTGTACTGACGAAAGGAGAAAGTATCCATGAAACGACGCATCCTTGTGCGGATCGTGCTGGTTCTGATTCTTCTTCTGGCACTTTATCCGCTGACGAAATTCGTCATTCTTCCGCTCTTTGACACCTCCGGCGAGCTGGAAGGGCACGACGTGCCGCTTTACGGCTACTCAGAGCCTGACACGCCGATGGTCATGGAGAATGACGCTCTCCGCTTTGAGCTTGACCCGGCGACGACCCACTTCACCCTCACCGACAAGCGCACCGGGCACGTCTGGCTGTCCTCGCCTGATAACGCGGACAGCGACCCGATTGCCCTGCCGGTGGAAAAGAACAAGCTGAACTCCACCTTGAGCCTCACCTACGCCGCCTCCACCGGCATGACCACCCAGTTCACCTCGCAGGAACACAGCATTTCAAACGGGGTCTACGAAGTGCTGATGCAGGAGGATGGCAGCGTCCGCGTGAACTACTCCGTCGGACGCGTGCAACGGTCTTTCCTCATGCCGACTGCCATTGGCGACGCGCGAATGCAGCAGTTCATGGAGAAAATGACCTCCAAGCAGAAGAAGGACATCAAAGAATACTACCGTGAATACAATATTGACAAGCTCCGCAAGACTGACGACAAGGCTGCTTTGCTCGCCGCCTACCCCGATTTGGCGGAAGAGCACGTCTGGGTGCTGCGCGATGGCACAAAGGATCACCTGAAGCAGCGCTGCGAAAGCATCTTTGCCGAAGTGGGCTACACGGCGGAGGATCTGGCATACGACAACAGCCGCATCGTGCAGGCGGGCAGCACCATCGCCAAGGCCGTTTTCAACGTCTCGATGGTGTTCCGTTTGGACGGCAGCGACCTTGTTGTCGAAGTACCGCTGGATGACCTTGCTTACGACGTGGATTACCCGCTGACGAGCCTGACGCTGCTTCCGGCTTTCGGCGCGGGCGGCACGGCGGATGACGGCTTCCTGTTCGTCCCCGACGGCAGCGGCGCGATTATCCGCTTCAACAATGGCCGCGTTTCCCAGCGCGCCTACTACGCCAACCTCTACGGCTGGGACTGGGCGTCCATCCGCACGCAGGTGACGAACGAAACGCGCATCAACTTCCCGGTTTTCGGCGTTTCGGGCGACAGCGGGTCATTCATCTGCATTCTGGAGGACGGTGCATCGTGGGCGGGCATCGGTGCGGACATTGCCGGCCGCCTGACCTCCTACAACACCGTCAACGCAACGTACACCATCGTCCACGGCGACGCCTACGACGTTTCCGAGCGCACGAACAACGCCGTCTACATGTTTGAAACAGCGCATCCGACGGGCTTCATCCGCCAGCGCTACCGTTTTCTGCCCGAATCGGGCTACATAGACATGGCGGCGTCCTACCGCGACTACCTGACCGCAAAGTACCCGAATTTTGCCGCACAGACGGTGGATGCGGACGCGCCGCTGAGCATCGAGCTGATTGGCGCGATTGACAAGGTGCAGCAGGTGGCGGGCGTGCCCACCAGCGTCCCGATTGCCATGACGACTTATGCGGAAGCGAAAGAGCTCCTGCGCGAGCTTGTCACCCGCAACCTGGCGCAGAACATGTCGATTCGCTACGCCGGATGGATGAACGGCGGCATGAATCAGCAGCTGCTGTCCTCCGTCCGCCTGATTCGGCAGCTGGGAACACAGGAGGAGCTGTTCTCCTTCGCACAGAATGCCGCGATTGCGGGTGTGCCGCTCTATCTGGACGGTTTGACGGCTTTCGCGCGCGACAGCGGCCTGCTGGAAGGCTTCATCTCCTTCCGCGACGCTGCCCGCTTCACCACGCGTGAAGAAGCGGAAATCCCCGAATACAGCCCAATCTGGTACGGCGCGAACGACGACCGCGACACCTACTACCTCGTCAAGCCCGCCATCGCCATGCGCAGCGTCAACACCTTGGTGGACGCGGCGGCTTCCTACAGCGCAGGCGTTTCCTTCCGCGACATTGGGTACATGCTCTCCGCTGATTACGACAGCAAAAACCACACGACCCGCGAAGCCGTGCTGCATCAGCAGGCGGAAAAGCTCGCTGAACTCAAGGCATCCGGGCGCGACGTGATGATTCGTCAGGGCAACGACTACGCCGCGGTTCAGGCGACGCTCATCACCGACATGGACTTCGACGGCGGACAGTATTCCATCATCGACGAGTACATCCCCTTCTACCCGCTGGCGCTGCACAGCCGCGTATCCTACACAGGCGCATCACTGAATCTGGCGGATGACGCGGAGGAAGTCCTCCTGCGCAGCGCGGAAGTGGGCGCGGGCCTGCAATACACGCTGACCGCCCAGAGCGCGCGCGTTTTGCAGGATTCCACCTACTCCGAGTTCTACGGTGCGGACGCGTCGCTCGTGCTGGATGACATCACCGCACAGGTCGCGCAGTACCGTCAGACGCTTTCGGGCATCTTCAATCAGGAAATGACAGGCCATGAACGCGTCGGGAACGTCACCATCACGACTTACGCAAACGGCACACGCGTCTACGTCAACTTCGGCTATACCGACACGGCGGTGGATGGCATCACCGTTCCCGCCCGCAGCTATGCAGCGCAACAGGAGGTGAGCAAATGAGCGGCAAACGCATTTCCATTCGTGCGCGCCGAGCAGTATCCGGCTATCTGTTCATTATGCCCTTCATCATCGGCTTCCTGTGCTTCATGCTGCTGCCGCTGGTGGATTCCTTCTGGATGAGCCTGTGCCGGGTGGACGTGACCGCCGGACAGGGCTTCCAGACGACCTTTATCGGGCTGGACAACTACATCCGCGCCTTCACCATTGACCCGGAGTTCAACAAGCTGCTCAGCGAAGAAATCGGCGTGATGGTCACGCACACCATTGCGATTCTCGTCGTGTCCTTCGTCATTGCCATCGTACTGAATCAGGAATTCAAAGGGCGCGCATTCGTCCGCGCTATCTTCTTCCTGCCCGTTATCCTCTCCAGCGGCGTTCTCATCGGCTTGGAGACGGACAACACCCTGATGGCGGGAATGCAGCAGATGATGGCGGAGTCCTCCCCGTTCACGCTGTCCGAGTCGCTGATGAAGATTCTCAAACTCACGGGCATCGGCAGCGACGTGCTGGACATCGTCTTTTCCCTGATTGACGAAGTGTACGACATTGTGATGGCAAGCGGCATCCAGATTGTCGTTTTCCTCTCCGGTCTGCAGAACGTTCCGCGCAGCCTGTACGAAGCGGCGGACGTCGAGGGCTGCTCGAAGTGGGAAGCCTTCTGGACGATTACCTTCCCGATGGTCTCCCCCCTGCTGATTGTCAACATCATCTACACCATCATCGACTTCTTCATGAAGACAGACAGCGAAGTCATGAAGAAAATCAATGAAGAAATGACGCTGAAATACAACTACGGCTTCTCCTCCGCAATGGCTTGGGTGTATTTCGCCATCACGATTGTCCTCATCGGCGCAAGTGCCCTGATGCTGAAAGGAGTGGTGAGCAGCGATGAGTAAGCAGACCGTGACCCATGCTCATCCCAGCGGCAGCTTCTGGGCGCGCAACCGCAAGTCCGGCGGATATCTGCTCCGCAAGACAGTGCGGCGCAAGGGCTATCAACTGATTCGCTTCCTGCTGCTGTTCGGGCTTTGCTTCATGATTATCCAGCCCCTGCTGGACAAGCTGAGCGTCTCGTTCATGGCGGAGCGCGACCTGTACGACTCCACGGTCATCTCGATTCCGCGTCACCTGACGACAGCGAATTACTCCCTCGCCGCCAGCAAAATCCTGCTGAATTACGGCACGACGTTCCTGAACACGCTGATCGTCTCCCTCGCGGTGTCGGTGCTGCAAATTGCCGCCTGCACGCTCGTGGGCTACGGCTTTGCGCGTTTCGAGTTCCCGTTCAAGAAGTTCTGGTTCGCGGCGGTCATCATCACCGTCATCATTCCGCCGCAGACGATTTCGTCCTCGCTTTACCTGCACTTCAACTTCTTCGACATCTTCGGCATTTTCAAGGCGACGACGGGCAGCAGCCTGAACCTGCGCGGTTCGCTCATCCCCTACGCGCTCATGTCCGCAACGTGCATGGGGCTGAAGAATGGGCTGTACATCTACATGATTCGCCAGTTTTTCACCGGCATTCCGAAGTCGCTGGAGGAAGCGGCGTATGTGGACGGATGCAGCATCTTCAAGACGTTCTGGCGGGTGATTCTGCCCGACGCCGTGCCGATTCTGGTCTCCTGCTTTCTGTTCTCCTTCGTCTGGCAGTGGACGGACACGTTCTACTCCAAGCTGTTCTTGGGGAACATCAAGCTCCTGAGCCTTGAAGCCTCTACCGTCGCCGACCGCCTGAACAGCTACGTTTCCATTCAGCTGGGGCTTTCCGGCGGCGCGTCGATGGGCTATCAGCAGCAGATGGTTTCGACCGCCACGCTGATGCTCGTCGCCCCCCTGCTCGTCCTCTACCTCTTCGCCCAGCGTTCCTTCGTCGAATCCATCGCCGCAAGCGGCATCAAGGGATAATGGGGAGGCGCCAGAGGCTCTGCCTCTGGACTCCGGCAGGGCTCTGCCCTGCACCCGCGAAGGGTCTTCGACCCTCTCGACACCCTTTTCGCGATTGAGTTGGTGACACTCTCATACTGGTTCCGCGTGTTTATTGGGGGGACGCAAGGGGCGCTGCCCCTTGACTCCGCCAAAGGGTCTTCGACCCTCTGGACTCCCTTTCGCGCGATTCAGTTGGTGACGACTGCATACAATGCCCGCGTGCTTATTGGGGTGAACCCGCGGCTTAGAGGTACTTCACCTTCACCGTCGGCGGAAGCATCTCCGGCACGTCCTGCCCCTTCGCCAGCACCAGCACCTCAATGCGGTACAGGCGCATCAGCTCCGGCAGCGTCAGCTTCTCCGTCTCCAATTCCAACACGCGGTCAACACACCGCAGCGCCAGCAGCGAACTTTTCCGCACATCCTGCGCACATCCGGTCAGCGCGACCGTCAGGTGTCCGCCCTCGTCCTTCGCGCGGGTCAGGAACGCAATCGCCTCGTGCGACAAGTCCGCAAATTCCCCGATGACCATCACGCGGCGCATGATGCCGCCGGAAATGTGGCGCATGAGGGCGCTCTCGAAGCGTACCGCCAGTTCGCTCTGACGCACTTCGCTCGTCTTGTCGCGCGTCATGAGCGCCAGCGCCATGTCCTTCGCGCTGATTTCGCCCTTCACGACCGCATTCACCGCCTTGGCAATCGGCATTTCCACCTGATAGCGCTCCATCAGCTGCATCGCGGCGGGCAGCGCATTGATGCCCTCCACCGTGCCGACCTGCCGAACGGCTTCCTGCGGCGGAACACCCTGTCCGATGAGGATGCCGCAGCGGTTGTTGCGGCTGTGCATGGATGTTGCGGTCACGATGAGGTCGCCGATGCCCGCCAGTCCGCCGAACGTGTACTCCGCGCAGCCCATTTTCAGCCCCAGACGGCTGATTTCGGCAATGCCGCGCGTGATGAGGGCAGCGCGGGCGTTGTCGCCATTGCCCAGCCCGCTGGAAATGCCGACGGCGAGCGCCTCAATGTTCTTCATCGCGCCGCACAGCTCCACGCCGAGCACGTCCGTGTTCGTGTAGGTGCGCATACAGGTGTTCATGAACACGTCCTGCACCGTTTCCGCCACCTGCATATCCGTGCAGGCGGATACGATGGAAGTCGGCATATCGAGCGCGACTTCCTCCGCGTGGGTCGGGCCGGACAGCGCAACGAGCTTCACATGGTCATGCTGACCGTCCTTGCTCAATTCGTCGCGGATGACCTCGGTCATGGTCATGAGCGTGTCCGGCTCAATGCCCTTGGCAACATCCACGATAATCTGTCCGTCCGGGATGAACGGGCGCGCGCTTTCCGCCGTCTGCCGAATGGCGATAGACGGCACGGCGAAAAGCAGAATATCCTTGCCGCTCGCCACTGTCTGCAAATCGCAGGTGAAATGCACCGTTTCGGGGATGACCAGCCCCGGCAGCGCGGGATGCGTGCGCGTAGCAGACAGATTTTCGATTTCCTTCGGGAATTTTGACCACACGGTCACATCGTGCCCGTTGCGGTGCAGCAGCCGCGCCAGCGCAATGCCCCATGTGCCGGAGCCAAGAATGCCAATTGTCGTCTGGTTATTCATGCGATGTTTCTCCTTCCGCTGGATGATGGACGTTCAGCTCGCGCATCAGCATCTCGTAAAACTCCCTCTGATCGCGCCGCAGCCGAATGAAATGCCCTTCGGGATTCAGGAAGCAGTGTTCGGATGTGCCGGTGAACACACGCGTTCCGTCCTGCTTCGTCATGTCGTAGCCAATCGTCAGCACGACGCCGTTGAACGCCTCCACGCGCACATCCACCGTGATGCGGTCGTCGAATGTCGTCGTCGCCAGATACTTGCAGTTCACCGCCGTCACGGGCGAAATCACCCCGCGGCGCTCCAGTTCCGCATACGGGAAGCCGAGCTGTTCCAGATACGCCACGCGCGCTTCCTCCATGAAGCGGATATAATTCGAGTGGTGCGTCACGCCCATGCGGTCGGTTTCATAATACTGCACCCGATGTGTTAATGCTTGCATTACTTACCAATTCAGGCGGCATCCGTCCGCGGAGCAGCCCGTTTCCTCCTGATTTTCTTCCGCCGGAATCACGCCGCGCAGCACGTCCGTCATTTCCGGCAGCGTGTACGCCCGCAAGCGGATGCGCTGCCCGTTGACGAAGAGAATCGGCACGCCGCGCGGATGATAGGTGTCCAGCGTGTTTTGGATGGCGGTCTTCACGTCGTCCGCATAGGTGCGGTTTTCCAGCGCCTGACGCATTTCGTTCGCGTTCAGCCCGATTTCTGCCGCCAGCGCGCACAGCACGTCAATTTGCCCGATGTCGCGCCCCTCGACCCAATACGCGCGGTAAACCCGGTCACTCCACGCCTCGTGTCTGCCCGCTTTGTCCGCCAGCACCGCCCCTTCAAACGCCAGATACGTCATTGGGCGCGGGCGGATTTCCGGCGGAAGCTGCATATGCAGCCCGACCGTCTCCGCGGGTTCTTTCAGCCGCGCGAAATACGCCCGATGCTCCTCGTCGCAGATGTCGCTCGGTTCGCTGCCTTCGGGGGTCAGCGCATACGGATGCTCAATGATTTCCGCCTCTTGGTGCAGCGTTTTCAGCGCCGCGCGGAGGTTTTCCTTCGTGACAAGGCAGAACGGGCACACATAGTCTGTCAGAAAATCAATGGTCAGCATGGGGGTCTTCTCCTTTCGGGGGATAATCAGCCGTCGTCGTCGCGCCAGCACTCGTTTTTCGCGCTGCCGTCGCGGTACGTCGGTTCATAGGGCGACATGTCCTCGTCGTCCTCATCGGGGGACACGCGGTCGCTGTCGTCAGGAATTTTGCGGATGCGCTCCATCTTCGCCGCCTCCTTGCGTTCTGCCTTCTATCATACCACTTTCGCGGAAGGACTGCAAGGGGGAAGAAAAAGCGCCTTGCCCCGGATGGTATGCGGGACAAGGCAGAAAGGGATTTGCTTGCGGGTTAGTTGTTCAGCCAGTCGTTGGCGTCGGGGTAGGTGTAGGGGATGTTGTTGGTTTTGGCGTACTCTAAGGCGTAGGAGTTGCGGGGGACGGTGAGGGTGAGGTTGAAACAATTGTCGAATGCGTAATAACCAATGGTGGTAACGGAATCGGGGATGCTGACGGTGGTCAGGGATCCGCACTTCTCGAACGCGCTTTTCCCAATGGCGGTAACGGAATCGGGGATGCTGACGGTGATCAGGGAATCGCAGGAGTAGAACGCGTTGTTCCCAATGGCGGTAACGGAATCGGGGATGCTGACGGTGGTCAGGGAATCGCAGGAGGCGAACGCCCAGTCCCCAATGGCGGTAACGGAATCGGGGATGCTGACGGTGATCAGGGAATCGCAGGAGTAGAACGCGTTGTTCCCAATGGCGGTAACGGAATCGGGGATGCTGACGGTGGTCAGGGAATCGCAGGAGGCGAACGCCCAGTCCCCAATGGAGGTAACGGAATCGGGGATGCTGACGGTGATCAGGGAATCGCAGGAGGAGAACGCGTTGTCCCCAATGGAGGTAACGGAATCGGGGATGGTGATGCTCGTCAGAGAATAGCAGGATTCGAACGCGCCGACCCCAATGGAGGTAACGGAATCGGGGATGGTGATGCTCGTCAGAGAATCGCAGGAGGAGAACGCCCAGTCCCCAATGGAGGTAACGGAATCGGGGATGGTGATGCTCGTCAGGGAAGAGTTGTCGAAGAACGCGCCGTTCCCAATGGAGATAATTCCCTGCGGAATGGTATAAGTTGAAGAAGCCTTTCCCTCAGGGTAGGAAATCAAGGTTTTATCGGCTTTTCGGAACAAAACGTCATCAATGACGGCAAAATACGGATGGTCGGGGGAAACGAAAATACTTTTCAGGGAGGAGCAGAATACAAAGGGATTCACACCAATTTGTGTCACGAAATCGGGGATGGTGATGCTCGTCAGGGAATCGCAGTCGGAGAACGCGCTGTCACCGATGGAGGTAACGGAATCGGGGATGGTGATGCTCGTCAGGGACTTGCAGCAGGAGAACGCACTGTCTCCAATGGAAATAACGGAATCGGGGATGGCGACGCTAATCAGGGAATCGCAGCAGAAGAACGCGCTGTTTCCAATAGCAGTAATCCCCTGAGGAATGTTATAAGTTGTGTACTCCCTTCCTTTAGGATAAGAAATCAAACAGCTATCTGCTTTACGGAATAAAACGCCATCAATGGCAAAAAAGTACGGATGTTCAGAAGAAACGAAAATACTTTTTAGTGTGCTGCAGTATGCAAAAGGATTAGCAGAAATTTTCGCAACGGAATCTGGGATGATGATGCTGATTAGAGAATCACACCAATAAAACGCTCTGTCATCAATAGAAGTAACCTTTTTCCCATTGAGCATATTGGGAATGGTGAGCTTTTCTGCTTTTCCATTGTACCCTGTAATCTCCACCGTTCCATCATCCAGTAGTGCATACTCATACTCCCCAGACGTGAACGTCTCGCGTTCCACATCCTCCGCAAGTACACCCGTCCAGCAGGCACACATCATCACAACGACCATCAGCAGAGCTACGAAGCACTTCTTTTCCATTAGAACAACCTCCTTTATGCCGTTATCATACACAACAAGCCTTCATTTGTCAATGCGATTCCATAAAAAGCCCCCAGCATATCCACGATACGAAAATATTTGTTCGTGTTCGCCTTGCATGTGCCGGACAAAATGTGCTATACTGTGTTCCTAAGCCAAGGAGGATTGCAACGATGAACGACCAAATCATCATTCGCGGCGCAAGAGAACATAACCTGCGCAATGTCAGCCTGACCGTCCCGCGCGACAAGCTCGTTGTGTTTACGGGGCTGTCCGGGTCGGGCAAAAGCTCGCTGGCGTTCGATACCATTTATGCCGAGGGACAGCGGCGCTATGTGGAAAGCCTGTCCAGCTATGCGCGGCAGTTTCTGGGGCAGATGGAGAAGCCCGATGTTGACCAGATTGACGGCCTGTCCCCCGCTATCTCCATTGACCAGAAAACCACCAGCCGCAATCCGCGCTCGACCGTCGGCACGGTGACGGAAATCCACGATTATCTGCGCCTGCTTTATGCGCGCGTGGGGCATCCGCACTGCCCGAAGTGCGGCAAGGAAATCCGCCAGCAGACCGTTGACCAGATGGTGGACGCAATCGTCGCCTACCCCGAAGGCACGAAGCTGATGGTGCTGTCGCCCGTCATCCGCGGCAAAAAGGGCGAACATGTCAAAGTGTTCGAGGAGGCGCGCAAGAGCGGTTTCGCGCGCGTGCGGGTGGACGGCGAGCTGTATCGGCTGGAGGAAGTGCCGGCGCTGGACAAAAAGAAGAAGCATTCGATTGAAATCGTCGTTGACCGCCTGATAGTCCGCCCCGGCAAGGAGTTCCAGAGCCGTCTGGCGGATTCCATCGAGACGGCGACGAAGCGCTCCGGCGGCTTGGTCATCATGGACATGATGGACAAGGGCGAACTGCTCTTCTCCATGAATTACGCCTGCCCGGACTGCGGCATCTCCATCGAGGAACTCAGCCCGCGCATGTTCTCCTTCAACAGCCCATATGGCGCGTGTCCGGCGTGCAGCGGGCTGGGATACCGCATGGTGGTAAGTACAGATATTCTGTTCCCGGATAAGTCGCTGTCCCTGCGGCAGGGCGGACTGAACGCCATGGGCTTCGGTTCGGCGGATGGCGACGGCGTGACGGCGCAGTATTTCCAAGCCTTATGTGACAAGTACGGCTTCACGATGGATACGCCGATTCAGGAGATTCCCGAAGCGGGCATCCATGCCCTGCTTTACGGCACGGGCAGCGAGAAGCTGACCATGACCTATGACACGCCCAGCGGCAGGGGAACGTATTCCACGACGTTCGAGGGTGTGATTCCGTCCTTGGAGCGCCGCTATGAGGAAACAGGCAGTGAAGCCATGAAAGCCGCCTATGAAGAATACATGGCGGAAGAACCCTGCCCGGTCTGCCACGGCAAGCGCCTGAAGCCGGAAGCGCTGGCGGTCACAGTCGGCGGCAAGAATTTGTATGAGGTGTCCAGCCTGTCCATCACGGACGCGCGGGCGTTCTTTCAGTCGCTGGCGCTGACGGAGAAGGAAAGCATGATTGCCGCGCAGATTTTGAAGGAAATCAACGCGCGCATGGGCTTTCTGGAGGACGTCGGGCTGGGTTACCTGACATTGGCGCGCGCGGCAGGGTCGCTGTCCGGCGGCGAGGCGCAGCGAATCCGGCTGGCGACGCAGATTGGCTCAGCGCTCATGGGCGTGCTGTATATTCTGGATGAGCCGTCGATTGGCCTGCATCAGCGCGACAACATGAAGCTCATTAACACCTTGAAAAAAATGCGCGACTTGGGCAACACGCTGATTGTCGTCGAGCACGACGAGGACACGATGTACGCGGCGGACTGGATTGTGGACGTCGGGCCGGGCGCGGGCATCCACGGCGGCAACATCGTCGCGGAAGGCACGGTGGAGGATATCAAGCGCAATCCGAACAGCATCACCGGGCAGTACTTGTCGGGCAAGAAGCGCATCGAGATTCCCGACGTGCGCCGTCAGCCGAAGGGCTTCCTGACCATCCGCGGCGCGAAGGAGCATAATCTCAAGAACATTGACGTGAAAGTGCCGCTTGGCTGCCTTTGCTGCGTGACGGGCGTGTCGGGGTCGGGCAAATCCAGCTTGGTGAACGAAATCCTCTACAAGCACTTGGCGAAGGTGCTGAACCGCGCGAAAACCCGTCCCGGCGCGTTTGGCAGCATGGAGGGCGTGGAGCAGCTGGACAAAATCATCTGCATTGACCAAAGCCCCATCGGGCGCACGCCCCGGTCGAATCCGGCGACGTACACCGGGCTGTTTGACCAGATTCGCAAGATCTTTGCCGCCTCCCCCGAAGCGAAGGCGCGCGGCTACAAGGAAAACCGCTTCTCCTTCAACGTCAAGGGCGGGCGGTGCGAAAACTGCTGCGGCGACGGGATGCTGAAAATCGAAATGCACTTCCTGCCGGATATTTTCGTGCCGTGCGACGTGTGCAAGGGCAAGCGCTACAACCGCGAGACGCTGGAAGTGACCTACAAGGGCAAGAATATCTCCGACGTGCTGGACATGAACATCGAGGAAGCCATCACGTTCTTCGAGAATCACGAGAGCATCCGCCGCAAGCTCGAAACGCTCTATGACGTCGGCTTGGGGTACATGAAGCTGGGGCAGGCATCGACGACCCTTTCCGGCGGCGAAGCGCAGCGCGTGAAGCTGGCGACGGAGCTCAGCCGCCGCGCGACGGGCAAGACGCTCTATGTCTTGGACGAGCCGACGACCGGGCTGCACATGGCAGACGTGGACAAGCTCATCGGCGTTTTGCAGCGCCTGACCGAAACGGGCAACAGCGTGCTGGTGATCGAACACAATCTGGATGTCATCAAGGTGGCGGACTACCTGATTGACCTCGGCCCGGAAGGCGGCGACAAAGGCGGCGAAATCGTCTGCGAAGGCACGCCGGAGGAAGTCGCCGCGTGCGAAAAGTCGTACACGGGGCAGTTCCTCAAGAAGATGCTGGGGAAACGCTGATTTCTGCCGCGCAATGCGGATGCCGTCAGCGCGAATCCGATTCCGAAGCGAATCACCATTTGAGAAATTGACAAGGCGGGTGTGCCTGCCATCAGCGGAGCGCACCCGCTTTCTTCTGCGCGAAAATGCAACATTCCCGGAAATATGTTGAAATTCATCGAAAAACGCGATATAATGGAACAAGTTAATCTGCCGGAAAGGGGTGAGCGGCTTGAAGAAACATGGAATCCGCGGCCTGCTGATACTGGCGCTGATTTGGGCGCTTATCGGCGCGGCATGGGCGGAGGAAATGCTGCCCGCCTCCATCCGCGAGGCGCAGTCCGCTGAAGAGGCAAACGCGCTGCTCATCCAGTCTGATACCGGCGAACGCTTGGATGTCGTGAGCGGGCAAGTCCGCCTGATTGTCCAGACGCGGCGCGACGACATGTTCTGCGCTGATTACTGGCGTTCGGGCGAGGAAAAAGGCGAATTTGACCTGACTGCGAAGGAAAACCGTTACGGCGCGCCTTATGCCTACTACATCGGCACCATGTGCACGCGTGCGGTGTACTCGATGGCGCTGTCCTACCTTGGCGTGGATATGACCCCGGTGGATATGAGCGTCCTTGTCCAGCGGCGCACGCTGAATGAGCCGTACGACGAAATCACGGCGCTGGTGGATGGTTTGGCGCGGCGTGGATTGACCGAAGCGACATTTGATGAAATGATGGCGCAGTATCTCAACGATGAGCGATATTCGCCGCTATATATATATATGAAGCGGACGAACGGTGTGGGCCATGCGCTGCTGATTGTGGGGTATAATGCGGAGCGGAAGCGGTTTGTGGCGGTTGATCCGTCGCCGCGCGGATTTCAGGGGGATACGGTGCGGACGTATGAATTGTCGTTTGCGCAGAATCGCCAGCGGGTGATGCGCTGCCCGTATGCGAAGGATTTGGAAGGCGCAAAGGTCTTGCAGGTGTATCAGTGGTATTGGATAGGGGAAGAAACAGAAAAAGAATAGGCGCGGCACAAAGGGGCTAAACACGCGGAAAAAGGATGGAGAAGAAGCCGTCTCCATCGCGCAGAGGGGTCAAAAGGGGAATTTCGCACGTCCGCAGACGCGCACCCTAAGCCGCGCTATTACACCCTCGTCTGTCCTAAACACAGCCATGTAACCTTTTCTTCATGTTCCGCAACGTTCAAAGTAACCTCTTTCGCAAATTGTATTCAAATTGTACACACCTGTACTTCAACTGTTTTTTTTGCATTTTCCAGCCGAAAACAGCCTGCTTTTTTACATTCATCACTTTTCTTTTTCTCGTATCCGTGATAGAATAGAAGCGTGAATACTTCTTATTG
>OLQU01000877.1_pt1 | contig 23420 bp, 21 predicted proteins | sample 1672271 | NCBI WGS metagenome assembly OLQU01 (sample SAMEA3136666, study PRJEB25190) | human gut metagenome | biome: human gut; feature: human-associated habitat; material: faeces | place: Austria | collected 2013 | reverse complement strand
CAGACATATCTGGCTGAATTCAGTGGCTTCAGCGTTAGTTTTATCTCAGATCTGGAACGAGGGAAAGCGACGGCAGAAATAGGAAAGACCCTGCAGATCATACATTTGCTGGGGATGGATATTTTGGTGGAGAAGCGGGGGTAAGATGGAGATGGGAAACAGATACGATAACATTTTACAATTCAAGGGGACTTGGCGGGATTACCAGGAGCGGGTCCTGTCCAATTCGGGAAAATACCTGGCGGACGGCAAGCTGCACATTGTGGCGGCGCCGGGTTCCGGGAAGACAACCCTTGGCATTGAGCTGATCCGGCGGCTGGGGGAGCCCTGTCTGATCCTGTCGCCCAGTATTACCATCCGGCAGCAGTGGCTTGCCCGGATCACAGAAGGATTCCTTGTGGAAGGGCAGGCGCCGGAGGAACTGATGTCCAATGACCTGAAGCAGATGAAGCCGATCACGGCCATCACCTATCAGGCGCTGTACAGCGCCATGAAACATTACCAGGGAGAGCTTCGGGATCAGGGGGAGGAAGAAGACGAAGAGCCGGATCCGGTTCTTGCTGAAGAAACAGAGGCGGTAGACTTCCGGGAGTTTGATATCCTGGCGGCGGTGAAGGAAGCCGGGGTGAAGACCATCTGTCTGGACGAGGCCCATCATCTGCGCAGTGAGTGGTGGAAAGCGCTGGAAAGTTTTATGAAAGAGATGAAGGGGATGACGGTGATCGCGCTGACTGCCACGCCGCCCTATGACAGTACTGCCGGGCAGTGGAAGCGGTACACGGATCTGTGCGGCCCCATTGATGAGGAGATCTTTACGCCGGAGCTGGTGCGGGAGGGGAGCCTTTGTCCCCATGAGGACTATGTTTATTTTAACTGGCCTACGAAAGAAGAGCTAAAAGAGATCGGGAAGTACCAGGAGCAGACGGCCGGCATATACCGGGAACTTCTGACCGGCCCGGAATTTACCCGGATGATCGCCACCCATAAGGGGCTGCAGGATCCGGAAGGATACAGTGAGAAATTCCTGGAGGAGCCCAGGTATTTCTCTGCCCTTCTCATCTTCTGCCAGGCCCAGGGGATTCCCTTTCCACCCTATCTGCGGCGGCTGATCGGGGCGGAGGGAAGGCTGCCGGAACTGACGGATAAGTGGCTGGAAGCCCTGCTGCAGGGATTCCTCTATGACGATACAGATTCTTATCTGGTATCAGAGGAAGCAAGGGAACGGATCCAGAAACAGCTGAAGGAAGCGGGATGTATCTATAGGAAGAAGGTTTCCCTGACCCACAAGGATGCCCTGCAGAAGCTTCTGGTCAAGAGTCAGGGCAAGATGGAGAGCATCGGCAGGATCGTGGAGACAGAACAGCAGGCCATGGGAGAACGGCTCAGGCTCCTTATCCTGTGCGACTATATCAAGAAAGAAAAGCTGTCCGTTGTGGGGACGGAGGAAGATATGACTGCGGAGATCGGGGCGGTGCCTATCTTTGAGTTCCTGCGGCGCAAAAATCAGGCCGGGATCAGGCTTGGAGTTCTCAGTGGTTCCGTGGTCATCGTGCCCCTGGACACGAAGGAGATCCTGGAGAAGCTGATGGCGGAAAAAGACTGTGAGGGAACCCTCTCTCCCATCCGGGAGACCGGCTACGGGAAACTGCAGGTGAAGGGGAAGCAGACCCATGTGGTGGCTGTGGTGACAGAGCTTTTTGAACAGGGGCAGATCAACGCCCTGGTGGGGACCAAATCCCTGCTGGGTGAGGGGTGGGACGCTCCCTGTATCAATTCGCTGATCCTGGCAACCTATGTAGGCTCCTTTATGCTGAGCAATCAGATGCGGGGCCGGACCATCCGTACGGATAAGAACCATCCGGAGAAGACCGGCAATATCTGGCATCTGGCCTGTATCTTCCCCCAGAAGAAGGGGAAGGAAAAGCATCCGGACCTCTCCGGGGACTATGAGACACTGGTCCGCCGGTTTGACTCTTTCCTGGGGGTATCCTGGCAGGAACCGGTGATCGAGAGCGGCATCGGGCGGCTGGGGATCCCGGAGTTTGACACCCGGGATGAGATGGAAGAGATCAATGAGACCATGCTCTTAAGGGCGGCTGACCGGGAAGGGCTGCGCCAGAGATGGGAGCAGTCTCTGAAAGAGATCCGTGGCGGAATGGAGGTACGCCAGCGGGAGGACATCCCCAAAGAGGCTGCCAATACCGGGTACATTTTCGTTCATGCTCTGGGATTTATGATCCTGAGTATCCTGTCGGCAGTATTTTCCGAGGCTGTCCGGCTGTTCTTCGAGATGACTTACCGGTATCCCGGCTCGCTGGTGCCAAAGGTCCTGATGGTGATCACGGTCCTGGGCTGTCTGGGGATCGGAAGATTTGGATATCTTTTGTTCAAGTTCAGCACCCCGCAGAAGCGGATGCGCCAGATCGGTCAGGCGGTGGCCGCAGCCCTGGAAGAGCTTGGAGAACTGGAAGATCCGCAGCACAGCCGGGTGGAAACAGAATCCCTGCAGGGGGCGGTGATCAGCGTGGAACTGAAAGGCGGGACCATGCGGGACAAGACCACATTCGCAGTCTGCATGGAAGAGATCTGGGGCGTCATCGACAACCCCAGGTATCTGCTGGTGAGAGGAAGAAAGCCCCAGAAGGCCAAAGAGTTCTATGCGGTTCCCGAGATCTTCGGGAAGCACAAGGACCGGGTCTATGTCTTTGAGAAACATATCCGCAAGGCGCTGGGGAGATTCCAGACTGTCTATACCCGGACGCCGGAAGGACGGAAAGTCCTTTTGCGGGCGCGGACACGGTCCTTTGTGAATAAGAATCAGACGGTGCTGCAGGGACGGAAAGTCGTGAAAGGGGAATACGAATAAAAAAGAATCGGCACAGAATTCCTGGCAAGGCTGTGCCGATTTTTCTTGCCTTTTATGAGCCGGGCGTTTATACTGATTTCATCAGAACACGAATCGAGTGTTCTGCCAATGATCGGAGACGGCATTTCTGCCGGAATTATCCAGAGAACTGAAAAAGAATAAGGAGACTGTAATACAAGGAACGCTTGTTATTTGTCTGGAGAGTTTCTATAATAGGATTAGGAGAGTGATTATAACAGCGGGGATAAGGTGAAGTACCTGGATTACATTTCACGTACGGTCAAGCGGTATATGAAAAAATGGAGAATCAGGAACGAGTCTGCTTTGAAGATCCGTATGATCGTAATCTATACTGCGGATATTGAACCACGGCAAACCCAGCCGGTGCTTGACGTGGGGTGTCTGCGTTTACAAGTGGAAGAAGCGTTCTTATGTGAGATGGACTGGGAAGAGACAGAAAGAGAATTGGCAAAAAAGATAAAAGAGCACGAACCACTGACAGCGGAGGATCAAATGCGGTTTATTGTTCTTCCCCTGACGCATAAGGGGAAACAAGAAAAGCAGGAATGTATCCGCAGATGTTTTAGTTTGGCGCGAAAAGTGGCAGATGTAAAAGTGCAGACCTTTATCTTATCCGGAATGCTTGTATTTTCGGATAAGGTGATCACAAAAGAGGATTCGAAGCAGATAAAGGAGTGGATTATGTTGACGAAGGTAGGGCAGCTGTTTGAGGAAGAGAAATTAGAAGCGGTGAAAGAAGTAACGAAAGAAGCAGAAAAACAGAGGGAAAATACTGCGCGGAAGTTGTTGGGAAGAGGATTTTCACAAGAAGAAATCCTGGAGATCGTGGATGGACTGACTGAGGGTGAGATCAGGAAGCTTAAGGAGAGTCTATAGCGTGATTTTTGTGAACAAAGCCGGATGGATAAACCATTCCGGCTTTGTTCTGCTTAAAAGTGTTACCGATAATACCCGGCGTAAATGCCCCCAAGGGCAAGCAGCTCCTCATGGGTGCCCCGCTCCGCGATGCCGTTGTCAGCCACCACTAGGATCTCATCGGCATTCTGGATGGTGGACAGCCGGTGGGCGATGGTGATAGTAGTACGGTTGTGGGACAGGGCGTCCAGACTCTTCTGGATCCAGCGTTCGCTCTCGTTGTCCAGGGCGCTGGTGGCCTCGTCCAGGATCAGGATGGGCGGGTTCTTTAAGAAGACTCTGGCAATGGAGATGCGCTGCTTCTGTCCGCCGGAGAGCCGGGTGCCCCGCTCTCCCACATAAGTGTCATAGCCTTCGGGAAGGCTTACGATAAAGTCGTGGATGTTGGCCCTTCTGGCCGCTTCCACGATTTCTTCTTCGGAGGCGCCGGGCTTGCCGTAGGCAATATTTTCCCGGATGGTGCCGCAGAAGAGATAAACGTCCTGCTGGACGATGCCGATCTGGCCCCGCAGGGAGGAAAGGGTCAGGTCCCGCACGTCCTTGCCGTCGATCAGCACCCGGCCGCCGGTCACATCATAGAACCGGGGCAGCAGGTTGCAGATGGTGGTCTTGCCGGAGCCGGAAGGCCCTACCAGAGCCACGGAACGGCCGGCCTGGATCTCAAAGGTGACATGTTCCAGCACCGGGGCGTCATCGTCCGGATAGTGGAAGGACACGTCTTCATAGGTGACAGTGCCCTTGATATCGGTGAGAGGCTTTGCGTCCGGCTTGTCCTGGATCTCGATCTCTGTGCCCATCACATCCAGGTAGCGGCGGAAGCCGGAGAGGCCTTTTTGCATCATTTCCATCAGCTCTACCAGGATCTGGATGGGACTGATAAAGATGCCGATATAGAGGGCGTACATGGACAGATCCACCACGTCCATCCGGCCCTGGGCGATGAGATAGCCGCCGTAGACCAGGGTCACCAGGTACATCATGCCCTGGAAGAAAAGATTCCCTCCGGTGAAATCGCCCATACATTTGTAGTTGGCGTCCTTGGAGCGGAGGAATCCCTGATTGCTTCTGGCGAATTTCTCCCGTTCAATGTCCTCGTTGGCGAAGGACTGCACCACCCGGATGCCGGCCAGGGTGTCCTGGAGGCTGGCGTTCACATCCCCGATTTTGCGGCGGTTGTCCAGGAAGGTGGCCTGCATCCGTCTGTTCTGGCTGATGGAGAAGATCAGCATGCAGATCACCAGGGCAAGCAGCGGAATGGCCAGCTGCCAGTTGATCAGGAACAGGAAGATAAAGGAACCAACGATCTTGATCAGGGAAATGAACAGGTTCTCCGGGCCGTGGTGGGCGAATTCCGCGATGTCGAAGAGGTCAGAGACCAGCTTGCTCATCATCTGGCCGGAGTTGTTCTGATTATAGTAGGAGAAGGACAGCTTCTCATAGTGGTCGAAGAGGCGGGAGCGCATGTCCCGTTCCATGTGGGCGCCCATCATGTGTCCCTGGTAGCTGACATAATATTTGCACAGGCTCTGGAGCACATACATAATGAAAAGCCCGAGGCCGATAAGAGGCAGGGCATGGAGAATGGTTTCCCTGTCCCCGGTAAACAGGCGGTCGATGGCAGTCCGCAGGAACTGGGGATAGAGAAGATCTATCACGCTTATGAAGGTGGCGCAGAAAAGATCCAGGAAAAATACGGTTTTATAAGGCTGATAATAATGAATAAATTTTCGTAGTGCAGACATAGGGGAAGACTTCCTTTCCATCAGATTAGAATATTATAACACCAGGGAGCAGGGGAAGGTCAAGAAGCAGATTGGGCTTTTTAATCAGTTCCAAATATGCTATAGTTAGGAAAGCAAGAAAAACGCAGGGAGAAATGATATGCACAACGATTTGCTTACTATTGGGAAATTTACTATACACGGCTATGGACTGATGATCGGCATTGGATTTGCCGCAGCTTACCTTGTGACGGAGTACCGGGCCAGGAAGCGGGGGATGGATACGGATATGGTCTATATCCTGTTCTTCAGTTCGATCATCTTCGGGCTTCTGGGGGCCAAGCTTTGTTACTATCTGACTATCCTGGATGAACTTCTCAAGGATTTCAGCCTTCTGCTCTCCGAGGGGTTCGTGGTGTACGGCGGAATCATCGGAGGCGTGCTGGCAGGGTATGTGGCCTGCCGGATCAAAAAACAGGATTTCTGGAAATATTTTGACCTGGTGGCGCCTGCCATTGCCCTTGCCCAGGGATTTGGACGGATCGGCTGTCTGCTGGCGGGGTGCTGCTACGGGCGGGAGACCACATCGGCGTTGTCCATCACCTTTCAGAACTCGGATTTCGCCCCCAACGGGGTGGCGCTGATCCCCACCCAGATCTATTCCAGCCTGCTGGATTTTCTGAACTTTGCCGTGCTGTGTCTGATCGCCCGGCATGTGAAGAAGGATAAGATCGTGGCCGGGTGCTACCTGGTGTTCTACAGCATCGGCCGGTTTATCCTGGAATTCTTCCGGGGAGATCTGGAGCGTGGGAGCGTGGGGGCTCTTAGTACATCCCAGTTTATCTCCATCTTTATACTGGCGGCAGGGCTTCTTCTGCTGGCCTGGGGAAGGGGGAAAGGAACATGGAGCAGTACACAGGAAGATCCGTCTTAAATAAGATCGCGGCAGGGAAGGTTTTCTTCTACTCCCGGAAGGCGCAGGAAGTGCGGCGGGAGGAGGGAAGGGATCCGGCGGCGGAGCTGGCCCGGTTCTGCCAGGCGAAGGAAGCGGCTGCCGGGCAATTGGAAGAACTGGCCGGGAAAGCGGCGCAGGAGGTGGGAGAATCCGGAGCCCAGATTTTTGCGGCCCATGTGACGATCCTGAAGGATGAGGACTTTCATGCCTGTATCACGGAAATGATCGAGAAAGAGAAGGTCAACGCGGAGTATGCGGTGGCTGCCGCGGGGGAGCATTATGCCCGGATGTTCGTCCGGATGGAGGATGAATACTTCCGGGCAAGGGAAGCGGATATCCGGGATATCACCCGGCGGCTTCTGGAGAATCTTCAGGAAGAAGAGATTCTTACGGAAGAGGCGGCCGGAGGATCCCTGCCGGTGGGAGAGGAGCCGGTGATCCTGGCGGCGAAGGATCTGTCTCCCAGTGATACCCTGCGGATGGATCCGGCTCGGCTTGCAGGGATCGTGACGGAACAGGGCTCGGTTGCCTCTCACACGGCGATCCTGGCCCGGACCATGGGGATCCCGGCCATCCTGGGCGTCCCGGTGAGGGCGGACTGGAATGGGAGAATGGCAGTGCTGGACGGTGAAGAGGGGCTTGTGATCCTGGATCCGGAAGTGGACCTGCTGGAGGGATACCGCAGGCGGCAACGGGAAGAGAGTGAAGAGAGGGCGCGGCTTGAGAAGCTGAAAGGAGCCGGGGACGTGACGCTGGACGGGAAAGAGATCCAGCTGATGGCCAATATCGGAAGCGCCCGGGATATAGAGGAAGTTATAGAACAGGACGGGGCGGGCGTAGGCCTTTTCCGCAGTGAATATCTCTACCTGGGGCGGGAGGAGAGCCCGTCGGAGGAAGAGCAGTACCTGGAGTATAAGTCCGTGCTGGAGAAGATGCAGGGGAAGCGGGTGGTGATCCGGACCCTGGACGCAGGAGCGGATAAGCAGGCAGCGTATCTTGGGATGGCCCGGGAGGAAAATCCGGCCCTTGGCTGCCGGGGGATCCGGCTGTGCCTGGAGCGCCGGGAGTTATTCCGCACCCAGCTGCGGGCCCTTCTCAGAGCCAGTGCCTGGGGGAATCTGGAAGTAATGTATCCCATGATCATCTCGGTTGCGGAAGTGCAAAAGATCCAGGAGATCCTTAAGGAGGCCAGGGAAGAACTGACGAAAGAAGGAATCCCCTGGAAGGACTTTCCCCAGGGGGTGATGATCGAGACGCCGGCGGCTGTGATGATCAGCCGGGAACTGGCGGCGGAGGTGGATTTCTTCAGTATCGGGACTAACGATCTGACCCAGTATACCCTGGCGGTGGACCGGCAGAACGGGAATCTTGGCGCTTACTATGATCCTCGTCATCCGGCGATCCTGCAGATGATCCGGATGGTGGTGGAAAACGGACACGCACAAGGCTGCCGGGTGGGGATCTGCGGGGATCTGGGATCAGACCCGGAGCTGACGAAAGTCTTTGTGAAGATGGGGGTGGACGAGCTTTCGGTTCCGCCTGCCAGTATCCTGCCTCTTAGGGAGGTCATCCGGAACAGCCGGGCAGGGGCGGAAAATTCGTGATTTCATCTGGACAGAATGAAGATCTTACAGTAAAATAGAAAGGTGGCGGACAGAAGCCGGAGAGGGCTTCTGTTTTGCTGTTTAAGGATAGAAGGGAGACGAGAGGAATGAAGAGAGAAACATTCGGTTCCCGGATCGGGTTCATCCTGGTATCCGCAGGGTGTGCCATCGGGATCGGAAATGTATGGAAATTCCCGTATCTTTGCGGGGAATATGGAGGGGCGGCATTTATTTTGATCTACCTGATCTTTTTGCTGATCATGGGGATCCCCGTCCTGGTATGCGAGTTTTCCATCGGCCGTGCCAGCCGGTTCAGCGTGGCGGCTTCTTTTGAGAAGCTGGCGCCGGAGGGGACGAAGTGGCACTGGACGAAATGGATCGGCATCGTGGGAAGCTATCTTCTGATGATGTTCTACACCACCGTAGGCGGATGGCTTCTGTATTACTGTTTTAAGAGTATCAAAGGTGATTTCAACGGCGCCAGCACCGAGGAAGTGACGGCGGCCTTCTCTGAAGTGATGGGCAACATGCCGGTGATGGCTTTCTGGACCATCCTGATCTGCGTGATCGGATTCGCGGTGTGCGTGTTCGGGATCCAGAAGGGGATCGAGCGGGCGTCTAAGTTCATGATGTCCATTCTGTTGGTACTGATGATCATTCTGGCGATCCACTCTGTATTCATGGAGGGAGCGGGAGAAGGAATTCATTTCTACCTGGTTCCGGATTTTGCCAAGATGGCGGAGCAGGGCATTGGAAATGTGATCTTCGCGGCCCTGAGCCAGTCCTTCTTTACCCTGTCCATCGGTATCGGCGCCATGATGATCTTCGGAAGCTATATGCCCAAAGACCGGGCACTTCTGGGGGAGGCGGTGAGCATCACAGCCCTGGATACCAGCGTTGCGCTGACGGCGGGATTTATCATCATTCCGGCCTGCTTTGCCTTTGGCATCGAGCCGGGATCCGGTCCCAGCCTGATCTTTATCACCATCCCCAATATTTTCGCCCAGATTCCGGGCGGCGCGTTCTGGGGCGGGCTTTTCTTCCTGTTCCTGACCTTTGCCGCGTTTACCACGGTAGTGGCGGTATTTGAGAATATTATTTCCTTTGACATGGACCTGTTTGGATGGTCCCGGAGCAAGAGCGTGATCGTAAGCGCGGTACTGATCATCCTGCTGAGTATGCCCTGCGTACTGGGCTTCAACGTGCTGGCAGGCTTCCAGCCGCTGGGAGAGGGAAGCACCATCATGGATCTGGAGGACTTTATCGTGTCCAACAACCTGCTTCCTCTGGGCAGCCTTGGCTATGTGCTCTTCTGTACCCGGAAGAACGGCTGGGGCTGGGAGAAGTTCCTGGAAGAGGCCAATACCGGCAAGGGCCCCAGATTCCCGCGGGGACTTAAGAATTATGTGGCTTACGGGATCCCGCTGATCATCATGGTGATCTATCTGAAGGGATACTATGACAAGTTCGCGCCCATGGGCACCACAGCCCTGGCAGGGTGGATGGCCATCGCCGTTTTGTTCCTGGCATTTGTGATCTACTGCGGCGTGGCAGGAGGAAAGAAAGAAGCGTGAAATCCGGTTGCCCTTCGCTGATTTTTCCTCTATAATATCTTTAGGTTTACAAAGGGTTCATCATTTTACGAAAAAAGGAGATAAAAGGGATGGATAACAGCAAACGTCCGGACGATATGGTCCGTATTACAACCAGTGAACTGGCGGAGGCATTTATTGAAGAACAGGTAAAAGAGATTCAGGAGCAGGTAGGCGACAAAAAGGTACTGCTGGCTCTGTCCGGAGGAGTGGATTCCTCTGTTGTGGCGGCGCTTCTTATCAAGGCCATCGGCAAACAGCTGGTGTGCGTCCATGTGAACCACGGCCTGCTGCGCAAAGGCGAGCCGGAGCAGGTGGTTCAGGTGTTCCGGGATGAGATGGACGCCAACCTGGTGTATGTAGACGCCATCGACCGCTTTCTTGACAAGCTGGAAGGGGTGGAGGAACCGGAGCAGAAGCGTAAGATCATCGGCGCGGAGTTTATCCGGGTATTCGAAGAAGAGGCGAGAAAGCTGGAGGGGATCGAGTTCCTGGCCCAGGGAACTATCTATCCTGACATCCTGGAGAGCGACGGCGTGAAGGCTCACCACAACGTGGGCGGCCTTCCGGAGGATCTGCAGTTTGAGCTGGTAGAGCCCCTGAAGCTGCTTTTCAAGGATGAAGTGCGGGTGGTAGGTAAGGCCCTTGGCCTGCCGGACGGCATGGTATACCGTCAGCCCTTCCCGGGACCGGGACTTGGGGTGCGGTGCCTTGGCGCCATCACCAGAGACCGTCTGGAGGCTGTCCGGGAGTCAGACGCCATCCTCAGGGAGGAATTCGCGAAGAACGGCCTGGAAGGCAAGGTATGGCAGTACTTCACCATCATCCCGGACTTCAAGTCTGTGGGTGTGAAAGAAGGCAAGCGCTCCTTTGAGTGGCCGGTGATCATCCGTGCCGTGAACACCAAGGACGCTATGACAGCTACGGTGGAGGACGTGCCCTTCGCCCTGTTGCAGCACATCACTGACCGGATCACCAAAGAAGTACCGGGTGTGAACCGGGTGTGCTACGACCTGACGCCGAAGCCGACGGGAACCATCGAGTGGGAGTAAAAGGAAACACCGTAAAAATCCAGTATTTATGCGGGTTTGCGGCGTTCGGAGAAGTCTTTTGATAACAATTTGATAACAGCCATACGAGAGCCATTATTCTTGCAGCCCAGTGGTTTATGGGTTACGGAATAATTGACAAGCGGTTGTGTGGCAGAAGAAATCCATATTAGAAAGCCCTTAGCTGTGGGTAAGCACTCATAGCTAAGGGCTTTTTGTCGTTCTTATTCGTCTTTTTTGAGCTTGTCCTGAAACGCTTCCACCAGCGTATCGCTTAACTCCTGCGAAGGCACTTTCGCCCAGAGCTGTGTGGTATCGTATTTCGGATAGTAGTAACGCCAGCGGTCGTAATCGTCCTTGCTGATTTCGCTGGCAGAGAGCTTGTCCGCCTGCTCTTTCCAAGCATGGAGCATTTGCAGCAGCTCGTAAGCCTCTTTGCCCTTATCCTTGTTGACCTTCAGGCAAACCTCTCCGTCTGCTTCGCTGACGGTCAGCCCATACACATCTTCAAGGGTAAATAAGGTGTGCATTAGACCGATCTGACTGTCAATGTCAGGAACATCAAGAGCCTGCGGGGAAACATCAAGCACCTGCGCCAGTGCAGCCGTTAAATCCGCCTTTGGTTTGCGGGAGCCGTTTTCATATTGTGCCAAGCGTACATCGGCGCTCCTTTCGGGGAAGCCGACAGCCGTACCGAGATATTTTTGCGTCATACCACGCAGAAGCCTGAAAAAATGGATTCTCTCACCAATCGCCATAGTGTTTACACTCCTCGCTTATGTATCTGCACATAGTATAGCAGATATGTTTAGGAAAAGTCAAGAGAAAATAAAACAAAAAAGTTTAATATTTTCTCGCAAACCGCTTGACAAAAGCAAATATGCTTAGTATAATGAAATAGAATTAAGCAAATAAGTTTAATATTCGTCGTGCGTCACGGTAATGGCGTACCCGCCCGGGCAAATCGGAAGGCGGCAAGAAAGTATTCCGACACGAAATAAATGAATTTGGAAAACAGAAGGGAAGGTGATTTTTATGGAAAACAGGTTTATCCGTGCCGATGAGGTGGCGCAGGAACTGAATGTATCGAAGCCCTATGCCTATAAGCTCATCAGGAAGCTGAACGAGGAACTAAAAGCGAAGGGATTTATTACGATTGCAGGGCGAGTCAATCGCCAGTATTTTTATGAAAGGCTCTACGGAGCCGGAAAGGAGAAGGAATAATGCCGGTATTCAAAAATGAGGACAACGGTACTTGGTATGTGATGGCAAGGTATGTGAACTGGAAAGGCGAACGCAAGCAGAAATGCAAGCGTGGCTTTGCCACAAAGAAAGAAGCGCAGGAATGGGAGCGGATGTTCCAGCTACAGAACTCCTCTGACCTTGATATGAGCTTTGAGGCTTTTACAGAACTGTATATCCGAGATGTGAAAAATCGCCTGAAGGAAAACACTTGGCTGACGAAGGAGCATATTATCCGCACGAAGATACTGCCTTTTTTCGGTAAGCTGAAAATCAGCGAGATTTCCACAAAAGAAATCATCACTTGGCAGAACGAAATGCTTGCCTACCGTGACGAGAAGAAAAAGCCATATTCGCAGACTTATCTGAAAACGCTGCACAACCAGCTCTCGGCCATATTCAACCATGCTGTGCGGTATTATGAGTTACGCTCTAATCCCGCCGCAAAGGTAGGAAATATGGGGAGCGAGGAACACAGGGAAATGCTGTTCTGGACGAAAGAGGAATACAAGAAGTTTGCCTTTGAGATGATGGACAAGCCGGTTTCCTTTTACGCCTTTGAAATGCTCTACTGGTGCGGTATCCGTGAGGGTGAGCTGTTGGCGCTGACTCTCGCTGATTTCGATTTTGACAAGGAAACGGTTACGATCAACAAGTCCTATCAGCGTCTGCACGGGGAAGATGTAATTACCACGCCGAAAACAAAGAAAAGCAACCGCACCATTAAAATGCCGCATTTTCTCTGTGAAGAAATGCAGGAGTATCTTGGTATGCTCTACGGACTCAAAAAGAAAGACCGTATCTTTACGGTAACGAAAAGCTACCTTCATCACGAGATGGACAGAGGGGCGAAAGCCGCAGGCGTGAAGCGAATCCGCATTCATGACCTTCGTCACAGCCATATCAGTTTACTGATTGATATGGGATTTTCGGCGGTGGCGATTGCAGACCGTGTAGGACATGAAAGTATTGAAATCACTTATCAGTACGCCCACCTGTTCCCGTCCAAACAGACGGAAATGGCAGAGCGATTAGACGATTTAGGGAAAGGAGATTTTGAAAATGTCAGCTAAGAACAGAGACAACAAAAACCGTTGGAGAAATATCACGGTGGGATTTCGGGTATCGCCCGAAGAAAATGAACGCATTAACAAGGCGGTCGCCTTATCGGGACTGCCTAAGCAAGAATATTGTTACCGCCGCTGTCTTAATCAGGATGTGGTGGTGCAGGGCAATCCGAGGGTGTATAAGGCTCTAAAAAAGGAGCTTGCCGCCGTCCTTGCGGAACTGCAAAGGATTGAAGCTGGAAACGGTGTAGACGAAGAGCTGCTCAATGTCATTGAACTGATTTTCGTTATTCTCGGCGGCTTGAAAGGAGAGGTACAGGATGAATAAGCAAAAAGAAATGACCGCCCGAAACACATCTGTTGGCGCAGATGATAGGCAGTCACTCCATGTAACTAATTACAGTATAACCAATCCAAACGGAAATATCAATGCTTTTCTTCTGAAAGGCGGTGGCAGGAATGGCTGAACTTAAAATCATTAGTATGGATGAAGTCCAAAGCAAGGAAGTGAATTGGCTTTGGTATCCATATATCCCATACGGGAAAATCACAATCATTCAGGGCGATCCCGGCGAGGGCAAAACAACTTTGGCATTAAGACTGGCGGCGCTTCTCTCAAAGGGAGAAGCACTGCCCTATGACGATACCGAGCGTGAGCCTGTTAAGATTATCTATCAAACTGCCGAGGACGGACTGGAAGATACCATCAAACCGAGATTGGAAGCGGCTGAGGCAGACTGTACTCAAATCAAAGTCATAGATGAATCGGAAGCTGCACTCAGTATGCTGGATGAACGAATTGAAAAAGCAATTATAGAAGTCGGCGCAAGAGTTGTAATTCTTGATCCGATACAGGCGTATGTCGGTGCGAATATCAATATGAACAACGCCAATGAAGTCCGTAATGTGATGGCGCAGCTTGGACGGATCGCAGAAAAATATGACTGCGCTATTCTGTTGGTCGGTCATATGAACAAGGGCAGCGGAAATAAATCTTCTTACCGTGGGCTTGGCTCGATTGACTTTCAGGCTTCGGCAAGAAGCGTTCTGATTGTCGGCAGAATTAAAGAAAATCCACAGGTCAGAGTGATGGTGCAGGACAAGTCCTCCCTTGCTCCTGAAGGGGAAGCGATTGCTTTTGAGCTGGATAAAGAAAACGGCTTCAGCTGGCTCGGTCATTATGATATATCAGTGGACGATTTACTCAGCGGGATTCCGAGAGAAAAGAAATCCGAACAGGCTGAAAACTTAATACTCGAATATCTTTCCAAAGGCAAATATCCACAGCAGGCGTTGCTGAAAAAAGCACAGGCGGCAGGCATTTCCAAGCGTGTGCTGGACGAGGCGAAGAAGGCGCTGAATGTCCGATCTCTCAAAGAGGGCAGTCAGTGGTACTGGGGGCTTCCCGAAGAAATAGAATGAGCAGCCTTTCAAGGTTGCAACATTGCAAAGGCAGGCACATCTGCAACCTTGCAATGTTCCTTTTTCGGGAAGTGATAAAGTTTGGACGGGGTTGCAAGGGTGCCCTTTTCAAAGGACAGCCCTTGCCCCTCGGAGAGCGCAAAACCTGCTTGCAGGTTGCATTTTTGACGGGCTTGCCTGTCAAAAGTGCTTTTGCGTTACTTTCGCAGAAAGTAACAAAGGCCCGCCGCAAGCGGCGGAATGGAAAGGAAGTGATTTTATGCAAAGAACAATCAGCGCAATGGTCGGAAAAGGCTCAGTCAACCACAACAGCCGCAAATTCAAAGCGGAGAATGTGGACGGTGAGCGCACCCACCTCAATATAGATTACTGCAACGAGCCGATAAAGAAAGTGTATCACGAGCTATTCGATGAAGCACTGAAAAAATACAACGACAGGCAGACGAGAGCCGATAGAAAAATAGAAAACTACTATGAAAAAATCCGCAGTTCCAAACAGGAAAAACCGTTTCACGAATTGATTTTGCAGATAGGCGATAAGGAAAGTATGAGCGCCGAAAGCGAAAACGGGACGCTTGCTCGACAGATTTTAGATGAATACTATCATGGATTTCAGGAGCGAAATCCGCAGCTGAAAGTGTTCTCAGCACATCTGCATATGGACGAAGCTACGCCCCATCTGCACATTGATTTTGTTCCCTTTACCACCGGCAGCAAGCGTGGACTGAATACGAGAGTTTCGTTGAAACAGGCGCTTGCGGCGCAGGGATTTAAGGGCGGAAGCCGTGGAGATACCGAGTGGAATCAATGGGTACAGTCCGAAAAAGAACAGCTTGCCGCCGTGATGGAACGCCACGGAATCGGGTGGGAACACAAGGGTACGCACGAAAAACATCTGTCCGTTCTGAACTACAAAAAGCAGGAACGGGAAAAGGAAATCAATGCTCTTGAAGATAAACTTGCCGAGAAAAAAGATGAGTTTCGTGTGATGGCTGACCGTATCGAAAACTTTGATAACGGCGAAAGAGCATTGAAGAAGCTTGATGAAAGCATCATGAACGAGCCTGAATATCAGCTCCCTGAACCGACTGCAATGATGTCGGCAAGAAGCTATAAGGCAAAGTTTGTTGAGCCGTTTATAGCTAAATTAAAATCGCTGATCAAAACCTTATTCGCACGGTATTTTAAGGCGATAGACAGCTATAACAGGCTGAATGTGACGAACAGGAATCTGTATCGGGAGAATGAAAAGCTCTCAAAAATCAACGGTAAGCTTACCGAAGAAAACACAAGACTGAGGGCTGAAAATAAAGACTATTCACTGCTCCGCAGAGTGTTCGGACACAAACAGATAGACAGCCTGCTTGAACAGGCGAGAAATCTCAAAGGTCAAAAGCGTGATCATACACGCTCAAGATAAATCAACTTTCAGGAGGTAAACAAAATGGCAAAGACGATTTTTGACGAACTGGGCGGCACTTATATACGGCAGGGAGATTATTTTCTCCCTTGTCTGTCTTTACCCGCCGAAAAAGAAACCAAGCCTATCGGCGTATGGGGGCAGCGGCATTTGCGCTATCTCAAACAGCACCGCAGAGTCCTTTACACCAATCTGCTCACAAGCGGCAGGCTGAACAGCTATCTTGCGGATATTGACCGGCAGGCGAAAGATATGTTTCTTCGGCTGGTAAAACAGATAGCGGAGCGAGAGGGCTTAACCGAACAGCTAAAGGCAGAAAATTCAATGCTGTGGGTACAGACAATGAACAGTATTCGTAATAGAGCAATGGATATTGTAAACGAGGAAATTATCTATAATTAAAGCATTATAACGCATACAACTGTAAAATTGTGGCGGGTAGGGATAAACTCCTTACCCGTCTTTTTTGCTCTCTTAAACGCTTAAACAGGGCGTTTTGACACCCAAAAGCGTTACATATTCCGTTTCACTGTTATAGCTGCTTGACAAAAAGCAGCTATTTCTATATAATAAGAAACAGATGTTGCGTAATAAATGTTGCCTTAAGGAGATGAACAAATGCCCCCGAAATTTAAGTTTACAAGAGATGAAATAACTAATGCCGCTTTGAATGTAACACGGAAGAATGGAATATCTGGATTGACCGCAAGAGCGTTGGCTGCGGAGCTTGGATGCTCTGTCAAACCGATTTTCGGACTGTTCAAAAATATGGAGGAAGTCGGGCAGGAGGTTTTTATAGCTTCTGACCTGCTGTATCAGAATTATTTGCGTGAAGATATGGCTAAGGGAAAATATCCCCCCTATAAGGCAAGCGGCATGGCATATATCCGCTTTGCCAAAGAAGAAAGGGAGCTTTTCAAGCTGCTTTTTATGCGTGACCGAAGCCGTGAAAAAATAGAAGAAAACAAAGAAGAAATCAGACCCCTTATGCAGTTAATACAGCAAAATTTAGGGATTAGTGAAGATGAAGCATATTTGTTTCATCTGGAAATGTGGCTCTATGTTCACGGTATTGCTACGATGATAGCCACTTCCTATCTTGATTGGGACGATGAATTTATCAGCAGAGTGCTTACCGATGCTTATATGGGACTTAAATACCGCTATACGGAGGGAAAAGACAATGCAGGCAATTAAAACTGTTCAGCTTACAAAAAAATATAAGGATGTAACCGCCGTAGACGGCCTTGATTTGACGGCCCGGCAAGGCGAATTATTTGCTCTGCTTGGCGTAAATGGGGCAGGAAAAACGACCACAATTAAAATGCTTACTTGCTTGACAAAGCCCGACAGCGGCAACGCCTTTGTGAACGGCAACAGTATTGTTACTGATGTGGCTGCGGTGAAAAGTATCATAGGCGTATCTCCGCAGGAGACAGCCGTTGCCCCAAATTTAAGTGTAAGGGAAAACCTTGAGCTGATGTGCGGTGTTCACGGTTTTACAAAAGAGAAGATGCATGCTAAAACCAAGGAGCTTTCCGAACAATTTGATTTAACCGCTATTTTGAGCAAAAGGGCAGGTAAATTATCGGGCGGTTGGCAACGCAGGTTAAGCATTGCAATGGCTCTTATCAGCGAGCCGCAGATACTTTTTCTTGACGAACCGACATTAGGGCTTGATGTTCTGGCACGAAGCGACTTATGGGATACCATTCGTACACTTAAAGGGAAAATAACCATTATCTTGACCACGCACTATATGGAGGAAGCGGAAGCTCTTGCAGACCGTATCGGTATTATGAAGGACGGCAAGCTGCTTGCGCTCGGAACAGCGGAGGCATTGAAAGCAAAGGCGGGAACGGAAAAATTCGAGGACGCTTTTGTTGCTATTGTAAAAGGGAGTAAAAAATTATGAGATTGCTTGCATTTTCGGGTAGAACGGCAAAAGAAATACTGCGTGACCCGCTTAACCTGTTTTTTGGCTTAGGCTTTCCTCTTGTCCTTATCGGTTTGCTTACTGCAATACAGGCAAATATTCCTGTGCCGATGTTTGAGCTTGACAATCTAACCCCCGGCATAACGGTATTTGGATTATCCTTTATGACTTTGTTTGCCGCTGTCCTTATTTCAAAGGATAGAGAAAGTGCATTGCTGCAAAGGCTTTATACTACTCCGCTTACCGCTTCGGATTTTATTTTCGGCTATACCCTGCCAATTTTACCGATTGCAGTAGCACAGGGGGTTATTTGCTACATAGCGGCGGCTCTGCTCGGCTTGAAGCTGACAATCACTGTTTTATATGCCTTGCTGTTTCTCATTCCCGTAGCATTGTTTTATATTGCTTTGGGGCTTATCTGCGGAAGCGTTTTTAATTCAAAGCAGGTCGGCGGTATCTGTGGAGCGTTACTTACCAATTTGTCCGCTTGGATGTCGGGGATTTGGTTTGATGTAGACCTTGTAGGCGGCGTATTTAAGAAAAACGCAAATGCTTTGCCTTTCATCCATGCTGTTGAATTGGAACGGGCTGTCTTTAGTGCGGATTATTCGGGTATCCTGCCGCACCTTTGGTGGGTGCTCGGTTATACCATTGTGGCTGTTGCAGGGGCTGTGCTTTTATTTTTGCGGCAGATGAAAAAACAATAATAGTAGCCGACAAAGGAGGGCGGTACAATGACAATAAAATTATTTTGCAATGCAATCATAAAATTTGTGCTTGGAATTATTCTTGTAGGGCTACTTCTGTTTCTGCCTGCGGGAACAGTGCAATATCCCAACGGTTGGTTGCTTATGGGAGTTTTGTTTGTTCCTATGTTTGTCGCCGGTATTGTGATGATGTTCAAAAACCCCCAATTATTAAGTAAGCGTCTTAACGCTAAGGAACAGCAAAGCGAGCAAAGTCTTGTAATAAAACTTAGCGGCTTGATGTTTGTTGTTGGCTTTGTATTGGCAGGGCTTGATTTTCGTTTTGGCTGGCTGTCGCTTCCTAAAACAGTGCCTTACATAGCGGCTGCTATATTTTTGATTGCGTATTTGCTTTATGCAGAAGTCTTACGGGAAAATACATATCTCTCCAGAACGATTGAGGTGCAGGAAAATCAAAAGGTAATTGATACAGGACTTTACGGTATTGTCAGACATCCAATGTATAGTGTAACAATTATTCTTTTCCTTACAATGCCGTTGATGCTTGGATCAATACTCTCTTTCGTTGTGTTTCTCTTTTATCCTCTGATTATCGCAAAAAGAATAAAAAACGAAGAACAGGTACTTGAAACCGAACTTGACGGATATGCAGATTATAAAAAGAAAGTTAAATACAGGTTAATACCTTATATTTGGTAGTCTTAAATTATATTATTTAGAAAAAGGTAACAGGGATTAAATTGCTATCAGCTAAGATGCAGAGCTGGAGAACTGAGTATTAAATTTAAAAACGGAAATTTTAAAACCGTCTCATTGCATAGGTTTTTTCATTGACTTATACTTGTGTACAGGAGGTGCTTACAATGGCAAATGAAGATAAAAAAGATTTTAATGCGATGCTGCATGATAGTAAGGATATGCCCAAATTTCAGACGATCACAGATGAAAAAAGCATAGAGAAGTATGGCGGAAACAAAATGTATTTTGCGCCGCCGATTGATTATGATAAGGTTATGCGTCTTGTGCCGTATGGAAAACTGCTTACTGTTGGTGCGATAAGAGAATATTTTGCAAATGAAAATGGAGCCGATTTTACAGAGCCGATTACAGCAGGAATATTTGTTTCGATTGTTGCGTGGGCGAGCTATCAGCGTTCCAAGGATGTAACACCTTATTGGCGCACCTTAAAGGCGAATGGGGAATTAAACGCCAAATATCCCGGCGGCATAGAAGCTCAGAAAGAAAAGTTGGAAGCGGAAGGACATACGATTGTCCAAAAAGGCAGGAAAAATATCAGATACTATGTTAAAGACTATGAAAGAGCTCTATTTGTGTTATAGATGTTTTTGGGAAACGATTTTAATATCTTGATTTTCTAAACAAAATCGCTTATAATGTGAGCCAGAACATATTGTTATTATCCGCAGTTTCAGAGCCAGTGTTATCAACCCCGATAACAAATTGATAACATTAGCCCATATAGGCAGGATAATATGGATACATCAAATATTCAAAAGCACCACGAATACGACAGAGAATAATCTCTAAACAAAATTGATTAGGCTTTGTCGAGTGGGAATAAGAAATAGAGAATAGTTATGGCGGCAGAGAGGCAGAAGATTTCTCTGCCGCTGTGTTTACAAGAGAGTTTTATGGGACACCTTGTGTGATAGGGTCATGACAGCAATGAAGAGGCGGAGGACAGGCAATGGGCCAGGAAGAGACAAAAACCTACAAAACTTCATCCATCAATAACCGGCGGTATCTGGGGAATAAGTATAAGCTTCTCCCCTTTATCAAAAGCGTTGTGGAGGCGGAGTGCCGCGAGATCCATACGGTGGCGGACATTTTCGCTGGCACGGGCGCAGTGTCCTCGGCTTTTGCCGACAAGACCCTGATCACCAACGACCTGATGTACAGCAATTACATCTGCAACTATGCCTGGTTCGGCGCGGAACCCTATGAGCCCCGGAAGATCATCGACCAGGTGGTCCGGTATAACGGGAAGATCAATCCCGGAGAGAATTATATGACCCGCAATTTCGCGGATACTTATTTCAGCAAAAGGGATTGCGCCAGGATCGGGTATATCCGGGAGGATATTGAGCGGAATTACAAAAGAGGCAATCTCAACCGGAGAGAGCGTGCCATCCTGATCACGTCCCTGCTCTACGCCATGGACCGGATCGCTGTGACCTGCGGGCATTATGACGCCTACAGGAAGGGAGCCAAATTCGAAGGCTCGCTGGAGCTTTGCGTTCCGCTGGCAGAGGTTCACAACAACCCGCAGAACCAGTGCTTCAATGAGGACGCCAACAACCTGGTCAAAAGGATCGAGGCGGATCTTGTCTATATCGATCCGCCCTACAACTCAAGGCAGTACTGTGACACCTATCATCTGCTTGAGAATGTGGCGCGGTGGGAGAAGCCGGAAGTATTCGGCGTGGCGAAGAAGATGGACCGGAGCGGGATGAAGAGCAGATACTGCACCACCGGAGCGACCAAGGCATTTGAGACCCTGATCCAGGATATCAAGGCCAGGTATATCCTGCTTTCCTACAACAATATGGCGGAGAAGGGAAACGGCCGTTCCAACGCCAAGATCTCCGACGACGACATTATGCGGATCCTGGGCCGCAAAGGGGAGGTAAAGGTTTTTGAGGAGAGCTATAAGGCCTTTACCACCGGGAAATCCGATCTCCCTGAGAATGCGGAGCGGTTATTTCTATGTACTTGTTTTGATGAGGAGCAGACGATATGATCCAGTCACCCCTTAACTATACCGGCGGCAAATACAAATTGCTGCCGCAGATCCTGCCGTTGTTCCCGGGAGACATCCGCGTCTTCGTAGACCTGTTCTGTGGAGGCTGCAACGTGGGCCTCAATGTGGACTGTAGCCAGGTCATATACAACGACCGGAATGAGAATCTGTTCCGTCTGTATCGCACGTTCCAGAAGCTGGACAAAGAAAGATTGCTGGGATGGATCTACGAGATCATAGAGAGCTACGGCCTCTCTCTGGTGAGCAGGAACGGGTACGCCCATTACCACTGCGACAGCAGCAAGGGACTTGGAAGCTGGAACAGGGAAGGGTATCTGAAGCTGCGCAGAGATTTTAACCAGAGGCACGGAGCCGGGGAGCGGGACGATTACTACTACGTCATGCTCTATGTGCTGATCGTGTATGCCTTCAACAACCAGATCCGGTTTAATGCCGATGGAGAATTTAACCTGCCGGTGGGGAAAAGAGACTTTAACGGGAGAATGGAGCAGAAACTCCTTGCCTTCCTGGACCGGATCCGGGAGCAGGACTGCTGTTTCACCTGCTGTGATTTCAGAGAGCTTGACACTTCTGCCTGGACGTCCCGGGATTTTGTCTATGCGGATCCGCCCTATCTCATCACCTGCGCCACTTATAATGAGCAGGGCGGGTGGGATGCGGATGCCGAGCGGGCGCTTCTTTCCTTCCTGGATGAGCTGGATGAAAGGAAGATCCGCTTCGCCCTCTCCAACGTGCTCAGGAGCAAGGGGCGGGAAAATAAGATCCTGCTTGACTGGCTGGTCCGGAATGCAGACCGGTACCAGGCAGTGGGACTTGACTACAGTTATTCCAATTCCAGTTATCAGACCAAAGACCGAAGCTCTTCCTCGGAAGAAGTGCTGATCATTAATTATGAACCAGAACGGTGAGGTGCCAATATGATCGTTGAGAGAAATCAGATCTTTAATCTGATGGATACAAACGGCAGACGAAGCGATGTCCTGAATGCCCTGAAAATCTATCTGGAGATCCTGGAAGAATTGCAGGAAACCTTCCCTGCTGAGCATTGGGGGACGTATCCGGAGAGCCTGTCCCAGTTTCTGTTCTATGAGAAGGCGCTGGAGAAGTCGCCGGATGTTTTTAAGAAACACAGCAACTATGATCACTTCATCCGGGAGCTGGGCGATGACCGCCGGAAATTTCTGGACAGAGACAAACGATGGGTGGCGGAGAACCTGCCAGGACTGGCGAAAGTCCTGGACGAGGCCATTGAGAAACGGGCCCGCCATTACACCAGCAACCTGGTGAAGATGGGATTCGCGGACGGGAACCGGAAGATCACCGAGGCGGGTTATTCTTACCTGAAGGGAACCATCGTCCGGGACGAACTGGAGGAATTACTGCCGCTGGACAATGTGAACCTGGCGCTTCTCAGGCAATTGTCCAAATTGAAGATCTTTGGCTCCCCAGTTGACGGAAAGCGGAGCTTTTACGCGCCCTTCCTTATGGGGCTTGTGCTGCTGCTGGATGACGAGGCCATAGATGCCCACAGCTTTGAGGTGATTGTCCAGGGGCTCTCCCCCTACAGCAGCGAGGAAGTGAAGGAAGCGGTCTGCAGGAAAGGGAAATGTGTTTCAGAACTGGAGGAAGCCATCCGGGATATCCACATTGTTATTCCGGAAGAGCTGGTCGGAAAAAACGATGTGGAATATGATGTGTTCCGGCGCATTTTCAAGGGGTCAAAAAGCAACGATTCCATATCCAAGACGTACTACGATTTCTTCCGCGCTCTGAAAGCATTCCGGGACGACCGGACAGAAGCGGCTTATGGGGATCTGCTGGAATGTCTGGACCGGGAGAGCAGCGCTTCCCTGTACAAAGCCTTTGGATATGGGAAAGCCATCTTCGCAGCGGGGAACCGGGGCAGCAGATATGACCTGGAACGGTTCCTGGAGAAAAATAAGGATCATCCCTTCCTGGCTTCCGGGGATCTTGTGGGAGCCTTTTATACGGCGTTTGCCAGATCCAAGTGGATCGACGGGATCCGGGAGTACTCGGACACCACCGTTCGTCTGCTGGGCGCTACCGGCCTGTTCCGGTTTAAGAATCTGCCGGAATTATCTTACCGGGAGATCCTCTCTC
>OLQU01000873.1_pt1 | contig 23480 bp, 21 predicted proteins | sample 1672271 | NCBI WGS metagenome assembly OLQU01 (sample SAMEA3136666, study PRJEB25190) | human gut metagenome | biome: human gut; feature: human-associated habitat; material: faeces | place: Austria | collected 2013 | reverse complement strand
CGTCAAAAAAATCAAATCTCTGATTCTTAGGGACAAACTTATATATTTCAGGATGGGCTTTTATTTCATTCGTTTGTTTTGTAGTCAAGGTACGACGGACATGCATATCAAATTCTGTGTTTGGAAAAGGGCCAAAACTACGCAGTACGCTTGTTCTAGAATGAATATCTTTTACTCTGATCAAATACTTATTGTTCTTCATACCTACTTTCACAAAAGAATTGATAGATTCATAGCCTCTGTCTGCAATGAAAATAGCTTTAGGACCACCATATCTATCCACTATTTCATTGAATGCGCCATTTTCATTCATCACAGCATTTCCTTGAAGAACAATATCATCATAAGTGCATTCCAATAGATCGTAGCTTGTATTCAGGTGATAGGCGGAGAAAGGCTTATTCGAATTATTAGCTTTATAGAAAGTGGTTTTACTATCTTTGATAGCACTGCTGATAGGCAGAACAGAACCATCAACAGCAAGAAGTCGATAACCTTTGTGAAGCTTGATTCTCTGTGTTCGTTCATTGAACATATTGAATAATGTATGGAATGCATCAGGGCGAATCTTACTACGTGCTTGTACAAATGAAGAAGCTGTAGGTGTATCAAGTTTATATCCAAACAATTTAAACATTTCATCTTTTAAAGATCCGGACTCTAATAAAAGCACATTGAAAAGAGTGCTTCCAAAAAGATGTTTTCTTTTTCGGGTAAAATTCTTATTTGAATCGACAACAAATAGAGAAGAAGAATCATTCATAGTTTTGATGCAGAATTTCAACTGCTTTTTTAACGATTTATAATTGTTCATAAGAACCTCCAAAAACATATACCTATAAACAATTGGCCTATTATCAGAAATGATAATAGGCCACACATTTCAATCTGTATGTCAACAAAAAAATTCAAATTTTCTATAAAAAAAGGAGCACATTTTTTGTGTTCCTCTTAAAAGATGTCATTTCTTAACTTAATGACATTGAGCTGCCGGGTCCTTTTTTTTTTGCCTTTTTTGATGACATAAGTCATAAGATATATTATACATATTCATTTCACAATTCTTGAACATTTGTTTATGGTATAATATTTATCATAAGGAGGTTTATTATGGACCAAAAGTATATTACAATACAAGGCGCTCGTGAAAACAACCTTAAAAATGTAAGTTTAAAAATACCTAAAGATAAATTAGTTATTATGACTGGAGTTTCAGGAAGTGGAAAAACTTCTTTAGCTTTTGATACTATATATGCTGAAGGGCAGCGTCGGTACATGGAATCGTTATCTGCCTATGCTAGACAATTTCTAGGGAATAGTGAAAAACCAGATGTTGATCAAATTGATGGATTATCACCAGCAATCGCAATTGATCAAAAAACGACATCTAATAATCCACGTTCAACCGTTGGAACAGTTACTGAAATTTATGATTATTTACGTTTATTATATGCACGTATAGGTGTTCCTTATTGTCCCGATCATCATATCCCAATTACTGGGAATACTATTAAAGAAATGATTGATAAAATTATGGAGTTACCAGATAAAACTAGATGTACAATCTTAAGTCCAATTGTGCAAGGGAAAAAAGGTACTCATAAAGATTTATTTGATACATTAATCAAAGAAGGGTATATTCGTGTTCGTATAGATGGAGAAATTAAATATCTAGAGGAGCTTGATCCATTAGACAAAAATAAAAAACATTCAATTGATGTAGTTATTGATCGAATTGTAAAGACTGATGATCGATCTCGATTTCATGATTCATTAGAAACGGCATTAAAGTTGAGTGATGGATTAGCCATACTTTTAACAAATGATTCTGAAACATTATTTTCAAGTAACTACGCCTGTAAAGTATGTGGTTTTTCTGTACCTAAACTAGAACCTAAATTATTTTCTTTTAATGCGCCTTTTGGAGCATGCCCCGAATGTAAAGGTTTAGGTATTACACAAAAAGTGGATTTATCATTACTTATACCGGATCCTTCAAAATCAATTGCGCAAGGCGGTATTCATTATTATAAAAATATTGTAAATACGGAAAATTTAGAATGGCAAAGAATTCATGCGCTGATTGAATATTATGATATTGATATGAACATTCCAATCAAAGATATACCTAAGAAAAAATTAAATTATCTATTATACGGGTCAGATGTGCAAATCGCATATCAATTGAATTCTCGTTCAGGAATCGTTTCTACAAAATTAGAATATATTGAAGGTGTCTGTCCAATGATTGAAAGAAGATATATGGAAACAACATCTCAAATGTCACGTGAATGGTATGGTTCTTTTTTAGCAGATGCACAATGTCCAAAGTGTCATGGAGCTCGCTTGAATAAGCAAGCTTTGTCTGTTTTAGTTGGTGGCAAAAACATTTATGAATGGACTCAAATGAGTATCAGTGAAGCTATTGAATTTATGGATCGTTTAGAATTAACACCTACACAGGCAAAAATTGCAGAATTAGTTGTTAAAGAAATAAAAAATAGACTTTCATTTTTGAATCACGTTGGATTAAGCTATTTAACTTTAGATCGTCTAGCCTCTACATTATCTGGAGGAGAAGCACAGCGTATCCGATTGGCCACGCAGATAGGATCTCGTTTAACAGGAGTTATGTATGTTCTAGATGAACCAAGCATTGGATTACACCAAAGAGATAATGATCGATTAATTGGTGCATTAAAAGAAATGCGTGATTTAGGGAATACATTAATTGTTGTAGAGCATGACGAAGATACAATGCGTGCGAGTGATTATATCGTAGATGTTGGACCTGGAGCTGGTGTCCATGGAGGACAAATTGTTGCGGCTGGAACACCGGAAGAAATCATGAAAAATGAAAATTCGATTACAGGTGCATATTTAAGCGGTAAAAAATGCATAGAGGTTCCATCCGTGCGTCGTAATGGAAATGGAAAAAAATTAAAAGTTGTCAGGGCAAGTCAAAATAACTTGAAAAATGTTAATGTAACATTTAAATTAGGTACATTTACAGTTGTGACTGGAGTTTCAGGAAGTGGTAAATCTTCATTGGTAACAGAAGTGTTGACCCATGGTTTACAACATGCGCTAGGGCGTTTAAGAATTAAGCCTGGTGCTTGTAAAGAGATTCAGGGTATTGAGAATATTGATAAAATTGTAGAGATTGGACAAGATCCAATTGGTAGAACACCACGTTCGAATCCAGCAACTTATACTGGGGTGTTTGACGATATTCGTGATTTGTTTGCACAAACAAAAGAAGCGAAAATGTTAGGATATGATAAAGGACGTTTTTCATTTAATGTAAAAGGCGGCCGCTGTGAAGCCTGTCAAGGGGATGGCATTTTGCGTATTTCAATGCATTTCTTACCAGATGTTTATGTTCCTTGTGATCAATGTCAAGGAAAACGTTATAATGAGGAAACATTACAGGTTCACTACAAGGGGAAAACAATTGCAGATGTATTGGATATGACTGTAGAAGAAGCATTAGAATTTTTTAGTAATGTTTCCAAAATTAAACATAAACTACAAACCTTAAATGATGTTGGTTTATCTTATATAAAGCTAGGACAAAGTGCTACCACATTATCTGGTGGAGAGGCACAGCGTGTAAAGCTTGCCAGTGAATTACAGAAAAAGGCAACAGGTAAAACACTATTTGTGTTAGATGAGCCTACAACAGGATTACATAGTGATGATGTTAAGAAATTAATTGAAGTGCTACAACGACTTGTTGAGCATGGAGATACAGTATTAGTGATTGAACACAATTTAGATGTAATTAAATGTGCAGATCAAATTGTGGATATGGGCCCTGAAGGTGGGCAAGGAGGAGGTACAGTGATTTGTACGGGTACTCCTGAAAAAGTTGCAAAATGTAAAGAAAGCTATACAGGCCAGTATTTAAAACCATTATTAGAAAAAGGAGTAAGCCATGGCAAAAGTAATTGTTCGTGATTTAGCAAAAAAATTCATGTGGACTATTGTTTGTGGGGATTCAAATTCTTTAAATAGACCATTGACTTTAGCAGATACAAATCGACCTGGTCTAGAATTGGCTGGGTATTTTCCAGATACACAGACAAAAAGACTGGTTGTATTAGGTGATAAAGAAATAGGGTATATTGTAGAACAGATGGACGAAATTTCACAGCGTCGTTCATTTGAATTTTTAACTGGGGAAAAAACACCTTGTATTGTGATTGCACATGGTCATGAGTGTCCTCCAATCCTAAAGGAAATTGCACAACGTAAAAATTTTCCTGTATTTAAAACAGAACATCAAACATCACATGCGATTGTTAGTATTACTAATTATTTGGATGAATGTTTAGCTGAATCCGTAATCATTCATGGAGAATTAGTTCGAGTATTTGGTGTTGGTGTATTGATTACAGGTAGAAGTGGTATGGGTAAAAGTGAAATTGCTTTGGAATTGATCAAACGTGGTCACCAGCTAGTGGGAGATGATCGCATTGATTGTTATAAAATACACGATGAGTTAGTTGGTAGAACAACACCAATGTTAGAAGGCTTTATGGAACTAAGAGGTGTAGGAATTATTAATGTTTCTCGTATGTATGGTGTAGGTGCCGTTGCTCATGAAACACAAATTGAATTTCAAATAGACCTAGAACCATTTAATGATTCATATGAATATGATCGAGTTGGAATTGAAGAAAAAGAATATAATGAAATTTTAGGAATTAAAATACTAAAGATGACAATACCAGTTTCTCAAGGACGACCAATGTCGAGTGTGATTGAAACAGCGGTTACAAATTTCTTGTTGTTGAAAGATGGATTAGATTCAGCTAAGGAATTTGAAGAACGTGTTTTATCACAAATATCTGAGAATAAGGAGGAAGAAGTAGATGCATCTATTTCCAAATAGTCGAGTTTTTATTTCTTTTGGATCTTTGCAGATTGCATGGTATGCCGTTTTGATTCTTACGGGAGCTTTATGTGCCTATTTATTGTGTCAAAGAACAATGAAGAAATGGAGCTATGCACCTGAAGTATTAGATGATTATGTAGTACCTATGTTGTTTATAGGAATTTTAGGGGCAAGACTATGGTATGTTATTTTTGAATGGAGTTATTACTCTCAACACCTTAATGAAATTATTGCCATATGGAATGGTGGATTAGCTATTCATGGTGGATTGATTGCAGGATTCTTATTTAGTTTATTTTATTTTAAACACAAAAACATATCATTTTTAAGAATGTTTGATTTGATTATGCCAACCGTATTGTTGGCACAAGCGTTTGGTCGATGGGGTAACTTTATGAATCAAGAGGCTTATGGAGGTATTGTATCAGAAAGCTTTTTTGCTCATTATCCAGCTTTTATAAAAAATCAAATGTTTATTGATGGTGCTTATCGCATGCCTACCTTCTTGTTTGAGAGTGTTTGTAACATATTTGGATTTTTGTTTATTACAATTATTTTCCGTAAATACCTTTATAAAAGACGTGGAGATTGCGGATTTATGTACATGGTGTGGTATGGAGTTACGCGCTTTGTGATTGAAGGAATGCGCACTGACTCATTAATGGTAATCGGTCTTCGTACTGCACAACTTGTATCGATTGCCTTAATGGTTATAGGTATTTTAGGCTTAACAGGTGTTTTTCATAAAGTATTTCATTGGAAGAAAAAGCCAGTGGTATTATTTGATTTAGATGGTACATTGATTGATTCTCAAAAATTGGTTTTTGAAACCTTTAAAAGAGTATTTAAAGAATATAAACCGGATTATGAATTATCTAATGAAGAGTTATATTCGTTTTTTGGCCCAACATTGGAAGTGACTTTTTCAAAATATTTTCCCGAAGATCAAATAGAAAGTATTATTGACCGTTATCAAGCTATTAATAAGCAATTGCACAAGGATTTTTTAGAAGAAATGCCTCACGCAAAGGAAATGTTAGAAGGATTAAAAACGGAAGGCATACAGTGTGCAGTTGTTTCGAATAAGCGGATTGAGATTGTAAAAAGAGGATTGAAACAAGCTGGCTTGGATACGTATTTTGAAGTGGTATTAGGTAAAGAGTTATTGCCTGAGCCAAAACCAAGTGCATCTGGCTTGATTGAAGCGTGTAATTTATTACATACTGGACGTGATGATTGTATTTATGTTGGTGATAATGTGTCGGATATTTTAGCTGCAAAAAAAATGGCTGCTTATTCAGTTGGATTTAGTGTAGACGAAAGACAGCGTGTGGCTTTAGAAAAAGCACATCCATGCAAAATCATCAATGATTTAATGCAGTTAGTACCATTATGTAAGGAGGATCATGTATGGAGCGACAATACGATTTGGTAATTATTGGTGCTGGCCCTGCAGGGTTAAGTGCAGCATTATATGGTTCAAGAGCGGGATTAAAGACTTTAATTTTAGAGAGTGGAGCACCAGGTGGAAAACTTATAAAAACAAATAAAATCAGTAATTATCCTGGTGTAAAAACGATGGAAGGAACACAGCTTGCGATGGATATGTTTGAGCAGGCTACATCCTTTAATGCAGAATATGCATATGGAGAAGTAAATAAAATTGATGAGGATAAGAATGTATATCTTAACGATGGAACTAGCATTCATGGAGAATCCATTATTCTTGCGACTGGAACAAAAGAGCGTTTATTAAATATTCCTGGAGAAAAGGAAAATCTTGGTCATGGGGTTTCCTTTTGTGCAGTGTGCGATGGAGCATTTTTTAGAGATAAAGATGTTGTCGTGATTGGCGGTGGCAATTCAGCTTTAGAAGAATCTATTTATTTAGCAGGGCTTGCTCGTAGCGTAACGATTGTGATTCGAAGAGATGTTTTTAGAGCAGAGCAACATATTCAAAAGCAAATAGAAGAAAATGCTAACATTCGTGTAATCAAAAAACATATTCCTACACAAATTTTAAGTTCAGAAGGCAAAGTCTCTGGAATTGAGCTTGAAAATGTGGATACACATGAAAAACAAGTTGTTGAATGTTCAGGTATTTTCCCATATGTGGGACAAGATCCAAATACGGCTTGCGTAGAAGATTTAGGTATCTTAAATGAGCGAGGATATGTAATTGTGGACAAGAATTGTCAAACAAAAATAGCAGGAATCTATGCATCAGGAGATGTAATTGAGAAAGAGTTACGTCAAGTAGTGACGGCTTGTAATGATGGTGCGATTGCGGCACAACATGCATTTCATAGAATCAAAGGTATTTGATTGAAACGGCTTACATAGCACTTGAAATCGACAACTGAAAGTGATTTAATTAAATCAAGAAAAGGATTTGAGGTGTTATAATATGTTGCCTAAAGAAGCAATAAAAAAAGTAATGGATGCATATCATCAGATTACAGGATTAAGATGCTATTTTGTGCAGGATGAGACCGAAATTAGTAGTGCAAAGGAGAAAAATTTCTTTTGTAAATGCTTGAAAACAAGCTCATCTGCATTGCGTCAATGTGATGAATGTACATTTGAAAATTATACAGGAGCGTTAAAATCAAATAAAGTTCAGAAGTATGCTTGTCATGCTGGACTTGTAAAATGGAGTGTGCCTGTTTCTATTAATGGTGTAAAGGGTGTCATCGTATCTGAAGGAGTTATCACAAAACAACAAGGCTTAGAAGCAGAGGATTGGGTAAATCATTTGGCAGAAACTTATAATGTATCAAGACCAATACTTTTGCATAATTATACAAAAGTTGTTGTGATGAATGAAAAGCAGGTTGAAGAAAGTATTCAATTGATGCAAGACTTGTTAAAGTACTATAAAGCAGTAATCGAAGGATAATTCCTTCGATTTTTTGTACAAGAAAAGCCAGCAACTTAATGCTGACTAGTTGTTAACATCATGATGGAATTCAGGCGTATCCTTTGAAATAGCTTTGAATACATAACCACGTTCTTTATAGTTTTCAATAATTTTAGGTAAAGCCTCAACTGTTGTTGTTTTTGGACTCGAATCATGGAATAAAATCATGATTTGGTCATAGTCACAATTGGTTGAATTATCAATGATGGTTTGAGCAGAAACTGAATTTGATGCTGCATCCCCGCTTGAACAGTTCCAATCAAAGTATTCATATCCATTTTCTCGTACCATACTTTCTAGCTTTGTCATGATTCCATCTGAATAATTGGCAGAAACCATATTGCTGGACCCACCTGGGAAACGTATGTATTTTGGTGCTTTTCCTATAATTTTTTTTACCATATCACTGATTTTTTGTAAATCTTCAAAATAAGCATCTGTTGATGAGTATACAGTAGCATAATCATGCGTATATGTATGAAGTGCAATAGTATTACCTAGTTTATATGCTTTTTTGATAGATGAGTTGTACTTTTGGTTATTTCCAGTTACAAAGAAAGTGGCCTTCGCATCATATTTCTTTAGTATTTTAAGTATTTTATCTGTATTTTCACTTGGACCATCGTCAAACGTCATATAAACAACTTTTTTAGGTTGTTCAACAATCACTTTAATTTTCGCTTTTGCTTTATTCCCAGAACGATCCGTTGCTGTGACAGAAAGTTTGTATGTGCCATCTTTTTTGGTGTTTACATTCGATGAATTTATTTTAATTTTTGGTTTCTGATCCAAATCATCTGTTATCTTGAGATAAGATTTATAATTTGGTTTTGAACCAGTATATACATGTATTGTACTCTTTTCAATTACAGGCTTTTTGTGATCTTCAACCAAAGTAAGCTTTGCGTCCTTCATTGAATAATTACCATATACATCTTTTGCAACGATTGTCACAGTCTGTTCTGTATCTTTTGAAACTTTTCCTTTGAAGGATAAAGCTACTTTTGAATCATCTTTTACACTTTTCACAAAAGCTTCCGGCTTTACATCCTCTACTAAATCTGTTTTGTAGGATTTCACCTTCAATACAGGTGCCTGTGTATCTTTAACAGAAATTATACAAGTTTTTTTATAGTTGTTTAATTGATATGTGATGGTGTACTCACCCACTTTGGCTGTGTTAACATTTCCAGAAATTTTTACATCTGAATCTGCATGATAAAACACCTGCTGAATGTTTGAGCTTGGATCATAATCCTGATTGATTTCAATTACTGGATTTGATGAATACAATAAAATTGGATTTTTAAATGCATAGAATAAAAGAAAGATAATACAAATAAATAAAAAAGTCAGTAAATGATTTCCAAATCTATTTTTCCTTCTTTTTCTAGGCATTGTTTAATCTCAAAAGATGTTGGTTTGTCTTTTTGTGTTTATAAAAATAAAATTCCCCTATCATAATAATCCCCTTTAATACATCCATATTATACATGAAATATTTGGTATTGTTATAAGGAATATGAATCTTTTTTGGTGTTGTAGTTATGTATAAATTTTTATATAATACCTTTAGAAAGGTGGGGGAAGCACTATGAAACTTATCCTAGCAATTTTATCAAATGACGATAGTCCAGTGGCAAGCAATGCACTAAATAAGAATGGTTTTTCTGTTACTAAATTAGCAACAACCGGTGGTTTCCTTCGCGCAGGCAATACAACGTTGATTATTGGTTGTGAAGACGAAAAGGTGGAAGCAGCTATTGATATCATCAAGGAATATTCAAGTAAGCGAACGGAAATTGTACCTAGTACAGCTAGTTATGATATTGGACGCTATGCAAGTTTTCCAGTAGAAGTGACAGTTGGAGGAGCGACAATTTTTGTGCTAGAAGTAGCTCAATTCTTAAAAGTTTAGAAAAACACAAGGGTGGAATGTATTTTCTACCCTTTTTCTGTCTGTGTGTAGAAAAAAAGAAATAAAATTTATGAATAAAGACCCATTTGGGGCTTTTTTCTGTTATGATTGATGAGTAAAGAAAAAAGGAGATTAAAACGCAATGAAAATACTAGTTATCGGTAAGGGCGGACGTGAACACGCACTTGCGTATGCATGCAAACGTTCAGCTTTATGTGATGAGTTGATTTGTGCTCCAGGTAATCCTGGAATGGCAAAAATTGGAGAATGTGTCAATGTGAAAGACAATGATGTAGAAGGTCTTGTCGCTTTGGCAAAAGAAAGAAATGTAGATTTAACCATCGTAGGTCCTGAAGCAACTTTAGCTCTAGGTGTTGTAGATGCGTTTAAAAAAGAGGGGTTAAAAATTTTTGGCCCAGATAAAAAGGCGACTCAAGTTGAATCAAGTAAGGATTTTGCCAAAAATATCATGGCAAAATATAATATTCCAACAGCAGCCTATAAAACATTCCATGATTTAGATTCGGCATGGACATACGTACAAGAACAAGGGGCTCCTATTGTTATTAAAGAAGATGGTTTGAAAGCTGGAAAAGGTGTTACGGTAGCTTCTACTTTAGAACAGGCAAAAGAAGCCTTGGATATTGCTTTTGCGATTGAAAATAACTCAGTTGTAATTGAAGAATGTTTATTCGGATTTGAATTTTCTTTAATTTGTTTAGTACATAACGAGACAGTTGTTCCTTTAGAAGTAGCTCAAGATCACAAGTGCGTATTTGATGGAGATAAAGGCCCAAATACAGGTGGAATGGGATCTTATAGTCCAGTTAAAAAGATTACTCCAGAAATTATAGATGAAGCCATGAATGAAATTATGAAACCAATGGCAAGCGCAATGATAAAAGAGGGCGTTCCATTTACCGGATTCTTGTATGGTGGATTGATGTTAACAGAAAATGGTATTAAAACAATTGAATTCAATGCTCGCTTTGGTGATCCTGAAGCAGAAGTTATTTTGCCTCGTTTAGAAAGTGATTTTGTACAAGCTGTGTTGGATTTAATGGATAATAAACCAGTTGAATTAAAATGGACAGATAAAGTCAGTCACGGTGTTGTTTTGGCAAGTACAAACTATCCCGCAAGCTCAACAAAAGGTTCTTTGATTACTGGCGTTGAAAATGTAGATGGATTGGTATTCCATATGGGTACAAAAATGACAGATGAAGGATTAGTCACAGATGGAGGACGTGTTTTAATGGTTGTTACTCTAGAAGATGACTTACAGACTGCATTTGATCATACATATGCAGAATTAGAAAAGATTCACTGTAAAGATTTATTCCACAGAAACGATATTGGAAAGAAGGATATGTAAAATGGCAAAAACAGATTTAGAGATTGCACAAGAATGTGTTATGGAACCAATTGAAAAGGTTGCTGCAAAAATTGGTATTCCTGCAGATAGCTTGGAACATTATGGAAAATATAAAGCTAAATTGTCTTTTGACTATTTAAAATCTATTGAAAACAATCCTCACGGGAAATTGGTACTAGTAACAGCTATTAACCCGACTAAAGCAGGAGAAGGAAAAAGTACTACAACTGTTGGTTTAGGCGATGCTTTAAATCGCTTAGGTAAGAAAACAATGATGGCTTTACGTGAACCAAGTTTAGGACCTGTGTTTGGATTAAAAGGTGGAGCTACAGGTGGAGGATATGCCCAAGTCGTACCAATGGAAGACATCAACCTTCATTTCACAGGAGACATGCATGCGATCACAACGGCTAATAATTTAGTAAGTGCATGTTTGGATAATGCGATTCATCAAGGAAATGAATTGAATATTGATCCTGAAAAAGTAACTTTCAAACGTTGTTTAGATATGAATGATCGTACTTTGCGTAATATCACAATTGGTTGTGGCGCAAAAGCCAATGGTGTAGAACGTAAAGACGGATTTAATATTACAGTTGCGAGTGAAATCATGGCCGCTTTATGTCTAGCTGATGATTTAATGGATCTTAAAGAAAGATTTGGAAAAATGCTTGTGGCATATACTTATGATGATCAACCAGTATATGTACATGATTTAGGTATTGAAGGTGCCTTGGCTATGGTTATGAAGGATGCTGTATTGCCAAATATTGTTCAAACACTTGAACACAATCCAGTCTTGATTCATGGAGGTCCCTTCGCTAATATTGCCCATGGATGTAACTCTGTAATCGCAACGAAAGCTTGTCTTGAGCTTGCTGATTATACAGTAACTGAAGCTGGTTTTGGTGCAGATTTAGGAGCTGAAAAATTCTTAGATATCAAATGTAGACTTGCTAATTTAAAACCAAATGCAGTCGTAATCGTTGCGACAATTCGTGCATTAAAACAACATGGTGGAATTGCCCTAGAAGATTTAAAAGAAGAAAATGTAGAAGCAATGCTTGCAGGATGTGAAAACTTAGCTAAGCATATTGATACAGTACAACAATTTGGCTTGCCGTATATTGTTGCAATCAATGAATTTGCGACAGATACACCGGCTGAAGTAGCTGCATTAGAAAAATGGTGTGAAGAAAACAACCACCCAATGTCATTATCTCAAGTATGGGCAAAAGGTGGCGAAGGCGCTATTGATTTAGCCAACAAAGTAGTTGCGTTATGTGATCAAGAAAATAATTATGCTCCTTTATATGATTTAGATAAGACTATTGAAGAAAAAGTAGAAACCATTGCCAAGAAAGTATATGGTGCAGATGGTGTTGACTTTACAGAAGAGGCACAAGCACAAATCGCAAAATTCAATGAATTAGGATGGGATAAATTACCAATCTGTATGGCTAAAACACAAATGTCATTATCGGACGATGGTAAGGTTATGGGGCGTCCTACAGGATTTAGAATTACAGTTCGTGAATTACGCCCAAGCTTAGGTGCAGGATTCATTGTTGCGCTAACAGGAAAAGTATTGACAATGCCAGGACTTCCAAAGCATCCAAGTGCATTAGACATGGATGTAGATGAAGATGGCAAAATCGTAGGATTATTCTAATGTCAAAGACTGGATGAAAATTCCAGTCTTTTTTTGTTTTCATAAAAAAAGAGTCCAGAACTTTTCCAGACTTTTATCTTATGGGAGCATATCACACAGTGATCTCTCTTTTTTAATTTGGTGAATGAATATTTCCAATCAGGTTTAACCGAGTTCCAACACATACAGAAACTGTGCAGGCAATAGGAACATCATCTTCAGATATAAAGTTTGTTACAAGAAGTAAAGTGTCTTCTTCAGATAATTGTAAAAGCTCAGTTAAGGTTTGCTTTGTAATTAAAGATAAAGAATCAAGAGCCTCATTTTCATAAATTCGTATGAAAAAAGACTGTACTAAAGTTGGTGGGATTTCTTTCATCTGAAACAAACCAGGGTAAATGGTATTATATTCATTTTTTATTGCATCACAAGAAAAAGCGATGATTGTTTCATCAACACTTTCTAGAGAAGACGAAATAGTAATATTATAATCATTTGTTATACATAAAAAATTATGAATAATATTGCTCATAATTTTTGGTAAGAAATTTTGAGCTTCGGCTTTATAAGAATGGTCTTTTAACAGACTATCTGCTTCGGGGAAACTGAAATAACACAATGTCCGATTTATTTTTTTGGGACAAACAAAATAACCTTTTCCACGATGACTATAGATAATTCCCTTGTCGATCAGTTTCTGCAAACCATTACGAAGTGTAATTCGGTTTACATTTAACGATGTGGAAAGTTCTCTTTCAGTTGGAAGTTTGTCATGTGGTTTTAATTGATGTTCATTGATATATTGCAAAACAAATTCTTCAATTTCATCTGTTAGAAGCTGATAAATCTTAGGCATAATTGTTGTAAATCCTCTCTAAAAAATTATATAACAACCTGTGCATTTACTTGATAAATACCGTTTTTGAAAATGCCATCCGTATAATATTTGCTGAATTCAGGCCGTACAAGAACTTCCGTATATTCGACAACCTGGTTATCAATCAGCGAGGATGTAATATCAACGTAAATAACAGAAGTATCATTTTCCAAATTAAGAAAACGTGCGTCCGTGTTATGAACTTTTGTTGTAGAAAAAGCATGGCTAATATCATGAATCTTTATATTATTGGTTCGAAAAAGATCATACAAAGAGTAAATCTGAAAATCAATATTTTCAATATCAGGGATACTGTCATGTAAAATATAAGTATTTTCAATAGATATAGGCTGTTCATTTCCGAGACGAAGTCGAAGCACCTGAAAAATCTCCGTATCTTCTGATACATCGAAAATCTTTGAAAATTTGTAACCGGCTTTTCGAGTCCTTGTATTTAAAATTTTACTGGAAGAGTCATAGCCGAATTTCTTTAGCAACTCACTCATACCTTTAAAATGCTTGAAAGAATCATCAATATCTTTTAGCATAATGTAAGTTCCCTTTCCATGATATTTTTTTAAAATGCCTTCAGTACACAGCTGTTCAATTGCTGAGCGAACTACGGAACGGCTTACATCAAAAGATTTTGCTAATTCACGCTCAGAAGGAAGAGCAAGACCAAAAACATATTCATTGCTGTTGATTTTTTCTCGTATAATTTCTGCAAGTTGTTGGTATGAAAGATCCATAGTTATATCTCCTAAAATAACAGAATTACTAGACACGGTGTAGCACAAAAAGTAAAAAATAAGGTTTTCTGTGCTTATTATACCAAACAAAAATAGAAAAAGAAACCTAAAAAACGAAATTTGTATAACAAAAAATAAAAGTGGTTGACTTAACAAAAAATAGCGTGGTATATTTGGGGGTTTAACACTTGCTCATAGCCAATATAGCCAAATGTCGTTTATGTACGGCTTTTTTTTCGTCAAATTTTTATTTTTAACTGTTGTATGTGTTGTAATTATGATATAATAGTTGTAAAGGATGGCTGCTTCTATGAAACTCTATTATGATAAACGACTTAAAGATCCTACTTACTATATTCAGCAGGGATTTAGAAATGGTAAAAAAACGACAACCAAAAATATCAAAAGATTAGGTAAACATTCTGAGCTTCTTCTTATAACGGATAATCCCTTGGAATACGCTAAAAACGAAGTAAAAAAAATGAATGAGGAATATCGTTCTGGCAGATCTGAATTCATTGTTACTATGGACTTTAATGAAAGAATCCCTTCTACAGATTCTCCTTGTTCGAATTCTACTAGTTTGAACATTGGATATCTGTATCTTAAGGATATCTATGCCAAATTGAATCTGTCTGATTTTTTTAAATCAGTTTCTTCTGATCGAAAGATCACCTACGACTGTAATAAAATCTGTCAGTTTCTTACCTATGCAAGGATTCTGGATCCTGCCAGTAAATATGGAACATACGATAAACTTGATATATACTATGAGAAACCTCAGGTTGAATACCAACATATGATCCGTTTCCTGGATATTCTAGAAAGAAACAGTGACCAATATTTAAAACATCTTTTTGACAATTCCGAAAACATCGTTAAACGAGATACTTCAGTTATGTACTATGACTGTACAAACTATTTCTTTGAAACAGAAAAGCCTGATGAGGAGATTGTTGACGAAGTTACTGGAGAAATTATCCTTGGACTTCGTCAGTTCGGAATCAGTAAGGGAAACAAGACATCTCCTATTGTTGAAATGGGGCTTATCATGGACAGCCGTGGAATCCCTATTTCTATGTGTATTCATCCAGGAAACACAAATGAACAGCTTACTGCCGTTCCACTTGAAAAAGAAGTTATAAAAATGACCGGAAACAAAAAGTTCATATATTGTGCGGATGCAGGACTTGGATCCTACAATATCCGTAAATTCAATGATATGGGTGGTAGAGCCTATATCGTTACACAGTCGGTAAAAAAACTTGGACAAGAGATCAAAGATATCGTATTCAACGATTCAAACTACCGTCTATTGTCAAATGACGATGCGATCACATTGAAAGAAATGCGAACATTTAATAAAAAAGACGCAAACAATCTAAGTCTATACAATGATTTTGCCTATAAAGTGATTCCAGCCAACACAGCCATGGATACAGGACTTTATGAAGAAAAAGTATACAAGAACGGTCGAACAAAAAAAGTAAAAGCCAAAGGAACATTACATCAATATATCATTGTCACTTTCTCTAGAAAGATGATGGAATACCAAAGGACTATCCGCGAAAGACAGCTTGAACGTGCTAAAAAGTTATTAAGACTTAAAGATCCTGAAAAGATAAAAAAAGGACCCAACGATATACGTCGATTCCTTAAGAACACATCATCTGATACAGCTAATTATGTATTGGATATGGATAAAATCCATGAAGAAGAAAAATACGATGGATTCTATGCCGTCGCAACAAACCTTGACGATTCAGCCAAAGACATCCTAGCAGTAACTCAAAATAGATACAAAATCGAAGACTGTTTTAGAATCATGAAGACTAATTTCGATGCAAGACCAGTATTCTTGAGAAAGCCAGAAAGAATACGTGCACATTTCTTGATCTGCTACACTGCACTACTTATATACAGGCTTATGGAGTGCAAGTTGGATGACAATTTAACTCATGTAACAACATCAAACCTAATAAAAACATTACGAAATATGAATGTAGTAAATATGGATGACATGTACTACAAATCCATCTATAGTGGAAGTCAGGCATTAGATGCATTAGAAAGATGTTTCGAGCTACAACTAAACAGAAAGTACTATAGACCAAGTGATTTAAACAAAATAGTAAAAAAATTTTCAAAATAGAAATCACATACAACATTTCAAAAAAACGAAAGTGCTAGATTAAACCTTGAATAAAGGCTTTCTAGCACTTTTTACTTTTTCAACTGTCAAACTCGGGATAGAAAAAGAAACCTAAAAAGCGAAATTTGTATAATAAAAAACAAAAGTGGTTTACATAACAAAAATAGTGTGGTATATTCAAAGTGCGAAGTGGTTAGAACACTAAGCTATGCGCATAAAGTTAAAATTATTATTTCGATTATGGAGGAATCAGAACATGTACGGATATGAAGACAAAACTTACAACGAAGTATTAACTCAGGCAGTAAACAATATTGAAGAAATCAATCAGGCAGTAGATGCTATTTGTGAGAAGGGATATAAGAACCTTTATCTTGTGGGAACTGGTGGAACTTATGCGATGGCAAGCCCATTATCTTATCTCATTAAGACAAATTCAACAATTCCTTGGTATTATGAAATTGCAGCAGAACTAGTTACAGCCAAACCAAAACAACTCACAAAAGATTCTGTTGTAATTACAGCATCTCTTTCAGGAACAACAGTAGAGACAATCAATGCAGCAAAATATGCAAAAGAAGTTGGTGCAACAGTAATCGTTCTTGTAGGTGAAAAGGAATGCCCGCTTACTGAGTATGCAGATTATGTGTTTGAAAACAGAACAGCATCCAATGATGATCTTGTTGAAGAAATTTATATTCAGTATTTTGCACTGGGTGCAAGATTCATGAAAAACAACGGAGAATTTCCAGAGTATGAAAAGTTTATTGATGCTTTGAAACAGATGCCGGAAGTACTTCAGAAAGTAAGAGAAGATAATGACGAGCGTGCTCTTGCATTTGCAGAGAAACATAAAGATACAAAATTCCATATGTGTGTAGGAGCCGGAAACACATGGGGAGAAACATATTGCTTCGCAATGTGCGTACTTGAAGAGATGCAGTGGATCGCAACAAAATCTATCCATGCAGCAGAGTTCTTCCATGGAACAGTGGAAATGACTGAAAAAGATATGAGCTTTATGCTTTTCAAAGGTGAAGATGAGACAAGACCATTACTTGATCGTGTTGAAAAATTTGTAAGAAAATATTCAGATGTAGTTCAGGTATGGGATACAAAGGATTATGAACTTAAAGGAGTTGATCCAAGCGTAAGAGGACTTGTTTCACCACTCGTTATGGCTGCACAGCTTGAAAGAGTTAGCGCACATTTTGAGCATGTAAGAAATCATAGTCTGGAAATCAGAAGATATTACAGAACAGTGAAGTACTAAAATTAAGATGAAATTAGGAAGAGGAATAGTATGAGAAAATTATTAGTAGCAACTCATGAAAGATTTGCATCAGGGATTATGGAGACATTAAAATTAATCATGGGTGAAAATGAAGATATTTCAGAAATCAGTGCATATGTTGAACCAGGGTTTGATATGCAGAAAGAAGCAGAAAAGAAAATTCATGAATTGGATGAAGAAGATGAACTGATTATTGTTGCAGATATTATGGGTGGAAGCGTCGCTAATGTGTTTTCCTCATACATTCAATCTGAGAAGGTACATATTATAACAGGGTTGAATCTTCCTTTACTGATCAGTCTGGCACAGGATTTGAATTCAGATGTTTCAACAGATGAATTGATAAAAAATGCAATTCAGATGGGAAGAGAAGGAATTGTAGATCTGAATAAAATGATTGAAGAAAATAGCGATATAGAGGAGGATTTATAATGATTAAATTATTAAGAGTAGATGAGAGATTGATACATGGACAGGTTGCTTTTGCATGGACAAATTCATTGAAAGCAGATTGTATTCTGATAGTAAATGATGCAGTGGCAGCAGATAAACTCCGTAGCACTTCATTGAAAATGGCTGCTCCGGCGGGCGTGAAGTTTGTTGTAAAAACACTGAAAGATGCGATTCCGTTGTTGAATGGAACAAAGACGGATAAATATAAGCTGTTTCTGATTGTTGATAATACATCAGATGCGTTAGAACTAGTGAAAAATGTAAAAGATGTTGATCACGTTAATCTTGGTAATATGAAACTGACAAGTGAAAGAACAATGATCACTCCGTCTCTTGCAGTATCTGAAAAAGAGAAAGAACAGATTCATGAGATGGTTGCGGCAGGTGCAGAAGTTGAATGTAGAGCTGTTCCTACAGATAAAAAAGTCATGGCAGAAAGTTTAATCTAAACCGTTATAGTAGTTAGAAGGAGGAAATATCATGTTAATACCGGCAATTCTTGTGTCTATTGTCGCTCTTCTTGCAGCAATGGATGAGCAGTTGTTTGGAGCATCTATGATGGCTAGACCGTTGTTTACAGGTCCAATTGTAGGTCTGATTATGGGAGATCTTCAAACAGGTGTAATTATTGGAGCAACATTGGAATCAATGTTTATGGGATCTATTATGGTTGGAAGTGCTGTTCCACCGGAAGTATATGCTTCTAGTATTTTAAGTATTGCAATTGCAATTCAGACAGGAGCAGGAACAGGAGCAGCTGTAGCACTTGCATTACCACTGTCTGTATTCCTGCAGCTGTGGAGAAACTTCTGTTACGCGATTCCTGGAAGTTGGGCAGGAAAACAGATTGAAAGAGCACTTGATGAGAGAAATCTGAAAAAAGCAAACCTGTTACATTTAACAGTAGTGCCATTGTCAATTGGAATCCCTTCAGCACTTTTGGTTTTCATCGCATTATTCTTCGGTGCTGATGGAATTAATAGTGTACTGAATATGATTCCTGAGGTGGTACTGAATGGATTTAATGTTGCAGCAGGAGTACTTTCTTGTGTAGGACTTGCGCTTTTGATTAAAATTATGTCTAACAACAAAATACTTCCATACCTTTTCCTCGGATTTGTAGCAGTTATGTACCTTGGAATGGATGTGATTGGTGTTGCAGTTGTAGGATTATGTATTGCATTTCTTGTAGTAAATAATATGCAATTTGAAGAGGGGGATGATTTCTAATGGAAGAAAATAAAAGAACAGAATTAGACAAAATAAATGAAAAAAAGGAAATCATGACTCCTAAGGATTATAGAAGTATTTTCTGGAGATCATTTACGATTCAGGGATCATGGTCTTTTGATAAAATGATGGCGTATGGATATATGTATGCAATTGAAAAGCCATTGCGTAAAATATATCCAAATGATGATGATTTTTATGCAGCGTTAAAAAGACATACAGAAACATTCAATGTAACTCCACATGTTTCTCCATTCCTTATGACACTTGGTGTGGCAATGGAAGAAGAAAATGCAAAATCAGATGCTTTTGATACATCTTCTATTAATAATGTAAAGGTTGGTCTGATGGGACCTATGTCTGGAATAGGAGATTCCTTCTTTTGGGGAACATTTAGAGTAATTGCCGCTGGAATTGGAATTGGACTTGCAAAAAGCGGAAACATTCTTGGCGCAGTGATTTACTTCCTGTTATATACAGCAATTCATTTTATTACGAAAATTCTTGCTGGAAAGTATGGATATAAGATGGGAACAAAATTCCTTGAGAATTCAGAAGAAAATCATTTGATGGACAAACTTTCCATGGGGGCATCCATTCTTGGTATGACAGTAATAGGTGCAATGATAGGAACGATGGTCTCGTTACAAACAACCCTAAGTTTTACATTGGCAGGAACTGAAACAACATTACAATCAATTTTCGATCAGATTTTCCCGGGAATTCTTCCGTTAGGAGCTACATTCCTTTGTGTTGCCCTGTTTAATAAAAATGTTAAGACAATTTATATTATACTTGGCATATTTGTCTTATGCATTTTAGGATGTGCAATTGGAATCTTCTAAAGTAATTGTTATTTTTGATGTAGATGGCACAATCAATAAGACAGAAGTATATGCAGTAAAGGCATATAGAAAAGCTTTGGAAGAAGTAGGAAAAACTGGGTTTTCGGATAAAGAATTTATAGAACGGATCGGGGCTCCATTTGAGCAGGATGTAAGATATTTCTTTGGAGAGAATCAATCTGAACAAGTGGAGATATTCAAAACATTAATTCAGAAATATTGGATTGATGGAATGAAAGAGTCAGCAAAAACATTTGAAGGAATCCATCAAATGTTAGAAGAGTTAAAAGAAAAAGGATATAAGTTGGCAATCTGTTCTAATGCATCAAAATGGGAGTTAGATGTTATTTTAAGAAAATTAGAAGTAAATGATTATTTTGATGTGATCCAGGGGGTTACAGAAAAAAATAACAAAAAGTATAGTCTGGAAGAATTATTACTGAGAGAAAAGCCAGAACTTGCAGTTATGGTAGGTGATCGAAGTTATGATAAAGAGGCTGCCAGATATAATCAGATTCCATTTGTTGGTTGTAAGTATGGATACGGAAAACCAGAAGAATTAAGTGATTGTAAATATAGTGTCGAGACGGCATTAGAGCTGTCGAAAATAATTGATGAAATTATTTCAGCAAGGGGAGGAGCGGATTAGTCCGAACCTCCTTTTTTAAATGGTAAAATGTGAAGAAGAAACCTTATAAAGTGTTGCAGAGGAGACAAATATGAGTGAATTTATAGAAAGTATACAGATGTGGATAAATAATTTGTCTGTGAACTCAATAATTATTTTCATAATGATGATCTTTATGCTTATCGGAGCAGTTGATAGAATCCAGGGAAACCGATGGGGATATGGACAAAAATTCGAGGAAGGATTTCATGCAATAGGACCGATGATGCTGGCAATGGCAGGGGTAATTGCGGCGGCACCAGTCTTAGCAATAGTGCTAAAACCAATTGTTGTACCTATTTATCAACTGATAGGAGCTGATGCATCTATGTTTGCCGGAACCTTACTTGCAAGTGATACAGGGGGATATCCTTTGGCAATGGAACTTGCAGGGAATAATGCGGTAGGAAACTTCTCAGGGTTATTAGTAGCAAATATGTTAGGATCAACGTTAGTTTTTACTTTGCCAGTAGGAATGTCCTTGATGAAAGAAAATGATTATCCTTATCTTGGTGCAGGTGTTTTGGCAGGAATAATAACAATACCTATCGGATGTTTGGTCGGAGGAATTGTAATGAATTTTACGTCTTATAAGATGAGTCTTTTATCGATTATTAGGAATATGCTTCCAGTAATTTTGATGGCAGCGCTGATTGTAATTGGTCTTTGGGTCTGGCCAGAAAAAATGCTGAAAGGATTTCAAAAATTTGGAACAGGTTTGAAGATATTAATTACAATTTTTATAGCAATTGCAGTGTTTGAATATCAAACAGGAATTCATTTTCCTCTGTTTCGGGTTATGGTAGAAGAAGATTTTAATGGTACAATCCCGCTTGAAAATGCTTTTTTAATTTGTGGACAGATCGGAACTATTTTAATAGGTGCTTTTCCAATGGTGAAATGGATGACAAAAACATTTGGTAGTATTTTATCAAAAGTAGGAAAAACATTTGGAATGAATGAGGTAGGCTCAGCAGGGTTAATAGCAACTTTGGCAAACAATATAGCAATGTTTAATATGATTGGTGATATGAATGAAAAGTCAAAAATCATAAATATTGCATTTGCTGTTTCAGCATCATTTACGTTTGGAGATCACCTTGCTTTTGCAGCAGGAGTTAATCCAAAGATGATTGTCCCTGTGATCGTTGGAAAACTTACAGCAGGATGTACCGCTTTTTTACTAGCTTCGGCTTTGACATCTAAGTTACTTGTAAAAATCCAAATAAAAAAGTGAAAAAAGAACTGCTAGTTATGATTATGGAAAGGGTAACCAAAATCATTTAGGGTTTTAGCGCAATCATTTGGAGCCTAGTTTGGGGTCTGTAAATATTCGTTAAATATTCAAATTCAAAAGAGATGTAAATCTGTATGTTGGTACATGCAGAAATGCATCTTTTTTTAGTTGTGTTTTTCTTGCTATGATTATTAAATTGTAGTTATATTCCATCTTTTATAATCATATAATTTGTAAACTCGCTCAAATCTCTAATAATAGTTTTATTTGGTAAGACACCAATGATTTGTTTGTCGGTGATTTCAATTTCAATAATAGAATTAGGATTAAGAATATCAGATGAAATGGATTCAGAAATCATTATCTTTTTTCTTAAAGAAATAATAGTGTGTATAGTTACAATAAAAAGGAAAAAGTCAAAGATACATAAGAAATAGATGTGATTTAATAAATTAAAAACAAAATCTGCAAATATTGCAAAAAAGGTGTGGAGTACAATAAGTATTGATATTTTCTAGGAATATTAAGTAATAATAATGGAGCATATTTTCTTACATGATTCATTTGTTCTTCTATAGTTGAAGTTGTTCTAAAATTCATAAAAATTTTATCCTCCTAGTTACAATGAATTATAGCATACATGATTGGCTCTAGAAGGTTTCACCAAATCGTCTTATGCGATATTTTGTCCTGGTATATGCATTATCTATTTAACATCATATATAATCAAAATAATACATACATTCAAAAAATCGAATCGATCATTTGATTTTGGAAGTCAGTTCTTATTAATATATAATTGTCATATATGTATGTAGTGATCATGAAAATGCTCAGGACATATTTAAAGAATTGACTGGGTAATTAAAGAAAAAGATTTTTTGAAACACAAGAACAATGTGATGAGTTTGATCAATTGTTCAAAGAATTTTCATATATTCAAACTTATTCATTTGAAGAAAATGGACATTTCAATGAACTTCTTATGTATAAGAAATAAAAAAGGTATAGACTTAAGTTGGTGCTTACATCCTCGTAGGTACCTTTTTTTAATTCCAGTCTTTCATTTCTGTTTGAATAAGAATAAAATAATCAAAAAGGAGAAGTCCTATGGTGCGCCAGTTCGGTGCAGTTGATTTAGTTAGGTGAAACTCCTAACCTGGTAACTCTTGGAGCAAAGAGGCCAGTATCTAGTCCTTGGGCATTGTATCG
>OLQU01000835.1_pt1 | contig 23894 bp, 4 predicted proteins | sample 1672271 | NCBI WGS metagenome assembly OLQU01 (sample SAMEA3136666, study PRJEB25190) | human gut metagenome | biome: human gut; feature: human-associated habitat; material: faeces | place: Austria | collected 2013 | reverse complement strand
AGCATTTATTAAGGACGAAAGTAAAATTTGTAATATAAATGTTAAAAAAACTTAATAAAAAGTGCTAAAACGACAAAAAATAGCATCCCTAGTAGAAAAAAGCTGGCAATTTTTGCCGGCTTTTTTCTTATATTGTTTTTTTATATATATGAAGCTAAAATATTAATGATATATATTAAAGTTATAAAAACAAGGAGAATGTATATGAAAAAGCTTGTAGAAACAAACAAACAAGAAAGAAATAGGAGAAAAAGAGGCGAGCAAGGTTCTGTAACCTTATTCGTTTTAATTGCAATGATTTTCTTTTTAACGGTTGGAGTTGCGGTTTACATTTCGAATGTAAATAATTCTTCATCTCAACAAAGGGATGTTAAGAAGATTCAAAGTGAATATAATGATACTGGTGATGTAAATAAGGTATATGAAGACCAAAAAGATAGGCTTAACCAAAGATTGTTTATTACTGTTAAAGACAATGATAAAAATATATATCAAGAAGGTAAGTGGACTAATAAAGTTCCTTTGACAGTTGAGGTAAAATGGCCAGATGGATTAAGTAAAAATGAAAAAATTATAACAGTAAAAGGCAAAAAAGATGGAACTGAAATTACAGTTACAGATGAAGAAATAAAGGATTTGAAAATAAGTGAGTCATGTACAATATCAGCTAAAATAAATGGAACTACATCAAAAATTGAAGTTTTAGTTGATACAACTAGCCCTGATATAGAAATTGAAAAAAATGGCGGAAATTATGTAATAGATAATAATCAAACATCAAAAGAAATAACAACGACAATTACAGTAAAAGATGAAGAAAGTGGAGTTGATAAGGTTTTATATAAATGGTTAAAGGCAAAAGATGATGGATCAAGACCAGATGCACCAGATGAAAAAGATTTAAAAACATTAGAAGGAACAACGGCAAATGTAACAAATACAATTTCAGAAAGCGGAAAATATTATTTATATGTTAAAGCACAAGATAAAGCTGAAAATGAAAGTGAAAAGTGGAGTGAGCCATTTAATGTTATAAATAAAGCAGATGTAGAAAATACAATAAAAATTGCTAAAGAACCAGATGGATGGACAAATGAAGATGTAAAAGTAACAGTTGATTATGGAAATATATTAACTACATTTAGACGTCAAGGATTTGGAAAAACAGAGAATGAAGCAAGACAAGATGCAATAAATAACACAATACAAACTAAAAATCCAATAACAGTTACAGTAAAAGAAAATGGAATAATTTATGTATCTGCAAAAGATCAAGAAGGATTAATAGATGATATATCAAAAACATTAAAAATAGATAATATAGATAAATTATTACCAGAAATAACATATACAAAAAATCCTGCACAAGGGTATACAAACAAAGATGTAGTACTTACAATAACATTAAAAGACCAAGAGGCAAACGATAAGTATGGATGTAGCAAAGTAATAGCATGGCAAATAAGCAAAGATGGTAATTTAGATGAAAACTCTAATAATTGGACAAATTTAGATGAAGCAAAAGAACAAACAACAGTAGAATATAGCATAAAAGAAAATGGAACATATTATATATATGCAAAAGATCAAGCAGGAAATGTAGCAAAAGAGCAAATTGTAATAGATCAAATAGATAAAAATCCACCAAAAGTTGAAGTTACAGGAAATCCAACTACATGGGTAAAAGGTGAAGTTGAATTAGACATAACAGCTAAAGATGATGAAACTGGAATAAAAGAAATAAAAATAAATGGACAAAAAGTAACAGCAACTATAGATGAAGACAAAACAGCAAAAGTAAAATATCCTGTTACAGAAAATGGAACAATAAACATAGAAGTTACAGATGAAGCAGGAAATGTAACTACAAAAACAATAACAGTAGATAAAATTGATAATAAAGGACCTGAAGTAACAATAACAGGAAATCCAGAAAATTGGACAAATAAAGATGCTACTTTACATGTAAAAGCAAAAGATGATGCAAGTGGAATAGAAAAAGTAACAATAACACAAGTAGTAGATGGTAAAGAAGAATCAAAAGATGTTAATTTTACAACAAATGAAGATGGTTCTATTGATTTAGACTACACAGTAGATAAAAATCAAACAATAAAAATAAGTGTTACAGATAAGGCTGGAAATACAACTACAAAAACAATAGTAGTAGATAAAATAGACAAGGAAAAACCAACATTAAAAGCACCAACTGCTGTTGCAACAACGAATACAGTTACAGTTACATTTAATCAAACAGATGCATTAAGTGGAATAGATGAAGAAACAATAAGATATGCAATAAGAAAACAAGGTGAAGATGAATGGGAAATTGTACAAAATAGTGAAAAAGTAAACACATTTACAAAAAGAACAAAAGATACATTATATGAAGTAAAAACAATAGCAAAAGATAAAGCTGGAAATGAAATGGAATCTGAAATTGTAATAGTTAGAACACTAAATTTAACAGAGCCATTAATTAAACAAAATCCAGAAACAATTACAAACGAAAATGTAAAAGTTACAATATTAGCACCTGATGCACAAGAAGGAACAACAATAAAATATGGAACAGATGGAGTAAATTTTGAATCAATTCCAACAAATCCATATACTTTTGAAGTAACAAAAAATCAAACAATATATGCATTAGTAGAAAATAATGAGGGTGAAAAATCAAATGTTGCAACACATCAAGTAGATAATATTGATAAATTATTACCTATAGTTACAAATATAAGTGCAAGCACAAAAGCAACAAATAGTACAGTAACAATTACAGCAAAAGCAAAAGACCAAGCTCAAACAGAGGAATATGCAAACAGTGGAATAGTTGCATATATGTTTAGCAAACAAACAGACATAACAAATAAATCTGAAGGATGGAACGAAATAACACAAACAACAGAAGAAATAACAAAAACTCAAGAAGTATCAGAAAATGGAATATGGTATTTCTATGTAAAAGATGCTGCAGGAAATGTTAATAAAGCAAGTGAAGAAAACAAAATAGAAATAGGAAATATAGATAAAACTCTTCCTATAATAAGTGTAGAACCACAAAATAAAGAAGTATGTAAAAACACAAATGTTACAATACATGTAACAGATGAAGGTGGAAGTAACCTATCAGATTCTAACCAATATGAATATCAATTAGGAGAAAGTAACCAAAATATACCAACAGGAAATTGGTTAAAATACACAAATAATGTAGCATTCAATATAGGTGATAATATAACAGGAACACGTTACTTGTGGGTAAAAGAAGTAAAAGATAATGCACAAAATATATCTAATAAAGAAGGAACAAAAGTTAGCACATACCATGTATTTGGACCATATGTGTTTGATAATAGTGCACCAGAAGTAACATTTACACCAAATGGAAATGACACATATAGTAAAACACAAAAAACAAAAGTAACAGTAACAGATGTAGGAACATCAAATATAAATGAAAATGAATTAAAATATAAATGGGTAGTACAAAATGAGGCAGAACCTGCTGAAAATGAAATAGATACTACATTTATTAATGGTGCCAATATAGAAAATGCAAAAAAAGTTACAGGAAAATATTATTTATATGTTCTTGCTAAAGATAATTTAGGAAATACTAAAAAAGCCAAAAGTGAATTATTCTATTTAGATAATACAAATCCAAATAGTGAAGCACCAGTAAAGAAAGTAGCAACAAGTAGCAGTATAACTGTTGAATTCAAGCAAACAGATTCACACAGTCAAATAGATAATAATACTATTTATTATGGAAAAAGATTAAAAGGTACAAATGATTGGACATGGGAGAAAGATGCAAATTTAACACATAAATTTAAAGGACTTGTAAAGGAAACAACATATGAAATATGCACAAAGGCATCAGATAATGCAGGAAATGGAGAACAAATATCAAACATAGTAGAAATAACAACAGAAAAAATTGATAAACCAACAATTACTACAGACCCAAATGCGCCAACAAATAAAAAAGTAAAAGTAACAGTAACATACCCAGAAATAGATGGTGGAAAATACAAATATAGTGAAGATGGAATAAATTATATAGAAGTTAGTTTAAATGATGGTGAATATGTAACATATATAGAAGAAAATAAAACAATATATGCATTAGTAGAAGATGAAAATGAACAAACATCTGAAGTTGCAACATTAGAAATAACATTTATAGATACTAAAAAGCCAACAGTAACAATAACTCCTAATGGAGGAACTTATGAACTAAATCCAGGACAAACAAATGTAAAAGAAAATGTTACAATTACAGCAAAAGACACAGGAACATCAGGTTTAAATGAAACATTACAATATGCAATAACAAGTAGCAATACTCAAAAACCAACAACAGGATGGACTAATTTTGAAAATGGATCTACAAATGAAATTACACTAAATGGAGGAAACAATTATATATGGTTTAATATTACAGATAATGCTGGAAACGAAGTAGAAAATAATGTATCTAATGTATTTAAAGTAAGCTATAAAATTATATATAATGCAAATGGTGGACAAAATGCTCCAAATGCACAAACTAAAGAAAAAGATGTTAATTTAACACTTTCAAGTGATGAGCCAACATGGGATGGATATACATTTAAAGGATGGTCAACATCTAAAGAAGCAGTAGAAGCAGAATATAAAAAAGGTGCAACATATAGTAAAAATGAAGCTACAAACTTATATGCTGTATGGGATGCAAAAAGTTATGTAGTAACATTTAACCCACAAGGAGGAGAGGTAACTCCTACATCAAAAGATGTTGTATATAATAAAGAATATGGGCAATTACCAACACCAACAAAGCAAGGATATAGATTTGGGGGATGGTACTTAGAAAACACATATGAAAATAAAGTAGAAGAGAAAACAATTGTATCAAAATCAGAAAATCATACATTATATGCAAAATGGACAAGTGCAGAAAATATACCATATACAATTTATCACTATGTAGAAAATGCAAATGATAATGGTTATACATTATATAAAACAGAAGGAAAAGAAGGAAAAACAAATTCAGTAAAAACATTATTAGATGAAAAAATGGTAATAGATAATTGTACATATAAATATGCAAGCTTAGAAGAAGGTGGAAGTGAAGAAACAAGTTTAACAATTAATGCAGACGGAACATCAAAAGCTTATTTATATTATACAAGAAATAAATTTACATTAACATTATCAAAAAATGAACATGTTGCAAGCGTTACAGGAGATGGAAGTTATAAATGGGGACAAGATGTTTTAATAGATGCAAGTTTAAATCAAGAAGATGGTTATACATATACATGGGTTAACTGGACAGAAAATGGTGTAGAAAAAACAAAAGATCAAAAAGCAACAATAAAAATGAGTGCACAAAATATGACATTGGTTGCTAATGCAACAAGAAGTGCAAAAAAATATATAGTAACATATAACTCTGTAGTAAATGGAGGAACAACTGAAACTATAGAAGAAGAGTGTACATACACACAAAATGTAGACCTAAGCAAAACAGTTGCAAAAACAGGTTATACATTTATTGGATGGAATACTAACAAAGATGCTACAAGTGCATTATCTACATTAGTAATGCCAAATAAAAATATAACTATATATGCAATATTTAAAAAAGATATAAAAGCAACATATATAGATTATAGTGCTACAACAAAACAAATAAGAACACAAGATATAACAATATATAATAATCAAACAGCAACAATAACAGTTCCAGAACAAAATGAATACAATGGATGGACAAAAAATGGATGGACTAAAGATACTTCAAATTCTGCTGCTAAAGAAATAGAAGCACGGAGGCGGAGAAGTTTTAAAAATCACAACAAATGTTACATATTATGGATTATATACTAAAAATGTAAGTGTAACTTATAACTTAAATGGTGGAGTAGGTACAACTCCAAGCAAACAAACAGTAGAAAGAAAAGTAAATAGTTACTCAATTATAAATATATTTGATCCAGAAGTACAAATTTCTGATTTACAAGCAAGTAAAACAGGTTATACATTTAATAGTTGGAATACTAACGAAAATGGAACAGGAACAAAATATTTAGTTGGAAACAAAACTAAACTTAGTGAAGATTTAAATTTGTATGCTATATGGACACAAAATAAATACCAAGTTACATTTAATACAAATGGTGGAAGCAGTGTAGAAAATAAAGAAGTAACATATGATTTAGCATACGGAAATTTACCTTCTACAACAAAAACTGGTTATACATTTTCAGGATGGTATTTAGATAATGAAACATTTAAAAATAAAATAGAAGAAACAACTAAAGTTTCAACACCAAATAACCATACATTATATGCAAAATGGGATATTATAACATATAAAATCACATATAATTTAAATGGTGGAACATTAGAAAATGCAAATAAAGAAAGTTATACAATAGAAACACCAAGCTTTACATTAAATAATCCACAAAAAGAAGGATATACATTTATAGGATGGACAGGAAGTAATGGAAATGAAGCAAGTAAAACTGTAACAATTGAAAAAGGAAGCACAAGTGATAAACAATATACTGCAAATTGGGAAGCAAACAAATATACAGTTTCATTTAATTCAAATGGAGGAAATGATATAGCTTCTAAAGAAGTTACATTTGGACAAAACTATGGTGATTTAGAAAAACCTAAAAAACAAGGATTTACATTTGCAGGATGGTATTTAGACAATGAAACATTTAAAAATAAAATAGAAACAACTACAAAAGTTGAAATAGCAAACAATCATACATTATATGCAAAATGGATAGAAGGTGAATCTGAATATATTGTAGAACATTATAAACAAAATATAGAAGATGACCAATATGGTGAGCCAGAAGTAGAAACTTTAACAGCAGTAACTGGAAGTGAGGTAACACCTGCAACAAAAGATTATGGAAAAGGATTTGAAACACCTAACTTAAAATCAGCTGTAGTTAAGGCAGATGGAAGTACAATAATAAAATATTATTACAACAGAAAACTATTTACAGTTACATTTAACACAAATGGTGGAAATTCTGTGGAAAACATAACTGCAAAATATGAAAAAGAAGTAACATTACCAACTACTAGCAAAACTGGTTATACATTTAAAGGATGGTTAAAACAAGAATTAGAAGTTACATCACCATATAAAGTAGAAGATAATGTAACATTAAGTGCAAAATGGAATGCAATAACATACAATATTACATATTCATTAAATGGTGGAAACCTAGCAGAAGGAATAACAAATCCTAAAAATTACACAATAGAAACAGCAAGTTTTACACTAAATAATCCACAAAAAGATGGTTACACATTTACAGGATGGACAGGAAGTAATGGAACAACACCAAACACAACAGTAACAATTTCAAAAGGAACAACAGGAGATAAGGAATTTATTGCAAATTGGAAAGCAAATGAATATATAGTAACATTTAATCCAGATGAAGGAACAGTAAATCCATCTTCTAAAACAGTAACATATAATGAAAGTTATGGACAATTGCCAACACCAATAAAGACAGGTTATAAATTTAACGGATGGTATACTGGGCTAAATGGAGCTGGAACAAAAATTACAGACCAAAGTATAGTTACTATAACTGCAAATCAAACATTGTATGCAAGTTGGAGTGTTAATAGTTATACAATTACATATAATGCAAATGGAGGAAGCGGAGCACCAGGAAGCCAAACTAAAAAATATAATGAATCTTTAACTTTAAGTGCTACTAAGCCAACAAGGACAGGCTATACATTTAAAGGTTGGGGATTAAATGGATCAGCAACAGAGGTTAAATATAATCCAGCAGATACGATTGGAGCAAATACAATTTCTAATGATTTAGTATTATATGCAATATGGGAAATAAATAAATATACAATTACATATAATGCAAATGGTGGAAACAGTACTCCTGAACCAACAACTGCAAATTACAATGAAACAATACAAATGCCAAGTGCATCAAGAAAATATACAGTTACATTTAATACAAATGGAGGAACAGCACTTGATAATCAAACATCAACATATCAATTTACAGGTTGGTATACAGATGCAACAAATGGAACAAAGAAAGAATATAAAACAATGCCAGCATATAATGAAACATTATATGCACATTGGGATGATACAAAATCAAGTATAACAATTGGAACAACAACAAAAGAAGGTTATACATTTGCAGGATGGTATATAGATGAAGATTTAAAAACACAGTTAACAACAAATGAGAATGGAACATATTTACCAACAAAAGATATTACAATTTATGCAAAATGGAATGCAAATAAATATGTGGTAACATTTGATCCAGGTGAAGGTACAGTTAATCCAACTACAAAAGAAGTAACATATGATTCAACATATGGAGAACTTCCAGTAGCTAAGCTTGCAGGCTATGGATTTGGAGGATGGTATACAAAACAAGATGGACAAGGAGAGGAAATAACATCATCAACAATTGTAAAAATTACATCAAATCAAACATTATATGCAAGATGGGCACAAGGACAATATGTTGTAAAACACTATAAACAAAATATAGATGGAACATATCCAAGTGTTCCAACAGATGTAGAAAATAAATCAGCAGTGCCAGGAAATAAAGTAACACCACCTACAAAAGATACTACACAAGGAAGCTACTTAGGATTTAGTGCACCACAAACACAAACAAAAGAAATAACAGAGGATGGAAATACAGAATTTATTTATAAGTATGAAAGAAAATCATATGATTTAAATATTAATCCAAATGGAGGAAAATATGAAGGTTCTCAATCAACAGTAACAGTTACACAAAAATTTGAATCAACATATACAGTTTCTAATAAAATAGAAGCACCCGCTGGATATGTGGTTACATTTAAAAACTTTGGAGGACAAGATGATTACACTAAAAAAACTTCAACAAAAACATTTACAAATTGGATAAAAACAGGACAAGGAACATTAAATGGAAATGTTTATACATATGGTGCAGGAATTGGAACAATAGTTGCAAATTATAAAAATGATAGTATAGAAATGCCAGACGATCCAACACATGAAGGCTATACATTTACAGGATGGTATTTAGATGAGCAATGTACAAATAAAGTAAGTTTAAATACAGATAAAACATATACACCAAGCCAAAATATTACATTATATTCTGGATGGAGCATTAATAAATATACATTAACAATTTCAAGATTAAGTGAAAATACAACAAAAGAACAAAATTACAACACACAATTAGACTTAAGTACTTATAATAGTAGTGGATATAAAGTAACATTAAATCCAAATTATGACGGTGGAGCAAATACAGTATTAACACAAACACATAAATCTTGGAGTAAAGATGGTTTTGGTACATTAAGTGGAAACATTTATACATATGGTGCAGGTAATGGAAAAGTAACAGAAAACTATAATGATGTTACATTAACTACTCCGACACAAGTAGGTTATACATTTGTTGGATGGTATACAGATTCAGAACTAAAAAATGAAGTAAAATTAAATGCAGACAATACATATACACCAACAGCTAATATAACATTATATGCAAAATGGACCGCAAATACTAATACAAAATATACTGTAAAACATTATAAACAAAATATAGACGGAACATACCCAAGTGTTCCATCAGAAGAAGAAGTAAAATATGGAACAACAAAAGAAACAACAAATGCTGGTCCAAAAACATACAAAGGATTTACAACACCAGCAAAACAAAATAAAGAAATATTAGCAAATGGAACAACAATAATAGAATATAAATATGTAAGAGATTTATCAACATTAACAATTAACCCAAATGGAGGAACATATAGCAAAGATCTAAATATAGAACAGGCATATGAGTCAACATATGTAGTAGATAATGCAAATATAACACCACCTAAAGGATTTACTGTAACATATAATGCAAATGGAGGAACAACAGAAGTTGGAAGTGAAGTTTCAACTAAAACATTTGAAAGTTGGTTATTAACAGGCGGTGGAAAATTTGTAGGAAATACATATACATTTGGAACAAAAGATGAAGATGGAACATTAACTGCAAATTATAAAAATAACAGCATAAATTTAACAACAGCTAAAAAAGTTGGCTATACATTTACAGGATGGTATTTAGACAGTAATTGTACACAAGCTTTAGTATTAAATGCTGATGGAACATATACACCACAAAAAGATATAACAATATATGCTGGTTGGTCTGCTAACCAAGTAACATATAAAGTATACCGTTATTTAGAAAATGCAAATAATGAAAACTACACATTATATGGAGATGTTATAGAAGGAAAAGCAGCAGCTGGTTCAACACTTACACTTTTAACAGAAGCAAATAAAAATCAAATTGCAAATACTAAATATGTAGGAGCAAATTTAACAGGTGGAACTTTGGGAGTTGGAACATCTATTACAACAACAACTGTAGCACCAGATGGAACAACAAATATATATTTATATTATGATAGAAATGAATATACATTAACATTAGAAAAAAATGAATATATAGAAACTGTAACAGGTGCAGGAACATACAAATGGGGCGCAACAGTAGCTATTAATGCAACTGTAAAAACAAATATTACAGGTTATAATGCTTCTGTATGGGATAAATGGACATTGACTGAAGGAAATGGAGTAACAGTACCAACGACAATTAAAGGAAACATTGTTATGACAGCAGGAAATATTACAATAGTTGCAAATGCTGTTAAAGGAACACCAATTACTTATAGTGTTGTATATAATGGAAATGGAGCAACAGGAGGAACAACAGCAAGTTCAACACATACATATGATAAAGCACAAAATTTAACAGCAAATGGTTATAAAAAAGAATATACAGTAACATTTAATTATAATTATTCTGGAAGTACAAATACAGTAGCTGCATATAAATATGATTTTGTAAATTGGAAAGATTCAAACAATAATACATATTTAGATAAAGCAAGTGTAATAAACTTAGCAAAAACTAGTGGAGCTATAGTAACACTTAATGCTAACTGGCAAGAAGGAGAAAATGATCCATTGCCAAGTGCAAAAAGAACAGGATATGGTTTAGCTGGATGGTATACTGACAAAGAATGTACAGATGCAAATAAAGTAGGTGACCCAGGAGCAAGTTACAAAGTAAATGCAAATACAACTTTATACGCAAAATGGGAAGAAGGTCAAGTTGAATATACAGTTAAATATTATATTCAAAATATTGAAGGAACAGGTTATGATTTAAAAGATACTGAAATTAAAGCAGGTAAAACAGGAACAACAACAAATGCAACACCAAAAACATATGTAGGATTTACAACACCAGAAGAAAAAACAGCAACAATTGCAGCAGACAGTTCAACAGTAATTGAATATTACTACACAAGAAATTCATATACATTAACACTTACAAAAAATGAACATGTAAAAGAAGTATCAGCAACAGGGGAAGTAAGTGGAATAACAAATACAAGCAAGTCTTATAAATATGGAGAAAACATAGATTTAAGTGCAACATTAAATGATATTGCAGGATATACATATAGTTTTGTAAATTGGGTATCAAACAATACAAGCTTAGTTGCAAACACAACACAAAAAGATGCTAAAATTACAATGCCAGCAGGAAATGTAACATTAACAGCAAATGGTTCAAGAACTATACAAAATTATACAATTACATATAATTTAAATGGAGGAGCACTTGTAGCAGGAAAAACAAATCCAACATCTTACAATGTAGAAAGTCAAAATATAACTTTAAATAATCCACAAAAAACAGGATATACATTTACAGGATGGACTGGAAGTAATGGAACAACACCAAGTACAACTGTAACAATTGCAAAAGAAAGTACAGGAAATAAAAATTACACTGCAAATTACAATGTTAACCAATATGAAGTAACATATATAGATGTAGTAGGAAGCACAACAGGAAAAGTATTAGGAACAAGTAAAGAAAATGTAAACTTTGGAACACAAGTAACAGGAGCAAGCAAAGGAACAGATGTAACTGTTGGAAAATACTATGCAGGCTATGTATATAGTAGTGCAACAACAGCAACAGTAACAACAAGTGGAGCAACAGTATATAGAATATTTACAGCATATGATAAAACAAAATATACAGTAGAGCACTATGTAATGAAAACAGATGGAACATATGAGGAAGAAGCAACAAAAACAGATAGTACAAAAACAGGAACAACAGACAGCAAAGTTACAATAGCAAACCTAAAAGATAGCACACTATTAGTTACAAATGGAATATATTATAGTTATGGACAAGTAGATGGAAAAACAGTAACAAGTACAACAATAAAAGGTGATGGAACAAGAGTAATAAAATTATATTATGCACGTACAAGTGGAACATTAAAGACAGTAGCAGGAGAAAATATAGAAAGTGTTACAGTACAAAATAGTGTAAAATATTACTATGGGGCAACAGTACCAAGTTTAACAGCAAAAACAATGACAATAGAAGGACATACAGTAACATTTAGTAAATGGACAAGTAATAATGAAACATATGTAAAAAGTAGTACAGTTAATCCATATGGATCATTTACATGGCCAGCAATACCAGATGGAACAGCAATAACATTAACAGCAAGTGCAAGTAAAACACCGAATAAATATGAAGTAACATATAAAGATGTAGTAGGAAGTACAACAGGAAAAGTATTAGGAACAAGTAAGGAAAGTGTAAACTTTGGAATACAAGTAACAGGTGCAAGCAAAGGAACAGATACAACAGAAGGAGCATATTATAAAGGCTACTTATATGACAGTTCAACAACAGCAACAGTAACAACAAGTGGAGCAACAGTATACAGAATATTTAAACCAAGTACTAATACAAAATATACAGTAAGTCGTTATTTAGAAAATGCAAATGACAATACATATACTTTATATGATACAACTACAAAAACAGGAACAACAGATAGTACACTTACACTAAGTACAGAAGCTAAAAGCTTAGAAATAGCAAATACAACATTTGCTGGAGGAAACTTAGTAGGAGGAACATCAGGTGTTGGAACAGTTATTACAAGCACAACTGTAAAACCAGATGGTAGTACAAAAATTTGCTTATATTACACAAGAAATAAATTTACTTTAGAATTAAGTAAAAATGACTATATTTCAAGTGTAACAGGAGCTGGAAGTTATAAATGGGGACAAAATGTAACTATAAAAGCAAATGTAAAAGCAAATGATATTTATTATATATATGGCTTTGCAAATTGGACAAAAGACGGTGTGCAATATGAAACAGAAAGCACAAAACAATTTTCAATGGGAACACAAAATCTATCATTGGTTGCAAATGGTAAAATATTACAAGGTCAAGAATATACAGTAACATTTGAACCAAAAGGTGGAACAATTACAACAAATACTAAAAAGGTAAATTACTCATCTACATATGGAAATTTACCAGCAGTAAATGGACAAGAAGGCTTAACTGCAAAAACATACACATTGACATATAATTATAAATATACAGGAAAGGCAAATTCTAGTAAACAATATGCATGTAGCTTAAATGGTTGGTATAAAGAAGAAGCATATACAAATATTGTAACTAGTGCATCAAAAGTAACAACAGCAAGTAATCATACATTATATGCAAAATGGAATAATCCAAGTGTGACATTGGAAACACCTGTAAGGGCTGGATATACATTTGATGGATGGTATACAGATGAAAGCTTAAAAACAAAAGCAGGAAATGGTGGAGCAAGTTACAGTATTGGAGCAAATACAACATTATATGCAAAATGGATTGCAAATACAGATACAAAATATACAGTCGTACACAAAAAGATGAATTTAGATGGAACATATCCAGAAGGAAATTCACCAATAGCTGGAAAAGTAGAAGTTGTAGAAAAAGCAGGAACAACAGATAGTAATGTAACACCAGAAACTAATACATATACTGGATTTACAGCACCTGAAAAACAAACAGTAACAATAAAAGGTGATGGAACAACAGTAGTTGTGTATGAATATTCTAGAAATAAATATACATTTACATTAGGATCTTTGATAGGTGTAAGTAATGCTGGAAGTACAGCTACTGGAAGTTATTATTATGAAACTGTAATTACATTAAAAGCAACAGTAAATACAGGTTATACATGGAGCAAATGGGAAAGCAGTAATACAAGTATGCAAGCTAATATAACTGGACAATCAGGAAGCTTTACAATGCCAGCAGGAAATATTACAATGACACCAAAGGTTACTGCAAATACATATACAGTAAACTATAATGGAAATGGAGCAACAGGAGGAACGACTGCAAGTTCAACACATACATATGACAAAGCACAAAACTTAACATTAAATGGTTATGTAAGACAGTACACAGTAACATTTAATGGAAATTATGAAGGAAGCACAAGCCAAACAGCAAAATCAACATATGCATTTAAAGATTGGAATTTAAAAAATGATGGAACAGGAAATGCATATACAAATGGACAAAGTGTAACAAACTTAACAAGTACTAACAATGGAACTGTGACATTATATGCTATGTGGGATAATACTGTAAGCAGTGCTAAAGTAACATTACCAACACTTACAAGAGCAAATTATGTATTTGAAGGTTGGTATAAAGAACAAGCAACTACAACACTTGTTGGAACAGCTGGAAATACATACACTCCAAGTGGAAATATAACATTATATGCAAAATGGTCTTTAGCAAATTATAGTGTAACAACTAAAAATGGTTCATATTACTTTAAAACTCTTGCAGAAGCTGTAGCAAAGGCAGATAGTGATGGATCAACAATAACAATATTACAAACAAATACAGATATATCTACTGTAATAATTGATAAAAATGTAACAATAAATACTAATGGAAAAACAGTTACAAGAAATGCAACAATTACCGTAAATAATGAAAAAACAGTAACAATTAATGGTACAGGAGGATTTACAACATCTGCTACTAATACATTTACACTAAATGGAGGAAACTTAACAGTAAATGATGGAACAATTTATTCAAGTGGAGCTGTAGCAATAGGGCAAACAGGAGCTGGAACAATTAATATATTAGGAGGAACAATAAAAGGTAAAACAGCAGCAATTAGTAGTTTGCAAGCTGCAACTGTAAATATAGGAAATAACAGTAACTCTATAGTAAGTGCTGAAGCTCCTGTAATAGAGGCAACAGCAGGCTATGGTATAAATTTAACAGGAACAAGTTCAAAACTAAACTTTAATTGCGGAGTTATAAAAGGTACATCAAAGACTACATATAATGGAATAGATGTTGCATTTAATGTAGCAGGGTCAAAAACATATAGAAGCGGTTATGGAGCAAAAACAACTTTAGCAAATTCAGTTTATAGTACAATATTAGTAAAGGCAACAATTGCAGTAAATCCAACGCAAGTATATTTAAATACTACAACAAATAAAACAAAAGCTTTAACAATAACAGGAGCTTCTTTAGGAACATTAAGCTATTCAACTAATGATGCAAATATTGCTACAATAAGTAATGGAACAATAACTGCATTAAAACAAGGTGAATGTACAATAACAGTAAAAGAAGCAAATGCAGGATTAACAGCAACATGTAAAGTAATAGTAGATGATATACTTCCTGTTTGGACAATAGAAGTTGAGTCTGTAGAATAAAATAAAAAATCAGAATTTAAGATTATAATTAAATTCTGATTTTTTTATTTTTTATACAAAAAAGTCGAAAAAAGCTTACGCAAATAAGAAATTTGCGGATTATGTCAAAAATTACGTAATAAAAATGTAAACAAAACTTAATATATGACATCAAAACACGGCAAATAAGCATCCCTAGTATGATAAAAGGCGGTTTTAAATACAATAAAATACCTATATTGATTTTAGTAAATTAAGAACTTAAAATATATGTAGAAAATACTATTTTTAAATGTTGCGAAGGGAAGGTATTTATAATGCTAAGCAAATTAAAAAATTTAAAATTAAGCAAAATTACAATTATTAGTATATCTATATTGATAAGCCTAGCCTTATGTTTTGGCTTTTTTTATGCAGCACTTATAAACCAAGAAAAACAAAAAATGGAAGTAAGTGTATTAGAAATAAGTCCATATACGGAAGAAGTATCAATTTCTGGAAAAGAAATTACACAAAACTATGCAGTTACAACAATTAATGGCAAGAAGTATATTAATAATTTAAACACAGTAAAATTATTGTTAAAAGGAACCGACGAAAACTATAGTGGGAATAGCTTAACTGCTAGCAATATAGTTGTTAAAGTTGGAGGTAGTGTTGTTACACCAAAAACAAAAACACTTGGAAGTGCACAAAATATAACAAATGGTGTTCAATATGAATTAACATTAGCAGGAATACCTGGAAATGGTGTGTTAACTGTTGAAGTTGATGCTAATACCTTAACAGATAAATCACAAAATAAAAATATATTAACAAAATTTGATTCTAAAATAGAAGTTGACAATACTGCACCTACAATAGCTGCAAGTGATATAACATATGGCGATACATTACAAATTACATTATCAGACAGTAGTTCATTAGTTAATAAGTGGGCTATTACATCAAGTAATGTTTTACCAACAACAGGATGGAACGAGATTACTCAAACTCAAAAACAAACTGTAACAAAAAAAGGATTAACAGTTGGAACATATTATATTTGGGCAAAAGATTCAGTAGAAAATGTTAGCTCAAAAAGTATTAAAGTTACAGGCAAATCAATAGATAATAGTTCAATTAGCGTAGCATTAAATCCAACAACTTATACATATGATGGAACAGAAAAAAAACCAGGTGTTACTGTAAAAGATGGGACAAATACATTAACAGTTGGAACAGATTATTCATTTGTATATTCAAATAATATTAATGCAGGAACAGGAAAAGTAACAATAACAGGAAAGGGAAATTATACAGGAACTAAGATTGTAAATTTTACAATAAATAAAAGAACATTAACAGTAAAAGCAGAAGCAAAATCAAAAACATATGGGGCAGGAGATCCAGGATTAACATATACATATAGTAATCAAGTAAGTGGACAAACACCAAAATTTAGTGGAGCATTATCAAGAGCTGAAGGGGAAAATGTAGGAGCATATGCAATAAATAAAAATACATTAGTTTTGGTAGATAATTCACCATTTTTGGCAAATAATTATACATTATCTTATGTGGGGGCAAACTTAACAATAACTGCAAAGAATGCAAGCACATTTACTGCAACATTAAATCCAACAAGTTACACATATGATGGAACAGAAAAGAAACCAAGTGTTACTGTAAAAGATGGAGAAAATTTATTAGCAGTAGGAACAGATTATTCATTCGTATATTCAGATAATATAAATGCAGGAACAGGAAAAGTAACAATAACAGGAAAGGGAAATTATACAGGAACAAAAGTATTAAATTTTACAATAAATAAAAGAGCAATAACAGTAAAAGCATCAGATGGAACTAAAACATATGATGGAGCAGCGCTAACAAATGCAGCAGTAACATTAACAGAAGGAACATTAGTAAGTGGACAGAGCTTAACAGCAACAGCAACAGGAAGTATAACAAATGTAGGAAGTACAGCAAATACAGTAAGTAGTGCAGTAGTAAAAAGTGGAACAACAGATGTAAGTGGAAATTATACAATAACAAAAACAAATGGAACATTAACAGTAAATAAAAGAACATTAACAGTAAAAGCAGAAGCAAAATCAAAAACATATGGAGCAGGAGATCCAGGATTAACATATACATATAGTAATCAAGTAAGTGGACAAACCCCAAAATTTAGTGGAGCATTATCAAGAGATGCAGGAGAAAATGTGGGAATATATGAAATAAAACAAAATACATTAGCCCTAGCAGATAATTCACCATTTTTAGCAAATAATTACACATTAGCATATACAGGAGCAAATTTAACAATAAATAAAGCAGCCACAGCAACAGCAGCGGCAGCAGACAAAACATATAATGGAGCGAGCCAAACAGGAGTAACAGGAAGTTATGTAAGTTGGGCAAACTCAACAACAGGAATTGATGCAGGAAGCTATACAGCAATAGCAACCCCAGATGAAAACCATGCATGGAGTGATGGAACAACAGCAGCAAAGAGCATAACATGGACAATGTCAGCAAAAGAAGTAGCAGTAACATGGGGAACAACAATATTTACATATAATGGATCAGCACAAGGACCAACAGCAAGTGCGGAAAGTGGAGTAACAGGAGAAACAATAAATGTAACAAGAACAACAGGAACAAACGCAGGAAGCTATACATCAACAGCAAGCATATCAAGTGTAACAGGAGGAAGAGCAAAGGCTGGAAATTACAAATTAATAGGAGCTACAAAAGCATTTACAATAAATAGAGCAGCAACAGCAACAGCAGCAGCAGTAAACAAAACATATAATGGAGAAAGCCAAACAGGAGTAACAGGAAATTATGTAAGTTGGGGAGGAACGACAGCAGGAATAGATGCAGGAAGTTATACAGCAACAGCAACCCCAAATGAAAACTATGCATGGAGTGATGGAACAACAGCAATAAAGAGTATAACATGGACAATGTCAGCAAAAGAAGTAGCAGTAACATGGGGAACAACAACAACATTTATATATAATGGAGTAGCACAAGGGCCAACAGCAAGTGCAGAAAGTGGAGTAACAGGAGAAACAATAAATATAACAAGGACAACAGGAACAAACGCAGGAAGCTATACGTCAACAGCAAGCATATCAAGTGTAACAGGAGGAAGAGCAAAGGCTGGAAATTACAAATTAATAGGAGCTACAAAAGCATTTACAATAAATAGAGCAGCAACAGCAACAGCAGCAGCAGTAAACAAAACATATAATGGAGAAAGCCAAACAGGAGTAACAGGAAATTACGTGAGTTGGGGAGGAATAACAGCCGGAATAGATGCAGGAAGCTATACAGCAACAGCAACCCCAGATGAAAACCATGCATGGAGTGATGGAACAACAGCAGCAAAGAATATAACATGGACAATGTCGGCAAAAGAAGTAGCAGTAACATGGGAAACAATAACATTTACATATAATGGAGCAGCACAAGGACCAACAGCAACTGCAGAAAGTGGAGTAACAGGAGAAACAATAAATATAACAAGAACAACAGGAACAAATGCAGGAAGTTACACATCAACAGCAAGCATATCAAGTGTAGCAGGAGGAAGAGCTAAAACTGAAAACTATAAATTAACAGGGGCTGCAAAAGCGTTTACAATAAATAAAGCAAATTTAACATTGACATTTAGTGAAAACAGTGGAAGTGTAAGTTACCAAAATGGAACAGGTTTATTTACAGTTACACCATCTGGTTATGTAGATTCAGAAACTGGAACATTGAGCGTTACAAGTGAAAATACGGATTATATAACGGTTACAAGCGAAAATGCAGCAACGGCAAAGAATAATACAGCTGTAACTGTAGGCTATAAAGCAAATCAGTATACTTCTTCAAAAATAAATATAATAGTATCTATAGCAGCAACTACAAATTATAATGGGGTTTCTAAAAATTATGAAATAACTATAAGTGATTCAATTGCACCAACAATTAGAGTAAGTAGTAATACAACTTATGCAAAATCACAAAATGTAACAATTACTTTAAGTGATGAAGGAAGCGGCCTTGCAGCAGGAACATATGGAATAACATATGTTGGAATTCCTGCAACAAATGGATCAATAACATCTAAATCATTAAGTATTATTGTTTCTACATCGGGAATTAAAAGTGCATCAACAAGTGTAACTGTAAGTGATGGAACTGGAATTTATGATGGAACTGCAATAGTACAAAGTATTGTAAATGATGTTTCAGGAAATTCATTAGCAGCAGGAACTAGTGTTACAGGAGAACAATATCTTGATAATACAGCACCAGAATTATCTGACTTTAAATATGCTATTTCAACTTCTAAGCCGACTCAATGGCAAGCAGCAAGTTATAAAATTAGATTTAATATAACTGAAGATCATTCAGGAGTGGCTGGCTTTTTCGTAACAGGTGATATGAGTACTTCTTTATCATCAACAAGTAGTAATTGGATTAGTTATACAAGTAAAACAATAGATATTACTATTTCTTATGGTCCAACAATGAGAATTTGGTTAAAAGATAATGCTGGTAATGTATCATATAAGAATTTTTCATTATCACCAGTTGCAGTATCTACTGAAACAGATTGTTACGTGCTATATCCAACATTACAATCTGCAATAGGAACGGCTTCAAGTAATAGTGATTTGCGGAAATGGAACAGTTTCTGGAACAGTTACATTATTAAAAAATGTTAAAGAAAAAATTAATAATAAGAGAACAGATAAAACTATAACAGTTTCTTTAGGGACTTATAGAGTGGAATGGAGTGAAGATAATACATATGTAATATATAATTATGGAAAGTTAACTCTTAGAGGAACATCATCAACTAGTCAGGCTAATATAGGTTCAACACAATATTCAAATACAAATGGAATATATAATGGTAGTAATGGAACTTTAATATGTTGGTATCTAAGCTTTAATTCTTATAAGACATCATTGAGTAATAATGGAACTGCATATATACATTATTCTGATATGAGTCCAGTAAGTTCAAATGCAATATATTCTAGTGGAGGAACTATTGATTTATCAGGTTCAACATTGAGCGTGCAAGGCTCAAGTTCTCCAACAGTAAGAATTATAAATACAACTTTGAATTTTAAATCTGGAACAATTACATCAGCATTGGGGGGAAAAGCTATATATGCTTCAGACGCATCAGTATTAAATGTATCAGGAGGTACAATATCAAGTGATACAAGGACTTCATGTAAAGATACATTGATAGGAGTTTTTGGCGATAGTTCAAAAATGAATATGACTGGTGGAACAATAAATAATACAAAACATAATATGGCAGTTGCAGTTGATGGGCAATCATCATTTACCATGAGTGGAGGAACTATTAATGCATCTTCTGCCCATGCATTAAAAACGCAATCTAAAGCAAATCCGTCTATACTAATAAATGGAGGAACAATTACTCAAACAACATCTCCTAAAAGTAATGGTGAAACCTGGTGTGCAATTTTGGCAGAAATGAATGATACAAGTACAAGTAGTAGAAATTATATAAATATAAATGGTGGTAAAATTAGTTCTAAATATTCATGTGTAATAGGAATAAGTAATGCAGGAACTGGTAGAGCAGCAATAACAATTGGAAATAGTTCTACAACATACACAAATTCAACGCCTGAATTAATATCATATGAATCATATATAGTTGATGCTTCTAATACGCCAAATAAACCAAGTGTGTATTTTTACAATGGCAGTATGACATCAAAGCAAAGTAGTTATAATAACAATTGTAATGCTTATGTAAGATCAGGATATAGTAGAAAATCAAATTATGGTTCACCACATGGTGCATATTATTATCATACATTAACAAAAAATTAAAAGCTAATTTAGAGTTGAACTCTGTTAAAAAAGCAATAAAAAATATATATAAAAATTTTTAAAAGTATTGACTTTTCACAGTATTTTTGGTATTATTTTAAATGCTTACTAATAAAATTTAGTATGCATTTAAATGCGGGAATAGCTCAGTTGATAGAGCGCTGCCTTGCCAAGGCAGAGGTCGCGGGTTTGAGCCCCGTTTCCCGCTCCAAAATATTGTGTTCTAATTTTAAAATAATGGAATATAATTAATTAAATGGCGACATAGCCAAGTGGCTAAGGCACGAGTCTGCAAAACTCTGATCCCCGGTTCGAATCCGGGTGTCGCCTCCAAAAAATAAAACCTATTATTACGTGTTATTACGTTTTAATAGGTTCTATTTTTTTCTAAAAATAAGTACAAAAAAGTGAAATAATCGACAAAATACTATTGACGATTTATATTTAAAATTATAAAATATAGTCAATAAAAATGAGAAGGAAAAAAGTTATGAATAAAGAAATAATGGAAATAGTAGAAATTAAGAATGAAATTGAAGATTTAAAAAAATTAAATGCAGAAGAAAATGAAAAAATTAATAAAAAAATTAAAGAGGTTAAAGCTTCAAGCAAAAAATTAATTGAAGGTAAATTTGAAGAGATTTTTGAAACTTTTAATTTTAGCATGCAAAATAACCAAGGAAAATCAAATGCAAATTCTACTGAAAACATAAATAAAATAATTGAGAAAAAAATAAATTCATATGTAGAAAAGCAAGAAAATGATATGGGGGATTTAACATCACTTGTAGAAGAAATTGCAAATAGAATAATAGATGAAAACAAGAAAATAACCCAAAGATTAAATGAGCAAGAAGACAATTATACAGCAGAAGAATATGAGCAAACATTTACGGATATAAAAAGAATTATAAAGGTTTTAGAAAAAGAAATCCAAAGTGTTCAAGATGAAACAAAGGGGAAAATAAATGAAATAAAAGAAAAAGAAAATTATAATAATGAGCAAATTGAACAAATAGAAGAAAAGGTAAATGAACTTTTAGAAAATAAAAATGATGTAGTAGAAGAAGAAATTAATAAAAAAATTAATGAAATTTCAAGTAAATACGAAAATGAAAACAATAAAATAAAAAATGAAGTTACAAGCATAGACGAGAAAACAAAAGCAACAATTTTGAATTTAAATAAACAAATACAAACCTTAAGAAATGAAATATTAGAAAAATTAGAAGAAAACGATGAAATATACCAAATACAAGATAAAATAGAAGAAGTAAATAAAAAAGTAGAAAAAAATTGCCAAGAATTACAAGAACAAAAAGAAATTGCAAAAAAAGTTGAAGAAATAAGTGAAAAAGTACAAGAAAATAGCCAAGAATTGCAAGAGCAAAAAGAAGTCTCAAAGAAAATAGAAGAGATAAGTCAAAAATTACAAGAAAATAATCAAGAATTGCAAGAACAAAAAGAAGTTTCAAAAGAAATAGAAAAAATAAATGAACAAATACAGGAAACTAATCAAAACTTACAAGAAGAAAAGCAAAAAATAGAAAAGTTAGAAAGTAAAGTTAATGAAAAATTGCAAGCAAAAGGCTTAGAAAAACAAGTAGAAAGCATGAAAGACAGATTTTCTGAATTAAGAGAAAATCAAAAAAAATCAGAAGAAAAATTAAGTCAAATAGAAGGAATGCAAATATGCCAAGGAGAAAAAATTGGTAAAATAGATGAAAATACTAAAAAAGTAAATGAGGTTTATACACAAGTAGAAAAGATAGAACAAATACAAAATGAAAATATAACTATAATAAACAATATAGACCAGGAACTTGAAAAACAAAAAGCAAAATCAAGTACAATGGTAGATTTGTTAAAAGCACAAGAAATAGAACTAAATAATTATGGACAAAAAATAGAAGAATTAGAAAAAAATAATGAAACAAAAAAAGAACTAATTAATCACTTTAATGAAAATTATCAAAAAGAAGTTAAAAATATAAAATCTGACTTTGGAAAACAATTAAATATTTTTGAAGATAGAATGAATGTAATAGAAAAATTACAAAATTCTCAAGAAGAAAAGATAAATGTTAGTAATCAAAAACAAGAAGATTTAATAGTAAACTTAAAAGAAAACTGTGAAGGTCAATTAAATAATTTCGAAGAAAAGATAAATGTAATTGAAAAAATACAATATAATCAACAAGAACAATTAAATGGTATTGAAAATAATCAAAGAGGAATAGAAGATATTAAAGCTGAGTTCGAAACAATAGGCTCTAAGCAAGAAGAACTTGTTACAAAAATTGAACAAATTGAAAATAATGATAAACAAAAACAAAATGAA
>OLQU01000833.1_pt1 | contig 23927 bp, 24 predicted proteins | sample 1672271 | NCBI WGS metagenome assembly OLQU01 (sample SAMEA3136666, study PRJEB25190) | human gut metagenome | biome: human gut; feature: human-associated habitat; material: faeces | place: Austria | collected 2013 | reverse complement strand
GATTTTATGCTGGAGGCTGTAATTTAATTCCTGCGGATATTCAGATAGCTTCGTCCGGAAACCGTACGGTTAAAACAGATGGAACACACGATAATGATGCACCCCGCCGCAAAACCGATCCAGTCAAATAAGGCCGTGAGCGTGAGAAGAAGAAGGCGCATGAATTTTAATGCATACCCCAGTTCAAAATTGGGCTGGGTATAGTTTGCCACCGCTACAAAAGCCATGTAGAGCATGACTTCCGAGTTGAACCAGCCAGATTTTACTGAGAACTCCCCCATCACCAGGCCGGCGATCACACTTAAGGGCGTGCTCAGCATGCTGGGCGTATTCAGCGCCGCCAGACGCAGGCCGTCGATGGCGATCTCCAGCATAAGAAGCTGGAAGATCAAAGGGATGTTCACCGTATCCTTCACCGCCACAAAGGCGAAGATCTCCGGCAGCCAGTTAAGATTCTGCATAAAAAGAAGGAATACCGGCGTCAGGAAGATGGTGAGGAAATTGATCAGCGCCCGGGCTGCCTTCAGGTATACCCGGGTCAGGGTGGGGAAATAATAATCGTTGGCCTCCTCGATCATATCGTAGATGGAAGTGGGCAGGATCAGGGCCGAGGGAGAATTGTCCACCAGGATGGCCACCTTTCCCTCCAACAGGCAGGCCGCCGCCGTATCCGGCCGCTCTGTGAACTTGAATTTGGGAAATGGATTATACCACTTGCGCCGGAACAGGCATTCCGCCAGGCTCTGCTGGTTCATCCTTAAGTCCCCGGTCTTAATGGAGCCGATCTGTTCTTCCACCTGCTTAAGGAGCGCCTGGTCCACCCGGTCCTTCATATAGCACACAGCCACATCTGTACGGGAGCTGTCCCCCACTTCTTTCATCTCCATCACCAGTTCCGGATCCCGGATTCGCCGCCGCAGCATGGCAGTGTTGAACACCACCGTCTCCACAAACCCGTCCCGGGAGCCCCTTAAGGACTTGTCCTTGTCCGGCTCTTCTACGCTCCGCATGGGATAAGTCCTGCAGTCAATGGCGATACAGGCCTCATAACCGTCGATGAAGAGACAGGTCACTCCCGACAGCAGGTTCTTCAGCACCTGGTCAAAATCTCCCAATATGTCCACCTCTACATAGGGAACGCACAGCCGGGAGAACTGGGTGGCGTCCGCCGGCATCTCCTCTTCCTTCACCTTCAGGAGAGAATCCATGATCTTAAGCATGACTTCGTCCTTCATAAAGCCGTCAATAAAATAAAAGGAGGCCATCCGCCCTCCGATCTGGATATCCCTCTGGATCAGGTCGAAACTCTCCCGGATGGGAAGCACCTGATTCAGATAGTCTGTATTCGCCTCCCGCGAGGCTGTCACCTGTTTTCTTTCAGACATGATCCTTCCTCCGTCCTCATCACATATTTCTGGAGTTATCATGCCCGTCCGGTTCTCAGAATATACAACCGGGGACGGGGTATTCTTGAAAAATACCCCGTCCCCGGTCTGGAACAGCGCCTACCCCACTGTCCCTCACTCGGCCTTTCTTTGGGCCTTATCTATCTGTAGTACTCCCCAGTCCGCCGTTTCGGACTGTTGATACCTCGTCGTCCATCGTGATCCCGTATTCCACGAAGATACCCTGCATGAATCCGGTCCCCGCCTCGATCTCCACCGTCTTCCCTTCATTGGTGTCATTGGTGATCTTGGCGAAAATATGGCCTTCATTGTCAGAATAGAAATAATCGCTGTCAATGATCCCTACCGTATTATTTAACTGCAGCCGGTACTTAAATCCAAGTCCGCTCCTGGGATAGCACTTCAGCACCCAGTTCTCCTGCATCTCCACCCGGATCCCTGTGGGAACTTTCACCGTCCTGCCCGGCGCGATGGAAAGAGACAGCGGCGCGAAAAAATCATATCCGGCAGAACCTCTGGTGGCCCGCACCGGCAGCTTGATGGCTTCATAGATATCACGGATCTCCCTCTCCTCCACCGGTCCGAAGCAGTCAGTAAATCCTTCCTGAAACTTATCAAAACTCACCTTGTGAAACTGTGCGATCCTCTTGGCCATCCTTTTTCCTGCCTTTCCCTTCTCTTACCATATGTGGTAGACGTTCATCTCTTTGATTACTATATTCTGTAGTTCCTGTCTATATTATCACCAGACGGAGCCGCCGTCAATGCCTCCGAAGTAAAAAACAGTCCCGTTCCGGTATTTCTACCAGAACGGAACTGTTTCTGTCCGGTTTTATCCGGACAAAGTACATGTTCAAAAGTGCACGCACCAATTATACTAATTTACGCTTCCTGATTTAGTCTTGATAACCGGGATCGGAGTCTCATCCTTCTTATCCAGATCGTTGATATACTCTTTTGTCTCTTTCACGATCACGTTAGACAGAAGCAGTACTGCGATCAGGTTGGGGACCGCCATGAACGCGTTCAGCGTATCCGCGATCAGCCATACCAGGTCAAGAGCTACTACCGGAGCGATCGCCGCAACTGCAACATAGAGGAGACGATATCCGATCAGGATGCCCTTGCCAAATCTTCCTGCAAAGTATTCCACGCACCGCTCACCGTAGTAAGCCCATCCAAGAATGGTGGAGTAAGCGAAAGTAACGATACCAAGGGTCAGGATCAATGGTCCAAGAACCGGGATCTGACCAAATGCCAGAGAAGTCAGAACGCCGCCGTCAGATACTTCATCTGCATTGATGTTGGGGTTCTTCATAATGGTGGTTACCAGTACAAGACCAGTCATCAGACAAACAACAACGGTATCCCAGAAGGTTCCTGTGGAGGATACCAGAGCCTGACGAACCGGGTTTCTGGTCTGAGCCGCTGCAGCCGCGATAGGAGCAGAACCCATACCAGACTCATTGGAGAAAAGTCCTCTGGCAATACCAAACCGCATCGCCATCAGGATTCCGGTACCAACCAGACCGCCGGCAGCTGCGCCAGGTGTGAAGGCCAGTCTGCAGATAGTAGCGATAGCAGGGATGATAAAGTCATAGTTCATGCCAAGGATGATCAGACATCCAAGTACATAGAAGATTGCCATGAAGGGAACCAGTTTCTCACATACATTAGCGATGGATTTGATTCCACCGAAGATAACGAATGCGGTAAGTAATGCGATCACGATTCCAACCGGAAGAGGCGGAATGTTGAAGTTCTCATTGGCAACTGTGGCGATGGCGTTAACCTGGGTCGCACAGCCGATACCAAAGGAAGCGACACCGGCCAGGATCGCGAACAGCATTCCAAGCCATTTCATATTCAGGCCTCTTTCCAGCGCGTAGAACGCGCCGCCCTGCATACGTCCGTCTTCTGTCTTTACACGATACTTAACAGCGATCAGAGCCTCGGAGTATTTGGTAGCGATTCCGAATACACCGCTGAGCCAGATCCACAGAACCGCTCCGGGACCACCCATGGCGATGGCTGTACCAACACCGATGATGTTACCGGTACCGATGGTAGCCGCCAGCGCGGTGGTAAGAGCGCCAAACTGGGATACTTCGCCTTCAGCTTCCGGGTCTTTCGTCACGGAAAGCTTGATACCTTTTCCGATGGAATGTCTCTGGATGAATCCGGTCCGGAACGTCATGAAGATATGTGTTCCAAGGAGCAGGATGATCATCGGCCACCCCCATACAACGCCGTTTACCGTGGTAACGAATGAATTAATAGCGTCAAACATAAATGCAATTCCCCCTTTGCTCTTTTCTTTTTTTCGTTTCCCTTCCTTTTCACATGTACTTTTTACTTTCGTCCATTGTACCTTAAAATTTTCTTAATAGCAAGATTTTTCATTTAATTCCCTCATTTTTGTGAATTTTTACCATCTCAAAAGATTGTTAAATATACATCTATCTTTGTTTTGTGAATTTTCTGACGCTTTGCGCGTTCTTAACATACTTACCCATCGGCAGCCGGAGGCTCTGCCCGCAGCTTCACCAGCTTCTCCGCCTCCAGCTGGAGCTGCTCCCGGTATCCTGCCTGCCGGTACCGACGGATCTGGACTCCCGTCACCCCAAGCCGGCTGGCAGTCTGCTCCTCATCCGCCCCGTAGGCAAAGAGATTAAACCCGCAGGTGTTCCGAAGGCTCTGGGCGCTGTAGGATGGGATGCCCGCCTTCTTCTCATATTTCTTCAGAAGCCGGCTGATCCCCATCAGGTTCATCTGGTTCCCCCGGCTGCTGCAGAACAAGAAGGGCTGCCCAGGACAAGTCTCCAGATACTTTCTTAACACAGCGAACACATCCTCCGGGATCAGGCACTGCTCCTTCCTGCCTCTCACCGCCGCGTACACGCCGTTGTCATACACCGTCAGGTCCCCGGGCCGAAGCCAGATGATCTCCGTGGAAGTAAGCCCTGCCCGGTACAAAAGCAGGATGATCCCATAGGCCATAAGATCCTCCTGGGCGGCGGCAAGAAGCCGGTCCACGTGTCCGGCCGGCACAGATCTTGCATAGGGCTCCTGCTTCTCCATCCGCTTCAGATAAGGCTGATAGTAATCCTGATACCCCTTCCCCAACCGGTACTGCTCCCGGTTCTCACAGGCAAATTCCGCGAAGGAATGCAGCTCCCTGAACTTCTTGGCCACTGTGGCGCCGCTTAAGATCCCCTGTTCCACCTTATGTTCCATCCAGCGGAAATATGTCTCCACTTCCGCCTCCCGCACCTTCCAGAAATCCCGCTTAAAATACTCTATCACCTCCCGGATGTCCGACTCATAAGAGGCAGCTGTAAAAGGACTCCTGAAATGAGCCAAAAAATCCGGCCAGATCTTTTCTTTTGTAAGTTTTGACGCATACACACTCTGCATGATCCACTCTCCCCGCTTGTCTGTACCGCGCGAAAGCGCGCAACCCAGAAAATGTTATTCGTATATTCATACTATAACATTTTAAGGAAAATCTGTAAAGTCTGACAGAAAATAATTTTTCTGATAATCCACTTGTAAACCCTTTGTTTATTGATTATTATGATATCATAATAGAAAATATCTATGCAAATCTCACAGCATAAGGAGGGATCATCCATGAAATTGGAACTTGGAAAAATTTTCATCGAAGATGTCCAGTTTGCAGACCGCACTTACGTTGAAAACAAAACCTTGTATGCCTGCCGTCAGGAGATCATCGATCTGGTACTGGAGGATGACCGTCTTGTTTCTGCTGACGTGGAACTCGCCCGGCCCGGCGAATCTGTCCGCATCGCCCCTGTGAAAGATGTGATCGAGCCAAGGGTCAAGGTCAGCGGAGGCGGCGGGATCTTTCCCGGCGTCATCAGCAAAGTGGGACAGGTTGGACAGGGCCGCACCCATGCGCTCAAAGGCGCTGTCGTGATAACTTCCGGACGGATCGTAGGTTTCCAGGAAGGGATCATCGACATGTCAGGAGAAACTGCAAAGTATACTCCCTTTTCCAAAACAAATAACGTCTGTGTACTCTTCTACGCCAAAGACGGGATCTCCGCCCACGAACATGAGGCCGCCGGACGCCTTGCCGGACTGAAAGTCGCCGCCTATATCGGAGAAGCCGCCAGAGATCTTACTCCGGATGAAGTAGAAGTCTATGAGACAAAACCTTACCTGGAGCAGGCTGCCCAGTATCCGGATCTTCCAAAGGTAGGCTACATCCATATGCTCCAGTCTCAGGGACTGCTCCACGACACCTATTACTACGGCGTGGACGCCAAGAAATTCATCCCCACCTTCATGTATCCCACTGAGATCCTGGACGGGGCCATTGTAAGCGGGAACTGTGTCGCTCCCTGCGACAAGGTGACCACATATCATCATCTCAACAACCCTGTGATCGAGGATCTCTATAAACATCACGGCAAAGATCTGAATTTCATGGGCGTGATCCTGACCAATGAAAATGTATTTCTGGCCGATAAGGAACGGGCTTCCGACATGGTGGGAAAACTGGTGGAATTCCTGGGGCTTGACGGCGTCATCATCACAGAAGAAGGCTACGGCAACCCAGATACAGACCTGATGATGAACTGCAAGAAAGCCACAAAAGCCGGGGCGAAAGTAGTTCTCATTACCGATGAATTCCCGGGCCGCGACGGCAAATCCCAGTCTCTGGCGGATGCCGTTCCGGAGGCAGACACTCTGGTTTCCTGCGGAAATGGCAACGTGATCATTCATTTTCCGCCTGTGGACCATGTGATCGGCACTCTGGATTATGTAGAAACCATGATCGGCGGTTATGAAGGCAGTCTCCACCCGGACGGGAGCATTGACGCGGAACTGCAGATCATCATCGCTTCTACCATCGCCAACGGCTACAACCATCTGGCAGCACGTACTTATTAAAAAGGGAGGGATATTCTGATGTCAAAGAAAAGGATCGTACATTATATCAATAATTTCTTTGCCGGAGCCGGCGGCGAGGAAGCAGCCGGCATGGAACCGGAGTTCCGGGAAGGCGCAACAGGTCCGGGGCTTGCTCTCTCCCAGGCCTTTGGAGAAGACTATGAGATCGCAGGCACTGTTATCTGCGGAGACAACTATTTCGGCGAACATACCAAAGAAGCAACCGATACTATCCTGTCAATGATCGGTCCTCATAAACCGGATCTGTTTATCGCGGGCCCTGCATTTAACGCCGGACGATACGGCGTGGCATGCGGGACCATCTGCCGGGCAGTTGAAGATGCTTTCCACATCCCGGTACTGACCGGTATGTATGAGGAGAATCCTGGTGTTGATATGTTCCGCAAGGATCTGATCATTGTAAAGACCAAAAACTCTGCTGCCGGGATGCGCCAGGCAGTTCCCGTCATCCGTGATCTGGGCGTGAAACTGGTAAACGGGGAGGAAATCCTGGGTCCCGGGGAAGAAGGGTATCTGGAGCGGGGCATCCGGGTAAACTATTTCCATGAGAAGCGCGGCTCTGAGCGGGCAGTCGAACTTCTGGTCCGCAAGATGAAAGGAGAACCCTGCGAAACCGAATATCCCATGCCTGTCTTTGACCGGGTAGAGCCTGCTGCCCCTGTGGCCGATATGAGCAAAGTAAAGCTTGCCATCGTCACCTCCGGCGGCATCGTTCCCCAGGGCAACCCGGATCATATTGAGTCTTCCAGCGCTACCAAATACGGCATCTACAGCATCAAAGGCATGGACCATATGGATAAGAAAGATTTCACCACGATCCACGGCGGATATGACCGCGCCTTCGTCATGGAAGATCCGGATCTGGTGGTGCCTCTTGACGTTCTGCGGGAACTGGAACAGGAAGGAAAGATCGGCGAACTGGCAGACTACTTCATCACCACCACAGGGACCGGTACTTCCACCGGAAACGCCAAAGGATTTGGCAGGGATTTTGTCGGGAAACTGCTGGAGGACCATGTGGGAGCAGTGATCCTTACCTCTACCTGAGGAACCTGCACTCGTTGCGGTGCAACGATGGTAAAAGAAATCGAACGGGTTGGCATTCCGGTAGTGCATATCGCCACAGTTGTCCCCATCTCCCTTACGATCGGCGCAAACCGGATCGTTCCCGCGGTAGGGATCCCCTATCCTCTCGGTGATCCCAACCTTTCCGATGAGGCCAGCAAAAAAATCCGCCGCAATCTGGTAGAGCGGGCATTAAAGGCTTTGATGACACCGGTTCACGAGCAGACGGTATTTGAGAAATAACCTGCGCCGGCTCTTTTGGTTGACGCACCTTCCCCAAACGGTTATAATGTCATTATCTGTGAACCTGCAAAGGAGGAAGGTAAGTATGCCAATTCGAGTACAGAACGATCTTCCGGTAAAGGAAATCCTGGAAAAGGAGAATATTTTTGTCATGGACGAACATCGTGCCCTGCATCAGGACATCCGCCCCATCAAGATCGGCCTTTTGAACCTGATGCCGCTGAAGGAGGATACAGAGCTCCAGCTTCTGCGCTCTCTCTCCAACACGCCGCTCCAGGTAGACGTTGTATTTGTCACCGTCTCCAGTCATCAGTCCAAGAATACGCCTACCAGCCATTTGAATAAATTTTATCAGAAGTTCTGTGAGATCAAGCATGAAAATTTCGATGGCTTTATCATCACCGGGGCTCCGGTGGAACAAATGCCTTTTGAAGAGGTGGATTACTGGGAAGAATTAAAAGAGATCATGGAATGGAGCAAGACCCATGTCACCTCCACCCTTCACCTGTGCTGGGGCGCCCAGGCAGGCATCTACTATCACTACGACATCGACAAGGCCCCTCTTGACCACAAGGTATTCGGCATCTTCTGGCATCGGGTCATGAACCGCAAGATCCCGCTGGTACGGGGATTTGACGACGTATTCCTGGCTCCCCACTCCCGCCATACTGAGACGCCCCTGGAGGCTGTCCGCAAGGACCCAAGACTTACCATCCTGGCGGAATCCGAGGAAGCCGGACTGTTCCTGGCTATGGCGGAAAACGGGCGGCAGATCTTCGTCATGGGCCATCCGGAATATGACCGGATCACTCTGGACACGGAGTACAAACGGGACCTGTCCAAGGGTCTGGACATTCAGATGCCCGTCAACTACTACCCGGGGGACAATCCCGAGAACAAGCCGCTCCTTACCTGGAGGGCCACTTCCAACAATCTCTATACCAACTGGCTGAATTACTATGTTTATCAGGTGACGCCATACGATATGATCGGCACGCCATTTTAAAAGGGACAGGGTTTTCACCCTGTCCCTTTTTTCTTCCTAACAGCGGAATGTGGCGCATTCTGTCTGCTCGCAGCAGCAGGCGTTTCCGCCCTCCACGCTGATCTTTCCTGCGTGACAGACGCAGTCCTCATTGTACATACATTCCCTTGCCTTACAGTCAATGCCGCAGTTGGCGGAAGCTTCTTTCATCTGATTGGAGTAAGAGCCCTCTCTTCGCTCCTCGAAGCTGTCGCAGCAGGTCTCTGCCGCCCGCTTCGCGCTGTCTCCTCCCACGGTGATCTTGTCCAGGTTACAGTAGTAATTCTGGTTGTGGGCACAGGTCTGTACGGTACATTTTAATTCTGGCATACTATCCCTCCTTTGCTGGCCAATGCCTGTATCAAAGATAGTATGCCCTGCTTCCTGCAGATCTATCCGGCTTTATTCCTCAACTTCTACTTCCCGGATGGTCTTATCGGCGATCTCTTTCTGAATGTCCTCAATGAAGGCCGCCAGATCTTTCTGACCTTCATCTCCTGCAAACCGGCTTCTTACAGAAACCTTGCCGGTTTCCTCTTCTTTCCCGCCTACAACCAGCATATAGGGGATCTTGTTCACCTGGGCCTCCCGGATCTTATAGCCGATCTTCTCCGCCCGGGTGTCGATCTCGGAGCGGATACCTGCTGCCTCCAGGGCCTCGTATACCTTCTGTGCATAATCCATATGCTTGTCAGAGATGGGAAGCACCTTTACCTGCACCGGCGCAAGCCAGGTTGGGAAGGCTCCTGCGAAATGCTCGATCAGGATGCCGATAAATCGCTCGATGGAGCCAAAGGCAACCCGGTGGATCATGATCGGACGATGTTTCTCTCCGTCTGCTCCTGTGTACTCCAAGTCAAACCGCTGGGGCATCTGCATATCCAGCTGGATGGTCCCGCACTGCCAGGTTCTTCCGATGGAGTCCTCCAGATGGAAGTCGATCTTCGGGCCGTAGAAAGCGCCGTCTCCTTCATTGACGATATAGTCAAGTCCCATGTCGTCCAGAGCGCCGCGAAGACCTTCTGTCGCCATCTCCCAGTCCTCATCGCTTCCCATGCTGTCCTCCGGACGGGTGGACAGTTCTACGTGATATTTAAATCCAAACAGGCTGTAGACTTCATCGATCAGCTGGGCCACACCCTTGATCTCATCCCGGATCTGCTCCGGCGTCATAAAGATATGGGCATCGTCCTGGGTGAAGCAGCGGACACGCATAAGCCCGTGGAGCTGACCGGATTTCTCATGCCGGTGTACCAGTCCCAGCTCTCCCATCCGGATCGGCAGATCCTTGTAGGAGCGTGGCTCTGACTTGTATACCAGCATGCCGCCCGGGCAGTTCATGGGTTTTACTGCATAGTCTTCCTCGTCGATGACTGTGGTATACATGTTGTTTTTATAATGATCCCAGTGTCCGGAGTTCTCCCACAGGTGACGGCTTAAGATAATAGGTGTGGACACCTCTACATAGCCTTTCTCCCGGTGGAGCTTTCTCCAGTAATCCAGAAGGGTGTTCTTCAGTTCCATTCCCTTTGGCAGGAAGAAGGGGAAGCCCGGTCCCTCGTCGCTCATCATAAAAAGTCCCAGTTCTCTTCCCAGTTTCCTGTGATCCCGCTTTCTTGCCTCCTCCATCATGTGCAGGTAGTCGTCCAGCTCGCTCTTCTTGGGATAAGCCACGCCGTAGATCCGGGTGAGCATCTTGTTCTTCTCATCCCCTCTCCAGTAGGCGCCTGCAAGGCTGGTAAGCTTAAATGCCTTCACCGCCTTCGTGGACATAAGATGAGGACCTGCGCACAGATCTGTGAATTCTCCCTGGCTGTAGAAACTGATCTCTTCCCCTTCCGGAAGATCTTCCACCAGCTCTACCTTATAAGGTTCCTCTTTCTCCTTAAAGTATGCCACCGCCTCATCTCTGGATCTGGTAAAGCGCTCCAGCTTCAGATCCTCTTTGACGATCTTCTTCATCTCCGCCTCGATCTTCTCCAGATCCTCTGTGGTAAATGGCGTCTCCCGGTCCAGATCATAGTAGAACCCATTGGCGATGGAAGGACCGATGGCAAGCTTGGTCTCCGGATAGAGCCTCTTTACCGCCTGGGCCATGATGTGGGACGCAGTGTGGTTGAAGGCCCCTTTTCCTTCCTCAGAATCAAAGGTCAGGATCTCCAGCTCGCAGTCCTTATCCAGCACGGTGCGCAGGTCTTTCACCTCTCCGTCCACCTTGGCGCAGGTAGCCGCTCTGGCCAGGCCTTCGCTTAAATCCCTGGCCACATCGATGACTGCCATGCCCTGGCCATACTCTTTTACCGATCCGTCTTTCAGTGTGATTTTCATGTTCTCTCTTTCCTTTCTTTATATGTTTTAAGATTCTTTCTCCTGGGTTTCCAGTTCGCCGGCAAACAGCCTGTGGATCTCCGGACAGGCCTGCTTCAGGGACAGAGGCCTTCCGTCCCGGTTGATAAAACAATGCCTGGACATCCCCCGGCAGTGGACCATCCCTGTCTTATCATCAATCACTTCATAAGCCACAGTCAGCTTGATACCGTTATAGGACTGGATGTGGGTCTCGATGGTAACGGTATCCCCAAAGTGCACCATCCGCAGGTAATCTGCCTCCACGGAGAGCACCGGGCTTAAGATCCCCCGCTCCTCCATCTCTTCATATCCGAATCCGATCTGGTCCATCAGGTCGGTCCTTGCCTCCTCAAACCAGCGGATATAGTTGGAATGATGGACGATCCCCATCTGGTCCGTCTCATAATACTGTACTTTGTGCCTGCAGGTTCTTCTGCTCAAACGCTTCACCTTCCTTATCTGCCTGTGCCATGGGAACAGGTGCTCCCCGGAAATAAAAAAATCCCCTGCAGCAGATCTGCTGCAGGGGACGAGTCTTTCCCGTGGTTCCACCCCAATTGAACCGGACAAACGCCGGAACCTCTTTCCTTATGACGATAACGGAGTCACCGGACTGGTTTGCAGTCACTCGGAGGTGGTCTTCAGACAGTTCCCGGATAAGAAGCTCTCAGCCTGTTGCTCCTCTCTCTTGATCCCTTTCCTGTCCTACTCTTCTCTTCAACGTGTTCCCATATATGTACCCATTATAGCACCCACGCCTTGTTTGTCAACCCCAGATTATCCCGCCAGCCACAGTTTCAGCACCGCCAGGGCCTCCCGCACCATATAATTGACAAACAGTACCGGAAGGCAGCCGGCGCACAGACGCCCCAGATCCTGATACCCTGCCCGCCTGGCATAACGGCATGCCCGGTACATGTGGTAATGGCTGGTAACGATCCCCACCGGAAGACTTAAATCCTTAATATACGCTGCGGAGAATTCCAGATTCTCTCTGGTTGTGGCGGACTGATCTTCGCAGAAGATCCGCTCCCTGTCGATCCCCCTTCGGATCAGGTACTCCTCCATGGCTTCTGCCTCAGTGATATCCTCTCCTTCTCCCTGGCCTCCGGATACCACCACCTTCGTCTCCGGATGACGCTTCAGGTATCCTGCTGCCACCAGAAGCCTCCGCTCAAGGGAGTCTGTCACTCTCACCCCTGCCACATGGGCGCCCAGCACCACAAGCCAGGGAAGCTCCCGCTCTCTCCAGGGACGCATCCCGGTAAGCACCGCCAGGATCAGCGCCAGCATTATCACAAGGCCTACGCAGACCCCCGCCCGGATAAGGAAGGCTCCCCGTTCAGGCAGCACTCCCTGCAGAAAAGCGAGAAAGAAAAAAAAGACCCCCAGCCCAGGCCAGAACCTGGCAAAAGTAGAATTCCACCTGTGAAGGGTGAACCCCATCAGCAGATAATAGCCGACGCACAACACGCCGGCTATTCCAAAAGCTATCTGCCACAACATTTCTTATATTTCTTTCCGGAACCGCAGGGACAGGGATCATTTCTGCCAATCTTCTTTTCCTTGCGGATGGTTCCGGACTCCTTCTGTTCTTTGTACAGCTTCTTCAGTTCTTCCTCGGAGTAGATCTCCTTCCACTGGGGAAGCTCATAGAGCCAGTCCGCCTTGGCCGCCACCATGTTTTTGTAAAGCTTCTCTTTATCAAAGGCAAGGCTCACCTGTGTGTCTTCATCCATGGTCTCAATGGGATTGGGCTCCTTCAGGCTTTCATTGATGCCGTCCAGGAATCCTACCATGGTAAGAACCTCCTGTCCGTACTTCTCCGCCAGTTCCTTCACCGTTCCCTTTACTTCCTCATCCGGGTTCTCCAGAAGCTGTTCATAGATCTCCTTCTCGATCTGGAAATAAGATCCCCAGAATCTCTGAAGCTGTCCTCTGTCTGCTTTCTCATTATAGGCAAGGCTCTGCCACTGTTCCAACAACGTATGACTCATGTTTTTGTCTCCTTTTGTATCTGATTCATTTGCAATTTTTTACTGCTATCTATATAATATACTAAAGACTGGAAGAGATGTAAAGGAGGATTCCCATGAAAAAGACAAAACGTATCCTGGCGGCCGTGGCTGCGCTCCTGCTTTTTGCTATGTACGGGGCGACTCTTGTCTTCTCCCTCCTGGACCTGCCTGCCTCAGAGGATCTCCTGATGGCCTCCGTGGCCTGCACCATCATCTTCCCGGTGCTCCTCTATGCCTATATCCTGGTGTACCGTGTGCTCAAAGGCCGAGGAGAAGAAGATCAGGATCAGCCTTAAGCACCTGTTTCTTAACCTTTCTTTCTTCCCGTTCCCGTTGTTTCTTCCGTTTGGTCAGATATTCTTCCATGGAAAGCTCTTCCAAATAACCATCTTTACTTCTCTGCTGCATTGTGTTACCTCCATTTTCTGTCTTTCAAGCGGTATTCTTCTGCTTTCGCGCCCCCTCACTCCCCGCTTTTATTATTATATGGAACCGGTCTTACGGATATGACATCTTTTTTATGTCCCTGCCATTCTATCGTGAAAATGTGTACGGCCTGTGGCTGATTTCTAAAAATACCATGAGGGATTTCTTAAAAAAGACTAAGAAAAAGCTGCTCTGTCCTTTCCAGACAAAGCAGCTTTTCAAATACTCTTTCTTTATTTCCGGTAGATGATGTCGTCTCTTCCCGGTCCGTTGGAGATCATGGTGATGGGATAGCCGATCTCCTGCTCCACAAACTCTATGTATTTCCGGCAGTTCTCGGGAAGTTCCTCGTACTTCCGGATGCCGCGGATATCGCAGTTCCAGCCCGGCAGCTTCTTGATCACCGGTTTTGCCTTCTCAAGAAGGTGGGTGGGCGGGAAATCCCTGACTTCCTTGCCGTCGATCTCATAAGCTACGCACACCGGGATCTCTTCCAGATATCCCAGTACGTCCAGCACCGTGAAGGCCACGTCCGTGGTTCCCTGCATCCGGCAGCCATAGCGGGAAGCCACGCAGTCGAACCATCCCATTCTCCTGGGGCGTCCGGTTGTAGCGCCGAACTCGCCTCCGTCGCCGCCCCGGCGTCTCAGTTCATCTGCCTCTTCCCCGAAGATCTCACTGACAAATGCTCCGGCTCCCACTGCGCTTGAGTATGCCTTGCACACAGTGATGACCTTCCGGATCTCCTGAGGTGGAACTCCGGCTCCCACTGCGCCATAGCCGGCCAGGGTGGAAGAAGAAGTCACCATGGGGTAGATCCCGTGATCCGGGTCCTTCAGAGATCCCAGCTGTCCTTCCAGAAGCACGCTCTTTCCTTCCTGCAGCGCATTGTGCAGGAACAGCGCGGTGTCGCACACATAAGGCTCCACCATCTCTTTGTAGCTTTGCAGTTCCTGATACAGATCCTCCGGATCGATCAGGGGTTTATGATACAGATGCTCCAGCAGCACATTCTTCTGCTCCGCCACACGCACAACCTTCTCTCTCAGAAGGGCGTCGTCGAACAGCTCGCTGACCTGGAAGCCGATCTTGGCAAATTTATCTGAATAGAACGGCGCGATCCCGGACTTGGTGGAACCAAAGGACTTGCCTCCCAGCCGCTCTTCCTCATAGGCATCAAAATTCTTGTGATAAGACATCACCATCTGCGCCCGGTCCGATACCAGAAGCTTTGGCTTTGGCACGCCCTGATCCACGATGGACTGCACTTCTTTGAATAAAACCGGGATATCCAGCGCTACGCCGTTGCCGATCACGCTGGTCGTGTGATCGTAGAAGACCCCGGACGGCAGGGTGTGGAGCGCGAACTTGCCATAATTATTGACGATGGTATGTCCCGCGTTGGCTCCTCCCTGGAAACGCACGACAATATCTGCTTCCCTGGCAAGCATATCGGTAATCTTTCCCTTGCCCTCATCTCCCCAGTTGGCGCCTACTACTGCTTTTACCATATTCATTCCTCCTAAAGTCGGTAATCACCGTTTGCATTATACTATATTTTTCCCCCGGTGTAAACCGTCAAATCACGCTACATCAAAGGCGCCAGAAGGCGCAGCACCTGGCCGGAGACCTTGGTCAGGATAGTTCGGTTCTTCACCTCCAGAAGGGTCACCTTGTGGCACTTGGTAAGGGTGTGCTGGAAGTCCCGCTCGATCCGGTCGATCTCCGAGTTATTGTAGATAAAGGTCCCGCATTCAAAATGCAGGTACAGGCTGCGGTAATCCATGTTGATGGTGCCCACTGTGGCGGTGTCGTCGTCGGACACAAACACCTTGGCGTGGACAAACCCCGGCCGGTACTCATAGATCTGCACCCCGCCCTCGATCAGCTCCTTGTAGTAGGTCTTCGCCACCACAAAGGCATACCACTTGTCCGGGATATGAGGCATGATGATGATCACCTCGATGCCGCTCTTGGCCGCCCGGGTCAGGGTGGTGAGCATCTCATTGTCCAGGATCAGGTAGGGGGTCATGATATGGACGTATTTCTTGGCGTGGTTGAGAATGTGGAAATACACCTCTTCCCCTACATTTTCATTGTCAAAAGGACTGTCCGCGTAAGGGATCACATAACCCAGTTCCCGCCTGAGCCCCTCCCGTTTCCGGGTGAGATAACGGCTGTAATTCTCCGGCCTTCGCTCCTCCACGTTCCACATCTGCAGGAAGATCATGGTCAGGCTCTGCACCGCGTCCCCTTTCAGCATCACGGCCGTGTCCTTCCAGTGTCCGAACCGCACCTTCCGGTTGATGTACTCATCTCCCAGGTTGATGCCTCCGGTAAATCCTACCTTCCCGTCGATCACACAGATCTTCCGGTGATCCCGGTTGTTCTGGGTGGTGGAGAGGAAGGGCCGCACCGCATTGGACATCTTACACTGGATCCCATAGCGCTTAAGCTGCTCCGGATAATTATAAGGCAGCATGGAGATGGCGCACATGCCGTCGTACATAAACCGCACTTCCACCCCTTCCCGCACTTTCTTGCGCAGGATCTTCAGGATGGTATCCCACATATACCCTTCTTCCACAATAAAATATTCCATGAAAATGAACTTCCGGGCTGCTTTCAGTTCCTCCACAAGATACCGGAACTTGTACTCTCCCAGCGGAAAGTAGGTCACCTCTGTATTCCGGTAGGTAGGGAATCCCAGTCCGGACAGATAGTAGGACAGCTGGGCATTGGCGGATTTGCTGGCCCAGATCGCCTCTACCACCTCCCGGTCCTGCTGCATATAGGGGTCTGTCTCCACCTTCAGAGCCGCCTGCCGATCCCGCATGAAATGCGTCCCCGGCTGCAGCTTGGTAAAGACATAGAACAGCGTGCCAAATCCCGGGAAGGCCATAACAAAGAGCATCCAGGTCATTTTAAACGCCGGATTCCCCTCGGAATTGATGATATAGATCAACACGATCACGCCCAGGATGGTCAGCGCTCCATAGATGTATTTCAGGTACTCCTCCAGATAGATGCTGCTCCAGGCAAAAAGCCAGATCTGGAGCAGCAAAAGCAAAAGGATGATCCCTGTTCTGCTGAAAACAATACGGAACAGGCCCTTCTTGGCTGTTCCGGGTGCTTCGTTCTTACTCATGTCTTACTCCCTTTCTCTTGAAAAAACACCACGGATACAGTGTAACACACTTCCCCCGGGGTCTCAACTGTAACCGATGCTCCATATGGGGAAAAGTTTTCCCTTATTTGCCTCTCCCCCTTTTCTTTTCCGTGAAAAAGTATTACAATACATCTATTAAGGGGAGACTGCCCCTGCGAAAGGAGATCGAATCATATGGCAAAATGGCTGAAAAAGTTACTGGGACTGACCGCTCTTGCGGGAGCCGCCGCAGGAATTCTCTTTTATTTTAAAAAGCGTGAATGCGGAGACGCAGAGGATGGGGAAGATGTTTTTGAAGACGAGGATTTTGATCTGGACAGCGATCTAAAATCCGCCGACCGGGAATATGTTCCGCTGAATGCAGGAAAGACGGAAGAAGCTTCTGAGGATGCTTCTGAAAAATCAGAGGACGCCGCTCCCGAAGACAGCTCCGACTCCGACAAGGATAAGGATAAGGACAAGGCAGACGACAAAGAATAGACGAAGATCAAAAGCGCCGGTGCAGCAAACCGGCGCTTTTCCTGTCTCTAGAACTTTCTCCACACCTCCACCAGACGCCCTGCAGCCTCCCGGATCTCTCCCTCCGTCAGGTTGGCGTACCCCAGAAGGATGGTAGCCTGATCTTCCTTCCTCGGATGGATCTGGTAATCAGACAGACCATAGACCCGGATCCCCTCTTCTGCAGCGGCCTGGATCAGTTCCTGTTCCGACTTCCCTTCCGGAAAGGTGAGAAGCAGGTGGACCCCCGCATGCTCTCCGGATATCCGGCAGGATCCAAGCAAAGGTTTAAGTTCCTCGATCAGCACGTCATGGCTCTTATAGAGAGCCCTGGTCTTATTGAGATGTCTCTCGTAATATCCTTCTTCGATAAATTTCTGCACGATCATCTGGTCTACCTTGGACACAGTGGAATTGATAAAGCGGTGACGCTCCTTATATTTCTCCAGAAGAGGTTCCGGCAGCACCATGTAGCTTAAGCGGATGGCCGGGGCTATGGATTTGGAGAAGGTGCCAAGATAGATCACCTGCCCCCGGCTGTCGTAGCCCTGCAGGGCCGGGATGGGTTTGCCTTTATAGCGGAACTCACTGTCGTAATCGTCCTCGATGATATAGCGGCCGGGGTCCTCCCCCGCCCACCGGAGCAGCTCCATCCGCCGGCGCACCGGCATCACGATCCCGGTGGGATACTGATGAGAAGGAGTCACATAGGCAATGTCGGCCCCGGTCTCCATAAGAGCCGCCACCTGCATGCCATCCCGGTCCACCGGCACCGCCACACGCTGGTAGCCCAGGTCTCCGGCCAGCCGGAATGCCTGCATGTAAGTAGGGTCTTCAAAAGCCACCGTGTGATCCGTGCCAAGGATGATGGAGAGCAGCATCAGGATATAGTCGCTTCCCGCGCCGATCACCACCTGGTCCGGCCTGCAGTTCACTCCCCGGGCCTGATAGAGATACCGGGCCACTGCCCGGCGGAACCCATATTCCCCCTGAGAGTCCCCGGAGCGGAACAGTTCCGTCCGGTCGTCCATCAGGATCTCCTTGGACAGCTTCCTCCACACATGGTAGGGAAAGCTCCTAAGATCCACCCCGTGAGGAGTAAAATCATAACGCCAGCCCTTCTCTTCCCTGGGAAGGACTTCCTCTTCTTCCTTCACCCGGGTCAGCTGATACAGCCCCTCCAGCCGGGAGGCAAAAAAGCCCCGGCAAGGCTGGGATTCAATATACCCTTCTGATAAAAGCTGCTCGTAGGCAAGCTCCACCGTACTCCGGCTCACCTCCAGATGGGCGGACAGAGCCCGGGTGGAAGGAAGCTTCTCCCCGCAGGCGATCTTCCCCTCCTGGATGTTCTCCTTGATGTAACGGTAGATCTGCTCATAGAGCGGCGTTTTTGAATGTGGTTTCAGATTGATGGTCAGTTCATTCATGGCAAAACTCCGGCAAATGCTGGATTCGGGACGGGGTATTTTCAAAAATACCACGTCCCCAATGAAAATTCAGAAACTTATTTTGGCAGTTTAAAGGAACTCTTCAGGGATACGATCCGGTTAAACACCAGATCCTCCGGCGTAGAATCCTTGGAATCGATACAGAAATATCCGTTGCGCACAAACTGGAAGCTGTCCCCAGGAGCCGCTTCCCCGAAGCTGTCCTCCACCTTGCAGTCCTTCAGGATGGTCAGGGAATTGGGATTTAAGTTCAGGGAACCGTCTTCCTTATTATAAACACCTTTTTCCTCGTCCACCAGGTTTTCGTAGAGACGCACTTCCGCCGTCTTCGCATAGGGCGCCGCCACCCAGTGGATGGTGCCCTTCACCTTTCTCCCGGTGAATCCGGTGCCTGCCTTGGTCTCCGGATCATAAGTCAAATGGACGGTGGTCACATTGCCCTCCCCGTCGGTTTCATAATCCACACATTTGACAAAATAAGCGTTCATCAGGCGCACTTCATTGCCTGGGAACAGGCGGAAATACTTCTTGGGCGGCTCGATCATAAAGTCCTCCCGCTCAATGTAAAGCTCCCGGCAGAAGGGAACCTTCCGGGTTCCAAGCTCCGGATTCTCCAGGTTGTTGTCCACATCCAGGTATTCCGTCTCGCCCTCCGGATAGTTGTCGATGATCAGTTTGATGGGGTCTAACACCGCCATCATCCGGGGCCGCTTCAGCTTTAAGTCTTCCCGGATGCAGTACTCCAGCATGGCGTAATCCACAGAACTCTGGCTCTTGGACACACCGCACAGGTCGATGAACATCTGGAGAGATTCCGGCGTAAATCCGCGTCTTCTCAGAGCCGCGATGGACACAAGCCTTGGGTCGTCCCAGCCGTCCACGATCCCTTCCTGCACCAGCTTCTTAATATAACGCTTGCCGGTAACCACATTGGTAAGGTAAAGCTTGGCAAACTCGATCTGACGGGGCGCCGGGTCAAACTCGCACTCCCGCACCACCCAGTCATAGAGCGGCCGGTGGTCTTCAAACTCCAGGGTACAGATGGAATGAGTGATCTTCTCCACCGCGTCCTCGATGGGATGGGCAAAATCATACATAGGATAGATACACCACTTGTCCCCTGTATTGTGATGGGCGATATGGGCCACCCGGTAGATCACCGGATCCCGCATGTTCATGTTGGGGGACGCCATATCGATCTTGGCCCGGAGCACCTTCTCTCCGTCTTTATATTTTCCTTCCTTCATCTCTTCAAAGAGCCGCAGGTTCTCTTCCACAGAGCGCTCCCGGTAGGGGCTGTTCTTCCCGGGCTCAGTCAGAGTCCCCCGGTATTCCCGGATCTCATCTGCAGACAGGTCGCAGACATAAGCCTTTCCCTTGCGGATCAGCTTCAGGGCGCACTCATACATCACGTCAAAATAGTCGGACGCAAAGTACAGGTGATCCTTCCAGTCCGCCCCCAGCCATTTCACGTCTTCCTTGATGGACTCCACGAACTCGGTATCCTCCTTGGTGGGATTGGTATCGTCAAACCGCAGATGGAAGGTGCCGTGATATTTCTTCGCCAGCCCGGAATTCAGAAGAATGGATTTGGCGTGTCCGATGTGGAGATATCCGTTAGGCTCCGGCGGGAAACGGGTGCAGACTTCACTGTACACTCCTTCCGCCAGGTCTTTATCTATTTCCTGTTCGATAAAATTCTTGGAAACTGTCTCTTCCTGCATGTTCTTCCTCCTCACAGAGCAATTATTTTCGCCCCTTATCTTATCATAAAACCCTGGTGGAAACAAGCCTGGGCATCCATCTTCCCTTCCAGTCCCAAACAGGCAAAAAAATTACTCCCTGTACTGGGAGTAATCAAGCTGCCGAGCGGAATCGAACCGCCGACCTCCGCCTTACCAAGGCGACGCTCTACCGACTGAGCCACGGCAGCAGATATCATTGATTGCAACAGTGATACTATACACTATAAACCCTGGTCTTGTCAATGATATTTTTCCAAAATCTTTTCTGTTTTTCCTTTTATCCTCTGAAGGGCATTGTCAATGGTCTTGGGACTCCTGTCCAGAAGCCTTGCGATGGTCTTGTAATCCGTGCCCAGAAGATGGAGGTAAAGGACCCGGTTCTCCAGTTCGCTCAAGGTATCCTCCAGTTCGCTCTCCAGAAGCCTTACATATTCCTGGCTGATCAGAAGCTCCTCCGGATTGCTCTCCCCCTTGGCCTCCACGGTCTCGATCAGGGGCTCCTTCTCCTCGTTCCGGTCATAGAGGGACACATAGGAGTTCAAAGGCCCGTGCTTCTTCCGCCGGGAAGCCTCGATGGCAGTGTAGAGCTGCCGGGTGATGCAAAGCCTGGCAAAACTGTAGAAAGAAGACTCCTGCCGGGGATCATAATCCTGGACCGCCTTGAAAAGCCCGATCATCCCCTCCTGGATCAGATCCTCGTTCTCCCCGCCCAGAAGATACATGGCGTTGGCTTCTTTGCGCACCAGGTTCTTGTATTTCTCCATGATATAATCCATGATCTTTTTGTCGCCGCCCCGCAGCTTCTCGATCAGCTGCTCGTCGGTCATCCGGTCGTAGGCGCTCACCAAACCGCCTCCTTTTTCCTTCTTTTTTATCCCAGCCGCTGCCGGACGATCTCATAGGCCAGCACTCCTGCTGCCACGGAAGCGTTCAGGGAGTCGATCTCTCCCTTCATGGGGATGGAGGCGATAAAATCACAGGTCTCCTTCACCAGCCGGCCCACGCCTTCCCCTTCATTGCCGATCACAAGGCCGATGGGGCCGGTAAGGTTCAGCCGGTACATGGGCTCTCCGTCCATATCCGCGCAGACAAACCAGATCCCCTGCTCCTTTAACTCCTCCATGGTCTTCACCAGGTTGGTGACCCGGGCCACCGGCGTGTAGTTCAAGGCTCCCGCGGAGGTTCTGGCCACCGTGGCGGTAAGCCCCACTGCCCGCCGCTTGGGGATGATCACCCCGTGGGCTCCTGCCAGGTTGGCAGTCCGGATAATGGCCCCCAGGTTATGAGGGTCTTCAATATTGTCCAGAAGGATCAGGAAGGGATCTTCCCCCCGCTCTCTTGCCAGGGCCAGCATATCCTCCACCTGGGCATAGGCATAGGCTGCCGCGTCCGCGATCACCCCCTGGTGCTTCCCGGTCTGGGACAGCCGGGACAACCTTGCCTTATCCACAAACTGCACCTGAATGCCCCGTTTTTTCGCCTCTCGTAAAATGGTCTGCACCGGGCCGTCCTTGCACCCGTCCTGGACGTAGAGCCGTTCTATGGTCCGGTCCGCCCGGATCGCCTCCAGCACCGCGTTCCTGCCCTCGATCCGGTTTTCTTTTTCTTCCTGATAATGTTCCATGGTCATCGGTTCCTCTTTCCCTCTGTCTCTTTGCTTACTCATTTTGTCCCTTCTCATGGTCAAGCCCTGCCTTCACCAGCTCCAGCAGCCGCCCCCAGTCCTGCTTAAGATAGAGCCAGCCAAGAAGCGCCTCGAATCCGGTGGCCCGGTGGTAATCCTTAAGAGACTGGTTCTTGGCAGTGGAAAAGCTTTTAGCGTTCCTGCCTCTTCGGTAAACCCCTTCCTCTTCCTCCGTGAGAAGCTCTTCGATGGCCTCCATCATCCGGGACTGGGCAGAAGCCTGCACAAGAGCGCTGGTAGCCTTGTGCAGCTTCTTCACCTGCCGGTTGCCGTCCCCCACCACCAGGGTGCGGATGATCAGATCATAGATCGCGTCCCCAAGATAGGCAAGCACCAGGGGAGAATATTCTCCCGGCTTTCCCTCCGGCAGCTGAAAGGTCTCCTTAAGAAGGGTGTCAAACTGCCATGTTACGCTTTTTTCCATTTTACTCCCTCTCTGGTATCCTCCAGAATGATCCCTTGTGCCGCCAGCTCATCCCGGATCTCATCCGCCCGTTTGAAGTCCTTTGCCTTTCTTGCCGCCTGGCGCTCTTCGATCAGCTTCTCGATCTCTTCATCCAGAAGCTCTTCTTCCTTATCCACGATCAGGCCCAGCACGTCTGTCAGCGTCCGCAGGCGATCCAGCAGGTTCTGGAGATACTCTCTGGAGCTGTTCTCATCCGCGCTGGTGTTGATGAATTTCACCAGTTCAAAGACTGCCGCCAGGGCGTCCGCCGTGTTGAAATCATCGTCCATGGCCTTCTCAAATGCCTCCACAAAGGCATCGGTCTGAGCGAAGCATTTGGCCTCTTCCTCTGTCTGGGCCTCTGTCTTTCCATTTTTCATCCAGAACTTCAGGTTCTCCGCCGCGTTCACGATCCGCTCCAGGCCGCTTTTGGAAGATTCCATCAGCTGGGCGCTGAAATTCAACGGGCTTCTGTAATGGGCGCTGAGCATGAAGAACCGCAGCACCTGCAGGTCATACTGCTCACTGATCTCCCGCACTGTGCGGAAGTTGCCCAGGGATTTGCTCATCTTCCGGTTATCAATGTTCAGGAAGGCGTTGTGCAGCCAATAGTGGGCGAATTCTTTGCCGTTGGCCGCCTCGCTCTGGGCGATCTCATTCTCATGATGGGGGAAGATCAGGTCTTCGCCGCCGGCGTGGATGTCGATCTGTTCGCCCAGATATTTCCTGGACATTACAGAACACTCGATATGCCAGCCGGGACGGCCGTCGCTCCAGGGCGACTCCCATGCAGGCTCACCCTCTTTCTTTGGCTTCCACAGCACGAAATCCAGGGGATCTTCCTTCTCGTCCTCGCCGGTCACCAGAAGAGAGCGCTCGCCGGAGCGCAGGTCATCCAGGTTCTTGTGGGACAGCTTCCCATACTCCTTGAACTGGCGGGTGCGGAAGTAAACGGTTCCGTTCTTCTCATAGGCATAGCCCTTGTCGATCAGAGTCTGTATCATCTCCACCATGCCGCAGATCTCCTGGGTGGCCAGGGGATGGGTGGTGGCAGGCTTTACATTCATGCCCTCCATATCCTTCTTGCACTCCCTGATGTACCGCTCGGAGATCTCCTGGGCGGATACTCCTTCCTCAATGGCTTTGTTGATGATCTTGTCGTCCACGTCAGTAAAGTTGGACACGTAGTTCACATCGTATCCCTTGTACTCAAAATACCGGCGCACCGTGTCAAACACGATCATAGGCCTTGCATTCCCGATATGGATGAAGTTATAGACTGTGGGGCCGCAGACATACATTTTCACCTTCCCCGGCTCCAGGGGGACGAATTCTTCTTTTCTCTTAGTCAGTGTGTTATACAGCTTCATGTTCTTCTATTTCCTCCTCATTTAAGATCTTGACATTCTGTTCCTGCATACATTTCATATGCTTTTCCATCTCCCGGATCAGTGCCGCGATATCCT
>OLQU01000821.1_pt1 | contig 24158 bp, 24 predicted proteins | sample 1672271 | NCBI WGS metagenome assembly OLQU01 (sample SAMEA3136666, study PRJEB25190) | human gut metagenome | biome: human gut; feature: human-associated habitat; material: faeces | place: Austria | collected 2013 | reverse complement strand
TCTGTCGATACCTTAAATTCCTTTGCCACACCTATGAGAATATCACTGCTGACCGCTCTGCACCGGGGATGCGTCCCTGTGCCACATACTGATTGACACGTCGCTCCGATATACCCCATTTGTAGGAAGTTTCCCGTATGGAGAGATAACCTTTCATACGCCGCTCCTTTCTGACATACACAATAATACAATATATATTATATACGAATATCCGCAGTTTTTCAAGAGTCGATGTGAGTTTTCAGTCATTTTTAATCATTTTTTGTATCGTTTTTGAAAAATACAGGATGTTCACCGCAGCAGTAAAGATTGCTTCTGCGATGAATATTCCTCTTTCAAAGCCGTTTGAAAGAAACAAATATAAGAATAACTGATATGTATGAAAGATGCCGCCTTTTCAGACGGCATCTTTTCTAATATTGTGGTACTCCGTAACCAAGCACCTCATAGTGACCGACAGAATACTGATTTACTCTTACACTATCTCCTGAGTTACCTTCAACGGTATAGACAATCCCGTTTTCAACTTTTTGCACGATACCTACATGGTCGGAGAGTCCGTCCTGCGGACCTGACGAACCTTTATTATCCCAGTCAAAGAAGATAATCATACCGGGAACCGGCTCGGCAGAGCCGTCCATCCATTGACCTCTGTCCTTGAACCACTGCACACCGTTTACACAGCCTGCAAACTTCGGAATAACGCCGGTGTCAATATATCCGCACTCATTGGCACACCAAGATACAAAGCAGGCGCACCACTCCACACGGGAGCCGAAGCCGTACCAAGACCAGTAAGGCTCGCCGCCCACATTGCCGATCTGCGACAACGCAACGGTTACGATTTGGTCGTCGCTTGCGGTAATGCCGTAAAGCACAGATGACCACAAAGAATTGTTCTTGTCTTGCAGAAGCTCGGTCAGATAATCCTTTTGCTCCTGATTAAAACCGTACTGTGCTGCCATTTCGTCCACCGTCTTGTGTGATACCGTTATATATAAGTAGGTTCTCGTAACGGTGGTTTCGGTCTGCACGATATTTCCGTTTCCGTCATCGGTTTCGGTTATGACCGTTTCAGACTTGCTTTCCGTCCGTGACGATATGCTGTTCATCTCCCAAAATATATCTTTGAGAAGCTGCTTTTTGCTATCGTCCATCGTGGCGACCTCCTGCGGATTATCGGGATCGGTGTTGACCTTAACGGAATACACCGAAAGCACCTCTTTCCAGACCGCACGGCTGCCCGACATTTCAAGAACATCATAGGTATTGCCGTTTCGGATTTCCAACAGCTTGTTATCATATTCTGTGTTGATTTCCTGAACAGCAGTCTGCATAGACTGTCCCGTTCCTGAGTCCTCTCCTGAAAAGAAGATGCCGAATACCGAGCCGATGATAGCGGCGATCAGGCAAATTACGATAATCACAACAACCGCAACCCAACCTCCGGCAGCTATTGCGGCGACAAGTGCTTTAATTCCGGCGATAATTGCTTTGACTGCGGCAATCGTAGCCTTTACCGCTGCCTTAACCCCGGCAACGACCGCCTTTGCCGTAGCTTTTGCGGCTTGGGCGGCTTTCTGAGCTGCTTTCGCACTTGCCTTTGCGGTTTTCTGTGCCGCTTTTGCAGCCTGCTGTGAGGTCTTAATTGCTGTCTTTGCGGTTTTCTCGGCAGTCTTAACGGATTTCGCAGCCGTCTTTGCAGAGCCTTTACCAACCGTTTTTATCGTTTTCTTTCCGGCTGAACTGGCTGACTGCTTTACGGTTTTCTCCGCAGATTTTTCCGCAGTCCTGACCGTTTTGCCGCCGATATTCTGAGACTGCTTCTGCAAAGCCTTTTCAGCCCGTTTTGCCTTAAAATTCTCAATATCTCAAATTCTCACCGGAAAGGCTTGACCCACAAGCCTTTCCGCGTTTCTTTTTTGAGTTAATATTTTGTACCCATCGCCATCATAAGAGGACGCATGTACATCGTTCGCTTTGTTTTTTGACATAATACTTGGGCGTTGCTGGAATTCAAGGGATACCGGATAATCTTCCTGGCAGGACAAGTCCTGACCAAGACGAGGAGGATCGACCAATGAGTTTTCAGCAACGCACGATTGGCGAGATTTGCTCAGAACTGCTGGCAGAAGCCATCCGCATGGTTTTCTTCTGGTTCAAGGCCGCCGATATGCCAGATTACCGATGAGGAGCTGCTGAAGCGCCTGTATGGTCTTGATTAACCAGCAAATTATTATCTCAAATTCTGTCCTGCTCGCGCCTGTTGCGGCAGGGCAATCCTCTTTCCGATACAAAATATTATGTCAAATTGTTTTAGCGCAAAGCCTTGTAGCAGCTAAGTTTCTGAATGGTTTTTGAGATAATATAATTTTTGCGATAACGACTTTTATCTCAAATTTGACATAATACCAGCAAGCAGGGCAAATGTTTTACATTTTGCACACTGCTTGTTGGTGACCCAGCCCCCAATCCCCCGTAATGCAGAGCAAGCTCTGCGATTGTGAAGAATGCTGGCATATTCTCTGCTGAGGCGCATGCTCCAAAATGCAAAAGTCCTATGCATGTTGTGCTTATTCAGCATTAGACAGACATAGAGCTTCCATTTATCGCTCATACCTCTCCGGTCTCGTCCTCCTGTTCTCCCGGATAAACTCCCGCTTGACGACCTCCAGTCTGCGGATAGTCTCCTTCTGTCCTTGCAGTTCATAGTCAAGTAAAAACCGCTCTTTGTTGAGATGCTTCATCGCCGTTTGCCAGCCCTTGTAGTCCATTCGTTCTCCATCGATCTCCCAGCGACCCAGCGCCTCATCCGCTTGCCGGTACTTGTGCAGCTCGAACTCGTGCTCACGCTCGTAGGCGCTGGCCTTGCTGCCGGAGAGTTTGCTCCACGCATTGTAATACCGCTGGTATTTCTTCCTGTCCTCATAAGCGCGTATGCGCGCACCGATCGCGCTGGACAGCTCTGCGTTTTCCTTCCGTCTGCTGCGCAGATCATAGAATTTTGCATTGGCCTGCTTGACCGCCTCTGCATAGGACGCCGCGTCGGTGATGTTGTAATCGTTCATGATGACCATCAGGCCGGTCGCGTCCTCCAAACGGCGATCCTTCCGGTTGGGCGGCACGGTGGATTCAAAGATTCGGGAAGCCAGTACATAGCGCAAATACAGATTGGAGACATCCTCGCCCCGCGCAATCAACGCTTCGTCCATCTTCTTCTCATACTGAGCCCAGGCATTCAGCCGAGCCAGCCGTGCCTCCATCTGCTCAAGCTGCTTGTTCTGAGCGCGGATTTCCCGATTCCGCTCGCTCACCTCTGTCGGGATGCCTCGCTGCTCCATGGCGCGCGCTTCCGGGCCTTCGTGAATCATAGGGATGCGCTCCTTGCCCTGCCGGGCATAGCTGCGGTGATCGACGAAGCCCTGTGTGAACCCTGCTTCCCGCAGCGCATCATTGATGGAGTCGGCAGCTGCTGCGCGCCAGATCTCTGCATTACCGCGATCATCCCAGTCCACCGTGTTTTCCTTGTGCGTTATCCATCGGCCCTTCTGCTTGGCAGGGATGCGGTTGCTGTTCGCATCGAGATTGTACACCAGCCTGCTCTTGGGTGCCCAGCGCCCATCCTCCTGCAAGGCTCGCATGGTCAGCATGATGTGCACATGGGGATTGCCGTCGCCCTTGTCGTGAAAGGCTACGTCGGCGCACATGCCCTTGTCCACGAAGGTTTCCTGCACAAACCTGCGGATGAGCGCAATGTTCTGTTCGTGCGTCAGTTCGGCAGGGAGAGCCAGTTCTACCGTGCGGGCCAGCTGGGCGTCGCGCTTCGTTTCGCTCCATTCCACGCTGTTCCACAGCACGTTGCGGTCAGCGTATTCCGGCGGCGCGTGCTCGGGCAGCATGACCTCGGTATACACCACGTGACGCTTGCGGGTGTAATCGTGAGTGGTACCGTCCCACATGTTTTCCATCCGTGTTGCGCTGATGTACGCGGACGCAGCGACAGCGGAACGTCCCTTGTTCCGCGAGATAATCTTGATTGGGCAGTGAAAGAAATCCAAGTGTTCCTCCTTTGCAGTGGCTCCCTCAGGAGCCGTATTGTATCCCGGGGTATGGGGCTTGCCCCATCGCGGACGGAGTCCGCAACAGCCCCGCAGGGCGCACGACATACGTTGCCGAAGGCAATGTATGTATAAGTGCGCACTTGCGTGAACCTCGTAGGGGGACACCCCGGGTCTCCCCGAAACGTCCCCGTCCGTTACCTGCCAGCGGCAAGCTCCTGCATGAATGCAGCGAATTGCGCGCTGTCCATCGAGATGGTCTGCGGAAAGTATGCCTCCAAGATGGCTCCGTGTTCACAGAGCCGGTGGTTGCGTGCCTTCCTCGCTTTTTCCTTGTCGCGGTTTTCCTGAAGGATTTGCCGATGCTTCTCCTGTACGGCTTTCAGTTCGTCTTCATCCTTCGGCATGTTTGCCAGCAGTCGATCAATATCCAGCATATAAAGTCTCCTTTGAATCGGGCTGTAGAAAAGCTGCATCAAAGTGATGATTGCTTCAACGGTTTGCCATCACTCTGACGCTCTGCTGTTTGTATAGAAAAGAAGGAGCGCATCACTCTGATGAGCTAGCCTGTGCGCTGACATCAAAGTGATGCTCTCCCGTTCATTCGTCACATGCCCATGAAGTTGAAATCCATCACGCTTCCGCTGAAGTCAGGCTCAGCTTCATCGGCGTCCGTGTGTTTGGGCTGGATTGCCTTGTCTCCGGCTGCTGCTTGAGGAACAGGCGGCGCTGCAACCGTAGATGCAGCCCCAGCCGAGTACCCGGCAAGATAGGCAGGCAGCATCTGCTGCAGACGTTCAGCCACAGTATCTGTTATCCGTTGGATGAGCTGCGCTTCGTCCTCCGGAGCAAGATGTACAAAATCCGTCTCGTAGGCATTTACGGCATCGGTTACGATCCTGTTGTACGACAGATGCGTCTTTCTCTGCAGCCTTTTCAGCTTGTCCCACGCCTGCTTTTCTTCGTCAAAACTCATGTCGAGCCGGACGGTAAAGCGATGATCGCTCATTTTGCACCCTTCTCCTTTGCCCAGAGCAGCCCCTGAGCCATGTACTCATAGCCTCTGGCGGCGGCGTTCAGACTGTCCACAAAGACCACCGATTCCGGGTCATACTTGCCGAAGCGCTTCACGAGGCAGCCTCCGCCGCCCAGCACATACAGCTTCATCATTCGCGGATCGTAGCCGTGAGCACGCAGCGCATCAAAAAGCCCGGACACATAGCCGCGGGCAATCGCGTTCATGGATTCCAGAAGTTCTTTGCGAAGGTGGGTCTTCCCGGTCCGAAGGAACTGCTCAATCACATCCTCCGGCAGATCCAGCCCGTCCTTGTCCATCATCTGCTTTCGGATGGTCAGCGCGCACTGATGAACGCCCAGCACCTCCGTCCAGCAGTACTGGTCAAGAGGCCGTCCGTTTTCCAGCCGCATGATGTTCATGGTGCCGTTGCCGATGTCCGCCATCATGACGGTTCCCATGAATTTCTGGAAGCCGTTGTACTGCTTATCCACGTCCATCATGGGCACCATCGCGGCATAGCCCTGCGGAAAAACGCTGCACTGGGTAAAGTGAAGGCGATAGCCGATGTCATTAAATACGAACTCCACATCCTTATTGCGCATCATGTATTCGCGGTACGCATTGCGCTGGCGGACGGTCCACGTCGTCGGAAGGCCGATGGCGAGATAGACGTTCGCTTCCGTGATGTCCTTTGTCCGAAGCTCGGCGGCAATGGAAGCCAGCGTGAGGATGTAGAAATCCTCGTCAGCCGTCTTGTCCGGGTTGAATGCCTTGTGGCCCTCGCCGATGCGATACCACCTGCCGTTGTAGTGCAAGATGTCGCCGTCAAAGTAGGGCTTGGTGTCCATCGCCGCCAGCCCGGTCGGGAAGATGGTGTTCGCCGTCTTCATGTTCCCATAGCCGGCATCCACGCCGACGATGATAAAGTCATTGTTGATTCGCATAAAACCCTCCATAGGCCCTCGTAACCTCCGGGGCGGGAATGGTCGATAGAAAAAATTGGGAAAAGCAAAAGGCGGTATCACACCGGTCAGTGCCGATGGATATCGCCTTCGCATGATTCATTTGTTATCTTGCGGCTTCACGCTTTCGTTCGCGCTTCAAAAGCCGGGTCAGTGAAAAGTCCAGGATGCGTTCCTTTCTTTCGGTCAGCATCGTTTTATAAAATTGCTTCTGCAGCTCAGTAATGAACGGCGTATCGTCCACCAGCGCTGCAATCTCATCCATGTGGATTCTGGGCACCATTCGCTTGAGCGCTTCGTTGCAATCCCGGTTTTTCAGCGATGAGATGAAGTCGAAGTAACGAATTTTCTGGTTGTTTTCGCGGATGCCGGAAACGGGCACCTCAAAGATACGATAGTTTCTTTCATTCGGGTCATCCAGTGTGGCCTGCATGATCGCTTCATCCGCCTGCGGATACAGACAGCTTCCGCAATCATAGATGGGCGCAAGCGTCATCCGGTCTGTGTCGCTGTAATACAGGAAGCCCCAATTGCCGTTGTGCCGGTCCCAGTTGCCAATCAGGGCATCCACGATAAACATGTCCCAGAAGTGGCGCTTCAGCATGACCGGATCGAAAACCTGCTGCTCCGCAATGGCCTCCATGATGTCCGACAGCTCGGTGCCATAGCCGTTTCTCTCCGAATCAATGATGGTATTCTTCAGCGACGCGAAGTCCTGCAAAACGGAGCCGTCGGTCGTGAAATCCCGGCAGGCGACGACCACCCGCTCACGTCCGTTCTTTGTGTACACACCCAGCAGCGTATCCTGCGCGGGAATACCCGCCATCTGAAAGATATGAGAGCCCAGATACTCCGATACACAGCCGTTGGCATAGCTCATGTCCTTGTTCCGCGTGGGCGGCGCCGGGAACTTGAGCATGTACTGCGCTCCCTCATAGACGATGGAGATCTTGTTACCGTTCGCGCCTGCGTAGGTTTTGTTGCGTCTCGGAAGGCCGGTGAAATCAATCATCCCGTTCCTCCATTCTCAAGTATTTCGTTCTCAGGTGAGCAGCCTGCTCCGGTGTAATCAGCTGCTCCGTTTCCGCTTCGTTGATGTCGGCATTCAGACTGCACCAGACCGCATCCCAGTGCAAATCCCGTTTGCCGCTGTCCTCCACAGCCCATGAAGCCTGCATGGCTTCAATAGAAGCCTTGAGGAATGCAGGCAATCCCTTTTCCAGATAGTCTGCACAGAGGGGCCGCCCGCTTTTCGCGTCATATGCGGATTCCTCCATCAGCTCCTCCATGGTACAGCCCAGCGCCCGCGACAGCTTCCACACTGTTTTGGCCGTGCAGCCGGAGATTGCGCTTTTCCCGGAGCAAATATCAATGACCGTTGTCTTGGGCAGACCGCTGAGCTGCGCCAGCCGGTACATGTTCATATTCCTGCTTGCCATCATGGCATTGATCGTCATGGCGAATCCTCCCTTCGCCATCATTATATCGGTTATCCGACCCATTGTCAATCGCCGTGCACCTCCATTTGGTTTCAGTCGCCTTCTGTTCCAGCGCATCACGCTGCGTGTTCGTCCTGCCGCTTTTCCTGCTCATCCGGCTTTTGCAGCATGCCGCTGCGGATCAGCTCCATTAGCTTGTCCGTATACGTCACATCGGAATCGTCTTTGCAATAGACATTGACTTTGAAGTTCGTGTTGCCCAGCCGCTGGGCAAACGTAAAATCAGGGGTTCGTTTTTCGGTCATAGGATCTCCTTTTTTCTGCATGATAAAAGGCGATGCTTCCCGCTTCTCTGCCGGGGCATCGCCTGATGTGTATTGTGCTTGCAAGTGTCGGTGCTACTTCATGTCTAACCTCTCTTTCCGCTTTTGCGCGCGCTTGTTTCTGGCATGGATTCTGCGCTTCTTCAGCGCCTCCTGGTGCTTCTGCTCCGCTGGGGATAACCGGACAGGCTCCGCAGGCACAGAAAACTTCCCGATAAAACTCAGATACACCTCAATCTCGCGGGAGCGCTCGCCTTCTTCGTCCCTTTGCGTCTCGTGTACCACGACCTTCTCCACGAACTGCCGCAGCACCTCATCTGAATACTCCGTACAGTCCCGGTACTTTGCCGCAAGCGCCATGAACTGCTCTATTCTCTCGCCGCCCGTCCGGCTTGCTTCTGCCAGGCGCTTTTCTTCAGAAAGCGCAGCCTCGATGGCAGCCTGCTCCCTTTCATACTCCGCCGAGAGCGCATCGTATCGCGTTTCCGGGATTCTGTCCAGCGCGTAATCCTCGTAAAGCTTGCGCAGAAGCCTGTCAATTTCTGCGATCCGGTTGGTCTTTGTGGCAATGCTCCTTTTCAGCTTCCTCATCTGATCGGGCTGCCCAAGCTGCAGCTGCCTTTGAAGGCGCTCTATGAAATCCGCCTCATGCTCCAGCGCATAGCGGCTGACGCTCCCGATGATTTCCCTGAGCAGGGACCGAAGCGCCTTGCCGCTCAATGAATTTTGTATGCACAGCGGCTCGGTCATCGTCTGCGTATTGTGGTATGTGGAGCAGACGAAACAGTCAGAATCACTTGGGATTCCGGCTTTGGTTATCCTTGACGAGTGGATATGGTACATGGGCTTTCCGCAACGTGCGCAAATCACCATCTCCCTGAATGGGCTGCATACCGACGGCCTCTTGTCCCGATTTCTCTGCGCCAGCATCGCCTGTGCCTTGTCCCACGTCTCCTGCTCGATGAGCGGCTCATGCGTGTTCTCAAACACTATTCTGTCTTCCTCCGGCGTCAGGATGCGTTTGGCCTTGTAGGAGGCTTTCGAGGTTTTGAAATTCACGGTCTTTCCAAGGTACTCCGGCATCCGAAGAATTTTGACCACCGTTTCGCGCCGCCAATGATACAGCTCGCCGTCCGCATCCCGTCCGCCGCATCGGTTGCCCACGCCGAGCTGCGCAAAATACACGCCCGGTGAGATACGCTGCTCATCGCGCAGGATAACCGCTATGCGATTTGGATTTGTGCCCTCCGTCGCCAGAGCGAAGATACGCTGCACAGTCTCCGCCGCATGGGGCTCGATGATCCAGCGATCCTTGTCCTCCGGGTCATGGACATATCCGAAGCAGGGCGTAACCATCAGCGGCTTGCCTGCCATGCCCTTGGCCCGAAAGCCGATGCTGACCTTGCGCGACTGATCGTGCAGATACATTTCATTCAGGACGTTGAGCAGGGGAGCAAACTCGTTGCTGTCTCCCGACTGATTGTCCACGTGGCTGTCCACGGCAATGAAGCGGACGCCCTTTCTGGCGAAGTAGACCTCCGTGTAAAAGCCCGTTTGCAGATAGTCGCGCCCGACGCGGCTCATATCCTTGACCAGCACAGCGCCGACTTTCCCGGCCTCGATGTCAGCAATCATGTCATTCCAGCCCGGACGGTCAAAGCTGCCGCCGCTCCAGCCGTCGTCCGTGTAGTGGCGGCAGTTTTCAAAGCCGCGCGCAGCAGCAGCCTGCTCAAGATACGCCTTCTGATGCGCAATGGAATCGGACTCCCCGCTGCGTGCGTCCTCGCGGGACAGGCGCTCATACAGCGCGGTGATCTTCCTGCTGTTCATCCTGCTTGCCTCCCTTCAGCTCCGCTTCCTTTTGCTTCTTCTGCTTGTGGCGCGCCGCCTTTTCCCGGTTTTGGGCGCGCTGCTTCCTGCGTCTTTCCTCCTCGGCGGCTTCCTCCGTGGTCATCTCCTGCTGAGGCACCTGAAAGTTGCCGATGAATTTGAGATAGATGTCAATCTGCATGTGCCGTTCGCCGTCGATCTTCTCCGGCGCGTGGACGATGATCTTCTCTATGAAGGCGTATATCATCGGCGTCGTCAGCTCGTCCGCATCCCTGTACCTTCTGGCGATGGCGAGGAAGGAGGCGATGCTCTCGGAATCCACCTCGTATGCCTGCAGCTCTCTTTCGTCCGTTTCAAGCAGCGCCGCCAGCTCCGCCTGTTCCTTTTCATAGGCCGCGAGCAAATCATCAAAGCGCTTTTCCGTGAGCTTGCCAAGCGCGAAGGCTTCATACAGCTTTTTGATCAGCACGTCCAGCTCTGCGCAGCGTTTCTTTGCCCTGCGGATTCTGTTTTTGGTTTCCCTGACCTCCTGCGCCTGCCGGAGCGTGGAGGCCTCGCGCACCCTGCGCGCAAATTCCACCTCATCGGCAATCGCGTACCGGCTGACCGAGCGGATGGTTTTCAGAATCAGCGCCCGCAGGTTCTTCGTGGAAATCTGGTGCGATACGCACTCTGCGGTTTCACGCTTCCTCGACAGCGTATAGGTGGAGCAGTTGTAGGAATCGCTTGTGAACAGCCCGTTTTCGTCCGTCTCGCCGTGGCGATGGTTGTACATCCGCTGCCCACACTCCGCGCAGTACAGCAGGCCCGTCAGGGGATTGGCCACGCCCAGCGTATCCGTCCGCTTTTTGCTTTTCAGCGCGCACTGGGCAAGCTCCCATGTCTCGTTGGTGACGATGGGCTCGTGCGTGTTTTCAAAGATCAGCCACTTCTCTTTGGGGTTGGGATGGCGCTTGTCCCGGTAGAACCGTTTCCCCGAACGGAAGTTGACCGTATGCCCCATATACTCCTGATGCGTCAGAATCCGTGTCACCGTAGCGCCGTTCCAGTCGTGCGCATGGGCCTCCCCGGTGTAGTCCCGCCTGAGCCCGCAGGCGTGCTTTGTAAAGTAGAAGCCGGGATTGTCTACCCGCTCGGCAGTCAGGATGCGCGCGATCTCATACGGCCCGTGCCCCTCGCAGGCCATCTGATAGATGCGCCGGACAACGCCTGCCGCCTCCTCGTCGATGAGCCAGTGGTGCTTGTCCTCCGGGTCCTTGCGGTAGCCGTAGATGCAGTTGTTGTTGGTCGGCTGACCGGCTTTGCCGCGCACCTGATAGGCGGCGGTCAGCTTCTTTGACTGATCCTTCAGATACCAGTCGTTCATGATGTTGAGAAACGGGACAAATTCTCCCGTCTCAGGCTGGTCATTGTCCACGCCGTTGGCGATGGCGATGAACCGCACATCGTGCTTGCGGAAGAACACCTCCGTATAAAAGCCGGTTTCCAGATAATTGCGCCCAACCCGGCTCATGTCCTTGGCAAGAATCACGCCGACCTTGCCGGCCTCCACGTCGGCAATCAGGCTCTTCCAGCCGGGGCGGTCAAAGTTGCCGCCGCTCCAGCCATCATCCGTGTAGTGCCTGCAGTTGGTAAAGCCGTGCTCGGCCGCATAGCTTTCAAGATAGCGCTTCTGATTGACAATGGAGTTGGATTCTCCTTCCTGGTCATCGTCGCGCGAAAGGCGTTCGTATAGCGCCGTAATCTTTTCGTTCAATACAATTTCCTCCTTTGCAGGAATGATTTTGAAAAAGGGTTTCCAAGGATCGTTTTCACGCACATATAATATACGGAGGGAAATCAGGAAGAGCCCCGAATTGCGCAGATCTGCAATTTTCCTCCGTCAATTCGCATCTGAATTGCAGATTTGCAACAAATTTGACTGGAAGCACGGGCTCTGGTATCATGAACACATCAAGCATACGCAGGAGGATACGAATATGCAGGAAAAATGGCTGCCCGGCACGCTGAGGGAGAGAATCCGCGACCTGTGCAAGAGCAGGGACATCTCACAGACCAATCTGGCGCAGGAGCTGGGCATCGACAAAAGCACCCTGAGCCGCTTTCTGACCGAAAAGACCAACAAGCTGTCCAGCGACTGCCTCGTGGCCATCGCCGGGTACTTCGGCGTCTCGACGGATTTCCTTCTGGGCCTGACAAACATCGCTACCCGGAAAAACTACGACATTGAAGCGCTTGGCCTGTCCGCCAGCGCAGCGGCCAATCTGGCACAGGGCCGCGTCCGGCAGGAGGTCGTCAGTCAGCTTCTGGAAAACCCGAAATTTGCGGAGCTGACCCAGCAGATCGCCCTGTATCAGCAGGGATTTCTGGCTTCCGGCGTGGCTGCGCAGAACCAGTTCTACAGCTCCATGAGCAGCCTTCTGCTCGAGCACGGCAAGGCTCATCCAGAGGACAGAGACGCGGCAAAGGAGGCTGTCCAGCAGATTCAGGCCTTCAAGCGTCCCATCTATGCGGACGAGGTGGACAGCATGACCCGCAGCTTCCGTCAGATTCTCAGCGAGATGAAGCAGGACGGGCCGGAGCGCGCGAAGCAGTCCGCCATCACCGTGAAGGAGAGCCTCAAGGAGTCCACCGACTTGCTGCCTCGGGAAAACGGAGGCTTATCTGTTTCGCCTGCAGGCGTCATGAACATGCTCGCCATGGGGCTTGATCAGATAGAGGTTCCGGAGGCCTACCGCGCGGAAATGGGCGCCGCCACCGACGGCCTGAAGCAGGCCATTTCCGATTATTTCACCACGATGTACACGATTCACATGAAGGAGTTGACCCTCAACGAACGAAACACTTTGCCTGATGATTCAAAACGGAAACCCTGAAGCCTGCACTGAGCTGATTGAGCGCAATGCAGGCTTCATTCGCCAGCTCGCCGGGCAGATTGAAAAGCTGTATCCCTGCGCGGCGATAGGCTTTGAAGATTACGAGCAGGAGGGGCGAATCGCCCTGCTCCGCGCCGCCCGGCTATTTGACCCCGAAAAAGGCAGCTTCCTGACCTTTGCATCCACCGTCATCCGCTCTGCGATGTTCGATGCGCTGAGACGCGTTCATCCCGAAATTCAATCCGTCTCATGGGAGAAACTCCCGCAGCCCGCCGAGGCTGCACAGAACCAATACATTGTTCCAGGCCTCGATCCGTATCGGAAGAATCCTGAGCAGATTTATCTGCAAAAGGAGCAGATGGACGAGCTGTATGCCGCCATGGAGCAGACGTCCATCCGGGAGAACGCATGGGTTCGCCATCGGTTTGGATTTGATGACGAGCCCTGCACGCTGGCAGCCGCTGCGAGGCATTATGGCATGAGCACCAGCCGCGCCCGGCGCATTGAGGAACAGGCGCTGACCCACATCCGCAAAAACCTGCTGGGAGAGAGCCGGGAGAAAGGGGCTGCATGACAGCTCTTCTCCCGGCATACTCCGTCAGCAATAGATCAGCTCATCCCGCAGGATTTCCTCCACACGGGCGTGAATGCTGTTCATCCGGGCGACCCATTCCATCTGGTTGCCGTCCTTGAGCTGTTCTGTCACGCCCTCCTGCTGCATCATCTGCGAAATCAGCAGATCAAGACGTTCCTTGCAGGCAGCGTCAGTCTCCACAAGATGGGGAATCAGCTTGCCGGAGAGCAGCAGCCGGGTATACAGGCCTGGGCGATTCGCCTGAAGATACGCAAGCCGCATCCGTCCATATTTGCCGATGGGCTGCCGATCCTCCGGAGCCAGCTCAAGATCAGGAAGCAGGTAGTCTCCGCAGCGGTGATAAGTGAGTTCCATAGCTTTCTCTCCTTCCTTACAGAAAAGCAGTCATGATCGTGGAAGTCCTTCCTCCGTCATGACTGCTTTTGGGTGCGCGCAGGGGAGATGGGAGAGCAGTATGAGGAGGACGGTTAACTTCCTCCTTTACATATACCATACTGAATATGGTGTTTGTCGATATGTGTCGCCACGACGTAAGCAAACTGATCGTCAGTCATCCGGGAGGCCAGCTCTTTTCCAATTTCGTTTGCTTCCTCCGGCGTGATCTCCTCCGGCTTGAAAGCCTGCCGGACGTGATAGCCGATCACTTCGTTTTCCTGTGTGCGTCCGGTGTTCTGTTGGTATTCCTGGCGGAAAAGCATGAACTCATCCGCCGCCGTTTCAGGTGAGCAGGCGTTAGTCGAAACCAGGATTCCGTCGTCCGTCTTTTTCGGATTCATGATGTAATCCAGCCGTTCTCCAATACACTGCCTGGCGGTTTTCCCTTTGTTGATGTGAATGGACATGATGCAAGTGGCTGCCATGGGTACTCCTTTCAGTGTTGAATTTGATCTAGCCTGCGAAGAATGCTGCTCAGTATCGTCCGCAGTTCTTTCTGCCGATCATTTATGTCATCGATTTCCGTTTCAAATATCGATCCCCGTTCATTTAGCCGTCTGGCGATTTGATTGACATTGTTGCTCAGACTGCCCATGAGACGAACCGCATCGTGCAGCTCTGGCAGATCCAGCTTCAATACATATCCGTTCAAGGCCATGGCACGGATGAAGGCTGATTGGTTTTTGATCCCGAAGGTTTTCATCTTTTTCTGAATGATGGCGTCCTCTTCCGGTGCCGCTTTGAAGCTGTAGTGAATCGTGCGGTTTTTCTTTTCTGTCACTGTGCTCCCTCCAGTCTTTGAAATCCAACTGTCATGTCGGCTTTCGGCCGGCATTCATTTCATTGCTGTTGGTTCGGGCTTATTTTTCACTGCTGCCTCTGGCAAGAAACCTTGTTTGGCTCACTGCCGGTCCTTTCGGCGCTCCCTTCCGAAGAGGAAGATCTTCGCGGTTTGGACAGATCTGGAAACGTGGCCCTGATTGTCAAGGTGCGCTTCGCTGGCGAGGCCAGCGGATGACGAGGGGAAACTCATCGCCTATAAATGGCGAAAATCAGCGATTTTGGAAACACCTGAGGAAATTTTTTGCCGAGGCGAAGGTCAAGCTGCACATTTAGCCAGACACCCCTCACCCCTACATGGGAAAAATCGGGCAAAGTGGCACCACCTCCAGAAAAATTTTTTCAGCACGAGGATCGGCATCGTTGTTTTCTCCCTTCACTCATAAATGTCCAAATTCGAGCTTTTTGGAAACCTCTTTTGAAAATTTTTTGCAGAGGCACAGTGTCCAGCATAGTCTTCAGCGGATACTATCCTCATACAGGTAGCTCTCCTTTCCTTTGCCCCTCCCTATCTACATGGCGAAAATCAGCGATTTTGGAAACACCTGAGGAAAATTTTTTTCCGAGGTGAAACTCACGCTGCACATTTAGCCAGACACCCCTCACCCCTACATGGGAAAAATCGGGCAAATTGACACCACCTCCAGAAAATTTTTTCAGCACGTGAGTCATCATCTAATGTCCAAAATCAAGCTTTTTGGAAACCTCTTTTGGATATTTTTTTGAAATTACTTCGCACGAGTATCAACAGCCCTTCGATCACTCCAGCGAATCATGCCGGCACCACCTCCTGTCAGCGGCTCCATATTGCCCGCTGCCCTCCTATGTAAAAAGCGAGGCAAAGTGGAAACACTTTTTGAAGTTTTTTGCTGCCGTGAAGCTCATGGTGAATATTTGCCCTACATTCTTTTATGTAAAAATCCGAGCAAAGTGACATCGGCAATTTTCTTTGCAGTCGATGTGACCATGCTGGACCGCATAAAAATGGCCCCGCGGCAATTTCACCGCAGGGCCTGAAAAAGAAAAATGAGCTTGGGTCATCGCCCAAACTCACTACATACAATATAACACTGTCAAGCAGGGAACTCAAGTCCTTTTTGCTCCCTTCGACTCCCTTTTATTCCCTTCGTCCTAAAATGTCATGGACGGCTGAGAATGATACAATCAAACCAATGGCTGTGCTGCCATTACAAGCAGCAGGTGCTGGCTCCATCATGGAGCCACAAACGGAGCCAGTAGAAAAGTACTGGCTTCATGGTGGAGCCACAAACGAGGCCAGTTTAGTCTTCTGGCTTCATGGTGAAGCCAGAAACGGAGCCAGGGATGCAAGCAAAACTCAATCATAAAACTATCCTGATGATTGTCGTCCTACCCATGTAAGATAACCGCCACGAGCGCAATAATAACGATGGAAACAGCATCTCAGAAAAGAGCTACACCGATTGAGGAACGCAATTTTATATTGCAGACGGTCGTAGGATATGGTATACTCTTTTGGGAACACACTGCCGCTATTTCGCATATGGGAGGTACAACACAATGGCTGTATCCTACAATAAATTATGGAAACTGCTTATCGACAAGGGCATGAGCAAAACGCAGCTCATCAAAGCGGCCAAGATCAGCACCAACGCCATGGCCAAGCTGGGCAAAAATAAAGACGTGCGCGTGGAAACGTTGGTCAAAATCTGCGGCGCGCTGGGTTGTACCATGGATGATATTATGGAGCTGATCCAGGATCCTCAGTGATTTTACATGATGGAGGTATTCCCCATGTCGAAAGGCGTTATCTATATACTGACCAACCCGTCTTTCCCTGATTATATCAAGATTGGCTATGCAAAGAATCTGGAACGGAGGCTGCAGCAGCTGAACCGCAGCGAAACGATTCCCTTTGCTTTTCGGGCCTATGCCGTCTATGAAGTGGATAGCGCTCTGACTGATAAAGAGCTGCACAAACTGATCGACCGGCTGAATCCTGACCTTCGGTCCATCGAAACCTTCGATGGCCGTGAGCGGGTGAAGGAGTTTTACGCCATGTCCGCGGAGGACGCATACAGCCTGCTGGAGAGCATCGCAAAAATCAGCGGCACACAGGAGCGCCTGAAGCGGGTTCAACCGGAAGGGCATGAGATCATCGACGAGCAGATTGCTGAAGAGGTGCGGGAGGAAGCCCGGCGAGGCCCCTTCCGGTTCAGTGAATGCCGGATTCCTTTCGGGGCTGAGATTGTTTTCGTTGACGACGAGACCGTGCGTCCCACGGTGGTTGACGATCGGCATATCGAATATAACGGCGAAACCACTTCGCTGTCTGCTCTGGCGCAGAAGCTGAAAGGCTTCACCCATCCCGTTCAGGGAACAATCTGGTTTACCTATAATGGGGAAAAGCTGGATGACCTGAGGAAAAGAATTGCGCAGTAGGAGTAATCCCATCGTAAGACCAAAGGAGGAGCGCCATGCTTCCTGAAGAACGAGCGCGGGAGAAGATTGACCGGCAGCTGAAAAAAGCCGGCTGGGAAATTGTATCCCGTAAAGAATATACTCCTCACAGTGCTTCCGCCGTTAAGGAAGGGCTGATGCAGGGAAACACGGAAAGCGATTATCTGCTTTTTGTGGATGATAAGGCTATCGCTGTGGTGGAAGCCAAGCGGGAGGAAAACCCGCTGGCGGAAGATGTGCAGTCCCAGGCCGAGGGCTATGCCACTCATCCGCAAAATTGGTATGGTCTTTGGTATGACGGGTTGATTCCGCTGGTTTATCTGGCCAACGGGAGCAAGATTTATTTCAAAAATCTGCTTTCTCCTGAAACGGATTATATTGAGCTGACCGAAATGCATTCTCCCAAGAAGATGCTTCAGCTGATTCATCAGATTTCTGCCTATGGCGCTTTGCCCTGCTTGGAGAAGCGCGGCCTGCGCGATTGCCAGTATCGCGCCGAGATGGAGTTTGAAAACGCCATCAAGAATGGGAAAAAGAAAAGCCTGGCCGTGCTAGCCACCGGCAGCGGCAAAACCTATCTGGCCTGCCTGGCCAGCTATCGCCTGCTGAATTATACCCCTGTGCGCCGCATCCTGTTCCTGGTGGATCGGAACAACCTGGCCCGTCAGACGGAAAGCGAGTTCAGCCAGTTTGACCGTACTGAAGGCCAGGTGGAAATGAGCTCCCTCTATGAGATCAAGCGGCTGAAACACGACAACGATGTAAAAGCCGACATTGTGATTTCCACCATTCAAAAGCTGTTTGCCGTATTGACCGGGCAGCAGCTTTCGGAGGACAGCGAGGACGCCGAAGACGAGCGGACAACGCAGGAGGAAGAAAAAGAGGGCAAAGATATCATCCGCCTGGATGGCGATTTGAGGATTCCGCCGGATTATTTCCAGCTGATCATCGTGGATGAATGCCACCGCTCCATTTATGGCAAGTGGCGGGCAGTGCTGGATTATTTCTCTGGCGCGCATATCCTGGGCCTTACCGCCACACCCACGCCGGAAGCCTATGCGTTCTTCAATAATAACATCATTGAGAATTATACCTACGATGATTCCGTGGTGGATGGCGTCAATGTGCCTTCCCGCATCTATCGCATCAAGACCCAGATCACCGAGCACGGCGGAGCAATACGCGCGGGAACGAAGCTCATGGAAACAGCCCGCAGGACAGGCCGGGAAACGATTTATACAGCTGGCGAACGGGTGGACTATGATCCTTCCGCCCTGGACCGCTCCGTGGTGAACGAGGATCAGATCCGCAAGGTGCTAACAGCCTACAAAAAAGCCGTCTATGAAGAGCTGTACCCCGACCGGGAAAAGAAATGGGAATACGTGCCCAAGACGCTGATTTTTGCCAAGGATGACAACCACGCCACACAGATCGTGGAAGCGGCAAAAAATGTATTCGCGTCTGAATTTGAAGGCGGCGAAGTGCCGGAGCATTTTGTTCAGAAGATCACCTACACCTCAGGCGATTCCAACGGCCTGATCCGCGATCTTCGCATCGAAAAGGACTTCCGCATCGCCGTCACGGTAACGCTGGTCGCCACCGGCACCGACGTAAAGCCCCTGGAAGTCGTGCTGTTTATGAAGGACGTCATGTCCGATGTGCTCTACACCCAGATGAAGGGCCGCGGCTGCCGGGTGGTGGATGATGAAAAGCTCCGAGAGGTTACGCCCAACGCCGGCACCAAGGAATGCTATTACATTGTAGACGCTGTGGGCGTGACGGAGCATGAAAAGGTCATTCCCCATCCCGTGGTGAACCCTGCGCCGGGCCGCAAGGTGCTCTCCCTGGAGCATTTGCTGGAGCACCTTGCCCATAACGAGCTCAGCGATGAAAACCTGTGGCTGCTGCGGGATTACTGCGCCACAATCCATCGGCGGTACGAGAATAACGCGCTGTTCGGCCGGCATCTGGATGCGTTCATTGCCAATTACGGCTTCGCTCCCCGCACCATTGCCAATGCCATCCAGCAGGCGTTCGACCAGGACGCCCTACCGCCGTACAACAGCCCCTCCGAGGACAATTCCGCTCGCATGGCGCTGATCGACTGCCTGATCACCAGCATCCCTGCCCGGCGGAAGCTGCTGGAAATGCAGCGGGGCTACGTCGTCCGCACGGAGGAGGACCCGGACGAATTGATTTACGCCGGTTTCTCCAAGGAAACGGCTAAATCCTTCATCGAAAATTTTGAGAAATATCTGAACGATAACAAGGATCGTCTGGAAGCCCTGCGCATCATCTACAACGCCGAGGACACCGTGATCACCCATACCATGCTGGCGGAGCTGCGGGACAGTCTGCTGGCTCAGGATCGCAGCTTCGGCATCTATCCCATCTGGAAGAATTACAAGGTGCTGGATGAATCCGGCGACGTGGACGAATTGGACACCAAAGCCAATGTGAACGCCCTCACGCACCTGATCCAGCTGGTGCGCTTTGCCTACAAGCAGAGCCGCACGCTGACCAGCCTACTGAACGGCTACACCCAGCGCTTTAACCTGTATTGCGGCCAGGCCCAGCGCAGCCTGACCGACGATCAAAAGGAACTGATGCGGCAGATTGCCGAGTTTGTCATCAACGACGGCGCGCTGTCGGTGATGGACCTGAACGAAGTGGATACTGACCTGTGGCGCAGGGGCATCACCCTGTTTGGCGCGAAGGTGCTGGAAGCCGAAATGCGCTCCATGGCCCAGATTTTGCTGAAAGCTGCGTAAGAGGAGTATCAAAATATGGCACAGGAAAAGAACCAGAAAACCGAATCTGCCCTGCTCTCCAAGGTGTGGAACATCGCCAACGTGCTGGCCGCGGCGGGTGTGGGCTTTACCGATTATATCACCCAGCTCACCTACATCCTGTTCCTGAAAATGGATGATGAAAAGGAAGCCCTGGGCCTGGGCAGCTATCTGCCGGAGGGCAGCAAGTGGAAGGATCTGTGCGCCCTGAGCGGCACAGATCTGGTGGAGAAATACGAGGAAATCCTCAAGGAGCTTTCCGAATCTGACGGCCTCATCGGCACCATCTTCACCCGGGCCACCAATAAGATCGACCGCCCTGTGATGCTGAAAAAGGTCATCGACATGGTGTCCGAGGATAACTGGTACATGATGGACGGCGACCTGAAAGGCGCGATCTATGAGGGCATCCTGGAAAAGAACGGCCAGGATAAAAAGAGCGGCGCGGGCCAGTATTTCACGCCCCGTGCCCTGATCGCCGCCATGGTGGACGTGGTGGATCCCAAGATCACCGAAACGGTGGCCGATCCCTGCTGCGGCACTGGCGGCTTTTTGCTGGCAGCCTATGAACACATGCGCAAACAGAGCAAGGACGTGGAAAAGCAGAAGTTCCTGAAAAACAACGCCCTCTTCGGCGCGGACAACACCTCCCTGGTGGTCACCCTGGCCTCCATGAACCTGTACCTGCACGACATCGGCGTGAAGAAAAGCCCCATCGTATATCAGGATTCCCTGCTGGACACCTCCGATCACCTGTACCAGGTGGTGCTGACCAATCCTCCTTTCGGCACTCGGCCCCAGGGCAGCGTGGAGGTATCCGCCAACCGCCCGGAATTCATCAAGACCAGCGACAACCAGGTGAACTTCCTGCAGCACATCATGTCCATCGTGCGCACCGGCGGACGCGTGGGCGTGGTGCTGCCCGACAGCGTGCTCACCGACGCGGGCACCACCAAGCAGGTGCGGGACAAGCTGATGAAGGATTACAACCTGCACACCATCCTGCGCCTGCCCACTGGCATTTTCTATGCCAACGGCGTGAAAACCAACGTGCTGTTCTTCGATAAGGGCGAGCCCACGCAGGATATTTGGGTCTATGATTACCGCACCGGCGTCAAGCACACCATGGCCACCAAGCCCATGGCCCGGGCGCATTTGCAGGAGTTTGTGGATTGCTACTGCGCCGGGCATCAGCAGGACCGACAGCCCACCTATGACGCGGAAACCAACCCCAACGGCCGCTGGCGCTGCTTCTCCGCCCAGGAGGTCGCCGCCCGGGAGGATTTGAACTTCAAATGGATCGACTTCACCGAGGAGGATGACCGCTCCGTGGATGAAATCCTGGCCGAAATGCAACAGGAATCCGACGGAATCGCCGCCGCCGTGGAAAAGCTGAAATCTCTCTTGGGAGGGATGGAGCTGTGATAGATACCCAAGAAATAAGAAAGAAAATTCTTTCACTTGCGTTGACCGGAAAACTGGTAGAACAGAATTCATCGGATACTCCAGCACATCAGTTAGTTGAATCCTTATCCGGCTCGCTAAACAATCATCCATTTGAAAATGATATTTCCGCCCAAGAAATCCCATATGAAATACCTGATTCATGGGTATGGTGCCGTCTTTCCGATATAGGAACAACTAACATTGGGTTGACATACCACCCACAGGATGTAGCAGAAGATGGTACAATCGTTATACGATCAAGCAATATTATTAAGGGCAAGATGGATTATGCCGATTTAGTTAAGGTGAAATGCCAAATCCGTGAGAACCAGTACTTAAAAAGAAATGATATAGTGATTTGTGCGCGAAACGGAAGCAAAGCTTTAGTGGGTAAATGTGCCATATATGAAGGAGACTCAGATGTAATCTCCTTTGGCGCTTTTATGGCGATTTTTAGAACCCCATTTTTTCAATATGCTTACTTATACTTTAACTCACCTGTATTTCGGCGAAATTTTTCGAATGATGATAGCAAACAGATTAACCAAGTAACTCAAAACATTTTGAAAAACTCGTTAATCCCTATTCCACCTGAAGAAGAGCAAAAGAGAATAACGGATAAGATCAATTCTGTTTTCTCGTTTCTGGACACCATCGACACCCTGCAAAGCCAATACCAGGAAAACCTTGCCACCCTGAAAAGCAAGATCATTGATGCCGGCATTCAGGGCAAGCTGACGGAACAGCTCCCGGAGGATGGCACCGCGGAGGAATTGTATCAGCAGATTCAGCAGGAAAAGCTCGCCCTGGAGAAAGCCGGGAAAATCAAGAAGAGCAAGCCGCTGCCGCCCATTTCTGAGGAAGAAAAGCCGTTTGATATTCCGGAGAACTGGAAGTGGGTTTCTGTTGGCGATGTATGCACCAATATACAATATGGAACATCAAAGAAATCATCTGAAACAGGTAAAGTGCCAGTAATACGCATGGGCAACCTTCAGGGCGGAAGAATTGTATACGATAAACTTGCCTATACTTCAGATGACAGCGAAATAGAAAAGTATCCTTTGGAAGTAAATGATCTGCTATTTAACCGGACGAACAGTATGGAACTCGTTGGAAAAACTGCTATATACAAAGGGGAAATGCCCGCTATTTATGCCGGTTATTTGGTTCGCGTGACTCCAGTTTTAATGGTCTCAGATTATTTGAATTACGTAATGCAAACAAAATACTATTGGGATTATTGCCGAATGGTTAGAATTGATGCTAATGGACAATCAAATATTAATGCTGAGAAATTGAAACGATTTGTATTTCCCCTTCCACCCCTTGCCGAACAAAAACGCATCGTTGCAAAACTGGAAGAACTGCTGCCGATGTGCGAAGGATGAAGGAGATATAGAGAATCAGTTCAAAGAGGCAAAACGCCGCTTTGATTCCGACGAAGCGACACAGATTTGCTGCGCTCTCGCCAACTGTGGTGGTGGTATGCTGGTGCTTGGCATTACAGACAAACGCCCCCGCAAGGTCGTCGGCAGCGAGGCATTCGATCAGCCCGAGCGTACACGAAAAGGGCTGATCGACAAACTGAAGGTTATGGTGGACTTTCAGATCCTTTATGATGACGAAGGTCGGCGCGTCCTGGTGTTTGATGTCGCCAGCCGCCCCATGGGTCTGCCTGTACAGGTGGACGGCGTGGCCTGGTGGTATGAAGGCGACAGCCTGATCCCCCTGCCGGAAAATGTCCGTCGTCGGATTTACGAGGAGACTGGTATTGATTTTTCCGGCAGCGTCTGCGAAAAAGCGAAAATCTCCGACCTTGATGAAACTGCCATCGACGCATTCCGGGATAAATGGATTGAGAAGAGTGGAAACAGGCGTCTGGCCAATCTGTCCGCCGAACAACTGCTGCACGACTGCGAAGCGATCACAGACGAAGGCATCACCTATGCCGCGCTGATCCTGTTCGGAAAGAAGGAAGCGCTCGGAAGGCTACTGCCACAGTCGGAGATCATTTTTGAGTATCGTTCTTCCAACGTTTCCGGACCAGCCAACCAGCGGGAAGAGTTCAGGGTCGGTTTCTTCGCCTGCTTCAATCGCCTGTGGGAACTGGTAAATCTGCGCAATGACATTTAGCATTATCAGGAAGGTTTCTTTATCTTCGATATCCCGACTTTCAACGAAAGTGTTGTCAGAGAAGCCATCCTGAACGCGGCCAGCCATCGGAACTATCAGCTGGCCGGGAGTGTGTTCATCCGGCAATTCCCGGACAGGCTTGTGATCGAAAGCCCCGGCGGCTTGCCAAATGGCATTTCTCTTGACAACATCCTGGATCGGCAGATCCCCCGTAACCGCCGAATCGCAGAAATCCTGGCTCTATGCGGTCTGGTGGAACGGTCCGGTCAGGGTATGAACATTATCTACGAAACCAGCGTGAAAGAAGCCAAGCCGCTGCCGGATTTTGCCGGGACAGATGACACTTTTGTCAGCCTGGCTCTGAATGGCCTGGTGATCGACAAGCAGATGCTATTGGTAATCAATCGGATAGGAAATGAACGGCTTGACACGCTCACTACTGCTGATTTTCTGACGATCAATGCTCTGTATCATGACATGCCTCTCGACAACCATATGCATGATCGGCTGAAGCACTTGACAGAAATGGGGATCGTGGAGCATATTGGCCGGAGCAAGTATGTTCTTTCACGCAGCTTATACAGTGCTGTTGGAAAATCCGGCGTCCACACAAGGATTGTCGGCTTGGATCGTGAGACAAATAAAGAACTGCTGCTGAAGCACATGCGGGAGAAAGGTCCGGAGGGAGCACCGCTAAGAGAATTACAGCAGGTTCTTCCTGGGCATAATCGAAGTCAGATCCAGGTATTGCTTAGGGAATTACGCAATGAGAATCGAGCTTATTTCCGTGGTAATACAAGCGCTGCAAAATGGTTTGCTGGTCCATCTCCAGCAGAGAACAGCTGAAGCTTGCTGTCCAACTTGCAACTAACTTGCAACTTAGTTGCAAGTTGATAGCAAGTTGGTGTAGCCCATGAAAAAAGCCGCCCCTGAAGAGGCGGCGATACGAACTCAGTTAAAAACCAATTCATC
>OLQU01000810.1_pt1 | contig 24466 bp, 25 predicted proteins | sample 1672271 | NCBI WGS metagenome assembly OLQU01 (sample SAMEA3136666, study PRJEB25190) | human gut metagenome | biome: human gut; feature: human-associated habitat; material: faeces | place: Austria | collected 2013 | reverse complement strand
TTTTCAATCTGGGACGTGGTATTTTCAAAAATACCACGTCCCCACTTGAAAAAAAATCAATCATCTAGTACTTCTTTCATCTTATCCATAAAGCCTTTTTTCTTCTTGCCGGCCTTGGCGCCTGTTTCGCTTTTTCCCTCCGCCGGCGTCCCAAGGGTGTTGCCGGAGAGTTCATCAAACCGGCGTAAGGCTTCTTTGGCCTCCGGGCTCAGCCGCTCCGGCGTCTGGATCACCAGGGTCACATAGTGGTCGCCCCGCACTTGAGGATTACGCACAGAAGGAACGCCTTTTCCTTTCAGCCGCACTTTGGTGTCGGTCTTGGTTCCTGGCTTCACGGTATAGAGCACCTCGCCGTCCACCGTCTTGATCCGGATATCTGCTCCCAGCGCCGCCTGGGCGAAGGAGATTGGCACGGTGGAGAAGATATACATATCCTGACGCTGGAAAATGGGATGTCTGGACACGGAAACTTCTACCAGAAGATCCCCTCTCGGCCCGCCGTTCACACCCGGCTCGCCTTTCTCCCGGATACGCACGCTCTGGCCGTTGTCGATCCCTGCCGGGATGGATACGGAAATGGTCTTCCGGTTGGATACATATCCGGTGCCGCCGCAATCCGGACATTTCTCTTTGATGATCTTGCCGGTGCCGTGGCAGTCCGGACAAGTCTGTACATTCTGAACTGTTCCAAAGAAGGACTGCTGTGTGAAGACCACCTGGCCTTTGCCGCCGCATTTTGGACAGGTAACCGGAGAGGTCCCCGGTTTTGCTCCGGTGCCGCCACACTTGGGGCAGGGATCTTTAAGGACAACGTCCAGCTCTTTCTCGCAGCCAAACACTGCCTCTTCGAAGGTGATCCGCACGCTCTTGCGGATGTTCATCCCCTTCATCGGTCCCTGGCTGGCGCGGCCTCTTCTCCCGCCGCCAAACAGATCACCGAAAATATCGCCGAAAATGTCGCTGAAATCCGCGCCGCTGAAATCGAATCCACCGAATCCGCCTGCGCCTCCGGCTCCTCCTTCAAAGGCGGCGTGACCGAACTGGTCGTACTGGCGCCGCTTCTCCGGATCGCTGAGGATCGCGTAGGCCTCAGAAGCTTCTTTAAACTTCCGCTCTGCCTCCGCGTCTCCCGGATTCATATCCGGATGGTACTTCTTCGCGACCTGACGATATGCTTTCTTTAATGTCGCCTCATCCGCGTCTCTGCTGACGCCAAGGACTTCATAGTAATCTCTCTTTGCTTCCGCCATCGCAACTGTTCCTTTCTCCTGGCCAAGAACCTTTTACACAAGGAAATTCCGGAGACTCCGGCAGGCGCCCCTAGGGACTTCCCGCCGGTTCCCCGGAATCGTCCGTGCTTTTACAGCTCTTAGACTTCTTTATAATCTCCGTCTACTACGTCATCTCCCTGGAATCCTTCCGGAGCCGGGCCTGCGCCCTGGGTGGATCCTGCTCCCGGATTGGGGCCTGCTCCCTGTGCGCCTGCTGCCGCGCCTGCCTGCTCATACATCTTGGTGAACAGTTTCTGGGCGCTCTCCATCAGTTTCTCCTTGCCGGCCTTGATCTGGGCAACCTGATCATCGGTCATGCTCTCCATGTTCACATTCTCCAGGATATCCTTCAGGGCCTTGCAGTCTGCCTCTACAGAAGCTTTGTCTGCGGCGTCGATCTTGTCGCCCACTTCGCCCAGCGCCTTCTCAGTCTGGAATACCAGCGCGTCTGCATCGTTCTTCGCGTCAATGCCCTCTTTACGCTTCTTGTCCTGGGCCTCGAACTCAGCCGCCTCTTTCACTGCCTTGTTGATCTCGTCATCAGACATATTGGAGCCGGCAGTGATGGTGATATGCTGCTCTTTGCCCGTTCCCAGATCCTTGGCGGAAACATTTACGATACCGTTGGCGTCGATATCGAAGGTAACCTCGATCTGCGGTACTCCACGGGGAGCCGGCGGGATTCCGTCCAGACGGAACTGGCCCAGAGACTTGTTGTCTCTTGCAAACTGCCGTTCGCCCTGTACCACGTTGATATCTACCGCGGTCTGATTATCCGCCGCTGTAGAGAAGATCTGGCTCTTCTTGGTCGGGATGGTGGTGTTCCGCTCGATCAGTCTGGTAGCTACGCCGCCCATGGTCTCAATGGACAGAGACAACGGAGTAACATCCAGAAGGAGCACATCCCCTGCGCCGGCGTCTCCTGCCAGCTTGCCGCCCTGTACAGAAGCTCCCAGAGCAACACACTCATCCGGGTTCAGAGACTTGCTGGGCTCTTTGCCGGTCAGACGTTTTACTTCCTCCTGAACCGCCGGGATACGGGTAGATCCGCCTACCAGAAGTACCTGGCCAAGCTCGGAAGCTGTGATCCCTGCGTCGGAAAGCGCGCGGGTCACCGGCTCAGAAGTCTTCTCTACCAGATCGTGGGTCAGTTCATCAAATTTCGCTCTCGTCAGGTTCATGTCGAAATGCTTCGGTCCTTCTGAGGTAGCGGTGATAAATGGAAGGTTGATGTTGGTGGTGGTTGCGGAAGACAACTCTTTCTTTGCCTTCTCCGCAGCCTCCTTCAGTCTCTGAAGGGCCATCTTGTCGGTGGACAGGTCCACTCCTTCCTGTTTCTTGAATTCAGCGATCATGTAATCGGTGATCTTCTGGTCGAAGTCATCGCCGCCCAGACGGTTGTTTCCGGCTGTGGACAGAACCTCGATAACGCCGTCGCCGATCTCGATGATAGACACATCAAAAGTACCGCCGCCCAGGTCGTAAACCATGATCTTCTGTTCTTTCTCATTGTCCAGGCCATAAGCCAGGGCCGCCGCTGTAGGCTCGTTGATGATACGTTTTACATCCAGGCCCGCGATCTTGCCGGCGTCCTTGGTCGCCTGACGCTGCGCGTCGTTGAAGTAGGCAGGAACGGTGATGACCGCCTCTGTCACTTTCTCTCCCAGATAGCCTTCCGCATCTGCTTTCAGCTTCTGAAGGATCATTGCGGAAATCTCCTGTGGAGAATATTTCTTTCCGTCGATGGTAACTCTGTAATCGGAACCCATCTCTCTCTTAATAGAAGAAATGGTCCTCTCCGCGTTGGTGACTGCCTGACGTTTCGCAGGCTCTCCTACCAGACGCTCTCCTGTTTTTGTAAATGCAACTACAGACGGTGTAGTCCTGGCGCCTTCAGTATTGGCGATAACGGTAGGCTGTCCGCCTTCCATTACGGCTACACAGCTGTTTGTTGTTCCCAAGTCAATTCCAATGATCTTGCCCATAATGCTCTTCCTCCTAATTTATGATTTCAATCTTAGTTTGCTACCTTTACCATGCTGTGTCTCACCACAGAATCATGGTACATATAACCTTTCTGGAACTCTTCTGCGATAATGTTCTCGCCAAGCTCCTCATCCTCCACATGCATCACTGCGTTGTGGAAGTCCGGGTTGAACTCCTTGCCCACCGCTTCGATGGGTTTGACTCCAATCCCGTCCAGTGTTGTCATTAACTGCTTATACACCTTCTCCATTCCCTGTACAAAGGGATCTTCTTTTTCCTCTTCCGTCACCGCCCCCAGACCTCTCTCGAAGTTGTCGACGATGGGGAGGATCTTATCTATGATATCTTTCGCGCCTATCTCGTACATCTGGGATTTCTCCTTCTCTGTACGCTTGCGGAAGTTATCAAACTCAGCCATCTGGCGGGTAAGCTTATCCGTCAGTTCTTCGATCTTCTCATCCTTCTTGTCTTTCTTATTCTTCTTGCCAAACAGTTTCTTGCCGGATGAGTCTTCGCTTTCTTCTTTTCCTTCCGTCCCCTCAGAGGTTTCTTCTTTGGAATCCTCTTCTTTGGAAACGTTTTCTTCCTTTTCTGCTGCTTCCCCGGCGGCGTCGGCTTTGGCTTCCTCTGCCTCCTGGGCTTTGGCCTTCGCCTCCTCCACAGCTTCCTTCACCATTTCTTCCTGGCTTTTCTCCTGCTTATTTTCCAAGGGTCATTCCACCTTTCCTATTCTTTCTTGTGAAACATCTGATCCAGCTCATTTTGCAGGCGCTTCATGGACCGCAGCACATGCTCGTAATCCATTCGCTTGGGTCCGATGATACCTATGGTTCCCTTCATTCCCTCGCCCAATTCATAAGTGGCGGTGACCACACTGCAGTCCTTCATGGTCTGTACCGGCGTCTCATCGCCGATGTAGACCTGGATCCCTGTATTGTCCTCCCGGGACAGGGTCTGGGTCACAAGTTCCGTCAGCTGCTGCTTCTCCTCGAAGGCGCTGATGATCTCCTGCGCGCTCTGCTTGTCGCTGAGCTCCGGATATTTGAAAATGTTGGTGGCGCCGCTGGTGTAGATCTGCATATCCTCATCGATCTGAATGGCGTCCGCCACAGCGTCCAGCACATTTCCGATCACCTCGCTGTGGATCCCGGCCTGCTCCTTCAGCCTGGCGATCAGCCCCAGGTTGATCTCCTCGATGGCCATCCCGTTCAGCGTGGTGTTCAAAAGCATGTTCAGTTTCAGCAGATTCTCATTGCTGATCGGCTCCTCAATGGGGATGATCTTGTTCTTGATCACATTGCCTCCCAGCACGATCACTGCGATCACCTGTTCCGGATCTACCATGGAAAGCTGAATGAACTTCAGCTTGTTGGCGCTGTTCATGGGGGTGGAGACCATGGTGGCATAGTTGGTGCTGCTGGCAAGAACCTTTGCCGCCTGCTTCAGGAGCTGTTCCATCTTGTCTGCCTTATCCAGCATCTGCTCCTGCAGCTCATTGAGCTCCTGTTCCTTTTGCTCCATCAACATATCTACATATAATCGGTAGCCCTTATCCGAAGGAATCCGTCCTGCCGATGTGTGGGGCTGGATGATGTAGCCCATCTCTTCCAGGTCCGCCATCTCATTGCGGATCGTAGCGGAACTTAAATTCATATCCGTATATTTGGAAATGGTCCGGGAACCTACCGGCTCGCCTGTCTCCAGGTAAGTCTGGATGATCGCGTGAAGAATCTTAAGCTTCCGTTCACTCAGGCCCTGTTCTGCTACCATCACGGCTTCCTCCTCTCAGGTTTTTGGTCTGTTAGCACTCATTACTTTCGAGTGCTAATTCCTTCCGACTATTAATTTAGCACTCCCCTTTTTGTTTGTCAACAGTATTTCTAGAAAATTTTTCAATTTAGGACGTAGCCTTTTTGCATTTTACTACGTCCTAAATTGACTTTTGCCCTGTACCTAAATGCAAAATGCCCTGTACCCAAATGCATGGGTACAGGGCATCGCATTCCCAAATGGATTAGCTTAACTCTACTTTTTCTGCCTCTTCCGGCTTGAAGTCGTTCTCCAGGTCGTAGATGTTATGGCCGGTGGACTCGCTTAAAACTCTTCCTTCCAGGGAATAGCAGCGGATGAAGCGCTTGCCGTCTACGCTGGACCAGTGCTCCACATCCCAGCTCATGTAACCGTCCTCGTCGCTTTTCTTCTCCTTCAGGTACAGGTCCACCTGGCGGCCGTCCTTCATCAGCTGGATCAGGCCCTTGGTGCCGTCTACTTCTACCTCGGTTTTGTTTACAGAATCATAGATCTTCATGATAGTTCCCTCCTGGTATTCTTTCTATACTCTAGTCCTCATTATACCCTCTGGCCGGCGAAAACTCAAGACAGCAGCCGGAACTCATTTTTCCAGAGATCAATCTTCCCTTCCCGCTTCAGTTTCCCAAGCTCCGCCGACATAGCGCTGCGGTCCACGCACAGGTAATCTGCCAGCTCCTGCCGGTCAAAGGGGATGGAGAAATCCTTCTTTCCCGCCTTCTTTGCCTGATCTGCCAGGTAGGCCAGCAGCTTCTCCCGGGTGGTCCGCCGGGAAATGTGTTTGATTTTTTCATTGAGCGCCACATTCTTTCTGGCCAGTAGATACACCAGATTGCGGATCATCTGCTGATGGGCCGGGCAGCCGTTGGGACAGACCTGCATCAGCTTCTCCATCTGGATCCTCAGAACGCGGCTTTTCTTCGCCGCCACCACGCTGACCGGACTCTTTTGGATCCCCGCGCAGGCAAATGCAGCTCCATAGAGCTCGCCCTCTCCCACCTGCTCCAGGATTCCCCGGTTTCCCCATATATCCTCCTCGACTACCTGGAGACTTCCTTCCAATACAATGCCCAGGTGGTCCGCCGGCTCTTCTTCCCCAAGAAGGATCTGCCCCTTCTCCCACACGGTTTCTCTGCCGCCCATGCAGGCCAGAAGCTTTTTCCTCTCTTCTTCCCCGATCTGATGAAACAAAAAGCAGTTCTCCCACGGATTTTTCATTTTTCTCCTTTTTGTTGGAAATCCAACATCCTTTTTCTTTTCATTGTAGTATTCTTTCCCCAGAAAGTCAAAAACATAGAAGGAGGAATCTCATATGATCCGAAAAATCATCCATATAGACCAGGAGAAATGTAACGGCTGCGGCGCCTGCGCCAACGCCTGCCACGAAGGCGCCATCCAGATGGTGGACGGCAAGGCCGCCCTCATCCGGGACGACTACTGCGATGGCCTGGGCGACTGCCTTCCCGCCTGCCCCACCGGCGCCATCACCTTTGAAGAACGGGAGGCGGCAGCCTACGATCATGAAGCCGTGCAGAAACATCTGGCCGCACAGGGCAAAGTATCCCAGGAAAGCCAGTTCTCCCACCAGACCAAAGCACCTCAGGAAAGCCAGCTCTCCCAGTGGCCGGTGCAGATCAAGCTGGCGCCCCTTACCGCGCCTTATTTTGACCAGGCTCATCTTCTTATCGCCGCGGACTGTACCGCTTACGCCTACGCAAGCTTCCATCAGGATTTCATCCGCGGGCGGGTCACCCTTATCGGTTGTCCCAAGCTGGACGCCGTAGACTACACGGAGAAGCTGACCCAGATTCTGCGCCAGAACTCTATCAAAAGCCTTACCATCGTGCGCATGGAAGTCCCCTGCTGCGGCGGTCTTGAACACGCCGCAACCCAAGCCCTGAAAGCCAGCGGACGGTTCATCCCCTGGCAGGTGGTGACCATCGGCATCGACGGGCGGATCCTGGAAAATAAATAACAGAAAACAAAAAGAGGGAGATCACTCCCCCTTTAAAAATTCCATCCATGCCTGGATCTCTTTTTCTTTCCCGTTGTCCCCAGGCTCGTAAAACCTTGTCCCCAGGATCTCGTCCGGCAGATACTGCTGGCGTACATAATGATGGGGATAGTCATGGGCGTACCGGTACCCGGTGCTCCGCCCCAGCTTCTTCGCCCCCTGATAATGGCCATCCCGCAAATGAGCCGGCACCGTAGTCTTATAATTCCTCACATTTTCCATGGCCGCGCTGATGGCGTTGACCGCGGAATTACTCTTGGGCGCCGTGGCCACATAGAGCACCGCCTGGGAAAGGATGATCTGAGCCTCTGGCATCCCCACCCGCTCCACGGCCTGGGCTGCCGCCACCGCCACGGACAGGGCCTGGGGATCTGCGTTCCCCACATCCTCAGAAGCGCAGATCATGATCCGCCGGGCGATGAACTTGATATCCTCCCCGGCATAGAGCATTTTCGCCAGATAGTAGACTGCCGCGTCCGGGTCTGACCCTCGCATACTCTTGATAAACGCAGAAATGGTGTCATAATGCTCATCCCCGCCCTTGTCATAGCGCACCACCCGCTTCTGGATACATTCCGAAGCCACATCCAGAGTGATATGGATCTTCCCGTCCGCCGAGGGCGTGGTGGTCAGAACCGCCAGTTCCACTGCGTTCAGGGCATTCCTTGCGTCCCCGCCTGCCAGGTCCGCCAGGAATTCCACTGCCTCCTCGTCGATCTGGGCGCCGTAGCCTCCCATCCCCTTTTTCTCGTCATAGACCGCCCGGAGGATCAGCTCCCTTACATCCTCCTTACTCAGGGGATATAGTTCGAAGATCACCGACCGGGACAGCAGCGCCCCGTTCACCTCAAAATAGGGATTCTCCGTGGTGGCGCCGATAAGGATGATGGTCCCGTCCTCCACAAAGGGAAGCAGATAATCCTGCTGCCCCTTGTTGAACCTGTGGATCTCATCTACAAATAGGATGGTCTTGCGCTGGTACATGCCAAGGGTCTCCTTCGCCTTCTCCACCACCGCCTCCATGTCCTTCTTCCCCGCCACCGTGGCGTTGATCTGGGTAAACTCCGCGCTGGTGGTGTTGGCGATCACCCGGGCAAGGGTGGTCTTGCCGGTGCCCGGCGGGCCATAGAAAATGACGGAGCTTAGCTTGTCCGCCTTGATGGCCCGGTACAGTAATTTATCCTTTCCTATAATATGCTGCTGCCCCACCATCTCCTCCAGAGTGGCAGGCCGCAGCCGGGACGCCAGGGGCGCCTCCCGCTCCTGACTCTTTTCTCTGGCATATTCAAACAGATCCATCTTGTCTCTTCCTCCATTTCTCACAGTTCCAGAAGATCCCGGACCACTTCGCCCGCGATCAGAAGCCCTGCCACCGGCGGCACAAAAGAAATGCTTCCCGGAGGCAGCCGTTTCCCCTCATCCTCCCCCTTCTCCGGCGCCTGGGGCGGGATGGGCTTCTCTGTGGAATAAAGCACCTTCAGATGTTCGATCCCCCGTTTCTTCAGTTCTCTTCGCATCACCCGGCACAGAGGACACACGGAAGTCTCACTGAGATCCCCGATCTGAAACAGCTCCCCGTGCAGCTTATTGCCGGTTCCCATACTGCTGATCAAAGGGATCTTGTACTCCCTGGCCTTCTCCGCCACCGCAATCTTGGCGGATACGGTGTCAATGGCGTCCACAATATAATCCGGCCGCTCTTCAAAGAGGGTGTCCACATTGTCCGGCAGCACGAAGGTCTCCCGGCACTCCACCTGAGTATCCGGGCAAATGTCCCGGATCTTCTCTCTCATCACTTCCGTCTTATAGCGCCCTACCGTACTTAAAAGGGCGATGGACTGGCGGTTGATATTGGAAGGAGCCACCCGGTCGCTGTCCACCAGGGTCAGCCTCCCCACCCCGGCCCTTGCCAGGGCTTCCATACAATGAGACCCCACGCCCCCTGCCCCCAGCACCATCACATGGCACCGGCGAAGCTTCTGGAAACGCTCCCTTCCCAGCAGTTGTTCTGTTCTGGAAAATACTTCTTCCATTCTCTTCTCCTCTTCTCTATGGGATCAGCAGTTCATCCACTCTTACAAAATCAAACCCTTCCGCCAGAAGCCGGTCCACGATCCGCAGGGCCGCCTCCACAGAAGAGTCATAACAGTCATGCAATAGAATCATATCATTTTCCCCGGCCTGCGTCACTACCCGATCCACAATTTCCTCTACATTTTCTGTGGTCCAGTCCAGAGGATCCACCGTCCACATCACCGGGAGCACCGGATACGTAAGCTCCAGATCCTCCGCCCATTCGCCAAAAGGCGGCCTGAGATAGGCCACATGCTTTCCCGTGATCTCATACACCGCCTCATCTGTCTTCTGGATCTCTCTTCTGGTTTCCTCCGGGGAAAGGCCTTTCAGCTTTACATGGTTGTAGGTGTGGTTCCCGATCAGATGTCCCTCTTCCTCCATCCGTTTTACCGCCTCCGGGTATTCTTTCACAGATCTGCCGATCAGGAAAAAAGAAGCTTTCACTCCCCGCTCCTTCAGCCCATCCAGGAGACGCTCCGTATAAGGTCCCGGCCCGTCGTCGAAGGTAAGGGCGATCCTGGGCCCCGGCTCGCAAACCCCTTCCTCCCCGACCGCCTCCCCGCTTACCAGGACTGCGCCCTTCCCGCCAGGCGCTCCCACTGCCAGCGCGAGAAAGACCAGCCAGGCAAACATCCAGATCCCCTCCAGCTTTCCCGACATTTTCAGTCCAGCTCCCTTCCATTCCCCTTGTCACTCCTATCATATGAAGGAAAAGAAAATCCTATGAAATGCCATTGAAATCCCCTGTTTCCAATGGTATAATAGCCCTTGGCTTTTTACGAGGAGGTTCGATCATGTCAAATACACAAGAACAACAGCTCCCAATGGAAGAAAATAAAATGGGGGTCATGCCTGTCACCAGACTTCTGGTCACCATGTCCCTTCCTATGATGCTGTCCATGCTGGTGCAGGCCCTCTACAACATCGTGGACAGTATGTTCGTAGCACAGTTAAGCGAGGACGCCCTGACCGCGGTCTCTCTGGCATTCCCGGTCCAGTCTCTCATGATCGCCGTGGCTTCCGGAACCGGCGTAGGTATCAATGCCCTGCTCTCCCGGAACCTGGGGGAACGGAATTTTGAAGGCGCCAACAATGCGGCAAGGAACGGGGTGTTCCTGGCCATCGTAAGCTGCATCGTCTTCGCGCTGCTGGGACTTGTGGGCTCCCGCCTCTTTTTCTCCCTTCAGACAGACAATCCGGTGATCCTGGAGTACGGCGTTCAGTATATGTCCATCATCACTCTGTTTTCCGTAGGGATCTTCCTGCAGATCACCTTCGAGCGTCTTCTGCAGTCCACGGGAAGAACCTTTTACAATATGATCACCCAGGGGACCGGCGCCATCATCAATATCATCCTGGACCCTATCATGATCTTCGGTCTCTTTGGCTTTCCCCGTCTGGAGGTTGCCGGCGCCGCCATCGCCACAGTTGTAGGGCAGATCGTGGCTGTGATCATGTCCTTTTGCTTCAACCACTTTAAGAACAAAGAGATCTCATTAAGCCCCAGGGGATTCCGCCCCCACGGCCGGACCATCCTCTTTATCTATAAGGTAGGGATCCCGTCCATCATCATGCAGTCCATCGGTTCTGTCATGACATTCGGCATGAACAAGATCCTTCTGATGTTCTCTTCCACCGCAGCTGCGGTATTCGGCGTGTACTTCAAGCTCCAGAGCTTTATCTTCATGCCGGTATTCGGCCTTAACAACGGAATGATCCCCATCATCGCCTACAACTACGGGGCAAGGAATAAGCACCGGATCATTGAGACCGCCAGAAAGAGCGTACTGATCGCCGTGTGCATCATGATCCTTGGATTTGCCATATTCCAGATCTTCCCGGCATTTTTCTTAAGCACACTCTTCCGTGCTTCAGAAAACATGCTCGCCATCGGCGTCCCGGCCCTCAAGATCATCAGCATAAGCTTTTTGTTCGCCGGATACTGTATCATCGTGGGCTCCATCTTCCAGGCTCTGGGAAATGGTGTCTACAGCCTGATCATCTCCGCTGCCCGCCAGCTGATCGTGATCCTGCCGGTGGCCTATATCTTCGCCACGGTGTTCGGCCTTTCCATGGTGTGGTGGGCCATCCCCATCGCCGAGGTCGTATCGGTGATCTTATCCACCCTGCTTCTTAAGCGGATCTACCGGAAGGTGATCAAGCCCCTGCCGGACCAGGCCACTTCTTAAATCATACAACTGGAAAAAGAATAAAAAGAGGGAACCAGCGATTATCTGGTTCCCTTTTGAATTAACTATCGTTTCTTTACACTCCACCCGAATCTTCCCAGAGGCTTTCCCATACAAAAGTATTCCCCGTGGGAGTAGGTGATAAGGCCACTTTGGTTCAGTTCGAACTTGCCACTCTCCGCAAGATACCCCTCCTCCACCTGGACGGCGGAAACCTCCGCCAGGAACATGTGGTGGGATCCCAGCTCCAGGATCTCCCGTACTTTACATTCAATGTTCACCGGGCTCTCCACAAGGATAGAGGCATAGGCAAGAGTCTTTGCCTTCCCCCGGGTCAGCTTCATTTCCTTCCATTTATCCACATCCGCGCCGGAGCGCACACCGCACCAGTCCGCGGCCCGGCTAAGCCGCTCCGTGGTCAGGTTCACCACGAACTCCCGGCTCTCTTTCAACATATGATAGGAATACCGCTCCGGCCGCACAGAGATATAGAGCATGGCCGGATTGGTGCACACCGTTCCCGTCCAGGCCACCGTCAGAAGATTGTCCTCCCCTTTTTTGTCCGCCGTACTCACCAGTACCGCAGGCAGGGGATAGAGCATATTTCCCGGCTTCCAGACTTGTTTTCCCATAATCTCTCTCCTCCTACTGCTGCAGCGCCGCCACCAGAGCTGGGATCAGCTGCTTCTTCCGGGACACCACGCCTTTTAACACGATCTTGCCCGTATCGGTAGGCAGGTCAAAGGCATCCAGTATGTACTCCCGGGCGTCCTTGCCGCAGCACAGAAGCTCCGTGGATTCGTCCAGGATGTCCGTCAGCATGAAGTATACCATCTGCAGCTTGTTCTGCTCCATAGCCTTTGGCAGATAATCCTTCAAAAGCTTCTTCATCTCCTGGAGTTCCTCCTGGTTCATAGAGTTGATCTGACCTACGCCAAATACGCTCTCGTTGACGGTAAACTGCTTGAAATCCTGGAAACAGATCTCCTCCGCCGACTTGCCCTTAAGGCTGCTGCCTGCGTTGAACATGGCCCGGGCCAGTTCTTCCAGATTGACCTCCGCAATCTTGGAAAGCTTTTTGGCTGCTTTCTCATCCAGCGCCGTACAGGTGGGAGAACGGAATAACAGAGTATCGGAAACAATGGCCGCGCACAGAAGCCCTGCGGTCACCGGCGGGATCTTCACCCCTGCCTCCTCATACATCTGCCAGACAATGGTGGCCGTACAGCCCACCGGCTGGTTGCGGAAGAACACCGGCCCTATGGTCTCAATATTGCCCAGTCTGTGATGGTCGATGATCTCAATGATCTCCGCCTCTTCGATCCCCTCGATGGCCTGGGATTTCTCATTGTGGTCCACCAGGATCACCCGCTTCTTGCTCACGTCCATGAACCGACGCCGGGAGATGAATCCCTTGAACCGTCCGTGCCGGTCCAGGATGGGGAAATCACGGAATTTCTTCTTGGTCATCACATCCTTGATGTCCTCCACATAGTCGTTCATCCGGAAGGTAGTCAGAGGACCCTTACTCATGAAATGCTTCACCGGGATGCTCTGGTTGATAAGCCTGGCCGCAGTAAAGGTATCGTGAGGCGTCTGGATGATCACAATGCTCTGCTCTTCTGCCTTGCGGATCAACTCTTCCGGCACCTCCGCATTCTGACAGATCACCAGGCAGCTGGCGTCGATATCCACCGCGCAGGCCTGGGCCTCATAGCGGTTCCCCAGGATCACCAGGTCATCTTTCTCAATAAACTCTTCCATCATATCCGGGTTGGAAGCGCCGATGGTCACCTTCCCCTTGGTAAAATACCCATGTTCATTGCCAGTGATCAGCTTTCCGTCCAAGGTCTTGATGATATTCCGGTACTGGGTCCTGGCCTGGGACAGGATCCGGCTGTCGTAGACACCCATATAGGAATTGGCGATATCTCCCGTGGAGATCACACCCACCAGTTCGTCTTCCTTCAGCACCGGCACCGTCTTGATATTCTCTTTCTTCATCTTGGCCCAGGTGTCCTTGATGGATACGTTGGGATCCACGCCCTCGATCTTGTGGATGTCGATATCCTTCACCTGAAGCTTCACGTTCTGCAGAAGGGCCGGGGGCTCCACCCCGAAACGGCCAAGCACGTAGTGGGTCTCCTCGTTGATGGGGCCCGCCCGCCTTGCCGTATACTCCTCCCCGGTAATCTTCTTCTTTAATTCCGCGTACGCGATAGCCGAACAAATAGAATCCGTATCCGGATTCTTGTGGCCTACCACGTATACTTTACCTGTTTTTTTACCCATAAGATTACTCCCTCGTTAATGTCTTTCATTTAGCTTGCCATCTTTTCCCCGTTTCGTCAACCATATTTTTCCCGGCTTTGCAGATTTTCTTTGAACAAACCGCCACTTTTATGCTATACTGGTAGAAGCATACAGAACGTATGGACACGAATCGAAGAAGGGATGTAGTATTATGAACGAAGAATTATTGCAGGAAGAAACAAAAGTCGCGGAAGACACCGTAGCTGAGGCCGCTGCCCAGACAGAACCTCAGACCATGGCAGACCTGGAGGAGCATTTCGACGATGCCAACCCCTGGAATGTACTGGAATCCTACCTGGAGAAGGGAACCGTCCTTCCCGTCAAGGTAGAGGGGATCGTAAACGGCGGCGCCATCGCCATGGTAGAAGGGATCCGTGGATTCATCCCGGCTTCCAAGCTGTCCTTATCCTATATCGAGAATCTGGAGACCTATCTTCTGAAAGATATCGAGGTCCAGGTCATCGAAGTGGATCAGGCCAACAACCGTCTGGTCCTCTCCGCAAGAGAGATCCTGAAAGAAAAAGAAAAGAAAGCGCGGGAAGAGCGGATCGCCGGCATGAAGGTTGGCACCGTACTTACCGGCAAGGTAGAGAGCCTCCAGAACTACGGCGCTTTCGTCCGTTTTGAGGACGGTCTGTCCGGTCTGGTCCATGTATCTCAGATCAGCCAGAAGCGGGTGAAACTCCCCAAGGACGTGTTAAGCGTAGGCGACGAGGTGAAGGTGAAAGTCATCGGGATCAAAGACGGCAAGATCAGCCTGAGCATGAAGGCTCTGGAAGAAGTAAAAGAAGAGCCGGAAGAAAAGGTAGAGATCCCCAAGTCCGAGAGCATCGGAACCAGCCTGGGAGATCTGTTCAAGAACATCAAACTGTAAATGGATATGAAGAGGACAAGGCAAATGCCTTGTCCTCTTTTTTATCTCTTCTCTTCTATCTTCGCCAGATATTCTTCTGTCAGCCGGGCCGCCGTCTCCACGCAGCGCACGCAGCACTCCAGCGGCTGGGGGCCGTCCTCGGTCTTCAGATCCCTGCAGTACAGCGATCCACGCTCTTTTTGGAAGGCTTCCGCCGCCTCCAGGAACCTGGCGTAGGTATCCATCTTGGTAGCGTAGGGATCATCCATATCCCCTGCGCTGTTGGCCAGGCTCAGAGTCAGGAACATACCCATGGCCGCCCCGCAGGTGTCTTTGAGCCCGCCGATCCCGGAGCCAAATCCTTCCGTCATGCGGAACATATCCTGCTCCCTGATCCCCAGATCCTCACAGTAGGTGCAGGCCACCGCCTGACAGCAGTTGTACATCTTCTGAAATCGTTCTGTTGCCTGTTCTTTCTTTCCTTCCATCTTCTTTTGCTCCCTTTCCTTATATTTCTACAGATCTTCCAGATCCGCAAGCCACAGATCCACGCAGGCGTCGCTTGGCATCCGCCAGTCTCCTCTGGGCGACAGAGCCACCGTTCCCACCTTGGGCCCGTCCGGCAGGCAGGACCGCTTGAACTGCTGGGTAAAGAACCGGCGCAGGAAAGTGCGGAGCCATTTTAAAATGGTCTCCTCTTCATACTCTCCCGCAAAAGCCAGCCGGGCGATACGGTAGATCTTCCTGGGGCTGTATCCGAACCGGAGGAAGTAATACAAGAAGAAATCATGCAACTCGTAAGGTCCTACCAGATCCTCGGTCTTCTGGGCGATCTCCCCGTCTTTGGGAGGCAGAAGCTCCGGGCTCACCGGCGTATCCAGCACGTCATAGAGCACGTCTTTTAGCACCTGATCTCCGCAGGTATCGGCATAATAATGTACCAGATGGCGCACCAGCGTCTTGGGCACTGAGGCGTTGACCCCGTACATGGACATGTGATCTCCGTTGTAGGTGGCCCATCCCAGAGCCAGCTCCGACATGTCCCCGGTCCCAACCACCATGCCGCCGTCTGCGTTGGCGATATCCATCAGCACCTGGGTCCGCTCCCTGGCCTGTGCATTCTCATAGGTGACGCTGTGATCCTCCGGATCGTGTCCGATATCCCGGAAATGCTGCTCCACTGACGCCGCAATGGGCACCTCCCGCAGGGTAGCCCCCAGTTTGCGGGCCATCTCGCAGGCGTTGCGGTAAGTCCGGTCTGTAGTGCCAAAACAGGGCATGGTCACTGCCACGATCTGGCTGCGCTCAAGCCCCAGGGCGTCAAAAGCCTTGGCTGTCACCAACAGGGCCAGGGTAGAATCCAGTCCACCGGAGATCCCCACCACCGCGCTTTTTGCATGGGTGTGGGCCAGCCGCTTCTCCAGACCCTTGGCCTGGATGGTCAGGATCTCCTCACAGCGCTGGTTCCGCTCTCCCTCCTCAGATGGCACAAAGGGCCGGGAGGCAAAGCTTCTGGTAAGAACCGTCTCCGAGAGTTCCAGGGCAAAGGGGATTCTGGGCAGGATCCGCTCCTTGGCGTTCTGGAAGGTGGTGTTCCTGCGCCGCTCCCCGATCAGGCGTTCCAGATCGATCTCCGTAGTCAGGATCCCTCCCTGGAACCGGGGTGCCTCCGCCAGTACCGTACCGTTCTCAGCGATGATGTTGTGGCCGCCGAATACCAGGTCTGTGGTAGATTCCCCTTCCCCTGCATTGGCGTACACATACCCGCAGATCAGCCGGGCGGACTGCCCCTCGATCAGGCTTCTCCGATAAGCCGCCTTGCCGATGGTCTCATCACTGGCAGAACAGTTGACGATCACAAGGGCTCCCTCCCGGGAAGCCTGGATACTGGGCGGCACCGGAGACCACACGTCCTCGCAGATCTCCGCGGAGACCACCAGAGAAGGCAGGCTCTCCGCCTCGTAGAGAAGACCCGGGCCAAAGGGCACCCGTCTTCCCTCAAACAGGATCTCTCCCGCCCGGGAAGGCCCCTGGCGGAACTGACGCATCTCATAAAATTCTCCGTAGTTTGGCAGAAAACTCTTGGTGGTGAATCCCAGTACCCGGCCCCGGTTCAATGCCGCCGCCACGTTATAAAGTTCGCCGTTTTCCTCCAGAGGCAGTCCCACGAAGACCAGGGCGTCCATATCCCGGGTGGCCTCTCCGATCTCCTCAAGCCCCCGCTTCGCCTGTTCCAGCAGGATCTCCTGGGTAAACAGATCCCCGCAGGTATAACCGGTAAGGCAAAGCTCCGGGAATACCACTACTTTGGCTCCTTCTTCCACCGCTTTCTCCATCATGCTTTTGATCTGCACCGTATTGTAGGCCACATCCGCCACCCGGATCCCCGGGGTGGCCGCCGCTACTTTGATAAATCCGTCTTTCATCCTTTTCTCTCCCCTCTATCTGCTGTGCTTCAGGATCCGCTTCAGATCTTCCACCGTATACTGATAAGCGGTATTGCAGAAATGACATTTTACCTCGATGTCCTTGCCCTCATCGATCATCTCCTGGATATCCTTCCTGCCGATGCTGGCCACCGCCTGCTCCACCCGCTCCTTGGAGCAGTTGCAGTAAAACCGAGTGGACAGCCGATCCGTCACTTCCAGTCCCACATTTCCCAGCAGGATCTCCAGCAGGTCCTCCGGCAGCTTCCCTTCACTCAGAAGAGAAGTTACAGAAGAGATCTGTTTCAGATTATCCTCGATCTTCTGGATGGTGTCTTCTGTTGCAAAGGGCATCATCTGGATGATGAATCCGCCGGCGCAGCGCACGGTATTGTTCTTCTCCATCAGAACTCCCAGGCCCACCGACGAAGGCACCTGCTCGGAATTGGCAAAATAATAGGTCAGGTCCTCCGCGATCTCGCTGGTCACCAGAATGGTCTGCCCGCTGTAGGGCTCTTTGAGCCCCAGGTCTTTGATCACCTGGAGAAGGCCGATACCCACGGCTCCGCCCACGTCCAGCTTCCCGTTCTTAGGGGGCAGCATCACATCCGGATTGCCCACATAGCCCTTCACATTGGCGTGGCTGTCCGCCGTCACCGTGATCCCGTTTAAGGGTCCGTCCCCCCGGATCTGCAGGGTCAGCATATCCGTATCATTCTTCATCATACTTCCCATCATAGCTCCCGCCGTCAGCAGACGTCCCAGGGCCGCCGTTGCCACCGGGCTTGTGCCGTGGCGCTGCCTGGCCGTCTCCACCGTCTGTGTGGTCAGGGCGGCAAAGGCTCGCACCTGTCCCTCCGCCGCAGTGGCTCTTACAATATAGTCTTCCATTTTTCCTTCCTGTCCTCCTTATTTTCCAAACTCCCGGGCAGCCACAAGGATCCGCTGGCTGGTATAGGTAGGCGCTTCGTCCGCATAGCCGTCCCACGCCCGCATAAAAGTCATACCGGCCCGCTCCAGCAGCCGTTTTATGCGCTCCAGGGTATAAGCCTTCTGAAAATGGGTTTCCTGATAGCGCCGGTAAAGCTCCGGATCCTCTTCCTCCCGGACAAATAAAGTCAGCTCATACTCATTGATCTCTTCCTCTGGATCATAGTAGTTCTCCCAGATGAAACTACATTCCTCCCGCTCCTCTGCAAAAGTATTGTCCCCCAGGATCTCCCGGTACTTGTACTCCGTATTGAAGTCAAAAAGAAAAATCCCATGGGGATCCAGATAATTGTTGGCCAGCCGGAACACTTCCAGCAGTTCCTCCTCATCGGTGATATAGTTGATGGAATCACAGACGCTGACGATGGCTCCCACTGTGCCGTAGAGTTCAAATTCCTGCATATCCTGCAGAAGATAGAGAATATCATGACCGCTCACAAGCCGCTTCTCCATGGCAAGCTCCAGCATATCCTCGGAGTTGTCCACCCCGATCATATCGAATCCTGCTTCCGCCAGAAGTTCCGTCATCTTCCCTGTGCCGCAGCCAAGATCCAGGGCCAGGCCTCCGGTAATGCCATACTGGCGAAGGATCGTCCGGATCCGGTCGGACCAGTCCTCATAAGGGACGTTGTCCATGAAGGTGTCGTAGACTTGGGCAAAACTGGTATATGCTTCCATAGGGGCTCCTTTCTGAGTGGTACTGGGGATATTATAGCACAGAGAGCGCAGAAAAAGAAGATTCCTATTTCGCCTGTGCCATTTTACTTAACGCTTCCTGCAACACCTTCGAACAGCTGATTCCATTTTGTTCCACAAATGTATTCAGCCATGCAGGAATTGTCAACGTTTTCTTTACCGAATTACTTCCGTATTTTGCAGCATATGCATCCATATCCAGGGCAATCAGACTCACAAACTGTCCCTGTTCCACTTCAATATCACTAAGTTGTCTGGCTTCCGGCACTTTTCTTCCGGCTTCCAATTCTGTCAGGATCCATCCACTTGCCGCATCTTCCGCCATAAACACCGCTTCCGCCATATTGTCACCGCCTGTCGCACACCCCAAAAGATCTGGAAACTCCACAGCATATCCGCCAGACCCATCCTCATATGGTGTAAACAAAGCGGGATAAACCAATTTCATAAAATCAACCTCCTCCTTACCAAATACAAAGCACTATAATCCAGCTTGTTTTAAGATTTTCTTTGCAACTGTTGGATTAATATCTTTTCCTCCATGTTCTGGTACAGTTACTTTCCCCAATTTATTTGGATGTTTATATTGATGATGTGAACCAACTTGTTTCACTTCATACCACCCATCTGCTTTGAGAATTTTATCCATTTCTCTGAATCTCATTCGTTCTCTCCTTTTACCATAATAGCACGTGCAATACGTATTGTCGATATTTTTGAGATTATTTTTTATTACCCACCACATTGGATTTTCCTTTTATTTGGTTTAAAATATACTGGTAAACGAACACAGAAAAGAGGAATGCCCTATGGAAAATACAATCTCAGATAAATCCAGACTCTGGACCCTTTTCAAAACTTGCTTTATCATCAGCGCCTGTACCTTCGGAGGCGGCATGGTGATCATCTCTATGCTCCAGAAGAAATTTGTAGAGGAACTCCACTGGATCAGCCAGGACGAAGTCATGGACCTGGTGGCCATCGCCCAGTCCTGTCCCGGCGTGATGGCAGTCAACACTTCTATCATCATCGGATACCACATCGCCGGAGTAGCAGGCGCCCTTCTGACAGTGACAGGCACCATCCTGCCTCCTATGATCATCCTCACCATCGTCTCCATGTTCTATGTCCAGTTCCGCATCAATCCGGTGATCGCCCTGCTGTTGAAAGGAATGCAGGCCGGAGTTGCAGCCGTTATGATCAACATGACCATCACCATGGCAGGAAACGTACTGAAAGACAGAGAAGTTTTCTCTCTTCTTATGCTGATCGCCGCCTCCGTCGCAGCCATCTTCTTCGGTGTTGATATTATCCTGATCCTGCTGGTCTGCGGCGTTGCCGGAGGAATCTACTCCTGGCGGAAACGCAAAGAGGTTCCTGTTGGAAAGGAGGAAGACTAATGCTCTATCTCCAGTTATTCAAAACCTTTTTCCTTATCGGCCTCTTCAGCTTTGGCGGCGGCCTTGCCTCCATGGAACTGATCCGCAGCCGTGTAGTCACACAGCAGCACTGGCTTACCAACACAGAATTTACGGACATCATCTCCATTTCCGAGATGACTCCCGGTCCCCTGGGGATCAATATCGCTTCCTTCGTAGGCACCCGGACCGCCGGGATCCCCGGCACGGTGATCGCCACCTGCGCCTATGTCCTTCCTGCCGTGATCATCGTGATGATCCTTGCGAAGCTTTATTACAAATACCGGAACTTAAGCAGCGTCCACGGAGTTCTGAACGGGCTTCATCCGGCTGTGGCTGCCATGGTCCTGGCCGCCGCGGTAAAACTGGTCAGCACCGCGTGGTGGAACGGGCTGGAACATTTCAGCCTGCCGGACACCGACTGGATCGCCGTCCCCATCACTCTTGTCTTCCTGGTTTTACTCCGAAAGAAAAAGATCGGACCGGTACAGGCGATCCTGACAAGCGGCGTTGTAGGTGCTGTGTTCTATGGCCTGTTTCAAGTACCTGTGGTATAAAAATACAACTTTAAAGGGAGCTGCTGCCGCAGCTCCCCAGTCCCAACATGCCATGCCTATATTACAGCCATGAGGATAACCTCCGGCCAATCAGCTTAACACCAACCTTTTTCATGGATTTCAACATATCTCTATGTCTGAACAAACGTTTCTTCCTCACCAAAGACGATTCAAGGACAAAATCGTTGACCGTTCCCAAAGCACCGTTCACCGACAAACGAAAACACAAAACTGCGGGGCGCTGTCATGCGCCATACATTTCCCGGTTCTAAAGACAGGATTCGAACCTGCGACATCATGATCACTAGTCATGTGTGCTACCTGCTGCACCACTTTAGAATTTGGTCCTTTTCTCTCGTAACGTAACCCTGTTACAGGGAAGCTGAGTCTGAGGTTTTCGTAATACAGGCTGCCCTCTTATCACACCTCGATAAACGTTGTGGCGTTGGACACTTTGATCTGGGTATCCAGCTCCCTCAGAAGGGTATTGCGCTTTTCCTCCAGATCTTCGATCTTCTTCTCCACCTTCAGCGGATCCACCAGTTCTGTAGTGTTCTCCTTGACATAGGCTTCCACTACGCCCAGCGGCTTCTCATCCTTCGTCTTTGCATCCCGTCCCAGAATGCTCAGTCTCATATTCTCAGCGGTGGTCTGCAGCTGGCTGTTCTTCATGTCACAGAAACGGACCCGCTCCTCATACTCACTGCGCAGTTTCTTCTGCAGATTCCCTTCGAAATCCGCCTCCTCCTCATAAACTCCAAGCCCCCGGAGACGGCTTCTCAGCGAGATCGCCCCCGCAACTGTAAATGTTCCGTAGGAAGTCTTCACTTCCGTCCTGGCATTGGAATCCACGATGGCCGCATCGATCTTCTGATATCTTGCGATCAGATCCGTGATCTGCTGATAGGCCGCCTTCGCCTCTTTGGTAAACTCCGCTTTCTCAACCCGCCTGGCATAAACCTTATCCTCATTGGGCCGGATCGTATCCACGAAATTCGCCTTCGCGATCTTGTCCCCGATCTTCTTCACCAGCAGATCCCTCTCATCCAGTGCCTGCGTTACCAGCATCTTCTCGCTCATAGAAAGCCCTCCTCCTTGAAATGATCTGTTATCATTTTAAGGGAGTTCTTCCGGTTTGTCATTGAACTTGTAGTATAATTCTACAGCCCCATTTAAGCTGCCCGCAGTTCCTGCAGCGCCGCGCAGTATGCCTGCAGCCTCTGGCGCTGCCGGTCTTCCAGGCCGGCAGATTCCCTGCGGCGGTTCCCGCGCACGATCTCATCCATGGGCAGCTGAAACAGCTCACTTAAAGCATACAGATTATCCACCGTGGGCATGCTGATCCCGTTCAGCCAGTGATAGACACTCTGGACGCTTCCCAGTCCCAGATACTGCTGGACATCTCTGACTGTAAGCTCCCGCTCCTCCATAAGCCTGCGCAGATGGATCCCGGTTTTTCTCTTGTCAATGATTGGATACATGCTTCTCCCTTCCGGCGATGGCCACCTCGTACACCTGCCAGGTCCTGTCGTCAAACAGCACCCACTCCACCAGTTCCAGCGCTCCCGGATGAGCAGCCGTGAATTCCGCCGCCGTCTCCACCGCGATCCGGGCAGCCTCCTCCACCGGGAAATGATAGATCCCTGTGGAAATAGAGGGAAAGGCGATCCGCTTTACTCCGTTTTCTACTGCCAGGGTCAGGCAGGACCGGTAACAGGAGGCAAGGAGCTTTCGCTCATCATGATCGCCGCCCCGCCAGATGGGACCGGGGGTGTGGATCACATACTTGCAGGGCAGCTCATAAGCCCCGGTAATCTTTGCCTCCCCTGTGGCACAGCCGTGAAGTCCCCGGCATTCTTCCAGAAGCTTTGGCCCTGCAGCCCGGTGGATGGCTCCGTCTACACCACCGCCTCCCAGGAGACTGGTGTTGGCCGCGTTTACAATGGCCTCCACATCCCGGATCTTCGTGATATCTCCCCGGACAGCCCGGAAGATCTCTTCTATCTTGATCTCATGTTTCATACCGCTCCTCCTTTCCGCCTTATCCATTTCTTATCTTTCTATTAAAGCAACAGGTTTCGCACCATAGTTTCGTCAAACACCACCGACTTCACATGATCTGCCTCGATCTGGTACAGGGCGTTGGCCGCCAGGTGCTCCGCCGCCTGCTCCAGATCCCGGATCCCGCTGGTATTCCTGTGAAGATCGATCACTGCTTCCAGACCATCTTCTGTCAGGCTGCACTCTTCTGTCTCCATACCGATCCGCCTAAGTACTTTGGGAAGGGCATACTCAGAGAAGATCACCTTCTTCTCCTCCGGGGTATAGTCCGGGATCTCGATCACTGCAAACCGGGACATCAAAGGCGCGCTGATCTGATCCCTGTCATTGGCCGTGGCGATGGGATAAACGCCCCCGGTGGGGATCATACACTCGATATAATTGTCGGTAAATCCCAGATTGTCCAGAAGGGTCAAAAGCACATCCGCAGGATTGCCGTTCCCTTTCCCTGCGGCAGCCTTGTCCAGCTCATTGATGATAAACACCAGGTTGGACTCTCCCGCCATGGAAAATGCCTCCATAATGATCCCCGGCTTGGCGTTGGCGTAGATCCGGGAACTTCCGGTAAGCTGCTCCGGGTCATTGATGGAACTCATATCCAGAGTGGTCCAGGGCAGCTTCAGGATCCGGGCCACCGCATAGGCGATCTGGGATTTCCCCGTTCCCGCCGGTCCGATCAGAAGGATCCCGTAAGCCGGAAGGGTATGGGTCCGGTTGATCTGGATAATAGTCTCGATGATCCGCTGCTTTACCTGCTCCATACCATAAAGCTCCTCATCCAGGATACGCCGGGCTTCCACCGGATCCACCGGCGGAAAATAATTCCCCTTCCACTGGATATTCATCATAATAGACAGCGCCCGCTGAGCGTGGCGCTTCTCCTCCGCGGAAACCTCACTGGAGCGGGCCACCGCCAGATTCCGTCTGGCCCAGAGCCGGATATTGTCCGGCAGGGTCCGCCCTGCACAGTTCATAAAGTCAGTAATACTCTGGATACTGGTAAGCTTCATGCTGTCCCCTGCTTCCTCCGCTTCCTCGTCCGGAACCTCCGGAGAAGGCGCGTCGCTGGAGAGAAGTCGTTCGATCATAAACTGGAGAAATCCGTCCTCTGCGGAAAGCTTCCCGCCCCAGCCAAAAGCGATCTCCCGGATCTTGTACACTGCGTATCCATCCTCCCGGGGCGCTCCCGAGAGCCGCACATTGATATGATTCTCCCCCAGCCACTTCAGCAGGCTGACAAAACGGGCGTCGATCTTAAGGATATCCACGCTGCTCATACTTCCGCCTTCTTCCTCCTTGAACTCGAAGGCTGTCCTGCGGATGGGATTGGTAAATACGCCGGCAGAGTGATGTTTCAGTTTCCCCTCCCGGTTGTCCAGCACCAGCATGGGATGCTCCGGAGAAGCCTCCGGTTCGCTGGAATAAAAGATCTCATAGGTACACTCCGGCTCCCTGGATGGTTCCGGTGAATTATTAAAGTCAAATACTGGCATGATCATGATTCCTTTCTTTTGTTCTTATACGTAGTGCCATACCGGCATTCTCAGGAATACCGACAGATATTTCATCTTATTTTTCACCTGGTAGGACTCTGAGATGTTGGTCTTGCTCCAGATGGCAAAATGCTCGCAGTTGTTAAACAGAAGATGGTATCTGTCCTCCCCGATCCGGCTTCTGGCCCTCTGGATGGTCTCCCGGGCGGAATAGAAATATTTCCTGCCGCCCATCGTTTTCATCTCGATATTCGGGCAGTCTCCCAGTTCCCTTCCCGCCATGCGCAGGGCCATCAACATGCCCAGGTTTGTCC
>OLQU01000804.1_pt1 | contig 24521 bp, 24 predicted proteins | sample 1672271 | NCBI WGS metagenome assembly OLQU01 (sample SAMEA3136666, study PRJEB25190) | human gut metagenome | biome: human gut; feature: human-associated habitat; material: faeces | place: Austria | collected 2013 | reverse complement strand
TCTCCGGCACAACCGGATTGATAGCGGTCAAATCCCGGCTTCTGCTGCATGAGCAATTCAAACGCCCGCTGCTTGCCCTTTGTGAAATACATTCCGGCTGCACCTCCTTTCCTGCGGGCATAAAAAAACGGCGTTACTTTCTCCCCCAAAGGGGTTAAGGTAACGCCGTTTGTGTGCGTATTCAGTTTTTAACACATTCCCTGTCTATCCGCTGTCCGCAAAACCATTGATTTTATTAGCTTTTTGCCGCTATCGCTATCACACCTCATTATTTGATCGACCGGCATTCACCCAGATGATGAGTGATATTGAGGCTGGCCTGGTCAGTACTGTGATCGTCAAGGACATGAGCCGATTTGGCAGAAACTATCTGGAAGTCGGCTTCTACACCGAAATAGCATTTCCTGAAAAAGGCATCCGGTTCATCGCCATCAACAACAGCGTCGACAGCGATAATCCTACAGAGAACGAGTTCACGCCGTTCATCAACTTGATGAATGACTGGTATGCCAAAGATACCGGACGCAAGATCACAGCGATCTTCAAATCCCGTATGGCAGAGGGCCTGCGCTGCAGTGGCTCGATTCCTTTCGGTTTCGTGCGGCTGCCTGGAGACAAGCAGACGCTGGTTGTTGACCCGAAGGCAGCATCCATCGTGCGCCGTATCTTTGAACTGACCGCATCCGGTATGAATCCGCCGGCCATTGCAAGTTTGCTGACCAGCGAGCATGTCCCGCCGCCTTCCATCTATGCAGCTCAGAATCATCCTGAGGCATTTCACTGCAGGAAGATGATCAATCCTGATCTGTGGTCGCCAAATGCTGTAAGAGATATCCTTGACCGTGAAGAATACCTCGGTCATACGATTCTCGGCAAATCGGTCAAAAAGACCTTTCGAGGCAAAAAGCGTCGTTTAACGAAGCCCAGTGAGCGGATGTTCTTTCCGAACACGCATGAGGCGATCATTGACCAGACTACATGGGATCAGGCACAGAAAATGCGGAAACGGTGTACACGGCGCAGACCCAACGGAACTCACACACATATGCTGTTTGGTCTGACCTTCTGCCCCGACTGTGGGAAGAAGCTGGCACTGGTGCAGAACCGAACGGGCGATCAGGATTGCGCCTACTCCTTCCGCTGCAGCAATTATCGGAATGCTTATCATCCGTGTACTGTCCATTCGATTGCTGTTTCATCGCTGGTCGAAACTGTCAGGCTCTCACTCAAAGTGATTGCCTTGGATTCGCTGGAGAATGAAGAAACGTTTCGTGCCAAGCTGACTGCTCAATGGGCAGAACAGCACAGCGTTGAAATGGCAGAATGGAAAAAGGAATTGAGTGCTGCAACCAAGAGGATCAATGAGCTGGATAAGTTGATTCGTGGTTTGTACGAAGATCGCCAGCTGGGTAGAATGCCTGCTCGCCAGGTTGACAGGCTGATGATGCAGTACGATCAGGAGCAGGAAGAACTTGAAGCCAAGGCAGCCGAGCTCCAGCAGAAGATCGACGATACCAAGTCTGGCAAAACCGAGCCTGACAAGTTTCTTAAAGCAATCCGCAAATATCGGGACTTTGAAGAACTCACTCCCGAAATGGCTTTTGAGCTGATCGAGCGAATTGAGGTACATCAGCGACAACGGAATGACGAAACCGGTGAATGGTCGCAGCGGATTGACATTCGCTTCGCCTTTATCGGTGAATATAAGCCGAACCCTGAAAGGATGGCTATTGAAATCGCGCAGATCTGCGAGAAAAAAGAAGCAGCCAAAGCTGCACGGAAGGCAGAACGGACTGCACAGGCAAAAGCCAAAGAAAAGGAACGCCGTGTTCAGCGCCGGTTGGAACTGGAGCAACGAGCCAAGGTCGATCCGGAGGCAGCTGCTCAGTTGGCAGCTGATAAGGAAAAGAAGCATGAATACAATGTGACTGCCTACCAAAAGCGTAAAGCCAGGGAAATAGAAAAAGCTATTGGCGACGGAAACTATGTCGCACCGAATCCCTATGCTTCGATGAGCCAAAGCGAGCTTGCCCAGATTGCCGGTACCGATCCTGGTGCTGCCGAAGAACTTGAAAAGCGCCGTGCCTATGGTCGAGCCAAACAGGCTGAGTATCGTGCTAAAGCCAAGGAGCGTATGCAGACTGATCCTGAGTATGCCGCCAAGGCCAGGGAAAAGGCGGCAAGATACAATGCAACTGCCAAGGCGAAGCATGACAGCCTTGTCGAACGAGCCAAGACTGACGAAGCGGCTGCAGCAGAACTTGCGGATTACACCGCTCGCCGCCGTGCAAGTGTCCGGGCTTGTGAAGAACGGAAGAAACAGAGAGCTGAATCTGATCCTGTCTTTGCAGAGGAGTACAAAGCAAAAACCCGAGCTAAGAACCAGCACTATAGCGAGCTGGCAAAGCAGAAGCGGAAGGAACTCCGGGAATCAGCTGCAACTGATCCGCAAGCAGCTGAAGAACTCGCTGCCCAGCGAGCTAAAGCAACAGAGTATGTACTGAGTAGCAGAAAACGGATCAAGGAAAATGCTGCCACCGATCCAGCCGCCGCTGCAAAGCGTGAGCACTACCTGGAGTATCGACGCCAGTATGATACCGAGCGCAAGCATAACCTGATCGCCGCCGCACAAACTGATCCACTCGCAGCCGAAAGGCTTGCTATGGAACGCCGCAACGCTGTTGAAGCAACACAGCGCTGGAAGGCCAAACGTAAGGAAGCCGCAGCCACCGCAGCGATCTGATGGACGATGAAAGGAGAACCACTATGAGTAACAAGATGACCGCCTTGTATGCCCGATCCGCCGCGAACAATCCGGAACACATCACCCAGCAGATGAACGACCTCGTGACCTTCGCACATTCCAACCATTTCGCGAATCTCTGCCATTTCACCGATGACGGATATTCGGCCTTTGACAATGAGCGTCCCGGTCTCACTGGTCTGCGGAATGCCATTCTGGCAAAGGAGATCGGTACCGTTATCGTGACGGATATAGCCCGTATCTCTCGTGTTTACAAAGAGTTCTGCGCCTTCGCTGACATGGCTGAAAAGAATGGCGTGAGACTGATCGTCATCACCGAAAAGATCGACAACCTGCCCAAGCGTATCCATGATGATGACAACGGACTGGACTATGTGTTGCACGGTGATTACTACCTGCCGGTGCTCCTCGATCCCGAACTGGAAGACCATCGTCCTCTGGGAAAATGGGGCATGATGAGGATGGACTATCTGAAGGAACATCGCCCCCTGCAGTACGAGCTGCTGCTCTTAAGCGGCGAGCTGCACACCCACCTTGCCGATCTGGACGAACAGGCCCGTGAACGCCATAACATCATCGTCAAGCAGATGGTTCTGAGTGAAGGCATCACCGAGCAGATGAAGATGCGGGACCAGCTGGGCTGGGTCGGCAGGATGAACAACATCGCTGCCAAGGCCGACGAGATCATCCGCACAGAACTGATTTTCAACTGATAAGCAGGAGGACATTGCCATGAAGGTACTGAAGCTGATTTCGAAGATTCTTGTTTCTCCTTTTATTCTTGCTGTCGGGATCGTATATGTCCTGGGCAATGTCCTCACTGCGGTTTCGTCCATCGTCACTAATCTGGTCGGCACTTTCTTCATCTTCGGTGCCGTGTGCGGCTGGATCACCCACGCCAAGGAAGGGCTGTCTGGCAGGCGGCAATCACCGGCGCGATTATCCTGTTCCTGCCGCTGATCGTAAAGGGGCCGCTGGAACTGGTGCTCCATCTGTCCGGCCCGTTGATGAAGATCATGGCATGGCGCTGAGCTGATTGTCGATAAGGCAAGTTTGCATTACCCAGTTTATCAGAAATTGGAGCCTATCGGTCGCTTTTTGCCGTAGTCTATGCTATAATACGAGAGGAGCTTCTATATGAATACCGAAGGGAAATATGCGCTAATGACCAATTGTACCGTGTACATTGACGAAGCTGGCGATCTTGGCATCAATCGCGGAACGAAATGGTTCGTCCTAACTGCCTGCATCGTTGACAAGAACGACGAGCCTGTTGTCCGTGCCAGGATGCAGGAGATTAAGAAACGACTGAACATCCGCGAGATCCATACCCGCAAGGTGACGGATTTCAACAAGCGTGCCTACATCGTCCGTGAGCTGAATGACATTCCTTTCACCTATATGAATGTGCTGGTTGACACCACACTATTCGATCGGGAAAAGATCCCTGATTCGTCCATTGCGTACAACTATGTATGCAAGTACCTGCTGCAGCGAGTGTCTGTCTATCTGAACGATACAGACAGAGTGGCTGATGTGGTGCTTTCTGCCAGGGGAACATCCAAAGACGGCGAATTGATCGAGTACATTCAGGACAAACTGCTTCCGTATCGGGGAAATCGAATTGATCAGGAACGCTTTGGGAAGGTCACGGCAAAAGCCGCAGCTGAGTGGGATCTGTTGCAACTGGCTGATGTATGTGCAACCTCCATGTTCCTGGGCTACGAAGTGAACGGTTGGGGCTTCTGCGTGCCTTGCTACACACAGGCACTTGATTCGCATCTGCTAAGACATCACAACCATCTTGAATCCTATGGCATCAAGTTTTTCCAGGAATCCATGCGCCCTGATTCAGGTGAGTTGATGTCCATGCGAATTTGCGCAAAAAAAAAAGGATACCCGGCGCGACTACCACATGACAAGCATGCTGGTTAAGTAACCCTCGCGTGATCCGGCGTCATCCTATCCACCACTATTATATGCGACTTCAGACAAAAAATCAATACCTTGAATGAATTTCCAATCCCTTTTGAGCGACCCGCAGCCATGCGAGCCGCTTTCTTTTTGCTCATTTTTACATCAAACACATATTCAGGAGAATTTCTTTATGAAGAATTCTATCAAGAACATTACCGTCAACGGTATCAATTACTATCTCGTGGGCAACTGCTATATGCCCACTGCGTCCGGCCTTGTGCCTGATCGTCGCACCGGTGTTTACGGCATGATCCATCTGAAGTATCTCCAGATGGCCCATCCTGATGATGTAGTTGAACTCATTGCCAGCGGTCGTATCCGTCAGTATCTGCTCCGCGTCGATCTGCTTGTGAAGCAGTACATTCAGGATCGTGAAAAGCTGGCTCCTATCCCGCAGCTGTCTGATCCTGCTTTCGAGGAGAAGTACATCCGTCACAACAGTGTGAGCCATAACGCCACCTGCAAGGCTGAGAACAAGTACATTTTGTCCGGTCTGCACCGAGACATTCTGGCCGGAATCAAGGAGCCTGATAGTGAACCCATCGACAAGGTCTTCAAGATTACGATCCAGGATGACGAGCGTACTTCCGAAGTATCTTTTGAAGAGTGGCTTGATAGGCATCCCTTTGAGAAGATTGCCTTTATGAAAGCCAAAGATGTTCGTAGGAAGTACAAGAAGTCCCGTCCGCCTTGCGGCTCCTTTGAACAGTGGCTGGATATGCATCCCTATGAGAAGGAGATCTACGATCGAGCAGAGCGTATTCGTCGCAAGTACAAGAAGGACTGTGTTCTGCGTCGCAGGGAGAAGGAATGTGCCCTGCACCGTAAGGAGGTTCACTGATATGATCTTCAATGTGCGTCTGCGCCAGTCCCGTGTGTACGATACTGCTGTCGAGGCGGATACTGCTGAACAAGCTGTGCAGCTTGCCAGAAAGGCAAGTCGGCATGATCCCGCCAATTGGGCTGCTGAAGGTCCTGTCCGCAAGGTCAGCGTTGAACCGGCTCCTGACCAAGTGTTGCCTGATTGCAGCGAGGCCCAGCTGGACGAACTGATGGACGAGATCGTGGCTGAAATTATCGCCAGCATCTATTTCAGCGATGATAATCCCGATAACCCCGCTCCGATCATTCTCTTGGCTGAATAAATACGGCCTACAACGAATGGAATAAACAAACACCCTCTGGGTGGACTGCCTTTCTGCTCTCCACTCGGAGGGTGAAATCATATGGTCTACACCGATGATTTTGAAAGGAAAATGATGATGTACATGGCAACGATGCCGAGGCGAGACCCAGCCATCGATATGTTCCTTGACCAGAGAGAGGAAGAACGGCTCCTGGAGGAAGAATGGTCAGCTTTTGGTGAGGATGATGGCTGGATGGACTGTTGGGGCAGCATATACTCCAGCGAGGCGCTGGTGGACGAGATGGACCGGCTGAACGATATAGCCGATGATATGGAATATGATTTGGACTAAGAATAGATACCAGATGAGTTTGCTCTGAAGGTCAGCTACGATAATGTGGTTGGCCTTTTACTATTTTGACAGCACTATCCTGTGCAGAAACGGAGGAATACATGCCTGCATCCTATGGCTATGTCCGTGTTTCATCCAGAGATCAAAACGAAGATCGGCAGATTATTGCCATGAACGATGCTGGCATCACCGGCAAGTTCATCTTCATTGATAAACAGAGCGGCAAAGACTTTGATCGGCCTGAATACCAACGGCTGCGGCGAAAACTGAAAAAAGGCGATACCCTGTTCATTAAGAGCATCGACCGTCTGGGCCGCAATTACAACGAGATTCTACAGCAGTGGCAGGAAATCATCAAGGACATAGGGGCGGATATTGTTGTGCTGGATATGCCATTGCTGGATACGCGGCAACGAAAAGACCTGATGGGCACTTTGATTGCAGATATCGTTTTGCAGTTGCTCAGTTATGTTGCACAGACAGAACGTGACTTCATCAAGCAACGCCAAGCGGAGGGAATTGCTGCTGCAAAGGCTCGAGGAGTTCAGTTTGGACTGATACCATCTATTAGACCGAGTGAATATCAGGAGTACGCAGAGCGCTGGAGTCGCGGTGAAGTGTCTGCACGACAGGCTGGAAAAGCTTTAGGCATAGCACATACGACATTTCTCGATTGGTTGAAAAAAGATGGAAAGAAATAATGTGTCAGATCTGACCAGTTTTCCGTCTGATATGTAGATAAAATGGTGTGAATAGTAGACTTTTCGCACCAGATGTGCTATAAATAAATGGGTTCGTATATCCAGAAAACACGGCAGTTTTACACGCTTCTTGTAGTTTTTCTCACAGGAAACGGGGTGGTGTGTAAAGTCTGCTTTATGCTCAGTTTTACCATAACTGAATCAATAAAGGAGCTGTCATCATGAGCAAGTTCATCATTGCCTGTCCTGTCTGTCACAATTATGCTGAAGCCAGTACCGGTTTTTTTGCCAGCAAACACATCCGTTGTGCCTGTGGCAATGTGATTAACGTGAAGACTGACCGCATGACAACCAAGGTTTGCCCGTCATGCGGCAATAATGTGGTCTACGATCAGGCAGAAGGCAAAGATGCCAAGTGCCCGGTATGCAAGGCACTGCTGGTGACAGATGAAAACTACAGCAATCTCGTACACTTCCGTTGCGGCACCTGCGGTTGCCAGCTTCAGGCAGCAAAGAACGCATCTGCCATCACCTGCCCGGTGTGTGATACCGTAGCTGATGTGCAGGCTGAGATCAAGAAGGCTGAGGTGCGTGATGCGGCTATTCCTGCCGTCATCAATTACGAAGGCGATAATCAGACCTTCGTGTGGAAGCACCCCATGACGGACTTTGTCACTGGTAGTCAGCTGATCGTGCACGAGAGCCAGGAAGCTATCTTCTTCCGCAATGGCGAGGCGCTGGATTCCTTCGGCCCCGGTCGCTATACGCTGGAAACCGGCATCATGCCGAAGATGAGCAGCCTGTATCCGCTGCCGGTGCAGGGTCAGCCCTTCCATGCAGAGGTGTATTTCGTCAATCTGGCTACCCAAATGGGCATCAAATGGGGCACCAACAGCAAGGTGGGCATGTTCGACCCTGCCAGCGGCCTGCATGTTGAACTTGGTGCCAGCGGCAGCTTCAATCTGCGCGTGACCGAGCCGCGCAAGCTGCTCATCAAGCTGGTGGGCACCACAGGCGGTTTGACGCAGAGCGATCTGTTCAACGAGAGCAGTGTGACCGTTGGTGCGGGCAATGTGGAAATCACCATGAAGTCCGCAGGCGGATATTTCCGTACCATGGTCATGAACAAGGTGAAAGCGAACCTCGCCAAGATCATCAAAGCCAACAGCATCAGCGTACTGGAGCTGGATGAGCACATCGACATGATCAGCGCCGGTCTGAAGGAAGCGATCAACCCCGAGCTGGCGGAGTATGGCCTGACCATGCCGGAGTTTTATGTCAGCAATATCGTTACGCCTGACGATGATCCCAACTTCCGCCGCATGAAGCAGCAGTATGCTGATAAGTATCTGAAGATCCGCGAGGAAGAAATTCGCAAGGCAGAGGCAGAAGCTGCCTTCGAGCGCAAGGCTGTTGAGGCACAGACCGAGGCCCGCATGCGCGTCATCGGCGCCCAGGGTGACGCAGACATCACCCGTATCAAGGCGCAGGCAGAGGCTGAAGCCTACCGCATGAAGGCCGAAGCCGAGGCCATGGAAATGAAGATGAAGGGCTACACCTATCAGCAGGAGACTGCCCGCCAGGTGGGCATTGAAGCCATGAGGAACGGCGGCGCGACCGGCGGCATCAGCGGCATGACCGGCGAGATGATGCAGATGGGCGTTGGCTTGGGTGTGATGGGCAGCGTGATCGGCATGACCAAGGATGCCGTCAGCCCTGTAGTCAGCCAGACTGCACAGACCGTGCAGCAGGCAGCTTCTGTTACCGGCTGGGATTGTGCCTGCGGCCAGAAGAACATCATGAGCAAATTCTGCCCGGAGTGCGGCAGCAAGAAGCCGGAGCCTGTTGCTCCTGCTGGCTGGAACTGCGCTTGCGGCGCATGCAACATTACCGGCAAATTCTGCCCTGAATGCGGCGCAAAGAAGCCAACTCCTGTGACTTGGGACTGTGCCTGCGGCAACTGCGGCATCACGGCAAAGTTCTGCCCTGAGTGTGGTACCAAGCGGCCTGAATAAGGAGGATGACGAATATGAAGCTGACCAAACACGCATGGATTCTTTGGAGTGTCGCGCTGGCGGTTGTACTGATGCTGGCTTTGGTAATTCCCTTTGTGCAAACGACTGTTTATTGGACCGGTCTGCTGTGTACGGTGGCTATGTTCGGCGTGTGTGCTCTCGCTTTCGTTCGTGCCTTCCGCAAAGACAGCACGGTGGAAAGCAAGCTGCTTGGCTGGCCTATCTTCAAGGTTGGTTATGTAGCACTGATCGTGCAAATCATCGTTGGCTTTGCTTTGATGGGACTGGCTGCTTTTTGCCAGGTGTGGGCTGCTGCCATTGCTGAGGTGGCTGTGTTTGCTGTGACAGCTTTCTGCATGACCGTGAAAGACGCCGTACGCGAGGCAGTGACTACGGCAGAAGCCAAGGTCACTGACAACACTGCTGCTTGGAAGGCTATTCGAGCCCGTGCCAATGCCATTGCTGCCGAGACGGGTCACCCGGATATCAAGAAACTGGCTGAGGAGATCCGGTATGCCGATCCCACGCCCACAAGCATGGATGGCGAGATTGCGCAAATGCTGGAAACACTGAGCAGCTATGCAGATGCGGTGAACATTAAGAAGGCACAGACGCTTGTAAAACAACGTTCTGCACTAAGTAAGACTATAAAGCAATAACGGAGGGTAAACAAATGCGTAATTTTGATAACCAAGCAAAACAATATGCGTTTGATTTACTTGCCAATAGATTTTATGAACACAATTTTGGACAAATCTCAAAAGCTGACTTTGAAGTCTTGATGTTTAAAATCTACCTTGACGACCTTCATCGGTCCAATGAAGATGATAGTGACTTCGTTTTAGCTACAGCACTTGGTATTACTGAATCTAAAGTAAGGTCATTAAAAGTCAAGAAGGAACTTCAATATCCGGATAATGGAATTGGATGGAAGAGCACATTCATCCGATCGATTCAATATGCCGCATATGATGAGAAAAACGATTTGGTTAAACTGGCTGTTGTTGATCCAAATGTAAAACGCAATCTCGATCACAGCATTGACGAACTGCACATCTATTCGGAAGCGCAACTGAACGGGAAACTCCTTCAAATGAGACCAGATCATTTTATTCGTCTGATTGAATCACTATCAAACGATTTGGGGAATAATGGTTTTGACAGAAAAAAACTGGTTACACAGATTAAAGACAGTACCGTTGCTAATACATTTGCATCAGCAGGAATATTACAAAGATTGGAAGCTGGCGAAGCGGTAAAAGACCTAATTCAGGATATTCTAAAAGCTTCAGGTAAAACAGGAATTAGGTTATTATTGTCTTCAGTTCCATTTGGCAATGTGCTACAGGAATGTGTCGACTTCTTTTTGGAAAAACTCTAAAATCTGTAAACAGTCTACATATGGAGGCGTTGAGCAATGATCATCAAATGCAAAATGTGCGGTGGCGATCTTCGCCCCGCGGAGAACGCTACGACCTGCGAATGCGAGTATTGCGGCAGCGTGCAGACCATCCCGAAGCTGGACAACGAGCGTCGGCTGAACCTGTATGACCGCGCCAACCATTTCCGCAGGAACAACGAATACGACAAGGCCATGGGTATCTTCGAGCAGATCCTGCAGGATGACAGGACTGATGCGGAAGCCTACTGGTCTCTGGTACTGTGCCGCTATGGCATTGAGTATGTTGAGGATCCCGCGACGAAGAAGCGTATCCCCACTGTCAATCGCGCCCAGTTCACCTCCATCTTTGCGGATGATGACTACAAGTCTGCCCTGGAGTATGCCGACAGCGTGCAGAAGAGCATCTACGAAACCGAGGCGAAGGCCATCGATGATATTCAGAAAGGCATTCTGGACATCTCCAAGAAGGAAAAGCCCTTTGATGTGTTCATCTGCTACAAGGAAACAGACTCTGAGGGCAAGCGCACACCGGACAGCGTGCTAGCCAATGATCTGTATCACCAGCTGACCCGCGAGGGCTTCAAGGTGTTTTTCAGCCGCATTACGCTGGAGGACAAGCTGGGTCAGCAGTATGAGCCGTACATTTTTGCTGCTCTGAACAGTGCGAAGGTCATGGTGGTATTGGGCACTAAGCCCGAGTACTTCAATGCTGTTTGGGTGAAGAACGAATGGAGCCGCTATCTGAAGCTCATCCGCAGTGGTGCCAACAAAACCCTCGTGCCCGCCTATAAGGACATGGATCCCTACGATCTGCCGGAGGAATTCAGCCACCTACAGGCGCAGGACATGAGCAAGCTGGGCTTCATGCAGGATCTGATCCATGGCATCAAGAAAATTGCCGGAGAGGAAAAACCTGCTGCAGCTCAGCAGCCTGTAGTTGTTCAGGCTGCGACCGGCGCAGGCGGAAGCAATGCAGCCGCGCTGCTGGATCGTGCGTTCATGGCCCTGGAGGATGGCGAGTGGGCAAAAGCGGATGATTTCTGCGAGAAGGCGCTGAATATCGATGCACGCAATGCCCGTGCCTATATCGGTAAGTTGATGGCCGAACTGAAGGTCCGCAAGGAAAGCGACCTGCAGTACCAGTCCCAGCCAATTGAACGCAGCGGAAACTATGCGAAGGCACTGCGCTTTGCAGATGAAAAGCTTCAGGCTACGTTGAAGGGCTACAACGAAGCAATCAAGGAACGCAATGAGCAGAATCGCCAGCAGGGTCAGTACAATGAAGCCATGCAGGCGCTCAATGCCGCGCGTACTGTGGCAGATGTGCAGTCTGTAAAGAGCCGTCTCTCCGCTATCGCAAGCTACAAGGAGACTACAAAGGGCTTGAAGGCTTGCGACGACAAGATCGAGTCCATCAACAGTGCTGCTTACACCAGTGCCAACAACCTGATGAAGCAGAAGCAGTATGTACAGGCTGCAGCTGCATTCCGAGCCATCGGCAATTACCGTGATTGCCAATCTGTGGCAAAGAAGTGCGATGAGTTGGAAAAGCAACGTCTTGCGGAAGAGGCTGCTGCACGTGCGGAGGAACAGAAGCGCCTCGATGAACGTCGTGCAAAGGAAGAGGCCGAACGCAAAGAGAAGGAGCGTGTTGCTGCCGAACTGAAAGCGCGCGAGGATGAAATCAAGCGCCGCGAGGCAGAAGCAAAAGCCGCCAAAGCGAAGAAGACAGGTATCATCCTGGCAATCGTCGCAGCTCTGTGCGTTGCTGCCTTCTTTGTGGTAACAAAGGTTGTTCTGCCAAAGATGAACTATGATAACGCTGTCAAAGCGCTGCAGGCTGGTCAGTATGATACGGCCATCACTGCATTCACCGAGTTGGGCGACTATGAGGACAGCGGCTATCGTATCCAGCAGGCGCAGGCGAACAAGGCTTTTGCCGCTGGTCAGTATGATACAGTTGGCAACTACTATGCCACCTTGCCTGCTGCATATCAGGATCATGCAAACGACTTTGTGACCATGTACAACGATGCTGTGGCGCTGATGGATGGCGGCAACTATGATCAGGCCATTGCGGCCTTCACCAAGCTGGGCAATTACAGCGACAGCAAGACGCAGATCAACGAGGCCACCTACCGCAAGGCCTGTGCTCTGATGGCTGCGGGCAATCGGAACGATGCAGCAACGTTGTTCAGCGGTCTGAACGGCTACAAGGACAGCAAGAACCTCATTGCGCAGATGGGAGCTGACATGCAGTACGAGAACGGCAGTTATGCGGACGCATGGACTGCTTATGCTGCTCTGCCGGAAGCCTATCAGACACACAACGCCGACTATGCTGAGATGTACACCGCTGCGGAGACGCTGCTGACTAATGGCAGCTATGATGATGCCGCCGCTGCGTTCAACGTACTCGGCACCTACAGCAATGCCGCCAATATGGTGAAGGAATGCAGCTATCGCAAGGCACAGTCTCTGGCTGCTTCCGGCAGCTATGATGCAGCCATCGCGTTGTATGATGGCCTGAATGGCTACAGCGACAGCAAGAATCTTTCTGCTCAGGCTAAGGCAAATAAGCTCTATGCCGCTGGTTCCTATGCTGATGCCTACGCCGTGTATGCCACGCTGGGCGATGCCTATCAGACCAACGCAGATGGTTATGCTGCTCTGTATGCGGATGCGCTTGCCTTGCAGACTGCCGGACAGTATGACGATGCCGTCACTGCCTTCAGCGCTCTGGGAAGCTACAGCGACGCTGCTGATCAGATCAAGCAGAGCAAGTACCTGAAGGCCGGCTCCCTTGCCGCCGAAGGTAAGTATGACGATGCCATCACTATCTATAATGCACTGGGCGAATACAGCGACAGCAAGTCTCTGGCCTCCAAGGCCAAGGCCGACAAGCTGTACGATGCAGGCTCCTATGCGGATGCATACGCTGTGTATGCTACGCTTGGCGATGCCTATCAGACCCATGCGACTGATTATGCCTCCATGTATACTGCTGCGGAAGCCGCAAGGACTTCCGGCGACTATGACAACGCCTACGACCAGTTCATTGCACTTGGCGCATACAGCGACGCTAAGGACAAGGCAATTCAGTGCGGTACTGATAAGGCAAATGCTTTGTTCGTGGCTGGTCAGTATGGTGAAGCTGCAGAGGTTTACACCTTCATCGGCGATACCGACAAGGCAACCGAATCCACCTATAAGTACGCCGGACAGCTTGCAGAGCAGGGCGAATACCTGCAGGCTGCAAAGCAGTATGAGACCATCATGACCTATCAGGACAGTCAGGAACAGCATTATCAGATGGGTCTGCAGGCGCGCGTGAACGGCAAGCTGGCTGATGCCTATGCCATTCTTTCTGCTGATCCCGACTACCGCGATACCAAAGAAGCCATTTACCAGACCGGTGTAGCTGCTTCCTCCGAGAAGCTGTACGAAGTGTCTGTGCCTGCTTTCACCCAGGTGGGTGCCTACAAAGACGCAGCCATGAAGCTGACCATGGACACTTACGCATGGGGCGGACAGCTGTTTGACAATGCGGACTATGACAAGTCTGCCGAGGTGTTTGCCTCCATGGGCGAGTTCTCCGACGCGCCCATCCGTGCAAATGAAGCACGCTACGCGGCTGCCGGTGTTTCAATGAAAAATGGCAGTTATGATGATGCCGCTGCCCGTTATGCAGCGCTGGGCAGCTACAGCGACAGCGCCGACAAGGCCAAGGCCGCTGCCTATGCCGCTGCTGATGAGCAGCTGGAGGCCGGCAGCTATGCCGATGCCAAGGCTCGTTTCACCAAGCTGGGTGGTTACAGTGACAGCAAGTCCAAGGCACAGGAATGCGATTACCGTCCCGCAATGGCGTTGTTCAACAATGGTGAATACGCCGCTGCCAAGACAGCCTTTGTGGCCCTGGGCAGCTACAGCAACAGCGCTGATATGGCCAAGGAATGTGATTACATTCCTGCCAAGGCACTGTATACCGCGAAACAGTATCAGGATGCCCTGAATGCCTTCACCGCAGGAAAGCTTTCCGGCTACAGCGACAGCGACACCATCATGAACGACTGCCGCTATCAGCTGGGCAAAGCAGCGATGGCAAACGCTGATTACACTACTGCCCGCGACTGGTTCGATGCCGCAGGCAGCTATAGCGACAGCAAGGCTCAGGCCAATGAGTGCCGTTATCAGCTGGCATTGGCACAGAAGAACGAAGGCAAGTATGACGACGCTATTGCTGCTTTTTCCGCCATCAAGGACTACAGCGACAGCAAGGCACAGATCAGCGCTTGCTATAACGCCAAGGCAGCAGAGCTTGAGACCAATGGCAGCTATGAAGCGGCATATACTCAGTATGAGCTCGCTGGGAACACTGCAAAAATGCAGGAGATGGCCTATCAGACTGCCCTTGTGAAGCTCTCCGAAAGCGACTATGTGGGCGCCATCGGCTGGTACGAGAAGGCTGGTACCTACAGTGACGCGAAGGAACAGATCCTGTCTATCGGTGAGTACTACTACGCCACCCAGCAGTATGACGCGGCTGAAGTGGTCTATGTGAAGGTGCTGGGCACCGGCAATGCTGCACATCGCCTGTATGAACTGGGCCAGTATTACGAGTTGGTGGGTAACAATGAGCATGCTGCCAAGTGCTACCGTGAAGCCGGTGAATATGAGGATGCTCCCGAAAAGGCTGTGGCCCTACAGAACGAGGTCACCTATCAGGCTGCGGAAAGCCTGTTCCTGGCTGGGAACTGGGAAGGCGCTCGTACGGAGTATCTGAAAATTTCCGGGTACAAAGATGTTGACAGTAAGGTAGCGACCTGCGACAATGAAATAGCAGCAGCAGCAGCACGCGACGCGAAATTTGCAGTTGGCAACTATGTAACATTTGGCAGTTATCCTCAGACAAAGGCAGGAACTGATAATACGCCGATTGAGTGGCTTGTAATAGCACGAGATGGACAGAAGGCACTGTTGATCAGCCGGTACGGCCTTGACTGTCAAAAGTACAATACAAGCAAGACAAGTGTCACATGGGAAACGAGTTCTATTCGCACATGGTTGAACGGTACGTTTATCAACCAGGCATTCAGCCTTGCAGAGCAAGGTGCGATTGTTATGACGAACGTGGACAATAGCAAGAGTCAGGGCTATAGCAAATGGAGCACAAACGGAGGGAACAATACACAGGATAAGGTGTTCTTGTTAAGTTATGCTGAAGCAAATAAGTACCTCGGTGTGACATATGATGATTCTAATAATACCAAATCTCGTGTGTCTCCGACTGAATATGCAGTAAAGAATGGTGCCTGGACCTCCAGTAGCAACAAGACGGCAGAGGGAAAATATGCAGGTTATTGGTGGCTGCGTTCTCCGGGCTCGTCGTCCTCGTCCGCTGCCTATGTGGATACGAGTGGCTCCCTCTACAATACCAATGTCAGCGATTCGAGTGCCGTTGTTCGCCCCGCTTTGTGGATCAATCTTGAATCTGGCATCTTCTAATCTTTAATCTTATACAATTGTGGATGCTGGAGATCGGATTGGGAATTCATCTTATATCAGAACATAGATGAAAGTTGAACCAATGGGAACGAGGAGGCGCATGAAACAAGGCAGCGCCGAAGGCGCTTCCTCTTCCCGCCGTAAGGCGGGCGACATGATTTTTGAAAATGGGGTCTATGATGGCACACAGTCAATCTGAACTTCAGGTCATTACACACGCGAAGAATCTATGTTCATATGTGATGACAATCACACAGAAGTCTCCGAAGCAATTTCGTTTTTCTCTTGTTGGGCGTATGCAAGGCTACGTGTTGGATATCGTAGAAGAACTGTACTACGCAAATGACATCTATGTGACTCCAAACAGTCGTGCTGGATGGGCACAACGCCAGACGCATCAGCGGAAGGCACTGGCAACACTCAAACTGCTTAGCTATGTGGCACAGGTCAGCGTGGAGCAAGGTGCCATCCAGTCAAAGCAGTATGAACAGATCAGTCAGCAAAGTTTTAATGTTCAGAATATGCTTGGCGCGTGGATCATCAGCGATCAGCGCAGGTTGAACAGCATTAAACCGAAGCAAACTGAACCACAGGAAACCAATCAACGGGGATCAATGCCTGAATAAGGCGTTCTTCTGGGTACGGTATTGTGTGGGCCGTGGCTGCGTTCTCCGGGCTCGTCGTCCTCGTCCGCTGCCAATGTGAATACGAATGGCTCCCTCAACAATAACAATGTCAACAATTCGAATGCCATTGTTCGCCCCGCTTCCCCTCGATTTTGCCAGAAGTTCGTCCGTGCGAACGGCGACCAGTGCCCTGGGGAGAAGGAATACCGCTCCCTTTCGCAGGGAACAACCTCATAAGCGCTATGAGGCCCTCGGAAAAACATGCCGACGGAGGCCCGGACGGCAGATGAAACAGACTGCTTTTCGCAATGCCTTTGGGCTGCATGGTTTTGCTTGATGCATCTCGCCATGCAGCCCCCGAGCGGTTTTTGAAAACAGGAGTATGAGCAATCATGAAATTCAACTACGAATTGATTTATGATTTCGATAACCTGTACAGAGCCTACCTGGCCTCACGGCGGAGTAAACGCTCCACCCGTGAGGTCATTCAATTTGAAATGAATGTCGGCCCCAATCTATGCCAGCTCCAGCAGAAACTGCGCGATGGGAGCTATCAGCTTTCAGGCTATTACCACTTCACCATTCATGATCCCAAGGTGCGTGAAATATACGCCCTGCATTATCGGGATCGTATCCTGCAGCACAGCCTCTGCGATAATGTGCTGGCACCATATTTCGAGACGCATCTGATCTATGATAACGCTGCCTGCCGGAAGGACAAGGGTACGCTGTTTGCCATGAACCGGCTGAACGGCTTCATGCACGATCATTTCCATAAACATGGCAAAAGAGGCTATTTCCTCAAATGCGATGTCCGTAAGTTTTTTGACAGCATTGACCACGATCTGCTTAAGCAGCGGCTTGAGAGCATTGTGGATGACAAACGGACATTGACGCTGCTATTCCACATCATCGATAGCTACGAGGTAACACCCGGTCGTGGCATCCCCATGGGCAACCAAACAAGCCAGTGGTTTGCACTATTCTATCTTGATCCGCTGGATCGATTGGTGAAGGAAAAACTGCGCATCAAGTACTACACCCGGTATATGGACGATTGCATTCTGCTCCACCACAGCAAACAGGTGCTTGAAGAGGCGCTCGCCGTCATGAGACTTTTGCTGGATGAGCTGCATCTGGAGTTCAACGACAAGACGCAGATATTTCCCATAGAGCATGGCGTAGAATACCTTGGTTGGCGTTACTACCTGACCGATACCGGCGCGGTTGTGCGTCGATTGAAGAAGCACAGCAAGATCCGCTGGAAGCACCGGCTGAGAAAGCTGAAAGCCTTGTATGCTGATGGACAAATTGACGTGGCAAAGATCCATGAAAGCACTCAGAGTTTTGCCAATCATATGAGCTATGGGAATACGTGGAAGATGTATCAAAGAGAGATGAACCGGTTTGTCCTTCGGAAGAATCACACAAACAATCCCTGACGCGATCAGCATTCCGTGCTGGTCGCTTTCTCTATGCCATTTTTTCAGAATGGAGGCTCCGTCATGGCCTACAACTTAAGCAAATACGAAAAGGAAACGGTCATCCTCTACAACCAGAGCAATGACCGTGTGAACATCACGACTTATGACCCTGTTCTCCGTCGCAAGCTATCCGACTTCGCAGCCAAGCACCCTGATCTGTGCCAACGTCTGGACAAAGGCAAATACCCCGATTATGTGGAGTACGAAATCGACAAAGACAGGCTGTCCGTCCGGTTCCTGGCACCCTACAGCGAGGAACGCAAAAAGGCAGCTGCCGAACAGGCAAAGCGTCTGCTCAACCCGACCATCAAAGCAGAGGGCATCGACTGATAAAACAGCCGGTGCCTTTTCCTTTGCTGGCCAGCAAAAAACAAATCTATTCTATGGAGGTACCCTTATGAAAGACAAGACTACCCTTGAGTACGAGCGCCGGATCGCGGACAACGCCAAGAAGGCTAAGAAGCTGGCAGAAGACGCCAAGGCTCTGTACCGTGAAGGCCAGAAGCTGAAGCGTGATGCCCGTACCCATCACCTGTGCAACCTCGGCGGTATGCTGGAGATCTATCTGAAGGAACCCGGCATTCTGGAAGAGGACGACGTTCGCCATATCCTGGATGGTGTGTTCGCTGATCCCAAGGCGCAGATGGCTTTGGACCGTCTGCTGGCGAAGAAGCGTGGACCCGTTCCCATGGCGGATGGGGCGGCTGCGGCGACCGTGGACGACGATCAGGAGTAACCAGGAGACACGTGTCAATGCGCAACTATACACCGGTTCCGGTGTGTTGCGTCCTCCGGAGGCTCCTGCGGAGAGCGTCGGCTCCGTCCCTTAACGAGGGCCGAATCCGAAAAAGGGAGCCCGGCTCCCTTCGCCAATTTCATTGGCTACCCTGGGGTACAGCCTGCGGGCTGGACTGGGGTACGACGGTGATCGGCAGCTTCCGTGAAACGGAGGTGAGCCGATGCCCTGTCCGCATTACGATCTGAAGATCGTTGGTGGCGGTCACAAGCATAGCTCTGCTGTGTCCAGCTCTGCCTATCAATCAAGCGAAAAGCTGTACAGCGAGCGAGAGCAGGTAACCCGCTATTATCCCAAGCGCAGTGAGCGCATCATCCATACGGAGATCATGCTCCCGGACAATGCTCCTCCTGAGTACATGAGCCGTGAAAGGCTGTGGAACTCAGCTGAAATGAATGAGCCCCAGCGTAATGCCCAGTATGCCAGACGCTTTGTCATGGCGCTGCCGCGTGAACTGTCCTATGAGGACAATCTGGAACTCGTCCGCCAATACTGCCAGGAGCAATTCGTCTCCAAGGGCATGTGTGTTGATCTGGCCTATCATTACGATGACAGCGATAACCCCCATGTCCATATCCTGACCACCATGCGAGCCATTGATGAGCAAGGCAGGTGGATGCCCAAGAGCCGCAAGGAATATATCCTTGATGAAAACGGTGAACGCATCCGCCTGCCAAGCGGTGAATGGAAAAGCAGAAAGGTCCCGACCACCGATTGGGACAACAAAGGCAATCTGGAAAAATGGCGTCACGCCTGGGAAGTCAAACAGAACTGGTTTCTTGAACAGGCAGGCCGCCCGGAACGTGTCGATATGCGATCCTTTGAAAGGCAGCAGAATGATCTTGTTCCGACTGTACACCTTGGACCCGAAGCCAGCGCCATGGAACGGCGGGGCATTCGTACCTTCCTTGGTGATATGAACCGTGAGATCCGCAAGCACAACGCCCTGATCACCTTCGTGAAGAAGGGCCTCAAGATGGTGCGCGGATGGATCGACGAGATCAACAACGAAAAGGCACTTCGCGAGGAAATGCTTCAAGCCCGTGGGCCTTCTGTTCATCAAATGCTGGTTGACTACTTTGACGCCAGAAACAATGAACGTGAAGGCTGGGCTTCCATGGCAAGGATCAAGGGCATGTCCAGAGACCTGGTCTTCGTCAAGGAGATGGAAACCTGGTGCGAAAACCATGGTATCTACTATGCATCCGATCTGATTGACAAGGTTGCAGAACTGGAAGCCAGGAGCAGAGCAGCCAGCGACACCATCAGCCGAAACGATACCCGTCGAAAGACCATTGCCAGGATCAAGGAAAAGGCTGCGATCTATGCTGAAACCAAGCCTGTGTTCGACAAATACTCCAGGATGTTCTTCAAGCCCCTCAAAGACGGTTTTGCCAAGGAGCATGAAACTGAGTTGACAGACCATAAGCGGGCTTATGGCTACCTGATGAAAAATCATGGTGGAAAGCTCGAGGTCACGCCCAGTGAGTTTGATGCTGAGCTGCATCGGATGAAGCAGGAAGATGCTGCTGCCACTGCCGATCTGGAATCCATCAAGGGCCAGCTGACTGAGATGAAAAAGCTCAAGCGCAAGCTGGAAAAGAGCACACCCGAACTGGCCCGTGAGGATCGTTCGGTGCGTGAACAGCTTACTCGTACACCGGAGCGCACTCCGGAACGGAACACACCCCGGAAACCCACAACTCAAAAGAAGCATGATCAGGCACGATAAGCGTGTTCTGCTCATGCTTTCTTTTTACCCATTTTGACCGTGCATTACACACAGACAGGAGGTGATGAACATGACGTTTGAAAAGACTGAACAGACCCGTGCGCCTGACATTGCTGTCAAAAGCGGCAGGACCACTTACCTGGTGACCTTCCATTTCGCCAACAAGGGTAAACAGACGATGAATGACAAGGTTTTCAAGCTGGTTCTTGCGGATTGCGCGAAGAAAACCAACATCATGCATTGATTCTGTAAATGTCGTCAAAAAAACAGGCTAAAACCTCTTGACCTAAAGGGACGCTGATTACGGAGTGCGGAAAGATGCTTGCTGCTGCCGGATATGACGTGCGGGTTTTCAATGTTATCAGTTTCCAAAAGTCCATGCACTACAACCCGTTTGCGTATATCCGAAGCGAAAAAGACATTTTGAAGCTGGTGACGGCGCTCATAGCAAACACAAAGGGAGAGGGCAAAGGCGGCGACGACTTCTGGGTCAAGGCGGAAACGCTGCTCTATATGGCGCTGATTGGCTACATTCACTACGAACTTCCGCCCGCGGCGCAGAATTTTACGACGCTGATTGACATGCTGAACAGCATGGAAGTTCGCGAGGAGGACGAGGAATACCGAAATCCTGTTGACCTGATGTTTGAAAAGCTGAAAGCGGAAAAGCCGGAACACTTTGCAGTGCGGCAATATGCCAAATACCGGATGGCTGCTGGCAAGACCGCCAAGTCGATTCTGGTGAGCTGCGGCGCAAGGCTTGCGGTGTTCGATATTCAGGAACTGCGGGAAATTACGGCTTATGATGAACTTCACCTTGATACGCTGGGAGATAAGCGGACTGCACTCTTCCTCATCATGTCCGACACGGATGCCAGTTTCAATTTTCTGATTAGTCTGGCGTATTCGCAGATGTTCAACTTGCTTTGCGAAAAAGCGGATGATGTGTATGGCGGCAGACTGCCTGTCCATGTGCGCTGCCTGCTGGATGAGTTCGCCAACATTGGGCAAATCCCGAACTTTGAGCGCTTGATTGCGACCATCCGAAGCCGAGAAATTTCGGCGTGCATTGTGCTTCAGGCGCAGTCTCAGCTCAAAGCGATTTACAAGGACAGTGCTGATACAATTGTCGGCAACTGCGATACGCTGCTCTTTCTGGGCGGCAAGGAAAAGACGACGCTGAAAGAAATGGAGGAACTGCTTGGGAAAGAAACAATCGACACATTCAACACCGGTGAAAGCCGCGGGCGCGAGGTATCGCACTCCCTGAACTACCAGAAGCTCGGCAAGCCGCTGATGACGATGGACGAATTAGCCGTCATGGATGGCGGCAAGTGCATCCTCCAATTGCGCGGTGTGCGCCCGTTTTTATCCGAAAAATACGACATTACCAAACACCCGAACTACAAATATCTGTCTGATTTTCACCCAAAGAACGCTTTCCATATCGAAAAATACTTGTCGCATCAGCTGAAACTGCGGCTGGAAGAAGAATTTGCCGCTGTCGAAGTCGAGGTCAGCGGCACGTCCGAGGAAGAAGAAGCGCTTCTGGATGAATGGGCAGAGGAGCTTCAACAGTAGGCTGCCGAATCCGGCGGCCTTTTCTAATCCCAATATATGAATATGGAGGTATATTTCTATGGCATTTTTCTCGTCCGCAGTGACGGTACTGCAAACGCTTGTGATTGCCCTTGGCGCGGGTCTGGGCATCTGGGGTGTCATCAACCTGCTGGAAGGGTATGGCAACGATAATCCCGGCGCAAATGCTCATGTACGGTAAAGTATCACAAGAAAATTATGTCGAATTGACAGCCGCCTCCGCTATACCGAATAAGGAAATAAAGAGTCCTCAAATTTTGCGCTACTAAATGAAGACGAGCGGAAGTAATCTCCCGCTCGTCAGTAAACTTAACTATGCCATATCAATCCCGCTTCTTTCCCGCCACCGGCACTAAGAACAGCGCGGGCAACAGCAGGAAAGCGGTACAGACCAGCCCCCAGGGTATGGACACCTGCTGGGCTACCAGCCCCACAATAGGCCCGCCGATGATCTGCCCGAAAGAGTCCAGCTGTCCGCTGGTGGAAAAGACTGTGGCGCGCATTTTCTCATCCACATGGTCGTTCATCCAGGCGGCCAGCACAGGCTCCTTGATGGTGCGCATAAGCCCCGCCAGCAGGAACACCAACAACATGAACCAAAAGCTCCGCCCCACCGCGAAGAGAACCAGGCACAGGATATACCCGGCGCTGGTGGACATGACCACACTGGTTCGGCTGACAGTCCCTTTTTTCTCCATGCGGGCGATGAGCAACTGAGAAGCCAGAATACCTAAGCCGCTGCCGATAAGACTGATAACACCGAACCAAGTGACGCTGTTCAGCGGCCCGATAACGGGTATTACCGTGTCATCCAGAAAATGAGCGGTGGAGAGCCGGTCAAAGCCTTCACTGGCAAGTCCCCCGCATAGTGTGATTGCTAAGAGCGCCAGCAACACAGGTGCGCCTTTCACAAAGCCCAGGTTGAGCTTGAACAGGCAGACAAAGTCTTTAAGCAAGCCCTGCCGTTCCTCAATAGCAGGGGAGAAGTTGGTTTCTGGCATGATGCGAACCAACACCAGCCCCAACAACAAGCACAAACTGCCCCCCAAGATGACAGGCATTTGCAGGTTTATGTTTCCCAGCAGTGTGCCCAGCACCACGCCCAGAACGCCGCCGATTTGCCCCATTTGACTGCCCCGCAGGAACACCTTGTCTATGGGTTTGTCCTCTTCCTCCGAGGCAATCCACGCCTCCAGAGCGCCGGTGATGAAGGTATCACCGCAACCCCAGACAACCTGGGCCAGCAGAACCGGCGCGAACCACGGTAGCGCACCCTCCATCAGAAAGCCCAGGCCGTAGAGGAACATTCCAATCAGCACCGAGCGCCGACGGCTATACAAATCCGCCACCACACCGGTGGGTATCTCGAACAGAAAGCAGGAGGTCTCCAGAACCGTCCCTACCAGGACAAGCTGGAAAGCATCCAGCTGCACCACCTCCAGGTGGTACACGATGGAAAGCACTGTGGACATAGAAACCGCCAGGGAAAAGACAAATCGGAACAGCAGGTAGACAGAATATGCCTTTGAATTTTTAGCAAACATGAAGTTACATTCTCCTTTACGAATCAGTGGGTTGTTTTGTGAAACAAGCTTTAGAAAAGGCCTCCTAAAGTGCCCAAAGCGCCGTTAAAAGACTTGTTTCTGTTTTTGCAGTTTGCCATATGAATACCTCCGATACTGAAATTAGAACAACATGGCTGTTCTTCTTCGCGATATTATAGCAAATGGGCTTTGTGTTGTCAATGTAAAGAGAAGCGAGAGCGAGAGCGAGAGCGAGAGCGAGAGCAAGTTTCTACCACGGTGCCAAAATCCGCAATTCTGCGGTTTTGCCCCTCGCGGGAAACTTGTTGGGGAGTGCCTTCCCCAAACCCTGCTATGCGGCTTGCGCCGCTTATCCCCGCCGCGCTCATGCGGCAAGAAAGGAGGTCACGACCATGCGAAAGAAATACAACACACCCCACCGCAGCCGCGTTGTGAAAACCCGGCTGTCCGAAGATGAATACGCCGACTTCACAGCGCGGCTTGCGCCCTATGGTATCAGCCAGTCGGAATTTCTCCGGCAGGCGATCCGGCGTACCACCATACGCCCCGTACTCCATGTGTCGTCGGTCAATGACGAACTGCTCTCCGCTGTCGGGAAGCTCGCAGCCGAGTACGGCAGGATCGGCGGCAACCTCAACCAGATTGCCCGGTATCTGAACGAGTACGGCGCGCCCTATCATGCGTTGTCCGGCGAGGTACGCGCCGCCATAGCCGACCTTGCCGCCCTCAAGTATGAAGTCTTAAAGAAAGTAGGTGACGCGGTTGGCAACACTCAAACATATCAACTCTAAAAACGCCGACTACGGAGCCGCCGAACAATACCTGCTCTTTGAGCATGACGAATTTACCATGAAGCCCGTCCTTGATGAAACCGGCAGGCTTATCCCCCGCGAGGACT
>OLQU01000803.1_pt1 | contig 24530 bp, 22 predicted proteins | sample 1672271 | NCBI WGS metagenome assembly OLQU01 (sample SAMEA3136666, study PRJEB25190) | human gut metagenome | biome: human gut; feature: human-associated habitat; material: faeces | place: Austria | collected 2013 | reverse complement strand
GCCCCAACGTCCCAACGTACCCCCCGCCGTCAACGCATCAGCTTTTGAAGCGTCGTCAGCAGCTCGTCGATGGTCTCGTCCTTCCCGGCGCGGATATCCTGCGCGACGCAGGTTTTGATGTGGCTGGCCAGCAGCACCTTGGAAAAGCTGTTCAGCGCCGCGCTCGCCGCTGCAACCTGCGTCAAAATATCGGGACAATAAGCGTCCTTTTCAACCATGCCGCGAATCCCGCGAATCTGCCCCTCGATGCGGCTGAGCCGGTTGAGCAGATCGCGCTCCTCTTTGTCATCCCGATGCTTTGTTCGGCAATGACAGCAGCAGGGCGTCGTCTCTTCACTCATGCGTGTTCACCTCGCTTACGGGAGCATTATATACCCCATGGGGGTATCTTGTCAAGGAAAATTCCAAAATGAAGTTCAAAAACAAATTCATTTAATTATCATCAGAAACAAACGCCGGATTCAAAATAATTGCAGGAAATGATAAAATCAACGTCAAAATGATTGACGAACGGGAAAAAAAGCGCTATACTGACGCACGTTCAAGGGCGCGGACAGGCAAAAGGGCCGTCCGCCAAAGCAACGCCGCGCATCGGCGCAGATGGGAGAGATTACAATGAAGAAAGTGCCCGAGCTGTTTGGAAGCATGGTCTTTAACGAGGCCGTTATGAAGGAGCGACTGCCCAAGGACGTGTATAAATCGCTCAAGCAGACCGTGCGGCAGGGCACGGCGCTGGACCCGCAGGTCGCGGGCGTGGTGGCCAACGCCATGAAGGACTGGGCCATCGAGAAGGGCGCGACCCACTTCACCCATTGGTTCCAGCCGATGACGGGCATCACCGCCGAAAAGCATGATTCCTTCATTTCGCCCTGCGCGGATGGCACGGTCATCATGGAGTTTTCCGGCAAAGAGCTGATGAAGGGCGAGCCGGATGCGTCGTCCTTCCCCTCCGGCGGCCTGCGCGCGACGTTCGAGGCGCGCGGCTATACCGCGTGGGACCCGACGAGCTATGCGTTCATCAAGGATGACACGCTCTGCATCCCGACGGCGTTCTGCTCGTACACGGGCGAGATTCTGGATAAGAAAACGCCGCTGCTGCGCTCGATGGAGGCCATCAGCAAGGAGGCCTGCCGTGTGCTGGCGCTCTTTGGCAAGAAGGTCAGCCGCGTGACGACGACCGTCGGCCCCGAGCAGGAGTATTTTCTGATCGACAAGGCGGATTATAAGAAGCGCCCCGACCTGATTCTGACCGGGCGCACGCTTCTGGGCGCGCGGAGCCCGAAGGGGCAGGAGCTGGAGGATCACTACTTCGGCTCTATCCGCCCGCGCGTCAAGGCGTTCATGGCCGATTTGGACGAGGAGCTCTGGAAGCTGGGCGTAAACGCCAAGACGGAGCACAACGAGGTCGCGCCCTGCCAGCACGAGATGGCGCCGGTCTTTGCGACCGCGAACATCGCCACCGACCACAACCAGCTCACGATGGAGATGATGAAGAAGGTCGCCGACCGCCACGGGCTGGTCTGCCTGCTGCATGAAAAGCCGTTTGAGGGCGTGAACGGATCGGGCAAGCACAACAACTGGTCGATTTCCACCGACAGGGGCGAAAATCTGCTCGATCCGGGCTCTACGCCGATGGAGAACGCGCAGTTCCTGCTGTTCCTGACGGCGGTCATCAAGGCCGTGGACGAGTATCAGGATTTGCTGCGCATCAGCGTCGCCAGCGCGGGCAACGATCACCGCCTGGGCGCGAACGAAGCGCCGCCCGCCATCGTCTCCATGTATGTCGGCGACGAGCTGGCCGCCGTCATCCAGTCGCTGGTGGAGGGCACGGATTACAAGGCGGCGGGGCACAAGAGCATGGATATCGGCGTGACGAGCCTGCCGCATATCCCGCAGGATAACTCCGACCGCAACCGCACGTCGCCCTTCGCGTTCACGGGCAACAAGTTTGAATTCCGCATGCCCGGCTCGTCCTTCAACATCGCCTGCACGAACGTCATGCTCAACACCGCTGTTGCGGACGAGCTGATGCAGTTCGCGGACGAGCTGGAAAAGGCCGACAATTTCGAGGCCGCGCTCTCCACGCTCATCCGCCGCGAGCTGGCCGCGCATCGGCGCATCCTCTTCAACGGCAACGGCTACAGCGAGGAATGGCCGCGCGAGGCCGCGCGCCGCGGGCTGCTCAACCTGCGCTCCACACCGGAGGCGCTCATCCATTACACGGATGAGAAGAACGTGGCGCTGTTCGCCCGCCACGGCGTATACACGCGGACGGAGATACAGTCCCGGCAGGATATCAACATGGAGGAATACGCTAAGATCATCCACATCGAGGCGCTGACCCTGATCGACATGCTTGGCAAGCTGATCGTTCCGGCCTGCGCGGCGTATTCCAAGCAGTTGGCGGAGGGCGTGGCCGCCAAGGCGGGCATCGGCGTGGACGCGCCCGCGGAGGCCGCGCAGGTCAGGCTGCTGACCGAGAAGACGGCTGAGCTGATCGAGCGGACGGAGCGGCTCAAGGCCGTTGTCGCCGCCGAGCCGGAGGCGCTCAACGCGCGCGCGATGTATGAGCACGAGGCCGTCATCCCCGCGATGGAAGCCGCCCGGCAGGTTGCCGACGAGCTGGAGGGCAGGGTCGGCAAGGAATACTGGCCGATGCCGTCCTACGCGGATCTGCTGTTTTACGTCTGAAAAGAGGGGCGGTTGCGCATCGGATGACGGAACGACCGCCCGACCGAGAAAAGAAGCATAGCAAAAGCCTCATACGCACAGGATACTTTGACCATTCCGCAGCGTATGGGGCTTTTTTATGCTGTCCGCGAGGAACGCTTTGATCGGGCAGTTTTTTTCGCGCTCTTTTGTTTTGCCCAGCGCTTTAAATGTGAACCGCATAGCATATTCGGCGCGGTTTCGACGCGAAAAGATGCGGAAAAGCTGGCTGAAAATGAGAAAAACAAAAAAGATTTCTGTCATAAACAAGGAGATATGCTGTAAATAAGGAAAAATTTATGGTCACTTTTTTATGCTAACCGGTTGACATATAATTAAAAGGCTGATATACTAAGCGCAGCAACAGGGGAGAGCCGGAAGGGAAGGCTCAACCCCATACACAAGGATCATTAAAGGAGGAAACCCAAGTGAAAAAGTCCATTTCTCTGCTTCTGGCGGCCGTCATGGTCTTCGCGCTGGCGGCGATTGCCTGTGCGGACGCTACGACCGTGACCGCGTGGATCAGCGATGGCGCTGAGACGGTGATTTACACCAGCATGTTCGATGATTTCAATTCGAAGCATGACGACATTCAGGTGGATTATCAGTTCTTCGCGCAGGATGAGCTGCTCAACAAGCTGCAGACGGCTCCGATCGTCGGCGATACCCCCGATCTCATCGTGATCGACGGCCTGCAGATCCCGTATTTCCAGGATCTGGGCATGATCGCCTGCCTGGATAACTACATCGACGAGGATATGAAGAACGACGTTCTTCCGTCCGTCTGGTCCGAGGTGACCTACGACGGCGGCCTCTACGGCGTGGCGCAGTTTGACTCCGGCATGGCCATGTGGACGCGCAAGAGCATTCTCGAAAAGATCGGCGCGCGCATTCCGACCTCCTACAAGGATGCGTGGACGGTCGAAGAGTTTGAGGATATCCTCGCCAAGTGCAAGGAAATCGGCTACGAGTATCCGCTCTACATCCGTCAGAACAAGACCAGCTCCCTCTACTTCACTTGGATGGCGGTCATCGCTTCCTTCGGCGGCGATTACCTGAACCGCGATACCATGCTTGCGACCGGCACGATGGATGGCGAAAACACCGTCGCGGCGTATGACTGGATGAAGAAGATGCTCGACGAGGGCTATGTCAACGCGGCCTGCGATTACGAGGATGCGTTCTATGGCCGCGACGAGGCCGCCTTCTCCATGCTCGGCCATTGGAAATACAGCCAGCATGTCGAGGCGTTCGGCGACGACGCGATCATCGTTCCGCTTCCGGATTTCGGCAACGGCGTGTTCACCTGCTCCGGCTCTACGGTGGACGTGATGACCACTGCGGCGGTCGACCGCGGCGTGGCGGATCAGGCGTGGACGGTTCTTCAGGCGATGATGAGCCCGGAATACATCCAGATGGTTTGCAATGTGAACGGCGGCGTTCCGGCGCGCAAGAGCGTCATGGACGGCATGGAGCAGTGGCAGGAGGGTGGCCGCCTGTACCTGTACCGCGAGCAGCTTGAAGGGGGCATCAGCTACCTGCGTCCGATCACCCCGGCGCATTCGACGCTTCAAACCCAGATGGCGAGTGTCGTGACCAACATTCTTGCTGGCGGCGATCCGGCTGAGCTGCTGCATGATGCGGCCGAGTACGTCGATGAGATCATCGTCGAGAACGACTGGAACATCGAGTAAAATCACATCGCGCCCGGCCGGCCGAACGCTGACCGGGCGCTTCTTTTGCCCTTTGAACCCGAAAAACAAAAAGCCAAAACAGGGAGAGCCGTCATGCTGACGGACAACCGGCATGGCGATAGAACGGAGCATTGCGTATGAGTGAAATCACTGTCAAGAGAAGCGGGGCGAAGCGGAGAAGCCAGATGTCCCGCGCGCAGGCGAAAGCCGCGTGGGGGTTGTCCGCGCCGGCGATCATCATCATGTTTTTGTTCATGATCCTGCCGTTTTTCATGTCTGCTTTCTATTCCTTTACGGATCGCAGACTGGTGCTCAACCCGAACAAGCCGACCAAGTTTGTCGGTTGGGCGAATTATATCAAGACCTTCACCAACAAGACCGCGCTTCAGGCGTTCTGGAATACGTTTGAATACACGATCATCCTCGTGCCGGTCGTGCTGATTCTGGCGACGCTGCTGGCGCTGCTGGTCAACCGCAAGGCGAAGGGCGTGACCTTCTTCCGCATGATCTATTTCTCGCCGCAGGTCGTAACCATGACGGTTGTGACCGTCATCTGGGGCTTCTTCTTCTCCAGCACGGCGGACGGCCTGTTTAACTCGATCCTGCGCGTGTTCGGCGTTCCGGCGCAGAAGTGGCTTCAGGATACGACGCTGGCGATGCCGTCCATCGCGATCATGTCCATCTGGCAGTGCGTCGGCATGCAGATGATTATCATGCTCGGCGGCCTCCAGTTCATTCCGGAGGAGCTGTATGAGGCGGGCACGATCGACGGCGCGAACACCTGGCAGCAGTTCATCTATATCACCATTCCGCAGCTCAAGAATACGCTGGTGTACGTCTTTATTTCCAACACGATTTACTCGCTCAAGATGTTCACGCAGGTGTATATGCTCACGCAGGGCGGCCCGGCGGGCTCGACCACAACGCTGGTCTACCTGATGTATCAGGAGGGCTTCACCAACAACCGCGTGGGCTACACCTCCGCGATGGCTGTCGTGTTCTTCCTGATCGTGCTGGTGGTCTCTTTGATTCAGAATAAGCTTACGGAGGGCGAATGAGGATGAAAGTGGAAAATAAGACGAAAAAGACGGTCACATCCGCCCTGTTCTACGTGCTGTACATCGCGCTGGCGGTCGTTTTTCTGGCGCCGCTGCTGTTCCTGTTCGTTTCCTCTGTCAAGAGCGAGACGCAGCTTGTTTCGGATATGGCGACGCTCAAGGCGTTTATTCCCTATGGCAACCTGACGCTCGAAAACTATGTCGCCGTGTTTGAAAAGCTTGACTTTCTGCATTACTTCCGCAACTCGGCCGTCAACGCCATCATTCAGGTGTTCGTCGGCATGTTCATCAACGGCATGATGGGCTATGCGCTGGGTATGCTGGAATTTCGGGGGCAGAAGCTGCTCGTTTCGCTGATGATCGCGCTGACCATCATTCCGACCGAGGCCGTCATCATCAACCGCTTCATGGTGGCCTTTAACCTGGGCATCATCAACACCATCTGGGCGCTGGCCATTCCGAATCTGGCGACGCCGATGTATGTCTTCCTGTTTTATCAGCATTTCCGCGGCATGCCGAAGGATCTGCTGGAGGCGGCCATCATCGACGGAGAAAGCTACACCGGCGTGTTCTTCAAGATTATGACCCCGCTCTCCAAGCCGATTTATGCGACGGTCGCCATCATGTCCTTCATCCGCGCGTGGGGCGATCTGCTCTGGCCGACGCTCGTGACCCGCGATAACACGTGGCGCACGCTGCCGCAGGCGCTGCGCGGCCTGAACGACTCGGTGTATACCTTCTGGGGACAGATTTTCGCGTTCAGCGCAATGATCACCCTGCCGATTTTGCTCATCTTCCTCGCGTTCCAAAAGCAGTTCGTGCAGTCCGTCGCGATGTCCGGCATCAAGGGATAACGCAAAAAAGAAAGGAGATTCGATTGGCCGTGGAGTATCAATATCTGGGAACCGGTGCGGCGGAGGGCATGCCCGCCACGTTCTGCGCCTGCCCCGTCTGCCTGCGCTCGATGCGGGAGGGCGGAAAGAGCCTGCGCATGCGCGCCTGCACGCTGCTGGGCGACGATGTGCTGATCGATCTCTCGCCGGATATCCACGCGCAGAAGCTGAGATTCGGCCTGCGGCTGGATCGCCTCAAGTGCATCGTCTTCACCCATTCGCATCCGGATCATCAGGATATATACGCGCTTCAAAACCGCGGCACGCCGTCCCGCGCGCTTCGTCCGGATGTGCCGGAGGAAGAAAACGTGCTGGATCTATACGGCAATCTGTGGGTGAAAAAGCGCTTCCTTTCGGCCTGCGCCGGTGCGGAACAGGTGAGGGAAGAGCGCTTCCGCTTTCACGAGGTGAAGTCGTTTGAGCCGTTCAAGGCCGCCGGGTATACCTTCTATCCGCTGCGCGCCAACCATCGGCCGATTCAGGTGGAGGACTGCCTGATTTACGCCATTTCGGATGGAAAAACGGCGATGCTGTATGCGAACGACACCGGCGAATTGAGCGAGGAAAACGACGAATATCTGAAAACCACCGGCCTGACATTCTCCGTGGTCAGCATGGATTGTGCGCGCGGAACGCTCAAGGGCGACGGGCACATGGGCTTCGCCGAGGTGCTGCGCCTGCGGGAGCGGCTGAACAAGGCGGGGTTGGTGAAGGCGGATACGCGCTATATCCTCAATCATCTTTCCCACATGAACGACATGACCCATTCGGAATGGGCGCGGTTCGCCGCGCCCCATGGAATCGAGGTGGCCTACGACGGCATGAAGGTCGTCTGTCGCCCCTGATCACCAGCAAAGGAGAACGAGCCCATGGCGACCATTAAAGAAGTAGCGCAGCGCGCAGGCGTTTCGGTGACGACGGTTTCCCGCGTGCTCAACAAACGCGGCTACATCAGCCAGGAGATGCACGACAAAATCTACGCGACGATGGAGGAGCTGAACTATCAGCCCAACGAAGTCGCGCGGTCGTTGACCCGACGCAGAACGAAAATCATCGGTCTGCTGGTGCCTTCTGTCGATGATCCGTACTTTGGCGAGGTCGTCAACCAGCTGATTCTTGCCGCCATGCGGCACGGATACAAGGTGATGATCTATGCGTCCGACGGCCAGAATGATCGGGCGCTGGAGTATGTCGGGATGCTCAAGGCCAATCAGGTGGACGGCATCATCATCAGTCTGCGTTCCCGCGAGCTCGACGCGCTGCTGGACGACAACCTTCCGGTCGTTTCCTTCGAGCGCATCAAGGTCGGCCGATTGCCGACGGTGCTTTGCGACAACCACATGGGCGGCCGCATGGCGGCGGAGGAACTGCTCGCCAGCGGAAGCAAGCGCCCGGTGATGATCGCGGCCGTGCACGACAAGCTGCTCCCGGCGTATGACCGATTTGTGGGCTTTTGCAGCGTCATGCGTGAGCATGGGCTGGAAGAACGCATTTTTGAAACCAAGGAGAACGACAGCCTGCACGGCGATTACTCCGAGCTGGCGCGGCAGGTGCTCGCCACCTTCCCGGATGCGGACGGCGTGTTCTGCACCAGCGACCAGATTGCGGCCTCCGTCGTGCGCTGTGCGGTGGCAAGCGGGCGGCGCGTGCCGGAAGATCTCCGCGTGATCGGCTTTAACGACAATTATCTGGCGGCCTGCCTGTGCCCGCCGCTGACCAGCATCCGCCAGCCGATTCCGGAGATGTGCGAAATGGCGATAGAGTGTTTGATTAAACAGATTCACGGCGAAAAAGTGCCGGTTGATATGGTGTTTCCTGTGACGTTGAGCGCGAGAGAAAGCACGCGCGGCCCGAAGGGCGAGGAGGAAAAAAGACCATGATTCAGCGATTTGAGCGCTGCCTGCCGGAAGAGGTGGGTATTCCCAGCGAAGCGATTGACGCATTTCTGGATGAGCTGGAAAACGGCGGCTTTACCCAGATGCATGGCCTGATGATTATGCGTCACGGCAAGGTCTGCGCGGAGGGGTGGTGGGCGCCGTTTGCGCCCGGCCTGCACCACTGCGACCATTCCCTGAGCAAAACCTACACCGCGACGGCCATCGGTCTGGCGGAATATCAGGGGCTGCTCAAGCTGAGCGACAGGGTATGCGATATCCTGCCGGATAAGATGCCCGCGCAGATGAGCGACAGGCTTTCGAGGCTGACCGTCCGCGATTTGCTGGTGATGGGCGACGGCTCGGAGGAAGAGGAAACGACCTATCCGGCAGATTGGCTGGAGCGGTATTTCGCCCGACCGATTACCCACGAACCCGGCACGTTCTGGCGCTATAATTCCCACACGACGGCGGTGCTGTCCGCGATCATCGAGCGGCTGACGGGCGGGAGCATGCTGGATTATCTGGCTAAGAACCTGTTCGATTTGATCGGCATTGATGCGCAAAACGTCATGTGCCGCCGCGGCGCGGACGGCACTTGTCTGGGCGGCATGGGCATGTTCACCACGACGGAAGACAATCTGCGCCTGATGAAGCTGTATCTGAACGGCGGCGTCTGGAACGGTGTGCGCCTGCTGAGCGAAACCTTTGTGCACGACGCGACCACCGAGCGGATGGACACGTGGCCTGCGCACGCGCACACGCCGTATATTTACGATAACTGCGTGGGCTACGGCTACCAGATTTGGATGTGCAGGCCGGAAGGCTCGTATCGCGCGGACGGCGCGTTCGGCCAGTTCTCCGTCGTCGTGCCGTCGCTGGATTTGATCGTCTCCATCAACGAGGCAGGTTTCCTCGGCGAACTGATGGGGCATGCGGATCTGCATCTGCTCAGAGAAGGGGAGAATCACCCGATCCACGGGCCGCAGGCGACGCTCAACGCGCTGTTTGACATTCTTGTGCCGCAGATTCATGCCGATGTGGAAACGCTGCCCGCGGGCAAGGCGGCTTCCATGCTGAAGGAGCGCCTGAGCCGTTTGGCCGTGCCGCATCCGTATCCGAACGGCGCGGATTTCTCCGCTCACGATTTGGATATAACGCTTGTCCCGAAGGAGGGAAAGCTGTCCTTCGGTGTGCTCTATTCCAGACACAAGCAGCGCATCGCGTATCCCGGCGCGGACAAAATGCGCCTGCGCGCGCGCGACGGCAAGCTCGAAATCACATGGACGGAGGACGGCGAGCAGCGCGCGCTGACGGCGGATCTGCAGGGCGCGCGCACGGCGGGCGAGCTGGTCTACCGCTATGACCGCGAAATCATCACAAAGACGAGCAGCAGCGCGTGGTGGGACGAGCAGGGACGGCTTCAAATGTCCGTCCTGTGGGTGGAATCCGAGGCGGAAAACCGCTATATGTTCACGTTTGACGGCGACGAGGTGCGCGTGGATAAATGGTTCACCTTCGGCACGTTCAAGGGGCTTGAAAAGGACGAGTGCGTGTATCGCCGCGCATGAGAAAGGAATGAGCCGATGGAAGAACTGTACAATGGGATCAGGCTGCCGGATGTCTGGCCGCCGAGGAACATGGATGACATGTCTTTGAGCGAGCTGCCCGTTCCGTATCTGGAAAACCGGCCGGATGTGGCGCTGATCGACGTGGGGCGGCAGCTGTTCGTCGATGACTTTCTGATCGAGGAAAACTGGCTGGAAAAGCGCTTTCATCAGGCTGTGCTGGATGAAACGCCCGTGCTTGCGCCCGAAACGCCGATGGAGTGGAACAAGGGCGTTGCACCCGTCGCCGCGCCGTTTACCGACGGCTGCTGGTATGATCCCGCGGACGGCGTGTATCGGCTGTATTACCACGCCGGCTGGTTTGACGGAACGGCGCTGGCGGTTTCCGCCGACGGGCGGCATTTCACGCGGAAGATGCTGGATAATCAGGTGGGCACCAACCGCATTTTTGTGCCCAAGCCCGGCTGGCAGCGGGACGGTTCCTGCGTGTGGCTCGATCAGGAGACCGAGCATCCGGAGGAACGCTATAAGATGTTCCACTATTTCAGAACGCCGGAGGGCGACGTGGCGCAGGTGGCCGTCAGCGCGGACGGCATGCACTTTGGCGATCCGGTGACGACGGGGCTTTGCGGCGACAATACGTCGTTTTTCTACAATCCCTTCCGAAAAAAATGGGTATTTTCCATTCGCACGGGTCTGCCTTCGACCCCATGGTACAGCCGCGGCCGCAGCTACTACGAGTGCGACCGCTTCATGGAGGGCGCGTCGTGGGCGAATGACCAGATTGCCTTCTGGCAGCGCTGCGACGTGCGCGACCTGCGCGAGAGCGAGCCGGGCACGATTTACAACAAAAATCTGCCGCCGCAGCTCTATCACCTGAACTGCGTAGGCTATGAGAGCGTCATGCTCGGCCTGTTTGCCATCATCAAGGGATTCGATCAGGCGCATAACGCCGTCTGCGAAAACAGTGGCGTGCCCAAACACATTGATCTCCATGCGGGCTTCAGCCGCGACGGTTTTCATTTCAGCCGCGATAACCGAAGCCCGTTCATCCGCTGCACGGATCGGCCGGGCTCGTGGGCGCGCGGCTACCTGCATGCCTGCGGCGGGCTGTGCCTTGTCTCGCCGGAGGAACTGGCTTTCCCGATTGCGGGATTCAGCGGCGCGTCTTCGGCGGAAAACGGAAATCTGTACGGCGGCGCGGCGACCGGCTTTGCGCGGCTTCGCCGGGACGGTTTCGCGTCGCTCCATGCCAACGGAACGAGGCAGTTCATGCTGACCCGCAAGATGCGCTTTGAGGAAGGGCGGCTGCTGTTCATCAACGCGAACGCGGCGGAGGGCTTTGTCCGCGCGCAGATTGAAGACGAGGAAGGGCGGCCGATTCCCGGCTATTCCTTTGCGGATTGCGTGCCGATGATTGCCGACAGCACAAAGCGCCAGCTCGTCTTCCGCGGCGGCGACCTTTCCGCGCTTCGGGGACGGGTTTTCAGGATTCGGTTTGAACTGATCGCGGCGGATCTGTTCGCTTTCTGGATTGCCGGGGACGAGCAGGGACATTCCGGCGGGTATGTCGCGGCGGGCGGCAGCGCCTATCCGGGGCCGAAGGACGAGTAAGAAAGGACGACGAAAGCCGATGCGTTTATTGATTCTCTCCGATATTCATGCGAATATCGCGGCGCTCCGGGCGATTGAAAAGGACGCGGGCGCGGTGGACGCCATCTATTGCGCGGGCGACTACGTGGATTACGGCACGGATCCGCACGAGGCGATCGGCTGGGTTCGGGAACACGGCGCGCACTGCGTCATGGGCAACCACGACAGGCATCTGCTCAACATCCTGTTTTCGGGCGAGGTGGATGCGTTTCGGGGAACAAATCGCTACAAATGGGTGCACGACAACTGCGAACGGGTGACGGATGAAGATATCGCGTTTCTGGCCGCGCTGCCGCAGCACATGAGCTTTGAAGCGGATGGCGCAGCGTATCTGATGCAGCATCAAATGCTGGATAACAGCTACGACATGCCGGAGAGCGTGCAGACGTTCGACGCGTTCTGGCGCGTGTGGTACGCGGGCGAGAGCAGACCGGAGCGACGCATGATCTTTGGTCATACGCACCGCAGGCTCGTGCATCGGCTGGATAACGACCGCCTGTGGCTCAATCCCGGTTCGGCGTCCTATCGCAGGCCGGACGACCGGGATAAGCGCGCCCATTATATGCTCATTGAAGACGGCGACATTCGATTCGGCGCGGTGGAATACGACCGCAGCGCGATGCTGGCGCGCGCCATGGACTATGTCAAAAAGGGCACGATGCTCGAAACCGACTTGCAGGATGCGATGTTCTTCTTCGGCGATGCGCCGACGAGCCGGGAACCGCTGCCGAGATGAGCGGAAAAGAGCGACAGAAGAGTGCGATAAGGGGGAATTGCGATGCAGATGCTGAGGATGCTTGACATCGATGCGCTCGATGTGCCGGAGCAGATTCCGCACGGCGATATGCCGGGGGACGGCGTCACCATCGGTCAGGATAATATCGAGCGGGCAAAGACCGTGCTTTCAGCCATTCAGGGGACGCTGGAGCGTCGGCTGGAGGAGAGCGCGGGCGGCCGCGTGGTCATCGGCGTATGCGGCGGCAGCGGATCGGGAAAGACGGTCATGGCCTCCGTTCTGGGCTACGCGCTCAACCGGGCGGGGATCGGCGCATACATCATGAGCGGCGACAACTATCCCCGCCGAATCCCGGCGGCCAACGACGCGGAGCGGCTGCGTTTGTTCCGCATGGGCGGCCTGCGCGGGATGCTGGCCAGCGGCGAATACAGCGATGAGAAGGCCGTCGTTCTGCGCGAACTCTGGCAGGCGGATGCGGACGCGGAGCCGGAAACGGCGCGGAAGCTGCCATGGATGCAGACGTATCAGCAGGCCGGCGCGCAGGCGCTGAGCGGCTATCTGGGCACGCCGGAGGAAATTGACTTTGACGAGGTCAACGACATCATCGCGCGCTTCAAGCGCGGCGAAAGACACATTCCGCTCAAGCGGATGGGACGCGAGGAAACCGCGATTTGGTATGAGACGGTAGATTTCACCGCGACGCGCGTGATGGTGATCGAGTGGACGCACGCGAACAGCGACTTTTTGAAGGGCGTGGATATCCCGATTTACCTGAACAGCACGCCGATGCAGACGCTGGAGCATCGCCGCCTGCGCAACCGCGACGCGCAGACGGACAGTGCTTTTACCACGATGGTGCTGAACATCGAGCAGCGTAAGCTGGACAGCCAGGCGTGGAAGGCGCAGGTGATTCTCTCCCGCGAGGGCAAGAAAATCACCTATTCGGCGTATCGGCGTGAGACGGAATGAGCGGAGGGAAAAGGCCATGAATGGCGGAGCAATGCTCAACGCATATCCGGACAGCCTCGGCGGCACGTTATCCGATATTGCGCAACTATTGGAAAGCGAAGCGTTCGCGGATGCATTTCGGTCGTTTTACATTTTGCCGAGCGTGTTCAACACGGATTTGGATCGCGGTTTTTCGGTCATCAGCTATGATCTGAACCGCATGCTCGCCGCGCCGGAAGACGTGAAGCGGCTGAAAGAGAACGGAATTGATCTCAAGCTGGATTTTATATTGAACCACCTTTCCGTGCTTTCGCCGCAGTTTCAGGATATTTTAAAAAACGGCGACGCATCGCCGTATCGCGATTTTTTCATTGATTGGAATCAATTCTGGGCGGGGTGCGGCGAAATGACTGACGCCGGATACATCCAGCCGGAAGAAAAATACATTCGAGGCATGTTCTTCCGCAAGCCGGGGCTGCCGATTCTGGTGGTTCGCCTGCCGGATGGGCGCGATGTGCCGTATTGGAACACGTTCTATCAGCAGGTTCGCTATGACCCGGTCGATGCGCAGGACTTGATGCGCGCTTCGGATATGCAGTATGGCGAGGCGACGGTTTTGGCCGCGCGGCTTGACGCGGGGCTGGAGGCCGGGCAGAAGCCGCAGGAGCTGGATTTCACGGGCTTTGAGCGCTACCGCGAGGCATGCGTTCAACTGCTGGAAACGCGGCGGAAATATCTTGGTCAGATGGATTTGAACCTGAAAAGCGAGCGGGTCTGGGCGTATTATGACAGTGTGCTGGGCAAGCTGGCCGAATACGGCGCGGCGATTGTGCGGCTGGATGCGTTTGCCTATGCGCCCAAAACGCCGGGGCGGCGCAATTTTATGAACGAGCCGGACACGTGGGACACGCTGGAACGCATTCGCCAAATGGCCGATTCGCATGGTTTGACCCTTTTACCGGAGATCCATGACCCTTATGCGGCGGGAACCTATGAAAAGGTCGCTCGAAAGGGCTATATGACCTACGACTTTTTCCTGCCGGGGCTGGTGATCGACGCGATTGAGAACCATGACGGCACGCGGCTGATGCGCTGGGCGGAGGAACTCAGGAAAAAAAACATCCGCACGGTGAACATGCTCGGCTGCCATGACGGAATCCCGATGCTGGATTTGAAGGGGCTGCTCAGCGACGAAGCGATTGAGAAGCTGATCGCGCTGATTGTCAGCCGCGGCGGCATGATTAAAAATCTGCACGGCGCGAAGAATGTCTATTATCAGGTCAACTGCACGTATTTCAGCGCGCTGGGCGCGGACGAGCGGAAAATGCTGCTCGCGCGCGCGATTCAGCTGTTCATGCCGGGCAAGCCGCAGGTCTGGTATTTGGATTTGTTTGCGGGCGAAAACGATCTGGAAGCCGTTCGCCGCGGCGGCGAAGCGGCGCATAAGGAGATCAACCGCACGAACCTGACGCGGGACGCGGTGGCGGACGCGCTGAAAAAGGATGTGGTGCGCGATCAGCTTGCGCTGCTTCGGATGCGCAACACCTGCCCGGCGTTCGATTTCGACGCGGACATGACCGTGCGCCAGCCGCAGAACGACCAACTGGAAATCATCTGGGAAAAGGACGGGAGCCGCGCGAGCCTGCGCGCAAACCTGACGACATACGAATTCGCGGCGCAGACGGATTGCGGTGCGGCGCGGACGATCCTGACCAGCCGATGAACGGGGGAAAAGGCGATGACGATGTGGACGCTTGACGACCGATATGAAACAATGCCGTGGGACGAGCTGGACGCGGTGGTTTTTGACGTGGGCAACGTGCTGCTCTCCTATTCGCCGGAGGAGGAGCTGGAGGCTTTTTTTCCGGAGGAGACCGAGCTGCATGAAAAGCTGATGGAAAAGATCATCAAAACGCCGTATTGGAACATGATGGATCGAGGGACGCTCACCGTTCAGCAGGCAATCGGACATATGACCGGGCGCGATCGGGCGCTCGAACCGATGATTCGCCGCTTCATGGAAAACTGGCTGGATTTTACGCGCCCGATCGAAGAGGGCGTTCAGGCGGTCAAAAGCTGTCTGGCACACGGCAAGCGCGTGTTTGTGCTCTCCAACTATCAGAAGGAATCCTTTGCGACGGTTGAAAGCCGGTTCGATTTCTTTGGCCTGTTCGAGGGAAAGGTTGTTTCTGCGCGCGAAGGGCTGCTCAAGCCGAACGCGGACATCTATGAATTTCTGACGAACACCTATCGTGTTGAGCCGAGCCGCACGCTGTTTATCGACGACACGCCCGCCAATATCGAGGGCGCGATGTATGTGGGGTGGCAGGGCTTCTGTTTTAACCGGCCGGGAAAGCTGGCTGCATTTGTGGACGATTGAAAGGGGTAACGATATGCAGAAGATTTATGCGCATCGGGGCGCGTCCGGCTATGCGCCGGAAAACACGCTTCGCGCGTTTGCGCTGGCGGCGGATATGGGTGCCGACGGCGTGGAGCTGGACGTGCAGATTTCAAAGGACGGTCGCCTGGTCGTCTTTCACGACGACGAATTGAGCCGCCTGACGGGCTTTACGGGTTCGGTGGCGGATTATACCTACGCCGAGCTTTGCCGGATGCCGGTGATTCACGCGGTGGATGCGACGGAGAGAGACGTGGCGCCGCTGCTCGAGGATGTGCTGGCGCTGCTGCACGAGCGCGGGCTGTCTGTCAACATTGAGCTGAAAAACAGCCGCGCGGCGTTTCCGGCGCTTGAGGAAAAGACGCTCGAGGCGGTCGAAAAGGCAGGCATGAGGGAGAAAACGATCTATTCCTCCTTCAACCATTACAGCCTGCTCAAAGTGCGCAGGCTCGACCCGAATGCGGTCTGCGGATTGCTCTACGACGCGATGCTCTATCAGCCGTGGGATTACGCCAGACAGCTTGGCGTTCAGGCGCTGCACCCGCATTTCAGCGAGCCGACGTTTGTGACGGGCGAGGTGGAAGCGGCGCACAGGCTGGGGCTTTCGGTCAACGTGTGGACGGTCAACGAGGAAGCGGATCTGCGCCGGATGGCAGAGATGGACTGCGACGGCATCATTTCCAACTACCCGGATGTGGCGCTGCGCGTTTTACGGGAAGTGCGCGGCTGATCGGAGAATCGAGGGAATGCGATGACGGGGCGAGAACGTCAGGCCGCCGTAGACATGACGCGGGGCAGCCCGGTGAAGCTCATTTTGCGGTTTACGCTGCCGCTGCTCATTGGGCAGATGATGCAGCAGATTTATACGCTGACCGACACGATGATTACGGGTCACTTTATCGGCGACGCGGCGATTGCGGCGATTGGCGCGTCCACGTCGCTCAACGATCTGATGATCAATTTTGCCAACGGAATGTGCAACGGATGCGGCATCATCATCGCTCAGCTTTACGGTGCGCAGAAGATGGATAAGCTGCGCCGGGCGACGGCCGTGATGCTGATGTTCGGCGTGGGGCTGGGGGCGCTGCTGACCCTCGGCGTGATGATCGGCATCGAGCCGCTGATGCGCCTGCTCAATACGCCGGAGAGCGTCTTCGATGAGGCGATGCGCTATGCGGCCGTTGTCTGCGGCGGCGTCGGGGTGACCATTTTGTATAACATGTGCGCCAGCTTTATGCGCTCGCTGGGCAACGGACGCATGCCGCTCGTCTTTTTGACGATTTCCTGCGTGCTCAATATCGCGCTGGATACGCTGTTTGTCGTCGTGCTGCACATCGGCGTGGTGGGCACGGCGCTGGCGACGCTGATCGCGCAGTGCATTTCGGCGCTGCTGAGCATGGCGTATATCGCCCGCGCGTTTAAGCCGTTCCTGCCCCGCAAGGCGGATTTTCGCGCGCCGGCCGGCTTATGGACGCAGATGGCGGCGTCCGGCCTGTCGATGGGGCTGATGAATTCGGTCTACGCGCTCGGCTCGCTGACGATGCAGCGCGCCATCAATACACTGGGCGAAACCGTGATGGCGGCGCACACCAGCGCCAGACGAATTCTCAGTCTGACCGGCGCGCCGATGAGCAACCTCGGCACGGCGGGTGCGGTCTTTATCAGCCAGAACTGCGGCGCGCAGGCGTATGACCGGGTGAAGCGGGGGCTGAATCGAACCGTTCTGATGGCGCTGATCTGGGAGGCGGCGGCCATGGTCGTCATGGTCACGCTTGGGCCGGAGCTGCTGCGGCTGCTCATCGGCACAAGCAACGCTGAATTGCTGCGCTATGGCACAATGTCCCTGCGGGCGAGCGCGGCGCTGTTTTTGCCGCTGGCCTATCTGGTCACAATGCGGCAGGCAATGCAGGCGCTGGGGATGCACGTTGTGCCGGTGGTTTCCTCGTGCATTGAGCTGGTGATGAAGATTGCGGCGGCGTTTGCCGTTGTGCCGCGCTTTGGCTATGCGGGCGCGTGTTGGGTGGAACCGGCGACATGGCTGGCTTGCTGCGTGTTTTTGATGATTCAATATATGGTCAAGCGGAAAGAGATTCTGCACTTATAGAACGAAAAAATCCGAACCCATCCTCAATCGGGATGACGTTCGGATTTTTTGAGTTTGGGCTTTAGGTGAATAACGTCAGCGGGGCTGACGCTTACTGCTTTAACGCAGAAAAGCAAAATAGGGGATGAATTCCCCTTTGTTTCCCCTTTTGAATGTAAAATTATGCAAAACAGATAAAAAAAGTCTGAAAGTTATCACTTTCAGACAAAAATGGTGGAGGTGAGGAGAATCGAACTCCTGTCCGAAAAAGCGACAGCCGAGCTTTCTCCGAGCGCAGTTCGCGTTTTAACATTCCCTCTTCCCAGCGCCCACGAACGGGCTCAGGGATTCAGTAGCTTCATAATGTGTTCATGCTGCAAAGCTTAGGCAGGAACATGGCCCGCTAAATGACGCCGGATTCCGATGCAGCGGGATCATCGGGCCGACGCGCAGCCTAATTAGGCCGCGAGGCAATAATCGTTATTGTCAGTTCATTTTTAATTTCCCGATTTTTACGTGGCTCGGGGCCACGGCTCGCTTACCTGACCGCCCACAATCCCGTCGAAACCAGTACACCCCCATACAAATCGGCGCAAACGCGCTCAATCGTCCCCGCGGTTCTTCGAGCGCAGGGCGCGCTGAATGTCGCGCTGCGCATCCTTGGCCGCCATGTCGTCGCGCTTGTCGTGCAGCTTTTTGCCCTTGCAAAGCCCCAGCTCCATTTTGAAGCGCCCGTCCTTCAAATACACCTGAAGCGGGATGAGCGAATAGCCCATCTTGCCGACCTCCTGCGCGAGATGACGAATCTGGCTCTTGTGCAGCAGCAGCTTCTTTTGCCGAAGCGGGTCGGTGTTGAAGATGTTGCCCTGCTCGTAGGGGCTGATGTGCATGCCGCAGACGAGCACCTCGCCGTCCTTGACGATGGCGAAGCTCTCCTTGAGGTTCATCCGCCCCTGGCGCATGCTCTTGACCTCGGTGCCCTTGAGCTCCATGCCGCATTCCAGCCGTTCTTCGACGAAGTAATCGTGGAACGCTTTTTTGTTCTGTGCCATCGGCTTGATGCCCTTTGCGCGCGCCATGCGACTCCCTCCCTCGAAAAAAGCTCGACCATAGTATAGCACAGAGCCGGAAAATTGGCAAGCGTTTGTGTCAGGCTTCGTCTTGCAGCGCGCGAAGGCGGCGATGCAGCATCGCCCGCCGGTCGGCACAGTCAAACCAGTCGTCCGAGATGGGGGCGATTTGGTTTAGACCGATTTGGCGCACGCCGCAAAGCGCCGCCTCCATTTGGCTCTGGGGCGTGGGGGCGGTCTGGCAGCGCGCTCCTTCAAGTGTATCGTATGCGCCGAACGCCCGGTTGAAATCCATCAGGGGATAGAGCTTCGTCAGGCGGTTGGTGGCGTTATCCGCCCAAAAACCCCAGTTGCCCCAATGCCTGTCCGTGTTGCCGACGAGGTAATCGACGATGTTCATCATGTGATACCCGTAGGGATCGCGCCGCATGACGATGCTGTGCGCGGTCGTGTCGCGGTTGGCCGCGTAGATATCCACGGATTCGATGTTGACCAGACTGCGCGCCTCCGATGTCACCAGCCGACAGGCGCTGACCGGCTCGCCCCGATAGGTTTTGGCCTCGTAGCGCACCTGATCGACGGCGAAGCACTGGGCGATTCGGCTGGCGAGCAGCTCGTTGTGAACCTCGCTTGGCGAGCCGTCCTTGTAGAGCCAGAAAACCCCGTCGCGCCGCACCCATGCTTTGGGCGCGACGCCCTGCGTGGCGACATCCCCGGCGGCGTCGGCCGGGTCGAGGAGCGATGCGTTCTGCACCGTCAGCGAAAGACCGCGGAGCGAAACATCCACAAATGCATCCGAGAGCGAATGGTGAAACAGGCTGACGGCTTCAAACGTCAGCTTTTCCTTGTGCGCTTTGACCCAATAGACGTCGGTGAGCGTCAGCGCGTGGTAGGCGATGGCGATCTGCGCGCGATCCCGATCGGTGACGGCCTGCTTTTTGCCCAGCGCGTTGAGAATCTCCTTGGCATACGCCCGGTCGAGCGTCAGCACGCGCGAGGCGCACCAATGCTCAAAATTGCTGATGTTGTTCAGGCGCGTGTCCATGTCGTCGCCCTGCTCCAGATAGAGGTTGTAGGGCATGAACGAGGGATAATACACCGTGCAGGTGCCGTCCGCGCGAACGGAGGCTACGCGCCGGTTCAGGTGCATGATGGAATAAGGGATCATGGCGTTCACCTCGCTGTTGGTCTGTCCTTATCATACAACAAAAAAGCGGGCGTTTCAAGCGGCGCGGCCACTTTCACGCGGGGCAAACGGTGCGCTTGAGGTTTGCGCGGTTTTGTGCTATGATGGTTGAGCAAAAATTGCCGAGCCTCCCTGTGAGGCGTTCTTTTGAAATAGGAGGCCATCCCTTTATGACCATTCTGCTTCTGGGCGACCTGACGGGTCGCAGCCGCGTCGCCCTGCGCATGCTCACGGGCGAGCTGGAAAACCGCGGCCACGAGGTTCTGGCGCTCCCGACGGCGCTGATTTCCAACACGCTCAATCTGGGCAGAGCGGCGATTGCGGATACGACCGATTATCTGCTCGAGGCGCTGGAAACGTGGGAGGCGCTCGGTCTCTCGTATGATCTGCTCTACATCGGCTATGTGACCGGGCTGGCGCAGGCGGAAAAGCTCTGCCGGGTGGCGGATGCGGCGCGCGCGCGCGGCGTGCCTGTCGTGGTCGATCCGATTCTGGGGGATCACGGCAGGCGCTACAACAGCGTGAGCATGGAGCAGGCCGAGGCGATGGCGCGGCTCATCCACCATGCCGATATCATCACGCCGAATTTGACGGAGGCCTGCTTGATGACGGGGCAGCCGTATGAAAACGCCGACGTCGATGCGCTGCTCGATGCGCTCGGCGGGGCGGAGACGAGCGTGCTGGTGACCAGCGCGGGCGATGCGGTGGCGGGGAAGGACGCGCGCACGGGCAGGCGCTTTCGCGTTCCGTTCCGGCGGATTCCCGGCGAGCACTGGGGCACGGGCGACCGCTTCTGCGCGCTGCTGCTGGATGCGCTGGCCGGCGGGCTTCCGCTCGAGCAGGCGGCCAAGCGCGCCAGCGACGGGGTGTATGAAGCCCTTTTGAAGGGCTGAGCGCTGAAAAAACGAAAAATCCCTCAAATCCTATTGACGAAGTATGATATGAGTGCTATACTGGGTGCATCGAGTGAGAACTGGAGGGACTGCGCATGATGATTTCAACCAAGGGTCGGTATGCTCTGCGCATCATGGCCGATGTGGCGCAGCACGACGGCGAAATGCCGGTGAGTGTGCGCGAAATCGCCCAGCGGCAGGATATATCCGGGAAATACATGGAGCAGATCATCAGCGTGCTGACCCGGAGCGGCCTTCTGCGCAGCATTCGCGGCGCGCAGGGCGGCTATCACCTGGCCAAGAGCCCCGAGCAGATCACCGTCGGCATGATCCTGCGCGCGACGGAGGGCGATCTCGCCCCGGCCGAGTGCGTTTCCGTGGATGGACACGCCTGCACGCGAAGCGGCGTCTGCCCGTCCCATGCCGTGTTTTCCAAGGTATACAGCGCCATCAACAGCGTTATTGACGGCGTGACCCTGTGCGATCTCATCCCGGAGGGCGAAAGCGTTTCGGCGGGGCACACGGGCGCATGCCTGTAACGCCCGAATCGACGCATGGAATGAATGACAAGATAGATGGGAGAGAATTTTTCGTGATCTATATGGATAACGCCGCGACAACGCGGCTGAGCGGCAAGGTTCTTGAGGCCATGATGCCGTATCTGACGGAGCAATATGCCAACCCGGCCGGTACATACAGCTTTACCCACGCCAGCAACGCGGCGATGGAGAAGGCGCGCAAGCAGGTCGCCGACGTGATCGGCGCGACGAGCGCGGAGATTTTCTTCACCAGCGGCGGCACGGAGAGCGACAACTGGGCGCTCAAGGGCACGATGCGCGCCAACGAGAAAAAGGGGCGTCACCTGATTATCTCGGCGATTGAGCATCACGCCATCCTGCACAGCGCCAAGGCGCTCGAACGCGAGGGCTTTGAGGTGACCGTTCTGCCGGTCGATGCGGATGGCGTCGTTGCGCCGGAAGCGGTCGAGGCCGCGATTCGCCCGGATACCGTGCTCGTCTCCATCATGGCGGCGAACAACGAAATCGGCACGATCGAGCCGCTGGAGGCCATCGGCGCGGTCTGCAAGCGCCACGGCGTGATCTTCCACACCGACGCGGTGCAGGCCTTCGGCCACATCCCGCTCAATGTCGAGCAGATGCATATCGATCTGCTTTCCGTCAGCGCGCATAAGTTCCATGGCCCGAAGGGCGTGGGTTTCCTCTACATCCGCAAGGGCGTGAAGCTCGTGCCGTTTATGGATGGCGGCGCGCAGGAGAAGAACCGCCGCGCGGGCACGAGCAACGTGCCGGGCATCGTGGGCATGGGCGAGGCGGCGCAGCTGGCCGCAGAGAACATGGAAACCGCGATGGCGAAGGTCGCTGCGGTGCGCGATCACCTGATCGCCCGCATCGAGGCGGAAATCCCCTACGCGAAGCTGAACGGCCATCGCACCAACCGCCTGCCGGGCAACGTCAACTTCTGCTTCCGCTTCATCGAGGGCGAGAGCATGCTGATGCTGCTCGATGCGCAGGGCATCTGCGCGTCCAGCGGCTCGGCCTGCACCAGCGGCTCGCTGGATCCGTCGCACGTGCTGCTGGCCATCGGCTGCCCGCACGAGATCGCGCACGGTTCGCTGCGCTTGTCCCTCAGCGAGGAGACGACGATGGCGGACGCGGATTTTGTCGTCGATCAGCTCAAGGAGATCATCCCGCGCCTGCGGAGCATGTCCCCGCTCTATGCGGATTTTATCGCGAAGAAGTAAGTTCAGAGGAGTAATGAGATTATGTATACCGAAAAAGTGATGGATCATTTCATGCACCCGCGCAATGTGGGCGAGATTGATAACGCCAGCGGCGTTGGCACGGTCGGCAACGCCAAGTGCGGCGACATCATGCGTATCTTTCTGGATATCGACGAGAACCAGATCGTGCGCGACGCGAAGTTCAAGACCTTCGGCTGCGGCGCGGCCATCGCGACCAGTTCCATGGCGACCGAGATGATTATCGGCAAGTCGGTGCAGGAGGCGCTGGAGGTCACCAACAAGGCGGTGATGGAGGCGCTGGGCGGTCTGCCGCCGGTCAAGGTGCATTGCTCGCTGCTGGCCGAGCAGGCGGTTCATGCCGCGCTGTGGGATTACGCGCAGAAGAACCACATCACCATCGAAGGGCTCAAGCCGCCGGTCAACGACGTGGACGAGCTCGAGGAAGCACATAAGGACGAGGCGTAAGCGCCTATCGCGTTAAACAAAAAGAGGGTCGCTCCTTTCGGGGAAAGCGATCCTCTTTTGATTGGCCGAAAAATGCGTGAAAGCGCGCTCAGCCCGCCGCGCCTTCCGCCGGAAGCGCCGTTTCGACGGGGGATTCCGTTTCGGTAGGCGCTTCTGTTTCAGCGGGCGCTTCCGTCTCGACGGGGATATCCGGCGAGGCGGTCGGCTCGTCTGTAGGGATAGGCGTGGGCTCAGGCGAAGCCGTGGGCTCGGGTGAAGCCGTGTGCTCGGGCGAAGCCGTGTGCTCGGGCGAAGCCGTGTGCTCGGGTGAAGCCGTGGGTTCAAGCGTGGGCGTCACCGCGGGCGAAGGGGTGGCCATCGGCTCGACCGAGGAGGTGATCTCCGGCAGCGGCGTGATGGCCTTGTTGTAGGCGAACGTGTTTTCGCCGTCCTGCAGCATGCAGTTGGCCACGCGCGTGTGCGCCACGCTGTCGCCGATGACCAGCAGCGACTGCCCCGGTTCGCCGGACTGCGCGCTTGCGTCGCCGCCGATGAGCATGCCGCTCAGGTTGACGGCGGATGCGCCTACCGCGTCCATCACGATCAACGCGTTGCCGCCGTATTCGTCGCCGCTGCCGCCGCGAATCTCGCCGTTTACGCCGATGGAAACCGTGTCGCCGATGGAGACGACCTGCATGCCCGCGCCGCCTGCCGCGCCCCGGCCACCGCGAACGCTGCCCGCGACGGTGATGAAGGCGTTTCCGCTCAGGCCGAACAAGTTCAGCCCCGTGCCGCCCATCATCGCGTCGTTGCCGCCGCGAATGGTTCCGGCGAGCATCATCGTGCCGTATTCGCTCAGCGGGGAAACCTCCATGCCGCTGCCGCCGCCTTCGCCGCCGCGAATGCTGCCCTCGACGCTGACATACAAATCGCCGCCGCGCTGGCTGACGGAAACGCCCGTCGCGCCCTCGCCGCCGGTGATTTCGCAATCCCCGTCGATCAGCAGCGTGCCGCCGCCGACCAGAGACAGGCCGCTTTGACCCGGTGCGCCCTCAACGCGGACGGTGCGCAGCTCGACGTTGGATATGCCGGAAATCGTCAGGGAATCCCGCAGCTCCACATCGGAGAGGATGACGGAGGAGTCACTGATGTGCAGCCGATGCAGAACGGCCTTGCCGTCGCCGGAGATTTGCAGCAGCGCGGGGGAGGAGATGGCCTCCTCCGTCGCGGTCATTTCGCCGGAGACGAGCAGAATGTCGCCGTCCTTCGCGCGGCGCACCATGTCCAGCAGCTCCTCGTAATTGAGCGCGGGGCCGAGCGTACCGGCGCTGGCCAGCGCCGGGCAGAGAAGAACAGTCAGCAAGAACAGGACAAGAGCCCGTGTTGCTTTCATGGAACAACTTCCTTTCAAATGTTAAAAACAATCATCGAGCAAAAAGCAAATGTCGCACAAAGCGCGGGCGCGCAATGCGCGCCCCTACGGGCACGGCGTCGTAATGTGCAGTTCCTTTTTTCCGCGACATTGTAGGGGCGCGCATCGCGCGCCCGTTATTGGAATTTG
>OLQU01000800.1_pt1 | contig 24549 bp, 17 predicted proteins | sample 1672271 | NCBI WGS metagenome assembly OLQU01 (sample SAMEA3136666, study PRJEB25190) | human gut metagenome | biome: human gut; feature: human-associated habitat; material: faeces | place: Austria | collected 2013 | reverse complement strand
GCTGAACATCTCATAATATTCCAGACGCAGTACCTGGATACCGACGACCAGACCTTCCAGTCCGCACACCAGCACATTTCCAAGCACGAACACGATCCAGTTCGTATGCCCCACACTTGCGCCGGATAACATCAGCACAACCTCCATCATCGCCGCATGGCTGACGGCAAATGCACCGATACGCACATAAGAAATGGTATTGGAGAAATAGCTCAGCATCGTCTCGAACAGTTCGAAGAACGCCTGCACGAAGAACATTACCTTGCCCTCTTCCATCTTCTTATGCTGCTTTGTCACCAGATTTCCCAGCGGTTCCTTGAATACGAACAAGATCACCGGAACTCCCAGGAAGATCACCATCAGGATATTGCCCGGAACCTTATGTCCCGTCATGTAAAGCACGATCGTCAGCACCAGGAATCCGTAGAACACCAGTCCCGCGATTCCATTATGGGAAAATAACATATTTTCCACATCATGACTCTTGATCGAATTGATCACGTTAAAGATCATCACCAGGATATTCAGTCCCATGCCAAATGCAATGGCAACCACAAATACTGTGTTGAGCTGTCCGATAAACGGCAGGTTCGTCATCGCATCCACCGGCCTTAACCAATGTGCCTGTATCACATCTTCGAATCCGAAGATACTTCCGAACATGAATCCAAAGAATGTTGAGAACAGTCCCGCAATGGATATGATCCCAGCCAGGTTGATCTTCTTAATCAGGTACAAAAGCCCGCCGAATACAAACAGGCATAAGCCCTGGCCGACATCCCCGAACATCGCACCAAAGATAAATGTATACGTCAGTGCCACGAACATCGTCGGATCCATCTCATCATTTGCCGGAAGCCCGTACATCCGGATGAACATCTCGAACGGCTTGAAGAACCTTGGATTCTTAAGCTTCGTCGGCGGCTCTCCAAAGAATTTCTCCTTGTCTTCTTCTACAACAACGAATACTTTATCATCATTCTTCGATTCCGCCAGGAATTTGTTCACATCATCTTCGCCCATCCATCCGCACAGGATGTAATAGTCTTCTTTATTATCTCCCTCTTCGATCCTTGCCGCCAGCTTGCGGACATCAAAGTTCGTAGCCAGTTCTTCCAGACGCTTCTTCGCACCTCGGAGCTTTGCGGCATTCTTTGCCATCAGCTCACTGATCTGTTTTTTAATCCCAGCAATCTCTTTCTGTTTTTCTTCAATTTCTTTTTCAAGCTCTTCACAGGCCTGCGCCGGCGTTCCTATGTATTCGGATGGAATTGCAATCCTTTCAAAATGTAAGGAATTGAATACCGAATCCACCTTACTGGAATCCGCATTAGATACGAAATAACATCCGTATACATAATTTTCATTCCTCGTACCTTCGATAAATACCGCATTCAGATCATCAAATAAATATTTTTCCAGACGTTTGTAATAATTCACATCTACCCGTCCGAACCGGACTTTCATATATTTATACTTTAATGATTTCTGCATATCCAGTTCCAGTGTCCGGAACGGCTCCATGATCAGAAGCTTTTCTTTGTATTCATCTACCTGCTTCTTCGTTAACTCTTTCTTCTCCAGCAGATCCAGATAGTCATGATTGACATCCCGGATCAGGTTCAGCATATCCTCCTGATTCATCGATACATCGATCCTCTGGTCTTCATCCGCTAACAGTGCGCTGAACTGTTCTGCCTTCGCAAGCGGCTCTTTGTATGGATTGACTTCCACAAAAGGCTGCAGGTTGTCGGTCGTCTTAAGCTCTGCCGCTGCATTCTCAAGCTGCATCTCGTATTTCGACAGATACACCTCGCAGACACGGTCGATATCATTCTTCGGTCCGCTGATGCTTAAGAACTTCATCTTAACAATCATTGATTCACACCTCCTAAGTATCCTAATGTCTTTCCCTTCGTCAAACCGTAACGGATACACTCAAGGGCTGTCGTTAGTTTATAGATTTCTTCTTCTTTCAGGAACAGATACGTATTGACGATCGCGATCGAATACGGATCATTCCTTTTATCAGTCAGGTACAACTTCCGCAGGCAGTCGCGGTACATCTGTTCCAGTGTTTTATCCGTCTGCATATAATTATATTTTCCTGCATAGTACGTCTTTTCCACTTCTGCTTCAAACTGTTCCAGTGTCGGCGTCTCCACCAGTGTCTTGAATTCTTCTACTTTTATCCGATAGTGGATCGGGATCGTCATCGAATAGATATCCGGCGGAAGCATATGATAATACTTCTTCGCACGGTAGATCCACTGAAGATTCAGAAGATCGATCTTCATTCCATAGTCCTTTAAGAATATCTTCTGCTCATGTCCTTTCAGAACCCGTTTTCCCTTTTTCCACATCGTAGAAAAATAATACAGATCCAATGCCAGATCATAATCAAACAGCGTTCCCGCTCCGGAATCTCTGATTCTGGCAAGCGCACCATAATATTCCGTATCCCGTAAGTTATCTACAAGCTCGTCGATATTTTTCGAAGTTATCAACCGGTCTATGGAAATTTGTGAATATCTGTCAAAAAACTCTTTCTTGTATTCCAGATCAAATGGTTTCTCATAATGATTGAACACGATCCTCAAACAGTAGTTGATCAGATCGACTTCATACCGTTTCCAGTATAATTTTAAGAACGTCTTCTGCTCCATCCCGGCAAACCGGAAGATCCTCGAATAATCATCGAACAACGACTGATACAGGATCTTCTCCACATTTCCCCTGTGATATAAGGAAACATCCATCCGCTCCACATATGGTGCATACGCCGTCTTGTCTTTCAGATATTCGATTGCTTCTGTCACTGTACCAAGACCTGCGATCGTATCATAATCTTTCTCTTTCAGAAGCTTCGCCGACATCGCACGTACCTTTGTCGTGATCCCGCTGTAAGCCATCACATTTCCCATACGCTACACCTCGATCATATGTCTTACGATTTCCTCTGCATAAATGTCATGATTTTCTTCGTATTCCCTCTTCAGATCATCAATCGCCTTCTGGTCCTTCTTCCGTTCCCGGTCCAGAACTTTCTCTACTTCCTGCTGCGACTTTGCTTTTATCTTCTCCAGTTTTTTCTGTGTCTCTTCTTCCAGGTCCCGGTCAAATTGATTCCTTTCTTCCTGTATCTGTTTTTCAATTTCACTTTTCTGCTGTCTGGCATGCTCTACGATCGCCTCCGCCGTTTCTTCCACTTCAGCTAATTTCTCAATAACAGAGTTCATAAGCCGCCCTCCTTTTTGCACATTTCACAACGAATAATTGTTACTTTTTTATCCATGTTATAATAATACACCTATTTTCTAAAATTACCACTATCATTTTGTATATATTGTATTATTTTTCTCAATTCTTCTGACAATTTCCACTTCCATTGACTTTTTCCTGCACAGACGCTAAACTAAGAACGATTTGCAAAATGTCAGAAAATCCTTGCAAATCCATTGATTATAAGGAGGAACACACATATGCGTCTTAGAAATATACCACGTGCAGAGAGCGTTCTCGAAGCCTGCAAAGAAGTTGTTAAGAATCCGGAAAGCTTATGCGGACACTGGAATCAGGAGTTCCAAAATGAACGACCGCTGCACATCGAGATCGGTATGGGAAAAGGTCAGTTTCTTCTGACTCTCGCAGCCGAAAACCCACAGATCAACTACGTCGGCATCGAACGCTATTCCAGCGTCTTATTACGTGCCGTTGAGAAATTCCAGGAACTGGAAGCCGAAGGAAAAGCTCCTGCCAACATCCGATTCATCTGTATGGATGCAAATGACCTGCCGACGGTATTCGCCCCGGCGGAAGTATCCCGTATCTACCTGAACTTCTCCGATCCATGGCCAAAGGCCCGCCATGCAAGAAGAAGACTGACATCCAACGAATTTTTCAAGCTTTATGACAAAGTCCTGACTGCAGACGGAACCGTAGAATTCAAGACAGACAACCGTCCGCTCTTCGACTTTTCCGTAGAAGAACTTAAGACTTCCGAACTGTTCGTTCTGGATCAGCTTTCCTATGATCTTCATAATGACAGTAAGATGAACCAGGGAAATATTATGACCGAATATGAAGCAAAATTCTCTTCCATGGGCAATCCGATCTGCAAACTGATCGCAAAACGCAGATAAAGGAACCTCTTCCCTTTCCTTTCATATATTAATAGAGAGCATATCTTATGCTCCTGTAATCCTGTGAAAGGGTGGAAGCTTATGTTACATCTGACGACACAAAACTTTGAAAGCTTCAGGGCCTGTCACTGGCAGCTTTCTTCCGATGCACCGGCGGGTGAAAGCACGGACCATCCCGTGTTTGCCGTAGTCATGTTCTACGCCGTCTGGTGTGGAAAATGTGCAATGATGCGTCCCATTATAGAAGATCTCGAAAAAAAATATCAGAAAAAATATTCCGGCAGCATTCGCTTTTTTGAAGTAGAGACCACAGAATCCGAACTTCTCGCAGCTGAGTATCAGACAGATCTTCTTCCGACATTTCTCTTTTTCAAAGACCAGGAACTGATCGCTGTCATGCAGGGGATGATATCACAGAACGATTTTGACGCACGTCTACAGAAAATCTTTAGAAATAGTTAATTTATATTTCCTAGGAAAACATAGTTTTTTATGCTATATTTAAGAAGTAACAGGGATAAATATATTTAATAAAAAGGGGGCATGGTGAACACACCACGCATTATGAAAAATTTAAAAAGAGCATTACCAGTTGCCATGGCAGTTGTACTTGGTTCTACTGCGGCACCATTGGTCGTAAAGGCAGATTCATCTAAAGTTGTAACACTTGGAGCCAACCTGTCAGATTCACAGAAGAATTCCATGTATGAGTACTTTGGTACCTCTTCTGACAAAGCAGATGTCATCGAAGTTACCAATGCAGATGAAAGAAAATATCTCGAAGGGGTCGCTCCGGAAGAACAGATCGGTACCCGTACCTACAGCTGTTCATATGTAGAGCCGACCACAAGCGGCGGAATCCAAGTAAAGGTTTCCAACTTAACTTATGTTACAAGTTCTATGATCTCCAGTACACTTCTTACATCCGGTGTTGAGAACTGTAACGTTATCGCTGCTTCTCCGATCGAAGTATCCGGAACAGGCGCACTGACAGGAATCATGATGGCTTATGAGAAAGCCACCGGAACAACTCTGAACGAAGATCAGAAGGCTGCCGCAACCGACGAACTTGTCACAACAGGAGATCTGGCAAATGATATCGGACAGGACAAAGCCGAAGATGTCATGAATGATGCCAAAGAAAGCGTTATTGAAGACGGCTTAAAAGATGAAAACGATATTCAGGATGCAGTGGAAGATGCTGCCAAGAATAACGATGTCACTCTGACACAGGAACAGATCGACAAGATCACTGAACTGTTAAAGAACATTTCCCAGTATGACTATGATGTCAAAGCACTGAAGAATACACTGAACAACATCGACGGAAAGAGCGAGGGATTCTTCTCCAACCTCTGGAATTCCATCAAAGGAATCTTCGGCGGCAGTGACAGCTCTGATGGCGGAATCATCAACAATACGGATGACAGTGCACTCGGCGATGATGTCGTAAGTAACAGCACACTGGATTCTTCCGACAACTCTTCTTCGAACAATTCCGACAGCGCAGATAATTCTTCCGACAGCAGTTCGGATGACAACAGCGATGACAGCGGATTCTGGGGCAAGATCAAGAAATTCTTCAAGGATCTGTTCGGCGGAAGCGATTCTAAAAAAGACAATTCAGATAAGAGCAAAAACGATGCCAATACAGAGGACAGCAAAGGTACTGATGATGATCAGTCTGACGACACACAGAATGATTCTCTGAACAGTGATGCAGATTCTTCAGATGCCGGCACAACAGACAACTCTGCTGATGATTCTTCACTGAATAACAGTGCCGATGATCAGTCCGATACTCAGAGCAGCTTACCAGGCAGCAGCGAATCAGATTCTTCCAACTCTGATACGTCTGATTCCACAGCTAACGGCTCTGCCAACTAGACATAAGCATTAGCAGGTAATTATAGTAACAAACGAATTATAATGACAATACAGCAAACCTGCCACTGGCAGCTTTTCTTGCATACTTTGGTATAAAAACACCGGGAAGCTAAAAAAAACTTCCCGGCGTTTTTTATTTTACTTCATTCAAATTAAAATCTCTCTATTCCAAAATTTAAATAATCCTAAAATTACTCCTCTTAAAATTCAAACACAGCAACTCCGTAAGGCGGCAGCTTATAAGCAAATGAATACGGTCTTCCATCACATTCTTTTGCCTCAGCCTTATAGATTTTCTTCCTTACCTCTCCGGTTCCGCCGTATTTTTCCTCATCACTGTTCAGAATCAACTTATACTGTTTCTTTCTCGGAACTCCGACTCTGTAATCATCTCTTGCCATCGGCGTAAAGTTGCAGACAAACAACAGATTCTTCTTTGCACCTTTGGAATGTCTCATGAAACTATAGATACTTCTGTATCCATCATCCGCATTGATCCATTCAAATCCTTCCCAGCTCTGATCCATCTCATACATCGCCTTATGACTCTTATACAGATGAAGCAACGCTTTTACCCACTCTTTCATCTGCTGATGCTCCGGCTCAGCCAACAGGAACCAGTCAAGTTCTCTTTCCTCGCTCCATTCACGAAGCTGTGCGAATTCCTGCCCCATGAAAAGAAGCTTCTTACCGGCGTGTCCCATCATGAATGCATAACCAGCTTTAAGGTTAGCATATTTATCAAATCCCAGTCCCGGCATCTTATTAAGCATCGAACACTTAAGATGTACCACTTCATCATGCGACAATACCAAGATATAATTCTCACTGTATGCATAACTCATGGCAAATGTCATCAGATGATGATTATCCTTACGGAAATATGGATCCAGCTTCATATATTCCGTGAAATCGTGCATCCATCCCATATTCCACTTCAGGCTGAAACCTAAACCGCCTTCTTCCACATCACCGGTAACCTTCGGCCATGCTGTAGATTCTTCTGCGATCATGAGTGCTCCCGGATTTCTTCCAAGAACAACAGAGTTCAAATGTTTGAAGAAATCAATCACTTCAAGGTTCTTATTCTCACCATACTTATTCGCTACCCATTCGCCATCTTTCCGTCCATAATCCAGATATAACATAGACGCAACAGCATCTACACGAAGTCCGTCTATATGGAATTTTTCAATCCAGAACAATGCATTGGAGATCAGGAAATTGCGGACTTCATTTTTTCCAAAGTCAAACACTTTTGTTCCCCAGTCCGGATGTTCTCCAAGTCTTGGATCTGCATATTCATACGTCGCAGTTCCGTCAAAATCAGCAAGTCCATGTGCATCCTTCGGGAAATGGGCCGGTACCCAGTCCAGAATGATACCGATCTTATTTCTATGCAGATAATTGATCATCCATGCGAAATCTTCCGGTGTTCCATACCGGGATGTCGGTGCATAATAACCAGTCACCTGATATCCCCAGGAACCGTCAAACGGATGCTCCGCGATCCCCATCAGCTCCACATGTGTATAACCCATTTCTTTAATATATTTGGTAATTGCTCTGGCAAACTCTCTATATGTATAGAAACCTTCATCTTCCCGTCCCGGATGGCGCATCCAGGAACCAATATGTGCCTCATAGACAGACATCGGCTTATGCTTATGATTCCAGGTCTTTCTGTGGGTCATCCATTCTGTATCCGTCCATTTTATATTCTCGATATCTGTAACTCTGGATGCTGTTCCAGGTCTTAATTCCGCATAATTGGCATATGGATCTGCCTTAAATATCTGTTCTCCCGAATAAGTCTCAATACAATACTTATACATCTGATTTTTCTTCACACCAGGTATAAAACAGGTATAGATTCCCAGAGGTTCTTCTCTCTTCATCGGGTTCGCCTCTGTATCCCATTCATTGAACTCTCCGACTACCGAAACTGCCTGTGCATGCGGTGCCCATACCGCAAAATACACACCTTTTTGTTTTCCGTCCTGTACCAGATGTGCACCCAGCTTCTTATAAATCTCGTAATGATTTCCCTGTCCGAAAAGGTATTGATCCAGCTCGCCTATTTCATACGGTTTCTTCTTTTTTTCAGCCATAATTACCCCTCGCATTCTGTTGCATATTTATAACAACATTATACTTTACAAAAGGGCAAAAAGAAAGAGTTTTGACAGTTTAGTTTGTCAAAACTCTTCCAAAATCTGACTTAAATTTTAAAATCTTCTTCTTTCAGAATAATTCTGTCAGAATCATCTGTTCCCTTACCAAATACTCTTCGTGCAAGGTGTTTTACATTTGCTTTCTGTGAATGAGCAATTGCTTCATCCATGATCTCTTTAACTTCTGCAACAGATACTGCATGGTCTTCTCTTTGCATTACATCGATACGGCTGTACAGTGCAAGGATTCCCATCTCATCCAGTTTATATCCATTCTCTTTCGCATATGTCTGACCGAATGTTACCAGCTCATCATTAATGAATACCGGAAGTTCCAGTTTCGAACTGAATTTCTTCTTGAATTCCGGATTAGCTGTCATCAGACGCTCCAGAGGTTTTCTCTGATCTTCCAGTACGAAAAGTAATTCACCTGTCTTCTTTTCCATCAGATAATTAAGTTCTTTTACCGTTCTTGAATTCAGCTTGCCAGCATGTTCAATGATGATTGCTCCTCCACGAAGCTTCTGGATGATATTCGTAAGTTCTTTCTTATTCAAAGACTCACCTGTAACGATCGCTACTTTACCCTGTTTCAGATTTCTCTGTTTCTGGATTGCTTTTACGATATCAACCGCAAGAACTGTTTTACCAGATCCTTTTCTTCCGATTACCAGAAGGTTTCCTGTCTTGGAAGTACCCTCTCTCTGGGCACGTCTGTCATTATCAAGAACCTCTACGATCTGTTCACTCATTCCTCTTACCGGAACGAAATATGAGAATAACTTCTTCTGTTCTTCCGTAAGTCCTGCCTTTAATCCGATTTCACTCGTTGCACTCAGATCATATCTTCCTGTTACAACGAATCCGGTATCAAATGGAACTCCACCTTTTGACTTTTTAATTCTTGCCTGGATCTCTTCTTCGGATGGCTCTTCAATCTCTAATTCTTCTGTGTCATCCTCATCTTCGATCTCTTCTTCGTCAAAATCTTCTTCCTCAAAGTCGCCTTCGTCAAAGTCTCCTTCATCAAGATCCTCTTCCTCAAAGTCAGCTTCGTCAAAATCTTCCCCTTCAAGGTCTTCGCCAAAATCAAGCTCTTCGTCATCGTCGATCTCTTCTTCGTCGAAATCCTCTTCGTCAAGATCTTCTTCAAAGTCGCCTTCGTCAAAATCGGTTTCTTCATCATCTATGTCTTCAAAGTCGTCTTCGTCATCGTCTTCGTCAAAATCGGCCTCTTCAAGTTCTTCCTCGTCAAGATCTTCTTCCTCAAAATCAGCTTCGTCAAAGTCTTCCTCGTCGAAATCTTCTTCCTCAAAGTCGCCTTCGTCAAAGTCTTCTCCTTCAAGATCTTCTTCCTCAAAGTCGCCTTCGTCAAAGTCTTCCCCTTCAAGATCCTCTTCCTCAAAGTCGGCTTCGTCAAAATCACCTTCCTCGAAACTGCTTCCATTCATATCCAGTCCGTCAAGCTCATCTTCGATTCCTTCTATGAAATCTTCATCCATTCCCGGACCGTCTTCAAGTTCTTCCTCATAAATCTCATCTTCGGAATCTTCATTTTCACTCTCCATCTCTTCCATCAGACGGACAATGTCATCCGGTATTCTCTGTGTATTTCTTTCAGATTCTTTCTCGTCGGCTGCCTCTTCCTCAGCTTTTCTTGCTGCCTCTTCCTCGGCCTTTCTTCTGGCCTCTTCTTCGGCTGCTCTTCTTGCTTCTTCTTCAGCCTTTCTTGCTGCCTCTTCCTCGGCTTTTCTTCTGGCTTCTTCCTCAGCTGCTTTTCTTGCTGCTTCTTCTTCAGCCTTTCTTCTGGCCTCTTCTTCGGCTGCTTTTCTTGCTGCCTCTTCCTCGGCTTTTCTTCTGGCTTCTTCTTCAGCCTTTCTTCTGGCCTCTTCTTCGGCTGCTTTTCTTGCTGCCTCTTCTTCAGCTTTTCTTCTGGCCTCTTCCTCAGCTGCTTTTCTTGCTGCCTCTTCTTCAGCTTTTCTTCTGGCCTCTGCTTCAGCTGCTTTTCTTTCTACTTCTTTGCGCTCTTCTTCCTGACGGATTCTTGCCTGTTCTCTTTCCTTCTGGAGACGCTCCTCATCTTTGGCTTTCTGCTTTGCAATCGCCTCTTCATGATCTTTCTGTTTTGCTTCCCATTTCTGAAGGATATCATCGATCATCATCTGACCGTTTGCCAGGATTTCATCCTCGCGCTCTTTCATTGCTTCTTCTTCAATATTAATACCGCTTGCAACAGCAACACCCTGTGCCAGAGCTTCTTCTAATGTGGCCCCCGTAACTACCTGTTTGATTGCTGATGTATGCTCTTCAGGTGTCTCAACAGATGCTTCCGGTTCTTCTTCCCTATACATCGGAGTCTCTTCCACTGCTGCAGTTGCTTCCGGTACAACTTCCTCCGGTACGACATCTGCCTGTGCGGCTTCCTCCGGTATTTCAAACTCTTCCTGCATCGGAACCGGCTCCGGCGGAATCTCCTGTACTTGTGCATCATCTATTCTCTGCACCGTACTTTCCTGTACCTCTTCCTCAGAACCTTCATCATATTCATTCTCATCGTCAACTTCTTCCAATGTTGACTCCGTCTGTTTTACAGGTTCCGGCTGCTTCTTTACTGCTCCCGGACGGCTGTCATATTTTTCCTGCTGAAGCGGCGTCAGTGGCTTATACTTCATCTTAAGTTCCATCGCCAGGTATACATACTTTCCTTCGCTGAACCAAAGAATCAGGTCATCACATTCTTCCAGACATTCCGCAGTCATTCCCGCCTCATCATATAACTTGGCAAGTTCATATGCCCATTTTTCAATATATTCCGCTTTTTTAAATTCTTCCAACGCCGCAATCTGATCCGAAAGTGCTGCTCCCTGAGTTCTCAGGATCTTATACTTCAGGATATATTGATTCGGGTCTTTTGGTGCCAGCTTAACAAACTCTTCATAACAGTCTGTCGCTTCTCTGATATCCTTAATCTTTAATGCCAATGTACCTAATCGATATACGATTTTACGGCTTCCCGGTGCTCTGTCAAATGCCAGGAATAAGATATCTCTCCCTTTCTTAAATTCTCCGTTATATTCATAAATCTCACTTACCGTATTAAGCATAGAAGCGTTCTTTACTCTTCGCCAGTCTATACTTTCAGCTATATCCATTGCTTTCTGGTATTCCTTTTTTTCCAGATGATCAAGCATCTGCTCGGTCTTTACCCTATATTCATATTTATCCAATATTTCTCACCTCAAATATTTATTTTAAAAAAGCGTATTTCCCTACAATTTTACTTATATAAGTTTATCATATGACCTGTCTATTGTCAAAATATCCGGTTAAATATGTTAAAAAAATATTACAAAAGTTACAAAAGTTTATAATTTATTGTCGGCAGCTTCTTCCGAATGCATGGCAATGCCGAAAACCTGCCACTGGCAGCTCCTTACGAACGCATGGCGATAAAAAAACAGCCATCATAATTCTTTTTATTATGATGGCTGTTACATATTCAATTTTATCATATACTTTTCATTTGTTTCGGAGAATTAATTATTATTTTATTCCCTGACGCCTTTTTATGTATTTCAATGATCTTTTACTCATTGTCCTACATGTTCATTCAAATCTACTATTCATGTTTCTTTACACATTTTAATAATATATTTAAATATATGGTATTATGTTCAATATGTTTACAGTTTTTATTTTTATTATCCGGTTTTATTTTCTCCGTTTATTCTTATTATTATCTGAATCTCCTCTACCGGCCTTTTTATCTATTATTATAAAGGCTTACTCTATGGGAATTTTTAACTGTCATACCACTAACATATTGATTCGATGATTCTACTGTGTCCATTGGATTAAGCCTCCTTTTCATAAATTTCCAATCAACATATCTCACCGACATATGAAATATTTTTTATCCTTATAAACTTTTTTCATTCTTTATACACATAAGATATAAATGATATTTATTACCTTGTCTCTTTCATTAAGATTATTCCTATATCCCCGTGATATCATTTTATAATCTTACCTCATCCATTCTCTATCTTTACAATATACTTTACGATATCTAATATTCGATGCATTACCAAATACTTTATACCTATATATGCATTTTAGATTTCTAAATGAATCGGAACTCTGATAATAAAAATTCTCTTATAAAATATATGCTATAGAATTTTCAAGATTCCCTTTCTCGTCAGAAATTCTTTTTTGTTTATTTTGGATTTCCTTTGGATTGATTACATAATATCATTCGGCTTTTATTTTGTCAATACTTTTTGCAATTTATTTTATTTATTTTTCATTATTTTATTTCGGCAATTGAATTGTCTGATTTTTATTTATTTATTTTAATGTTTACACAATACTATACATTTTCAAATCGTATGCTTTTGTTAACATCATACGCTTGCACATGTCCAATTGTTAACCAGCAATCTTTTGTAGTTGACATTTTATCCTGTTTATTTTATACTTCTGTTATATTTTTGATATAAAACTAAAGGAAAGGAGTTCTGCCATGTCGTACGGCAGACAATTACCACTATGAACAACACAGCAAATAGCACAACAACGAAAAAGCTTTCCACCCGCAAACTGGTTCTGATTGCTTTGATGACTGCAATCACCTGTATCTTCGCTCCTATGGCGATTCCGATTCCGGTCAGCCCGGTACCGATCAGTCTTACCAACCTGGTGATCATGATCAGTATCTATGTACTTGGTTTTAGAGATGCAACCATCAGTTACATCGTATATCTGTTACTTGGTCTTGTCGGTCTCCCTGTATTTTCCGGTTTTACCGGTGGATTAGGAAAGCTTGCAGGTCCTACCGGCGGATACCTGATTGGTTTCATCTTCCTTGCACTGATTTCCGGACTGTTCGTTGATAAATTTCCAAAGAACAGAATCCTGGCAGTTGTCGGTATGATCATCGGTATGGCAGTCACTTATATCTTCGGTACAGAGTGGCTTGCGATCCAGTTGAAAATGTCATTCGTTGCAGCACTTTCTGTCGGAGTAATTCCTTATCTTGCCGGTGACGCAGCGAAGATTATCATTGCGATCATCGTCGGACCTGTACTCCGCGCACGTTTGCAGAAGCTGCAGTAATATCATCTATTACTGAAATATCTGCAGAACCTGCTGCCGCATGTTCTTATATAAAAATACACAATACAGGAAAATCAAATTAACATGTTCTTCCTTGTATTGTGTATTTTTATTATTCCAACATTCTTTTTCTAGCACAAACTGCTTAGCCACTTCCGACGTAGTTCTTCCACCGACCTCATAATATAATCCGGATGGTATTTATATTCCTTTTCTTCTTCCTCAGTTGCCTCTCCCGTAAGCACCAGCACGGTATCTATCCCGGCATTGTATCCACACAAAATATCCGTATACAGACGATCTCCGACGATTACTGTCTCTTCTTTCCTGTAATTATTTCTCCTTAATGCCAGCTCTGCTATATCAGGTTCCGGTTTCCCGATAAAATGCGGCATCCGTTTTACTGCATGTGCCAGCATCTCACAGATTGCTCCGCAGTCCGGTACATATCCGAACTCGATCGGACACACATAATCGGGATTCGTAGCAAGATAGTCTACCTTCTTTGTACTTAGAAGTTTACAGGTGTCTGTCAATTTCTCATAAGTGAGCTGATTATCATAAGAGATTACCACACAGGTAATCTCCTCATCTTCACAATCCGTTGTCACACGGATCTTATTCTTCTTCAATTCCCGGATGAATGATTTCGTCCCTAATACATAGATCAGTTCTCCGTCATGATGTTTCTTCAGATAATCAATCATTGCATAAGATGCTGTCAGAAAATTCGTATATTCCGTATGAATTCCAAGCCTCTGAAAAAAACGGATATAATCTTCCACACTTCTGGTCGCATTATTGGTAATAAAGACATACTGCCCGCCATTTTCTTTAATGTCTTTTAAAAACTTTGCTGCACCTTCGATCAGTTGATTTCCTTTGCAGATCGTACCATCTATGTCCAGAAGGAACAGTTTCTTTTCTCCCAGCATCTGCTTTAGTTCTCACTTTCTTTCCGGACACGGACGGCCACATCCGGATAATTTGTGATCACTGCAGTTATGCCTGCTTCTATCAGTTCTTTCATATCGGTTTCTTCATTCACAGTCCAGACACGGACCTTCAGACCACTCTTTTTATATTCTTCCAGGAAATCGGCCATCTTCACATGATATACCGCCGGATGTAAACCATCTACGTTTGTCTCTTTGGCATATCCTCCCACGTTCAATATTACGTCGCTGTACAGATACGCCGTCTCTGCATCCGGTACGATTTCTTTCAGCCGCTGCACACTGTAATGATTGAAAGACGAGTATACGATCCGGTCTTTCATTCCTGTTTCTTCTACAATCTCTGCAACCTTTTTCTCAATATCCGGATACCAGTAAATTCCCGTCTTTAATTCTATATTTACCTGAATGCCGGATGGTTTTACTGCTTCCAAAACTTCTTTTAATGTCGGAATTTTTGACTGGTTGTATGCAGGAAATCTATCCTTTAATACAGTCAGTTCTTTTAATTCCTGAAGTGTATAATCTTTTACATAACCGGTCTTATCTGTCACCCGGTCGATTGTCTCGTCATGAATGACAACCGGAATTCCGTCGCTGGATAATTGTACATCCAGCTCGATTCCGTCCGCCCCCTGTCTGATTGCCAGGGCAAATGCCTCCAGTGTGTTTTCCGGAGCATAGCCACTGGCACCTCTGTGCGCAAATACTTTTGTATTACTCAATTGTAACGCCTCTTCTTTTTCTAATTATTTACAGTGTTATAGTCTTTGATGGATTTGTTAATCGTATCTGACATTTTCTGTACCGCTGTATCTACATCTTCTTTTCCATTCAGCATACTTTCAATTTCAGATTCTACCGTTGCTCTTGCCTCTGGGAATACGCTCAACAACGCTCCGCAATACTTCGGTGAAGAATCATGCAGCTGATCGATCGCTGTCTGGAACTGTGGATACTGTGCAATGTTGTCTTTAAATGTCTGCTCGTCCTGTGACTTTGTTGTAACTGGAAAATAACCTGTCTGTGCATTCCAGTATGCCTGAGACTCTGGAGAGATCAGGAATTTTACGAATTCCCATGTTGCACGGAGTTTCTTTGGATCTTTATTGTCCAGAGCCCACAAAGATGCACCACCGATAGACACGCCGCCTTTATCACTTTCTTTTACCTTAGGGAAGTATGCTGTTCCAACATTGAATTTACCATTCACATCCTGAAGGATCTGCTTTAAGGATGCTGTAGATCCCAGTGTAATTGCTGATTTTCCTGCTGAGAAATCTGCAAGTCCTGCGTCCCCGCCTTTTCCTACGATCGGTGCATATCCATCTTTATTTAATTTCTGCCACTCAGTCAGAATATTTTTGGCTGCACCGTTTTTATCAAACTCAACTGCTGTTGCTGTCTTATCTCGTCCATTTCCATTATTTGCATAGTTAAGTCCCTGTTTTCCGATAAGTTCCTCGAAGAACCATCCATAGATTCCAAGAGACATTACTTCACTGGCTCCGCCTTTTGACATCAGCTGTTCACCAATCTTATCAATTCCTTCCAGACTGTTAGGTACATCCGTGATTCCTGCTTTGTCGAACATGTCTTTATTATAATACATGATCGGTGTAGAGGAGTTAAATGGCATAGAATATAATTTATCATCAATTGTATAATATGCTGACAAGTTTGGTTCGATCTGAGACACATCATATTTATCTGCATCGATCATTTTCTGCATCGGAACGGTCCATCCGGATTCGATCATAAATCGTGTACCAACTTCATATACCTGCACCAGATCTGCACCCATGTTACCGATCTGTGCACTCTTTAACTTATTCAGGGAATCATCATACTCGCCCTGATACTGTGACTCTACTTTGATTCCATATTTGTTCTCGTCATTGAACTTCTTTACCAGCGCATCAATTGCCTGCCCGTTAACACCACCCATGGAATGCCAGAATGTGATCGTTGTTCCATCTACGTCTTTTGCATCAGCCATTTCTACTTTTTCATTGCTGTCTTTACTTCCGTCGGAACCATTCTGGCTCACAGATGATTTTCCATTGCCACATCCTGCCAGCATTCCGGCTGCCATTGCTGCCACAAGCAATAATGAAACTGCTTTTTTCTTCATAATACTTTTCCCTCCTGAGAAATTTTTGTTTTCATTTTTGTAATATCAGAGATAAATATTGGTTTGCAGATTATTTTATTCATTTATCTCTGATATCCTGGTATTGTACGTGTATGTGGTATACACAGATGTTATATGCAGAGAACTTACCACTGGCAGCTTCTCTTGCATACTTTGATATATAGAATCGGGACCGTACGTATTTTTATTTCCCGTTTCTACTGTTATAATGTTAGAACCTTTAGCCTTTTACGGCTCCCGAGAACATTCCTCTGATCAGCTGTTTCTGACCTATGATGAAGATGGAAATCGACGGGATAATGATCATCACAACTCCCGCAATCATCAGTGTGATCGACTGCGAATCTACGCTGTCCAGCATGCTGATACCAATCTGTACCGTTCTCATATTGTTGGAACCTGTAACCAGTAATGGCCACATATACATGTTCCATGCATTAATAAATGTATAGACTGCCATTGCCCCGATTGCCGACTTGGTAAGCGGAATTAGGATCTTGGCAATAAATCTTAAGTTACTGCATCCATCCAGTTTTGCAGATTCATATAAAGACATCGGGAAGGTCATATAGAACTGACGAAACAGGAAGATTCCCATTGCCGATGTCAGGTATGGAATAATCAGTACCGGATAAGTGTCCAGGATTCCCCAGTTACCTACTGTCAAATAATTGGAGATGATCGTTGCTTCTCCAGGGACCATCATCGTTGCCATAACGACTGCGAATAATAATCCTTTTCCCTTAAAATCCAGGAATGAAAATGCAAATGCTGCCAGCGAGCATGAGATGATCTGCCCGATCGTAATACATCCTGCCATGATGAACGAGTTCACGATAAACCTGAATAACGGCACCGTTGTAAATGCCTCTTTAAAATTCTGTAATGTCGGATGCTTTGGAAGCAGATTCAGATCTGTTGTAAATAATTCATTCGATGGCATAAATGCGATGCTTATTGCATACAAAAGTGGAAGTAAAATCAATACTGCAAATACAACATTTGCCACAAGTCTTAATGCTGTACGGCTTCTCTTTTTCGCAAGTGCCCTGGCATTCATTTTATTCTTTAATTCCAGAAGTTCGCTTTTTGATAAACGTCCCTCCATTGGAATTGCCATACTTTCTGACTGACTCATTAATAATTCACTCCCTTCTTTTCAATACGGAACATTACCAGCGTTACCAGCATGATGATCACAAATAAGATAACTGACTGTGCAGATGCGCTTCCGAATTTATAATTGAAGAACGCATCCCGGTAAATGGAATATACGATTACATTGGTCGATTCATTCGGTCCGCCCTCTGTCAGGATCTTGATCTGTCCAAATGACTGGAAAGCCTGAATAATATTTACCACTACGGTGTAGAACATGATCGGTGAAAGTCCCGGAAGTGTTAAGCTGAAGAACTGCTGTACTCCGCTTGCCCCGTCCACGGATGCTCTTTCATAAATGGTCTCGTCAATATTTCCAAGTCCTGCCGAAAAATACAGGAAGTTAATCCCACTGTTCAGCCATGCCGTCAGGATTGCCACACAGTAAAGTGCTGTGTGCGGATCATTCAGCCAGTTGATATCCAGTCCCAGAAGCTTATTTACAATTCCGACTGCCGGATGAAGCATGATCTGGAATATCATGGCTGCCGAACTTGATGCGATTGCCATCGGCAGTGCATATGCCGTACTGAATACCCGGATTCCCGGAAATGCCTTATTACACAGTACTGCTGCGATCAGTCCCAGAAGCATTCCGCCGAATACTACGATCACTACAAAGATTAACGTTACTTTCAAACTATTTCTAAATGACTCTGAAGTCAGCAGATCCACATAGTTCTGAAGTCCTACGAACAACTTTGCCTGTCCCATTTTATTTGTCATAAACAGACTTAAGTAAACTGTCTTCACAAATGGATAGAACAGAAATATGGCAAATATCAGAAGACTGGGTACCAGATAGAAATATGGCGTAATCCGCAATTTCTTTTTCTTTTTCATTCTTAACATCCTTTCCTGTACAAGACATTTTCTTCTGTCTCTATATCAAATACATGGGCACGGTCCATATCAAAATACAGCTTCACCTTTTCTCCCACCTTTGTCTGGTTGGATGGCTGTAATCTGACCGCATGTGTTTTATGCTGCTCATCAAAATACAGCACCACTTCTGCACCAAGCATTTCTCTTGTCACAACAGTCTCTTCCACGCCTACACTGTTCTGCTCGAACCCACCGGCTTTTGCCTCTTCATACTCATAGATGTCTTCCGGGCGGATTCCTAAGATCACTCGTTTTCCATTGTATTTTTCACGGATGATTTCCGCATTCTGTCCGGTCAAATATACCTTCTTCACAGGTCCGGTTGTTGCAAAAATCAATGCCGTCTTCTCTCTTTCTGCATACACATCACATGCGATAAAGTTCATCGACGGAGAACCGACAAATCCTGCTACGAATTTGTTGATTGGATTGTCATAAATGCTCTGCGGTGTATCTACCTGCTGGATCAGCCCGTCTCTCATAACCACAATTTTTGTTCCCAATGTCATCGCTTCTGTCTGGTCATGCGTAACATAGATGATTGTTGTATCCAGTTCTTTATGTAATTTCTGAAGTTCCACACGCATCTGGGCACGTAATTTGGCATCCAGATTGGAAAGTGGTTCATCCATCAGAAATGCTTTCGGCTGTCGGATGATTGCCGCTCCGATCGCCACTCTCTGCTTCTGCCCTCCGGACAGTGCAACTGGTTTACGGTCTAGCAGGGAATCAATCTCCAGGATCTTTGCCACCTGTCTGACTTTCTGATCAATCTCCTTTTTTGGTACTTTCCGGATCTTCAGTGAATAAGCAATATTTCCGTAGACCGTCATATTCGGATATAATGCATAATTCTGAAATACCATCGACATATCCCTCTCTTTCGGTTCCAGGTAATTGCAGAGTTTTCCATCAATCCATAACTCACCATCTGTAATCTCTTCAAGACCTGCTATCAATCTTAATGTCGTTGACTTTCCACATCCGGAAGGCCCAACAAAAATCACAAACTCTTTATCATGAATGTCCAGATTAAAGTCCTTTACTCCATAATGCTCTGAATCGAATTGCTTACAGACATTCCTCAACGCAATTTCTGACATTCCTTTTCCTCCTTTGCAGCCTGATGACTGCTTTCTTTTTCATCATTTCTCGTACGGTGAATATCCTATCACTTTTGTTTAGGGGGCTCTATCATGGTTTTACAAAGATTTTGTTAAATGTTGGTAATTGAATTGGCGGGAAGATTTAACAAATTTTACTTGTATTTAATGCATCAGGCTGACGGATACCCGGACCAGAATAAAAAGTAGGAAACCGTTCCTGTTCAGGTTGCGTCGGTGGGAAATACTAAAGCGTCAAAATTATGCTAAAAGCGGGCCTTCGAAATTTGCAACTCGCCATCCGGCTCAAACAAGCAATTTTCGAAAACTCAACGCATAATTTTGACGCTTAACTATTTCCAACACCTCCTACACATTCACTGGAACGGTTTCCTACTTTTTATTCCGTGTGTATCGAATGCCTGAAGAATTAAGTGCCGGAAGTGTAACCTTTGTGGTAACGGAAGGTTATGAAATACAACTATAAAAAATTTGAAATATTAGCGGATTTATAAGGATTATCGCTAATTTCTGTACTGTAGTGGCCGACACAAAGGTTACTGCTCCTGGTACTTAATTATTAACTTCCGCAACCAGTCACGACTTAAGTTAATACATTAAATATCAATTAAACACCTAATTTACAATATGATATCCCCGGTTTTCTCCCCTGTATTCATATCATAAGCTTCAATAATATTTCCACTGATCACATACAGTGTATCTTCTATATATATTCCACGGACACCCTGCGAAGTATTTCCATTGATGTCTTCTTTTAGAATTGTGTCGAATTTCTTTTCTTTTTCGTTATAGGTCAGCAGGCAGTATGTTTCTCCATTCTGGCTGTAACCAGAGAATCCGATTCGGTTTTTGGCCGCATCGACAAGAACTGATTTGTAATCGTATGCTGCATTTGTTCTATAAAGATCATCCAGAACAAGTGTGGCTTCTTCTTTGACATCTGCGCGGTCTAAAATATCAAACATGGTAACTTTCACACCTTCTGACATGCCAGATTCTTCATCTGTTGACATACCGATTCCAAGCAATTTATCCTCTCCGTAAAAATGCAGGTATTCCGAGAATCCCGGAATCTTTAACTTACCGAGAATCTTAGGTTTTTCTGGATCAGACAGGTCTACGCTGAATAACGGATCTACCTGCTCGTATGTCACAAAATATCCGGTCTCTCCCATGAATCTTGCGGAATAGATGGACTCTCCTTTCGCCAGATTCTCAATAGAACTGATTTTGTCTAATTTTTTATCCAAGATTATTACCAGATTTTCATCATTATTGGTTGTAAATAATCTCAGATTCCCTTTGTATTCATCCAGAGAAAAGGTATCATTCAGGTATCCTTTTACTTTTCCCTGCGCTACAGCCTTTAGTTTCCCTTTCGTATAAGAAATCTTTCTAAGGGTTGTTACAGTCTGATTCTCCTGCTGCCATTCTGATTCGTAATAATAAATGTTCTTTCCGCTGACATACATCTTCCCTCCCCCAGAAAGAACTGCTTTATTATCTACTGTCTCATCCGGTTTACTGATATCCACAGAGCTGATTACTTCGTACATCGTTCCGCAGTTCACCGGCGGCAGACAGATGCTGGCCTGGCTCATCTCTTTATCATTCACAAGCGGTACATAAGTTAGCGGTTTCTCTTTTACCATATCACTGCCTGTATAATATTCACTGAACAGATACAGATACCCATCCGCCATACGGGAAGAATGATAAGTGCCACTCTGTGTGACTTCGCCTTCTTTGACCGGCTTTTGTATATTTTCTATATTATAAGTAACCGCTGCTGTATTCGATTGATTCCAGTTATCTGTGTTCACCTGCTTCTTACTATTCTTATCCGTGCAGTCTTTCTGACATACAACAATTAATTTTCTCTGTTCTGTATTTACATAAAATTCCTGGATATTATACTCTTCTCCCAGTGTAATTTCGTTATATTTTTTTAATCCATTCCTGACATCTACAATGTCGATCGTCCGTCCATTGTCTTCTCTCACATACAGGTATGTTCCATCTGTTTTAGCAATGTCACCCTCGTCTACGCCGGATTGACGGATATTGGTCTGTGAATAGTTCCCGTTTGCAGCCGTTGTTGCAATACCAGTATCTGTTGCAGAAGCTGTCGATGAAGGTGCTGTTGATTTTGCTATTGAAGACTCTGTTGATTTTGCTATTGAAGACTCTGTTGATTTTGCTGTTGAAGCAGAATCCTGTACATCGATCTCATTCCCGCCTCTTGCATACATTGCTATGCCGGAATTATCCTGTGCGCGTTTGATATATTTATAGATTTCATCATAACTTCGGGCTGCCCGGATTTTTTTACTGTTACTGATCTTATTTTCTGTATTGCTATTTCCTGCACTGCTGCCTGCATTGCTACCTGACACACCTGAAGAATTTATCACTCCATTATGCATCCTTCCATACTGCCACACTACAGTTCCCGCCACGACCGCCACACAGGCTGCCGCTACAAGTCCGATCTGGTACGGGCGGAAATGCTTCTTTTGCTTTTTATTCTCTAATAATTTTGCTATGTTTTCCGGCTTCAGACGATTCAGAACTTCTGTATCTTCCGACATTTGTAAAATCTGGTCTACTATATTCTGTTCACAGTATTCATTCTGTTTTTTCCCATTTTTCTGATACTCTTCAGAACCTGTCTCTTTTTTATACCCGGTTTTCTCATATTCATTCTCACGCTTCATACATTTTTCACTCCCTTCTACCGCATCATATGTTCTCTGTATCCGTCCAGCACACATTCCATCTTCCTTAGTGCCCGGCTGCGCTTCGACCGCACCGTATTCGGATTCAGTTTCATCATCTCTCCAATCTCCTGGCTGCAATATCCACCGAATACAGATAGACCCACTAAGATCTGTTCCTCTTCAGACAATACGAAAAAAGCCCTCCTTACATCAATCGCCAGATCATAATCCGGTAACGTGGACTGCTCTGGAAATTCTTCTTCTCTTTCCGGAGATTCTTTCGAAACTTTCTTCCATTTCTTCTTACATTTATTGGTAAGAATCGTAAAAATCCAGCTGCGGAATGCTTCTTCTTTTTTTAATTTATGTATATTCTCGTAAGCTGTAACGACCGCTTCACTTACTGCATCTTCTGCTTCCTGCGGGTCCTTCATCAGGCACAGTGCATAACGGTACAGATCGCGGTAGGCAGCCTCGTACATTTCCGAGAATTTCTTTACACTGCATTTCATATCGTGCCCTCCCTCAGATATGAGTTTTTATAATTTTTTTGTTCTTATATATATTATCTATATATAAGAGTCTTTTGCTTCAAATTCTGTTGCATGTATCTTATCATATTTTTTTGTTTATATTGGAGAGAAAAAAGGTTATTAAAATAATTCTAATTTATTTGTTCACTTTTTTATAAAGTTCAATCATTTCTTCTGCCAGAACCTTGAATACTTCCGTACTCATCATCTGGTCTTCCGCATGTGCAAGGATGAGGCTCATCTTCACGTCTTCACCGACCACTTCTTTCTGCATCAGATCTGTATGTGGTTCATTGCTCTGGCTTAAGAGTTCGTCGCCCTACTTGATCAGTTCTTCACGAACACATGCCAATCTTCAGGACCTGCCACTGACAGCTTCTTTCGAATGCACTGGCAATAAAAAACACTCCGAAAGGTCACCTAAACCTTCCCGGAGTGCTTTTTTGTCCGCATCTGTAATTTATACTATTATTTACTGCCTATCCTCTATAATAATTGATCAGACATCCTTTCAGGATAATCTCTCTTTCCGCATCGGTCATATCACCAAGCTTCAGAGTGATCTCTTTCAGAGAATCTCCAACCACATAAGCCTTGATCTCGGCACTCTTATCTTCCACCGCTTTTCTGATCTCCGGCACGAAGATATAGTCGCCGTTACGGAAGCTTAAGTTCTCGTAATCTTCCTCCGTGATAAATGGAAGCATACCCCAGTTGATCAGGTTCGAACGATATCTCTTGGTTGCATATTCGTTCGCAATATTTGCCCAGCCGCCGAGTACCTTCTGACAGGATGCTGCCTGCTCTCTTGCAGAACCATCTCCCGGTTTTACTGCAAAGATCGTGCTTCCGATTCCGAGATTACCTTTTCCTGTCTCCGGATATGTCTCGTGGATCTTATCCATAACCGGTTTCAGTTCATCTAATACTTCTAACGGACACTGTCCTGCTTCAATTGCTTTCTCAGCTTTCTGTACTTCCTTCGCACGGCCTACATAAGCAGGATCTTTTCTGGACAATGCAAATTCTGCAAGTCCCAGAGGGTTGGATCTGTAAGATGAGGTCTCACCGGATGGAATCAGTTCATCTGTTGTGGTGACCGGATCATGGATCTCAGATACCACTTTCAGAAGTAAGTTTTCCGGAAGTGCTGCCATTGCAGGCCAGTCTTTGATATTTGGTCCGAACTTGATCTCTACCGATGGATCTGCTACACCATGGCTGTCGAAGACACGGTTCGCATAAATGTTCTTATCAAAATGATAAGTCTGTCCTTTATATTCCACATCCATGTCAGTTGCAGGTGTAAGGAATCCCTTATTTGCTGCTGTTGCTGCGATGGAACGTGCATCCATAAGTGCAACGGATGCGATCTGTCCGCTCTGAAGCTTAGAGCCTTCACGGTTCGGGAAGTTTCTGGTTGAGTGACGGATGGAGAACGCATTATTGGCAGGTGTATCTCCGGCACCGAAGCAAGGTCCGCAGAATGCTGTCTTCACAATCGTTCCTGCTTCCATAAGGTCAGCAACTGCACCGTTCTTTACAAGTTCCATGTAAATCGGTGTACTTGCCGGATATACGCTGAATGTAAATTCATCAGAACCAATGTAATGTCCTTTGATAATGTCTGCTGCAGCACAGATATTTTCAAATCCACCACCGGCACATCCTGCGATGATTCCCTGATCCACATA
>OLQU01000785.1_pt1 | contig 24936 bp, 25 predicted proteins | sample 1672271 | NCBI WGS metagenome assembly OLQU01 (sample SAMEA3136666, study PRJEB25190) | human gut metagenome | biome: human gut; feature: human-associated habitat; material: faeces | place: Austria | collected 2013 | reverse complement strand
TCATATTCATATAACCCTGAGGTGGCGGCGGGGGCATCCCCGGGCCTCCATTCATTCCATTGTTAATATTCTGTTCGTTCATCCCAAACCCTCCATTTTTTCACCTTGAACCACTTTGAGCTACTCTACAAGTGCCATCTCATCAAGCCCCACGATCCTGTCCATACACACCGGTGCTGTCAGCCTGTAGGCAAAACTTGCAGACTCGAACAGGCAGTATAATTTGCCATTATACGAATATATCTGCTCCAGCTTCTGCGGGAGCTTAACCACCTGTCTCGGTGTCTCTGTTCCGTAATTCACACTGGACAGCTTGCCTGTATCTGTATCGTATACCTCTATCCTGGATTCATCTATACCATAGGATATAGAGAATATTATCTCATTTTTGTACACCTGAAGCCCCTGCACCCTTCCTGGTATATAGAAAGCCTCGTCCTCCTCCGAGGATATTGCAGTTCCTCCATTTACTATCTCATAGCTGGCAGCCATGCTGTAGCTGTTCTTATCCTTTCGCCAGTAGCCCGCATATATATGTCCGTCATATATCGTGATAAATGACGTTGCAGGGAACATGACGCTACATGTGTTTCTGTATTTTATCGGCTTTCCCTGAGCCACATCGTATTTCTCTATGGAGTCCAGCGTAAGACATGATATGGATGCCTTCCTGCTCCTGTCCTCATCCTCATCGATCATGTACGAGGAAACCCACAGCACATTATTCTTCGTATCATACGCAAGTCCTCCGGCATGTGTCGTGTCCTTGAGAACCAGTGTTTTAATATATTGCCCGGTCTGTGTATCAAGAACAAATATCACAGATTTGTGTTTCTTCGTCTTGCAGTAAGCACTGACAAATGTATACTCCTTCGTAACTGCCAGCCCCTGTGGCGTCATGGACGTGCAGTTCTCTATCTTCCTCGACTCACTGCCTATCGTATCAGCATACGCAAGTCCCGGAATGATCATCATGCCATAATCGGTATCCCTGTTCTGGGCATACATACCCATATGATAGAATTCCGGTTCAGTCGACATCTCCCATATCTGCGAAAAATTCGACTTGTTGTCAACCGCATAGGTGCTGGTTCCGGAATCATTTCCCGATATCTCGAAGTTTCTGCAGTACACTCCGCCATACAGCCATATCACGCAGATTCCCCCGACATAGCACCATGCAAATATCTTCACAAGTATCCTTCTCGACTGGACCGTCGACAAAAGTGCCGCCATGACCATCTGACTGATAATCGTTATGAGCATCATGGCATTTGTCAGCATATCTCCATGGCTGACTATCTGAAGCGGTACGCCTATCATCATAATCCAGTAGGCCTTCTGTTTCACCTTAATTCTTATTACACCATTCCAGCCTTCCCGCTTCATGCCCCACACCTGCAGTGACTGCCATACAACCACAAGGCCATATACGATGCACGCCACAAGCAGAAGCTGCCTGAGCACAGCAACAGCCGTTATCTCAAGGGCCTCACCATTTCTGTAAAATGCCATATAGTACACACCCTGTGCGAGCTGCCATATCCTCCACGCCATCATGGCGAACATCGCAAGCGCTGCAACAAATGCAAATGTGTTGGTAGCAGTTCTTCGTCTGACACCCTCACGATGTTCCTTCATCTGTTTGCGCAGACGTTTCTTTGCCCTTCCCAGCTCCTTTATGTGCTTTTTACACTTTCTGATCCTTCTGCGTTTATAGAACAGCACCTTGTACGGTGCGCGTCTGTTCTTCAGCTCTTCATATTCTTCCCTAAGTCTGTCATACCGTTCCGACTCCTCATGAAGATCCGTTCTGGTCGCCCTGAGTGCAGAACGACACATAACGTATCCCTCAAGATCTATCTGTGCCTGTTCTTTCAGCTTTTCAGCCTGAAGTTGAAGCTTCTCTTCTCTGTTCAATTTCTTAGCCCTGTCTGTCATGAAAATCCGCTCCTGTCCATCAGCCTCTTTACTCAAAGTACCGTTTTATTTTGTCCTCCACCAAATTCGAACCGATCACAATTATGATCTCCTGCCCGTTCTCTATAGGTCTCACCTCGGTCTTTTTTGCCGTGGCGTTGAGCTCTATCCATCCGGTGTCATTTACAGGGAGAAAACCCTTGATTCTAAAGACATCTCCGCATTCCTTATCCGCAAATATATCCCTGACTATCGTCTCAAGCCGCTCCTGAGGCATGACCTTATTCATGATATATACCGAGTTAAACACATCACTTTGTTTGAACCATAATTTTACATAGTCGTTTAATTTGTATCCGGTTGACATAAAACCTTCAAAGTCATCGTCCGTGAAATCATCCCAGTTCTTCTCCAGAACATCATCGCCGAACTGACGCTTACACTGGAATTCGGTGAGCACTTCATTGATATATTCTATTGTGCTCCTCTTCTCATCCTCCGATGCATCCTGAACCTTGCTCATCACCAGAGTTCCACAGTTCGCAACCTCAGACGCAAGCACATATCTGGACTGTCTGCTCATATCCCGGTCAAGTCCGGCATCGACTATGGAAATGATGCTTCCCACCTCATACCATCTGTCAAGTGGCTCCTCGTGGAGAACGTCAAAGAATTCATCCACATCAAATATTCCGGACGGCTCAACAATGACTCTGTCATAGCCGCTCATCCCCATCGCTATGAGCTTTGTCTTGAACCTTCTCTTGTGACAGTCCTCGCCGCAGCCACCTGCCACCATCTCAGCATGACAGTTCTCGCCCATCACATCCTGAAGAAGCATCATGTCCACGTTGACTGCACCATAATCATTTTCAAGGATTCCGACATTATATCCTTTGCCAACAAGGTAGCTCACATACTTCTTAATAAATGTCGTCTTGCCTGAGCCCAGAAAGCCCGTTATCAAATCTATCTTTACCATATGTCCACTCTCCTTATCTACGCGCGTTACCAGCTTGATCTCACATGAAATCCGCTGTCATTCTCCAGAGGTATCTCTCTGACATCCATATCCTCTATAAATATATATCTGTCATTTCTGAGAACTGCTATCACCTTGTCTATAGCCTCAGGCAGCCCCTGAGCCTCCATCTCAACAGAATCATCATATCTGTTGCACACCCAGCCTGTGACTCCGTACATGGATGCAGCATAGCTCGCCCTGTATCTGAAGCCAACTCCCTGCACTCTTCCTCTGAATGTATAATGTCGTCTTATCTTGTCCATATCTATATGTCCCATCTCTGTTATGATCTTCTCATATCTTACATTTTATATCCTGCTGCCCGCATCTTACACATCATGTTCAGCATCGTACTTTTCTGCGTCATACACGATATTTCCACCACAGATTGTATAGTGAACCCTTCCCGGGAGAGTCCATCCGGCAAATGGACTGTTGGATGCCTTTGACGCAAAGCTGTTCACTGTCCACTGCTCATTCTCGCCAAATATGACTATATCCGCAGGAGCTCCCTCTGCTATCTTGCCCGGTTCCATGCGGTAAAATTCTGCAGGATTCCTGCTCATTAGTTCCATGAGCTTCATGAGTGAGATATATCCAGGCTGTACAAGGGAATATATTCCAAGGGCAAGAGATGTCTCAAGCCCTGTTATTCCACTTGGCGCCTTGTCAAGCGGTCTCGCCTTCTCCTCACTGCTGTGCGGGGCGTGATCCGTCACTATCATATCTATTGTGCCATCCTGTATTCCCTCTATGATCTGTCTTCTGTCTTTCTCGGTTCTGAGTGGAGGATTCATACGCGCCATGGTTCCGTACTTCAGCACAGCATCCTCTATAAGGGTGAAATGATGTGGAGTTGCCTCCGCATGTACGTCCGCTCCAAGCTTCTTTGCAGTTCTCACTATATCCACGGAATTGCCTGAGCTTATATGCTGTATGCACACTGATGCACCTGTGTGAAGTGCAAGGACGCAGTCCCTTGCAACCATAATATCCTCCGCTGTGCGGGATGCACCGCCGTATCCAAGCTTTTCTGATACTTTTCCCTGATTCACTCCCGGCTGTACAATGAACAGCGGATCCTCTTCATGAAGACTCACCGGAAGATCAAGATCCCTTGCCTTATCCATAGCCTCAAGAAGAAGCTTCTCATCCATGATTGGGATTCCGTCATCGGTAAATCCTGCTGCACCTGCAGCCGCAAGACTGTCCATGTCCACGAGTTCCTTGCCAGCAAGGCCCTTTGTGACTGTGGCTGTCTGAACTACATGTATTCCGGTCTTTGCACCTTTATCCTGTATATACTTGAGAGTCTCAAGGTTATCCACCGCCGGCTTTGTATTCGCCATACATACCACCATCGTGAAGCCCCCTCTTGCAGCGGCGGCGGCACCTGTCTCGATGTCTTCCTTGTACGTAAATCCCGGATCGCGGAAGTGTACATGTGTGTCTACCAGTCCCGGTGCAACTACAAGTCCATCTGCATCGATGACCTCCGCACCCTCTGCCTCCAGATCGTATCCTGTCTTAACTATGTGATTGCCGTCGATGAGCACATCCATGACCTCGTCTGTATGGGTGACCGGATCAATGACTCTTCCATTCTTTATCAATAACATTTGCCTGTTCTCCTCTATATAAATATTTTATTACTGTCTGTATGTGTTCTGCGGATCATACTGTGATGACTGACCGTAATGTGGCGGCTGACCGTAGCCGCTATACTGATTATTCTGCTGTGACTGCCGGCCATACTGGGTCTGCTGGCTGTAGCCATTCTGCTGATCGTACCGCTGTGGCTGACCATAGCCACTTGACGGCTGATTGTACTGTCCTGGCTGTTGAGTATAGCTGCCCGGCTGGTTGTACTGCCCCGGCCGCTGACCGTAACCATTCTGCTGACCATACCGAGGCTGCTGGCCATAGCCACTCTGCTGACCATACCGAGGCTGCTGGCCATAGCCACTCTGCTGATTATTGTACTGATTCGTCTGGCCGTATGCATTTGGCTGGAAGGTGTTCTGCCACTTGCCATATACATTTGGCTGATTGTACTGCATGTTCTGTCCGTACATATTTGGCTGATTATATCCACACATAGGTATATATCTGAAGTTATACGGATTCACCCATATAGGATTTACCGCTATGATATGATCGTTCTTTGCCGCATGGGATATGAGCAGGAACATCAGAACCACCGACAGGATCAGAACCAGTATGCACAGGATCACGCTGGTGTCATCAATCGACAGCACAAAATCATACAGTCCGTGTATTCCCATGGCGCTAAAATACGCTATCAGCATATTGCCTGCGGCACCCTCGCCCTTGTTCGCATTCTCTCTCGCCTTTGAGTAGAAATATCCCATGATAACGCCGCATGAGCAGTGAAGTGGGATTGCTGTCACAGCCCTCAGAATTCCGAGTCCTATTCCACCCTGGAATACATACAGGATATTCTCCAGTGTTGCAAATCCGAGCGACGAGCACACGCCATATATAACGCCGTCATAGCTGTGGTCAAAGTTCTTATTTTTCCATGTAAGTATTAACATTCCAAGGAATTTGCCCAGTTCCTCGATCATCGCCACTATAAAGAAGCAGTTGACCAGCTCATAAACCGCCGTTCCGGATTCCAATCCAATATAGTATAACAATACGCCCCCAACCAGCTCCACGACTACTGCCGGTATCGTGCTGACAGCTCCCAGAACCGCAAGCCATACTAGCAGGCTCATTGGATCCCTGCTATTCTTATTTCTTCTGACTACAAATAACAGCAGTAACACCGAAGGTAATACTGCAAGTCTCAATGCAAATGCACTCATCCTTTACTCTCCCTGATATTTTCTTCCGTATAAATATATATACATATTAAAGATACCATTTTTAGCGTGAATCCACAATAAGCAGAGGCCTTTACCGACATTTTATTTCATTAATTAACTTTAATTTAGCCTAAATACAACTCAAGGCAGGTCATTCCATTTCAGAAGACCTGCCTTGAACCAATTTTCAAATGTATTCAGTTACGACTTACTGTGTGACATCAATATCACCGCTACTAGTCTCGATATTGCACTTTCCATCTGCTCCCTCAACCGAGTCCGGTACATTTACATCACCGCTGGATGTCTTTGTATTGTATTCATACTTCATTTCTGAGCCAATGCCGATCGATACATCACCACTGGTTGTCACGACATTGATCTCAGAAGCATCACAGTCTCTAATCATTACGTCACCACTTGACGCACGACCGTTTATACGTTTTGCCTTTATACTGCCAGATGTGATATTGCCACTGGAGGTCTTCAGATCAATATTATCCATCACCACATCACCAAGACTGACGTCACCACTGTTTGCTGATATTCTTGTATCCTTTGACGATACACTGTCAAGCTTAATGTCACCACTGCTGGTCGCCACCGTCAGAGCATCTGCATTTGCACCATTTACGATCACATCGCCGCTGGCGGCCTCTATATCGATATTGCCTATTGCCAGATAATATTCCATATCCACGTCACCGCTGCTGGTCACGATCTTCAAATCATCGTACTCCGTGCCGACCAGATACACCGTCACGGACGGCCATGCTCCAGAGTACATACCAATGGAAATGTTAAATGCCGCGTTCCTGCTGTCGTCTGCGGTTATCCTGAGCACACCATCTGATATATCTACATGATGCGTCAGATTCTCACTGTCATAATACTCCACATAACTTGTATCTCCACTCGCCTTCTTCACGGCAACATCCACATCTGATGCGCTTTTTACATCAATTGCAGTGAATTTATCTTTTATATCAACAGTCTTCTTTACGTAGTTCACCGGCTCCGATGTCATGTGGGCCAGATTAACTGTCACATTCGGCCATCTGAATCCATTTACAGCAAGTGCTGAGATCACAGTGATAATGCCTGCCACGATCATGACCGATGCAACAATAACAGCTTTCTTTGTTCTACTCATGACTATTTCTCCTTTACAAACATTCTCTTTATTCCATTCACACTGGCCTTGCAGACCTTAAATATGCCAACCGTAACCGGCTTCACCGATACAACAAACAGTATCGCGATTCCGATTCCGATGAGTGCTGCGCCGAGCATGAGGACTGCTGTGTATGGGCTGTTGGCTACGAACAGCGGTATGGTACATATCAATCCGCCGATTCCCGCCACCACAAAGCTGAGCACCACCGCATAGAATGATATAAGAAGTGCAAATGCAACTATCCACAGTGTGAGCAACAATACCGCCGCTGTAATGAGAAGCGGTATCCACACCGGAGAACCAAGTACTATGAGTACGACCTCCCATGCCTTGAGCTCGTGCTTTGGCTTGATCTTCTCCTTCACAAGCTTTGTAAGCGGCATATCTTCAAGTATCTGCTCCACTGCTGCATCAGGTGATCCCATATCTGCCACAGCCTCCTCCTCGGAAAGGCCGTCCTCCACGCGGTCATCTATCATCTCGCTATAGTAATCCATAAACCTGTTCACATCATCAGCCGGCATCGCACTGATCCTGCTTCTTATCGACTCAAGATATTCCTGTTTGTTCATCTCTGACTTCCTCCTTCACAATAAATCTGTATATGGATTCCAGTTCCTTCCACTCTTCCTTGAACTCTTCTATCCTGGCTCTTCCGGCATCCGTAATATGATAATACTTTCTGAGTCTTCCGTTGTGCTCCACGGAATGAACCGTGAGCAGCGCTCCCGCCTCAAGTCTTCTGAGGATAGGATAGAGTGTGGACTCTGATATCGTCACATACGGCTTCATATCTTTGATGATCTGATATCCATAGGAATCCTCGTCCTTGATGGCCGCAAGCACACACACGTCGAGCATCCCTCTCTTCAATTGTATATCCATCGCTATACCTCCTTACGCAGTATACTATACGTCGCATAGTATCATATGTCAAGTAGTATTTTCAGCACTCTACAAAAAGGAACAACAATGGGGTCAGGCATCTTTTACATAGATTTTACATTAATGTATATGAAACATAACAAACAGGGCGGGACATCTCACCAATGGGATGTCCCGCCCTGCTTACAAATTATATTCTGCTATATCTTAATCTGACACATGATATGTTTTCCATTATAGTATGTCGATGACATACTCCTTGCTGAACGAATGGCCAGCCTCAAGACTGTTTGAATACTCACGGTCCGCCAGATCTCCGTCATATCCCTCGCGGTCACACCTGCCAAACCAAGGCTCTATGCAGACAAATGGCGCATGTTTCTTTGCAGGAGACCATATGCCTATCTGCGGCACATCAAATCTCAACTGCAAAACCGGCGCATCAGATGAGTTCCTTAATGTAATCGTATTTATACCCTTACCATCCATGATCAGGGCATCCTCATCAAACATCTCATCACGCAGCTTTAAGACTCCATCTGTCAGTCTGTGCGTAACTGTTCTATCTCCAAGAACTCCATTTGCTGTCAAAAGACCACATTCAATCTCGTTCTTACCTGTGTGCATATCCAGAGAATAACCGCCGATGCCTCCCTCACACGCAAATGCAGGATGGGCACCGATAGAAAAATGAATCGTGTCAGTTCCCTCATTCACAACGGTCCACATAACATGTACAGATGAACCTTCAAGTCTGTATCCTATACAAAGACTGAAATCAAACGGATAGCTCTTCTGCCATGTATCATTCTTCTCAAGCACAAACAGCAGTGTATCACCAGTCTGGCCACCCACTACAAACTCGCTGTCCCTTGCAAATCCGTGCTGAGGTATATTCTCATAAACAACCCCGTTATGTCTGTAACGCTGTCCTTCAAGCTTTCCCACAAATGGAAACAGCACAGGAGAAACTCTTCCCCAATATGCCGCATCTCCGCACCACATATACTCTCTATCCGTCTCGTTACTCTTCAGGCTCACAAGCTCTGCACCGTGAGTATTCACCTTTATAGCAATCTTATCATTTTTTAATTCAACAATACCCATCATGTCCTCCTATACTCCAGCCAGTCTGGCTGATCATAATTTGCAAATAATATTATACACTTTTATAGCATTATAACACAGGTACAAAAAAATACGGTCGCTTAATGAACTAATAAGCAACCGTATTTTATATAATTAAGCAATAGTCGCTGTCGGGGTTCCAAGTATCACATGAAGACCCTTCTCCTTTGCCTTGCTGATGACATGATCGAAGAACGAAAAGTCATACTGCCCCTCCGTTTTTTCCATGATATGCCATGCAAACTCCGCTATACGAATGACATTGCATCCAAGCTCTACGATATTGTCCATATCCTCATCGATCATGGATATATCCCACTGCTCTGGATAATAATCCACACCTCGTTATCCAAGCGCGATCATTCTGTTGATGCAGCGGGAAGCTCCCTCCATCACCTCATCAGAAAGGACTATCTCTTCGCCACCTGTGCCCTTTAGTACATTCAATATGTCAACCATGGTAGTAAGCTTCATATTATGGCACATCAGCTTTGAAGAAATTGGATAGAACATTTTGTCAGGGCACTCATACTGAAGATGCTCCACAATACTGTGCTCTGTACCGATGATGAACTCTTTTTTCTCTGACTTTCTGGCATATGCCATGATTCCTGTAGTTGAACCTACATAATCAGCCTCTGCAACTACATCAGGTCTGCACTCAGGATGGACAAGAAGTTCCGCATGTGGATGTAACTCTTTTGCCTTCAAAGCATCATCTAGGGTAACCGCAAGATGTCTAGGACATCCGCCGTTAAAAAATGCAAATTCCTTTTCCGGCATCTGCTTTTGAACATAGTTTCCAAGATTCGGATCTGGAATAAAAAGAATCTTGTCGTTATCAAGCTTGCTGCATATCTGAACTGCAGATGAGGATGTCACACATACATCACAGGCAGTTTTCAATTCAGATGTCGTATTTATATAGGCGACAACCGCATATCCCGGATACTTCTTCTTCATCTCATCCAGCATTTCAAGATTCATCTGCTCAGCCATCGGACATCCGGCTTCAGGGTTAGGCAGGTACACATTCTTATCAGGGGACAATATCTTACATGTCTCCGCCATAAAACGCACACCACACATTATTATATTTTTGCGGGAATCCTTGCTCGCCTCCACGCTAAGTCCATATGAATCTCCCATATAATCTGCAACTTCAAGAATCTCATGTCCCTGATAAGCATGTGCCAGTATACAGAAATCTTTCTCTTTCTTCAGTCTGATTATCTCTTCCTGTATCTCTTTTATCGTCATTTTATTCTCTCCAAATCATTTTGTATTATTTCTCCCACTCCTGCCACGGAACAAGGAAGCCTGTCTCATCAAGTTTCTGCTCTATGTTGTCCAGGATCTCTTCACTTGGAGCCTCTATCAGATGGTAATGATATCCGTTCGTAGCATTTCCAAGCAGGGACGACTGGCTGTTTTCCAATTTTTTCATAAATTTTGCCACGTCGTATCTGGAAGCAATATTCATCTTTGCAGTAACACGATTGTACACCGTATGACTTATACTTACATTCTTTACAACACCGCCATAATCAACTATGATCGTGAGTTCTTCCTCAGTCCTGTCATAACCGTGTTTTACTTTAAACTCTCTCTGACATTTTGATTCATTCTTGTATATATAACCCCTGTTAGTTGCAATTATGCCATCATCAGCCGCCCTGATCACTGCAATGTCCTGCACTATTATCTGTCTACTGACATCGAATTCTGACGCAAGCTTATTTGCCGGAACAGGGACATCTGAATTCTTCACAATGTCAAGTATCCTTTCCCTTCTCTCTTTTGCCTTCACTTTATCCCTCCGCATGAAGATTTTTCATCGATATATCCATTATAGGTGAGCTGTGTGTAAGCGCACCGCTTGATATATAATCCACTCCCAATGATATCAGGCTCTCTATGTTCTCTTTTGTAACATTGCCTGAACATTCTGTCTCCGCACGTCCATCGATCAAATCGATCGCAGCCCTCATCTGATCCGTTGTCATATTGTCAAGCATAATGATATCGGCTCCCGCTTCAACAGCCTCTTTTACCTGATCCAGTGTCTCAACTTCAACCTCTATCTTGCGAACAAATGGTGCATACTCCTTTGCCATTCTCACTGCATTGCTTATACTTCCCGCAGCGCCTATATGATTATCCTTAAGTAATACTCCATCCGACAAATTGTATCTGTGATTGCTGCCTCCGCCGACTCTGACTGCATACTTCTCAAATATACGGCAATTAGGTGTGGTCTTTCTGGTATCCAGCAGAGTAGTCTTGCTTCCTTTAAGAAGTTCTGCAACCTCATGGGTATACGTAGCTATGCCACTCATACGCTGGAGATAATTAAGCGCAACCCTCTCGCCAGAGAGAAGAACCCTGATATCACCAGTCACAATTCCCATAAGCTGGCCAGCCTTCACCTCATCGCCATCTTTGCAGAAGAACTCAACCTCAGTGCTGTCATCTAAGAGTGTAAATACTCTTGCATATACATCAAGTCCTGCAATGATTCCATCCTGCTTGCATATCAGGTCTACTTTTCCTTTCTGTGCCTTTGGCATCACCGCATTTGTGGATACATCCTCACTTGTGATATCCTCCTGTAAAGCCATCATTATAAGCTTGTCCGCATTCAATTTCATTGTTATCTGATTCATTCTCAGCCTCTTCTTTCCGTTTCTGTCAAAACTATATTCTTATATTCTCTAAACAAACCATCTATATCTTCATATTCAGACAGATCTATGTTGTCTTCTCCACAGCCTCTGTGCTCTCTGCTGAACATGATATCATCTGCCGCCCTCTGTGCAAATACAAGCGACTCAAGTAACGAATTGCTTGCCAGTCTGTTTCTGCCATGCACTCCATTACATCCGGCTTCTCCTACCGCGTACAATCCTTCCATGGATGTCCTTCCGGCGAGATCTGCCTTCACTCCGCCCATGTGGTAATGCTGAGCCGGCACAACCGGTATCGGTTCAACAAGCACATCATACCCCTCATCCTTGCACTGCTTGTATATATGTGGAAAATGTTGCAAGATCACATCTCTTCCAAGCGGTCTCAGATCTTCCCACACATGCTCCGTTCCATCTATCTCCATCTGTTTCCATATTGCATGGCTGACTACATCACGAGGCTGAAGTTCATCTGTAAACCTTTCGCCCGCCTTGTTTAGAAGCCATGCGCCTTCGCCTCTCACAGATTCAGATATCAGAAATCTTCTTCCTTTATTCCGGCTAAACAGTGTCGTCGGGTGGATCTGCACATAATTCAGATTCTCTACCTCTACTCCATGTTTTAAGGCAATTGCTATGGCATCACCTGTTATATGGGCAAAATTTGTTGAGTTCTTATATATGCCTCCGATCCCACCACACGCCAATACAACGTTGTTGGATCTAAGTATGCTTATGTTCTTCGCCTCACCAGCTATAACCACGCCACCACAGGCATTGTCATTGCAGATGATGTCGAGCATAGTCGTATACTCATATATCTCGATATTAGATTTCTCCTTTGCGCACTCCAGCAAAGTGGATGTAATCTCTTTGCCGGTAATATCCTCGTGAAACAATATTCTTGGCTGGCTGTGAGCTCCCTCCTTAGTGAAGGCAAGCTTTCCGCTCTCATCTCTCTCAAATCTAACTCCAAGCCTTATCAATTCTCTGATAACAAGATTAGATGATCTGATCATCAGATCGACTGTCTTTTTATTGTTCTCATAATGACCGGCCCTCATTGTGTCTTCAAAATAATCTTCGTAATCTTCCTCACCCCGCAGCATACATATGCCGCCCTGGGCCAAAAAAGAATCGGACTCATCAGCCCGCCTTTTTGTGATAATACAGACCTTTTTTGTCTCTGGAAAATTCAACGCACAGAACAAACCTGCAGCGCCAGTTCCCACAATAATAACATCATATACAGTGTTCATCATTTCTCCTCTTCAAGTAGGCATCATATTATTCTTTATAACCTGACTTGCATATAAACATAACATATGTAAACACATATGTAAAGATATATGTAATGTTATGTGTAAACTTTTGATGTAAAGTTTTGAATTAGAGTTTTCTGTACACCGTCTCTACTTTAAGACTTTCTTTATCTGTTTCTCTGTGGCAATAGGATAGATATCCTCCATATGCTTAACTATCCTCTCCCACGATTCCTCAGGGCTCTCACCATATGCGGACGTCACATGATCATATCCCCACAGCTTCTCCGGCATGGAATACACAGCCACATTCCAGCCGTATTCCGCCCCCTTTTTGTTCACCCGCTTTCTAAAATCGCATGCACACAGATAGGTCTGCATCTGAAGCTGTGTCATCGTACCCTCAAAGCCCTTCTCGCCGTCCTTGCCAAATCCGGCAAGTTTCTTGATATCAAATGAGAACAGCGCTGTATCATACATACTCTCCAGTTTTTCTTCTGCAAATTCCGCATCGCTCTCCTCGTCTATCCGGTCATCCATGAACAGATCCATAATCTTCTTCTGTCTGAATGATGCAAGCTCATCATCCCATCTGGCATCGAAATCATATCCAGCTCTTCTATAATTTGCAAAATAGGGGAACCATTTCTTTGAGATAAATCCCGCCTTATTGTGGAAAAATTTGCCGTATGCGATATCGCCTCTTCTGGCTATGATCTCACGCCACACCCAAGGATCCCTCTGCGCATCCTCACTCCACCAGTATTTCTCCGTGGTTCGCTCTTCCACCGAAAATCCAGGTATCTCATTGCGGAAAAGAGGAAGAAATCCCACTTCCTCTATATATCCGATAAGTTCGTCCACCGTATGCAGGCACTCCGGATCATTCTCCGAAACTCCATACATAATCCATGTTCCGTCTTTTGATTCCATAAACTCTCCTAAATTATTCGCCCCTCAAGGTGATCCATCTCATGGAGCACTATCTGGGCTATATATCCGTTGAACTTCATACGCTTTTTTGCAAATGATGCATCCTGAAACTCTACTTCTATGTCTCTATACCTTGTCACCTTTCTCGTGCCGTCCAGAGACAGACATCCCTCCTCTGTCTCGTAAGCCCCCAACTTTGACAGGAGTACCGGATTCAGCATGACAACATTGGCAAATCCCATGCTGACGATGATTATCCTCTTCTTATACCCGATCATGTTGCCCGCCATGCCGACGCACCTCGCCTGATTTGCCGCTAATGTGTCCTGCATATCTGCTATGATCCCCGCATCCATAGTCGTCATCGGAGATGACTTCTGGCTGAGAAACATCTGATCTCTTACTATCTGTTTTACCATGGTCTATTACCTTTCCTTATCTACTCACCATTCTTCACGTACAGGAATAATTTCGACTTGAGCAGCTTCTTCGGCGTCGCCGAGATCTCGCATATCTCCTCGTATATGCGGTTGCACACGATAAAATACGCAGCCAGGGCAGTCAGCACATTCTTCTGATTTGCGCTCTGGAAATTGTACTTCCCTGTCTTCTCATTCTTCTCGCTTCTGGCATGTTTTACCAGGTTATAGTCATTCCACCAATCCGCGATCCTGCCATCCACAAATGCGCTGAACGGCTTCAACTCGATATCTTCAAATGTGTCTATCGTCCTCACTGCGTCAAGCCTGATAGCCGGGAATTTCCTAAGCACAGGAGTAAGCCTGTCATGTATATTGTACTTCTTCCTGTAATCGTCCTCCTCTACCATCTTGCAATATATCTCAATCAGAGAATCAATATTGCTGCAGATGTTCAGAAACATATTTATGTATCTGCTTGAAAATGTCGGGAAGTTGCTCTTGTGAATGTCCACATACTCCGAACTGATCCTGACATCCTTCTCAATGATCTGGTATTGCTTCCAGAAAATGTTCAGAAATTCCTTCTCAGTTATGACAACTCTGGTCTTCTTCACCAGAACATTTACCCACAAATGTCCCTGACCTATCCTGTCAAGCCTGACATCCTGACTCGTCCATACATCCTCAAGCGATGCGCCTGAAACCAACGCCACCATATCGCAAACCCGGGCCTCAGTATAATTGGCAAATGTCCTTCCATCATCCCGCGTCCGTTCACTCTTGCCGTACTTCCACGAAGCATACAATACCCCGCCGACTCTTAGCGCCTTCATAGCCTTCTCAAGGATCTTGTGCATATCGCTCTTGGCAACATGGAGCAGCGAAGCACATGCCCACACAGCGTCAAATTCATTCTCATAGTTCATGTCCTCAATGCGCATATGCACAGCCGCTTTTCCCGTCAGCTCCTGAGTTTTCCTGCACATAGCCTCAGACGCATCCAGAGATACAACCTTGTATCCCTTGTCCAGAAAATATTTGCTGTCACGACCACTGCCGCAGCCAAGATCAAGAATCCTGCTGCCCGGCTTGAGATTTTCCTCAAAGTGCTGGTATATGTCCGACATGTCAGCATTTCTGGTTATCTCGGAATATCTGTCAGCATGTGTATTGTAGTATTCTATTGTTCTGTTTGTATTTTTATCATCCATTAAAATCTGACCTCTTCCGGTTCATTGGTGGTGAGGGTTCGAATCCCCTCCACCTTCATATGTATCTATAAATTATTTGCCTTTCGCAGCAGTTTCTCAAAAGACTCCGCAAATCTCTGGTCATCCTCTTCTGTCCTCTTCCTCGGCCCTTTGATATGATTCCTGCTTGATGCCCTTCTCGCCTTTTTATTCAAATGTCTCTCCATAAGCATCTGATCGATATTCTCATTTGTATACCATTTGCCCGATTGGTGTATCGCAAATGCACCTTTTCCCAGCGCCATTGCAGCCACGCCATAATCCTGAGTAACAACTATATCACCTCTATGGCAAATGCTTATCAGCTTGTAATCCACCGCATCCGCTCCGGCACCGACCACGATAACCTCGCTGTAATCAGATGTGAGGACATGGTTCGTATCGCATAAAAGCGTTACCGAGATGTTGTATTTTGTTGCTATGTCTTCTGCTATGCCTACTACGGGGCAGGCATCGGCGTCTATGTATATGTGCATCATAGATAAATCATCCTTTCACCCAATTACATTAACTGCCCAATTAAATATTCAGACATTTTAAGTGTATACTTTTGCTACTAAAATTCAACAGTTCTTTTTGAATTCTATCCTAACTATACCATCCAAACCATAAACCTACAAATGAATAGGTTTCATCACGAGTTGGTTGATATATATGATATTAATCTCTGTTTCCTTCTACGAATGGGATTATAATATACAATTTGTAACTTTTTAACAATCGGAGGTTTTAATCCGTTCTCCAACACTCGGAGCGAGTTACGCTTGAGGCACTTCCTCTGTATGCAATTTTATTTCAATCCACGCTCCAGCGTACGGAGCGACAGATGTTCACTGCAAGCGAAACTAAGTTCTACGTATTTCAATCCACGCTCCGACGAACGGAGCGACCTACTGTTCCAAATTGCACCGACTTCATCAAACACATTTCAATCCACGCTCCGACGAACGGAGCGACATATCTAGCTATACACATCTGATCGCCATTCTGTATTTCAATCCACGCTCCGACGAACGGAGCGACCAAGGGTCAATGTACTTGCCTTGGTGGACTATCTATTTCAATCCACGCTCCGACGAACGGAGCGACGGTGTAGAATCTATGAATCTTGAGCTAATCAAGGATTTCAATCCACGCTCCGACGAACGGAGCGACCTTCTCCTATTCTACGCATAAGTCCATTGTGAATATTTCAATCCACGCTCCGACGAACGGAGCGACTATCAGTGTCCCCGAGAATGGCGGCAAAATCCATATTTCAATCCACGCTCCGACGAACGGAGCGACGAGGAGCTTAATATCCTTCTGCTCGATTTCCTCTACATTTCAATCCACGCTCCGACGAACGGAGCGACGATATAGCCACTAATCTATCCAAGGGCGTTATATTTCAATCCACGCTCCGACGAACGGAGCGACTAGATGGGCTCATAAGCCTGCCAAGCAATCTATGATTTCAATCCACGCTCCGACGAACGGAGCGACCTACCTATTAATTTATAATCTTAAAAAAAAGGAATTTCAATCCACGCTCCGACGAACGGAGCGACTGCAATTTTGCACAAAAAAATGAAAAAACTATACAAAACCGCTTAATAATATTATTGTTTTCTACTAATTCATTACGCTTATTATGCTCATGTATACAATATAGCTTTTTCTTGTTTATTTTTCATGGTGCGAATGACCTTGTAATTCTATGTTCACTATCATTTCGCACAACATCAAAAAATTAATGGCTGATCAACATCTATTCCCTTATCACATCCTACATGATCAACTTTTGTTTGATATTTGTTTCCCAAATAATAGAACCTAAGACTATCTACTTTTTCATCAATTATTCCAGACAACATAGCTTTCAATTTAACACTTTGCGCCTGATCCACTATACATTCAAAAACTGAATTCTGTACTCGTCGACCATAATTTTCACATTGCTTTGCAACTTTCCTTAATCTATTTTTTCCTGCAGTTGTTTCTGTATTAACATCATAGGTTATCAATAACAACATTATTATCACCTCATTTCCATAAAAAGACTGGATACCCATCAATATCCCCTCGGAGATATCTTGCCAAAAGCATTGACTGAACATACGGCACCATTCCCCATTCAACTTTCTCCTTCAGATATGGGTGTGTTATTACTTCTTTCTTTTTATTTTGCCACTCAACCAATACCTTTTTTCTAGCATTATCACTTAATAACACTGCTCCATTTTCTTTTTTAGAGAAATCCTTTCCCGTTATTATTCTTTTATTTATAAGTGACAAAACAAACCTATCTGCATAAACCGATCTAAATTCCTCAATTAAGTCTAATGCCAACGATGCCCTACCAGGCCTATCCGTATGTAAATATCCTATATATGGATCTAATCCTACAACTTCCAAGGCCGACGCAATTTGGTTAGTCAATAATGTATAAACAAATGACAGCATAGCATTTATATTATCTTGAGGAGGGCGTTTATTTCTTACTTGAAACACAAAATCCTTTTTCTGTTGCAATATAAGCTCATTGAACACACCAAAATAAATACTTGCCGCTTCTCCCTCGTATCCTCTTAATTCATCTTTTGACTTAGCATTTCTTATTAATTCCAAGGAATTCTTTAAATGTAATGATGCTCGTTTCACCCGTTCCACGTCTATCTGCATTGCATGATCTCTAATGGCTCTCTCCAAAACCCATCGCGCATTATATACCTTACCCAATATACAATTTTTTGAAATTTCCAGGCTTTTTTCTGCATCTAATGAGCTATCATATTGTTGTCTCCGTAAAATAATATTTCCCTTTACTTTTCCAGTTACACGAGCTAGAAATTTCCCCTGAGAAGTTACATAACATAGCGAAATATTCCGGTCTACGCATGCGCCCATAAGTGCAGGACTTGTTCCTTTATATCCAAATACAACTATCCCATCCAAATTATGCAAAGGCAACCGACCAACCTCTTGACTATCTTGATATACTACAACAGTTTCTCCTTCTAACCCCAAATAACCATTTTCAGATGTTACATAAAGTGTATTTAATAGTTTTTTCATTCAACATTCTCTCCTAACATCTGTGATATATAATTTTTCACTGAACCAGCTTTATTTAATTTCGGTAAACATATATCTTTCAAAGAGCAAGAATTACACGCCTTACTTTGTTTTACCTGAGGAGTATACCCCCTCTTAAAATAATCATGCATCTCTCCAAACATTTTAGTTGCCATATCCCTTAATTCCTGAGATACCTGTACAACTTCCCTTCTTCTTGTTTCTCCGTAATATATTGCGCCTTCTTCTATTTGTGTAGAGAACATTTCCTCAAGGGCCATTGCCTGTACGACTAATTGCAGTTTATCCTCCTCTGACACTTTAGGCTTTCCTTTTTTATACTCAATTGGATATATGCTATATACGCCCCTATGGCCACGTAGAGACACTCCATCATCACACTTATGAAATTCAACAATATCGCACTCCCCTACTGCACCCATTTTCCTGGATGCAATGGGAAGTGCTCTTACTATCAGCACATCTTTTCTCTTCTCCGTAATATATGGATCATGAGCTTTCTTATGCATAAGCTCTCCTACTGCAGTATGATAATTTTCAGCCCACTGTTGCTCTATATGTATGAGTGCCCATTGTCGTCTGCAAAACTTAAAATGCTGTATACCAGATATCATCAAATACTCTTCTTCTGTGTACTCCATTAAACCATCCTTTTTACCTCTACTGAGTCTGGAATATTATCATTATGTATCTCTACAATATAATCCTGATATCTTCTTGGATATTCAACACCATCAATCTTCTTAACTTCAACAGAATCAAACAATTTATATGCTGGACAATCACCAAGTTCTTTACTGTGCTTAAATACTATTAACTCACGCACAGCCATCTTTCCTCTAGCTGCAGAATGATCATTTTCAAACATATTGATAATTGCATCCCATAGTAACTCAAGATCCTCTTCTGAAAATCCCGTTACCTTTCTTGCAAGATTTGCTGATATATATCCCTCCAAACGATATAACCCATATGGTACAATACTTTTTCTTCCCATCTCTGTACTCTTGTTTTCAGCATCCTTTTCAGTTGTAATTGCAACTCTGGTAATTGTAACTTCCTGACTGATAATTGGATCTATGCTCCTAGCAAACCCTAACTGTACTGGTCCCCTGACCTGTCCACAATTCAATGAGGCTTTAACAAACGTAGTCATAACTGCCCCAAATGTCCTAATATCATAAAAATTCTCGCACATATAATCTCTCAATTTTCTATCAACATCTGGATCTGACTTTTTTAATTTCTTTAATTCTTCCGTAAGTTTTTTGTCTTCAGTCTCCTCAACCCCTAAACTTTTACAAGCATTTCTATCACTCTTATTTAACGGGACATCCTCTTTTATGTATATTCCATATCCCTTTTCATCTTCCTTAACAGTTTCAACATAATTACGAATTTTTCGTTTTATACAAACATCTGTAACTAAACCCAATCCACTCTCTGGATCAATCCTTGGCATATTGCCAGCATCAGGATCTCCATTTGGATTTCCATTCTCAACATCGAATAACACTACAAATTCATATCTGTTTTTTATTACATCACCCATTTATTTATCCTCCTTTTTTTCGTACCTTTTCTGAATCTGATGATAATATCCAAGCATGAATTTTCCCTGTTCTTCTAGAGATAATCGTCTTGGAAATCCTATCTGCGTTTCAGCCATGTTTAATTTTCCCATTAACTCTGTTATGATTTTCTCGTACTGAATTCTTAGTCCTGTTGAATTTCTTTCGAGTTTCTTCAGATGACTATTTTTTAACTTAATCAAAATTGGAAAAACTGATGCTGGTGTTGCACATGCTGAATTAAAATATCGATCTTTGATAGTTGAATTAATTCCTGGATTCGCATCCTTTTGAATTAATTCAAGTATGGCAAACAACCTTCCTAATACATATGCCTGTTCATTACAATTTTCATTCAATCCCATGTACTTTTCTCCCTCCTTCATATTATAATTTTTTATTAAATACGCTTTTACAATAGCTGCCCTTCCGTAAGTTATACCACCTTGCTCTGCTCTTATTCTTGTCAACACTCCGGTATATAGACTTGTTGGATACCTGTCATCCACCAATATATCCCTTAACACCAACGTTGCCATGTTTGATACAGGTTTTTTATCTTTTGATTTCTTGTTGACTGTTTCCATCAACATCTCTTGAATACTCAGATAACCTTTTTCCCATTCTGGTTTAACTATTGACATTCTTTCATAATGCCTTGATAAATTCTCCAATATATTACCAAATGAATTCTCGTAAAAAAATCGAATTGACAATCTCGCCGCATTAGGTGCAAGACATAAAATATAAAACCTTTGATTTAAATCAATCTTTACATAATCTATATCCACTTCTAGTCCATTCTTCAAATTTCCAAAAACTTTTTCTAATTCCTTTTGATTATCTATGCTAGAGTTAAAAAAGTTTTTAAATATGTCCTGATACTGGGTTTGAGCCGATTCAGCCCAGTATATAACCATTGCGTCTCCCAATTGAAAAGTGTATTTTTTTTCAGAAAGAAGATAATTTAGTGCTGTTGTATATGCAAATTCAGCCTTCTTGCCTACTGGCGCATTATAACTCTGTTCCTTTCCATAGGATTCAAAAGCTGGAGCATTAAATGAAACCAAAGCCGCGCCACTGGACTGTGCTCCTGGTACGCCTTTTATGCCTCTATGAATCCTTGATATTTCTGCCTTTTCCCCAGTTACAAGGCATATACCATCGACTAAGCCTGAATTATACTCTTGATATATATGCCATATCTTTTTTATCTCTTCGTCTTCCTGGGCATACTCATTTTTCATACAAAATATCAAGTTTCCACCATCGGTCAAATCTTCCCAATGTGCTTTAATAACCGGATTAACATCTGCATTATCAGGATTCCATTGTTCAAAATACCTGATAATTGCTTTTGCCATTCTTCCATTTGAATCCTGCAATATGCTACAATGTTTATCCCTCGCAGCCATAAAACATTCTTTTATCCTTTGACTTGTACCTGTACTGTCTATTCCCAACATATATTTTGAATTGTCGCACAAAAAATTCGCCGATATACCTGAAGACCTTACCACCATCTGCGGAACATTCATCTGTTGTGGAACCAGTACTTCTTTTTTTCCAAACATTTCGGATACTTTTAACGGAATAATAGCTTTTACTTGTCCATCTTCATTCAGTTCTATAGCACACGATACTTTTGCATGACACCACCCCATACGTGGAACTTTTCCTTTTTCTACCAAACTCTCGTAATATTGCATTAGAGACTGTAATATCATCTGATCACCTCACAATCCCTCAAATCTAATACTCCTCTCTTCATGATAGCCCTATAAAACATAGGCTGTATATTGTTTCTATCGCTATAATCAAGATCGTATAACATAAACCCTAAATCTTTCTCTGGAACCTCGTCATATATGGTGTGCACTTCCTCCTCATCACAGATGCTAAAATTGACTGGAAATTCCCTACATCCAAAATATGGCATATGATAGCATTCGCCTCTTTTTAATCGTCTCATTATAATATCTTTAAATTTACCCGGATTATCAGAATCATTTGCATTTTCTGTAATCTCAAAATGTGCTTCTATCACATAACACACATCTCTTAAGATCAAAGAAGCTCTTTGCACTATATCCTCCTTTGTGCTAATGTATAAAGGCTTATCTGCTCCATTGTATGCTTGCAATACATTATTTGCAGATATTTTACTCTTTACTTCATTTCGTCTTACACTCGTAAATCTTATTGGATTCTTAACATATATCTTGTCTATTACCCATTTCATTCCGGGATGCCAATATATTGCTTCCAATATCCCTCTTGCAGCCGATGGTGTTATCACATCATATGAACACCTCTCAACTTTCATCTCAGGTCTGGAAAACAATGCATAATCTCCCCAAACCTTTACTTTTACACCTTTTCCCATGTTTTCACCTCCATTTTATTTAGCTATTGTTCCTTTAATTTATAAAAAAATCGCCTCCCCCTCATCTACCAAGCAAACTAGACCATATTCTTCTGAGTAATATCCCATTGATATCAATTCATAAAAATCTCGCATACCATCTGAAACGAGGCGTATTATTCCTGCATCATACAATTTCTGAAATTCTGATTTTTCACCACAATAAACCTGAACACAAAACTGTCCTGCTTTTCGCATTCTTTCTTTTGATATGCCTTTTAGCTTTATCTCATCCATCAACTCTTTTGCCTCATCTGTATTACCAACAAAAATCGTTGCCATATCCTGTTCAATTATTTTAAACTCTTTTCCGACCTTTGCATAATTATACTCAGGATGAACAAACTCACCTAAAATTTTCTTCTTATCAAGGCCATCGCCCCTGAAATGATACAGTCTCTTAAAATAATCTGATATACACTCTGGACTATCTACTATTTCATAATCACATAATACAGACTTAGCAACCTCAATCTGTTGTTTTTGATTTAACGGAATCCTGCAATTCTCAATATCAAAAATATTAACTATACTCTCAGCTTGATTTCTTTTTCCCTCTCTATTACATCTACCTGCAGCTTGTATAATAGAATCTATTCCTGCAATCTGACGATACACATGCTTAAAGTCTAAATCCACCCCTGCCTCGACTAAACTTGTTGACACTACGACACATTTTTCTCCATTCTGCAAACACTTTCTTATTTTTTTCAAAACAATTTTTCTATGCAATGGGTACATATTTGTTGATAGATGAAACACTCCTATTCCACATAGTTCCATATAAATATCTTGAGCCATTCTCTTCGTATTTACGATACACAAAGCGCAATCTTCATCTTTTAGCATACTTGACAATTTATCTCTCGATATTGTTCCGATGTTATTGTATTTAACTCTCTTAAAATATCCAAATTGTTCATGCATCCTTGGACATAGTTCCATAAATTGTGTGTTTTCTGGAAATAATGAACCTAACGCTGGCTGTGTCGCCGTGCATAGTACTATACTTGATCTATATCTAATTACTAGTTCGCTAATCATATAAATACAAGGTTTCAGATAATCAGTCGGCAACATCTGTGCCTCATCAAATATAATGACGCTATTTGCTATATTATGTAGTTTCCTGCATCTTGAAGATTTATTTGAGAACAATGACTCAAAAAACTGAACATTCGTAGTCACTACAATAGGTTTATCCCAGTTTTCGCTCGCCAATTGCATCGGCACAAAATCTTCTCGTCCATCATAATCTACATTACAATGATTTTCCAAAACGTTCTGCTCTCCAAGTATATCCCTGAACACTTGTGCATTCTGCTCTATAATACTTGTATATGGAATTACATATATTACACGATCCATATCATTTTCAACCGCATGTTTTAGTGCAAATGCAAGGGATGCGATAGTCTTTCCTCCCCCAGTTGGAACTGTAAGCCTAAAAAAACCTTTTTTATTCTGTCCCTCATTCAAACAATGTTTTAATATTTCTGTTCTACGTCCATTTAATGATTCTTTATTATCATTTTTCAACCACTCACTAATATGGTTCTCCAGTTTATTCAGTAATATCTCTACATTTTCCCCTGAATTTCTATTAACATCCCCATTTTTCATAAAATATTCTGTATCCAGAAAATCCGCATCAACCAAACAGGAATATATCATCCTGAGAAAAACACTTAATGGAAAATCAGCATCTGAAAGATTACGTAACATAATTGGTTCCGTGTTCAATTCAGGAATCTCTATGTCATATTTGTATGAACTATAATCACATATCTTTTTCTTCTCACATCTGTATCTTAAACTTGAATGAATACCTGTATTGCCATAATCTGGCATCCCAGCATGATGTCCTGCAATACAGTAGCTTAGCAGTTGATAATATCCACCCAATTCCATGCAAAGTTTTGCCCCCGCTGTGGAATGATCTACTTTATCATCCGTATCGTTAATTATTTTATTTTGAAACTCCTTTGAATATTTACCTATATCATGCAACAATCCACAACAATATCCCCAGTCTGCTTTTCCGAACTTATCTGCAAACTCTGCAGCTTTATCCGCAGTTCCATATAAATGTTCCTTTACACTCTGTTCCCTATAATTATCCTTATGTGCAATATATTTCAAATTTTTATTCATTTTTATCTTGTATGATAATTAGGAAGTTAATTATCACACGTTTCCTTCCTTTTAATATCGTGGTTCAATACAATTCAGATACTATGGACTTTTGATTTTTTCCTGTAGCTTGACTACTCAACTGGAGTGTATTACCGCTACCTTTATCTGAATTGTTTATCAGCTGGATGTTGCCGGAGTGTTTTTCAC
>OLQU01000774.1_pt1 | contig 25121 bp, 22 predicted proteins | sample 1672271 | NCBI WGS metagenome assembly OLQU01 (sample SAMEA3136666, study PRJEB25190) | human gut metagenome | biome: human gut; feature: human-associated habitat; material: faeces | place: Austria | collected 2013 | reverse complement strand
AACTATTAATGTGCAATTTTAAAGAAAAATTTTCCATCATATGAAAATACACTGATCCTACGCAATTTTCAACTCTTCAAAAATGGTTTTTAATGCCACTCCATTTTGGGCTTTACGATAAATTATTTTTACTAATTCTTGCTTTTGTTTTCGTTGACATTGGCGTAAACTTTCACCCAGACAACTGTTGTTCGGAGTCATGCGCTTTAAATAAAGGTAAACGAATTGAATCATTAACATCAATCGTTTAATTCCTTTCAAGGCTCGAATCTGATACTGTCCCATTCCAAAATTTTGCTTCACTTCTCGGAAAAAGATTTCAATGGGCCAACGTTTAGTATAGTGTTTAAGCAGTTGCTTGGCAGACATTTTTAGATCATGACTCACAAAACAACGTAAAGCTTTTTCTTCCAAAGGAGCCGTGTGAGGCCAACTTAAAATGATTTGAACGACATGTCCCCCTCTTATCTTTCCTTGATATAGATAAGTATAATAACGCTCAGATCCGACAGTCACTAAGTCGAGATCTTTGAGGGATAAGGTGTTCGCAAATTGTTTCAGTTGAATCCCTTTCGGACGATAGCCTTTAGGCAGAATGATTCGATTCGTTTTGATACCTCCTAAGTAATAAAAGCCTAATTGATTAGCGATTTGGAATAAGGCTTCACACGAATACCAACTATCAGCTAGGATGTATCCTTTATGAGGTGGTTTAGGTAAAGTGGTGAGAATCTCTTTAACGAGTTCAATTTTACTCTGTTTATCTTTCTCATACGGAATGATTTGATACGGTAAGATGACATCATCACATTGAAGCATCACAGTAACAAATTGATGACCATAAACGGATTGATGATGAAGATGAGAGTAGTGCCAATCACATCCTTGAATAGGATAAGTCGCCTGTGACGAAGGCTTCGTTTTAACACATGTTGTATCATCTACTAATACGTAAATAGGTTTTCCTGTTTGATGTGAACGATTGTAAAGGCAAGAGAGAAGATAGGCTTGAATTTGATTAGAAATCGCCCCATCATCCCAGGGACTATCATTTAAAAATCGTCCAAAAGTTGTCCGATGACAATGCTTAACGGCAGAGATTTTCCCCTGATAATTTTCCTGAATCATCACGTTTAGAAACTGGTTAAGATGATTAAACTGAGGTTTAGATAAAAATAAATCTAAGTCAAGCTGTTTTAGAAATTTGAAAATTGAATTTGAATCTGATATAATACTGTCCATGAACATTAACTCAATTCCCCCTTGTTAATTGGTTGTGCGAGACTTAATTATACAAGGATTTGAGTTAATGTTTTTTCTTTTTGCATTGGTATTTTATAACTGGAAATTAATTGGAAGTAGTTTTGCACATTAATAGTTACAAAGAGTAAATCTAAGTATATAGAATTTGATAAAGCCCAACTATTGCAAGGAGCAACGATTGGGCTTTATCATTATCAACAATGTTATAAGGATGTAAATAACGGTTCAAAAATGAACGGTTATTTACTCAGATTACTAAACGATACCTACTGATTAAAGAAGTAGTAATTATAGCAAGACAGATAAGAAAACGAACACGGCAAGTTTGCGGTGTTGGTATCCATGATGTTTTGAGATAGAGATATAAAAAAATGCCCCGTTAGAAACGATAAACTGTAATATAGGGAGTATGTATAGGCTCGATGTAGTCTAATGATCTTCTAGTACCTTTTCTTTTTCTTGCCCCTTTTCTTTCTATTCTATTCCCTTTTGAATCATATTTTTCATTATTGATTATACTGATTTCTAGTTCAGATTTCCGATTATTCTTCTTTTTATGTGAGTTTATGGATGCTTGATATTTCTCCCGTAAGAAAGCATTGTGATTATTCATAATAGTTTGATATTTTGTTTTCTCTAAATAGCATAATCCTTTAATTTTCTCAATTTGATTTAAAGGAACTTTCTGCTTTATATCTACAACAGATGTAAATTTCAAACCTTCTGACTGATGTATAAGAATTTCAGGATTACTTTTTGTTTTTCGCTGTGTTAGACAATGTTGTTGGTAACTTGAATAAGACTTCTTAAATGTGGTAAGCTAACTATAAACAAATGTTCGAGGTGACTTTATGCCAACGTTGAGTGATATAAAAACTGATATTTTAACTTTAACTAATGAACAACAAGCTAATTTATTAAATTATATTTCGGAAATTTTATCTCTCAGTCCTGTTTCAATGCAAGACTGCCGAGAGGCACGATTTTCTAAAGGTAAATCTTGTCCTCATTGTGAAAGTCATGAGGTTTTTAAATATGGAACTTCATTAGGAAAACAACGTTATAAGTGCAAATCTTGTCTCCGAACATTTACTGACCTTTCAAAATCTGTTTTATCCAGTTCAAAGTTACCATTAACGGATTGGTTAGAATATGCCAAATGCATGATTTTAGGCTTTAGTATCCGTCGTGCGGCTATTCAAATTGGTGTGTGTGTCAAGACCTCTTTTTACATGCGTCATCGAATTTTAGATGCCATTCGTCCATACATCGGAATGGGGCACTTAGAGGGTGTTGTAGAAATGGATGAGACATATATTGCTGAATCTTTCAAAGGAAATCATGTAAAGAGTGGATTTATCATGCCTCGACCATCTCGTAAACGTGGTAAAGAAGTAACAAAGCGAGGGATTAGTTCTGAACAAGTTTGTGTTTTAACAGGTTTAGACCGCCAAGGAAATATCTATGCAGAACTCGTTTGTAAGGGTCGGATGAAAAGTTCTGATTTAAGTCGTGCATTAGAGGGTCACATTGAAGTTGGCTCTATTTTGTGTACCGATAGTCACCAAAGTTATATCCAGTTTGTTGAGGAGTTTGGATTAGAACATAAGAGAATTGAAAGCGGGAAGCGTAGAACAGATGACTTCTACAACATTCAACGTCTTAACTCTTTTCATAGTCGCCTTAAACTATGGCTATCACGATTTAAAGGAGTATCAACTAAATACTTAGTCAACTATCTTTATTGGATGAAGTGGTTAGAGTATTTCAAAGATGATAAAGAAGTTTTGAAAGGAAAAAATATGCTTCTCCAAACAGTATCCAGTCAATTAGAGCTAAATATCAATGATTATAGAACTCGCCAAGCTTTATTTCGTTAAAAAATTGTAAATTTTTTCCTAAACCTCTATAATAAAGATATAAATTGAGTAAAGGAGGGGATTAGGTTTGAAACCAAAGATTATTATAATTTCTTCAATCTCATTCTTCATGATTATGGGGGGAATAATCTTTTTACGTTTTTATACTATTTCTAACGACTTTAGTGCATTTACAGGAATGAAAGCTGTTGCTTCACTTTTGACAGGAAATGATGTTGTTGAATTCACTGGAAATGATAATCAGCAATTTATCATGATTAAGTCAGGAAGTGATACTGCAACAGCCTATGAGCTGGCAATTTCATACCTTGAATTAAATAAGGGCTATGTCTGTACTTATGTTGATTCGAGTTTTATTGCATGTCAAATAGATGCTGAAGATAAAGAAAAACTTTGGATAGACTCTGAGATGTACACAAAATATTTTGTTGTTTTCAAGTTACCTAAAGAAAAAGAAACTATAAATTAGTTTGTAGTTTCTTTTTTATATTTTAACAACATTTTTGTCTAACAGAGCTTTGTTTTTTTAAAATTGTGTTTGGATTTTTTAGTGTTTTTCGTTGTTGAGGAAAAAGTAGTTTCGTAGTTAGGATTATATTTATATAGGCGTAATCCAAAATAGATATTATTTGATTTGATGATTAATATTGGAACTACTTTCTTATTCGGCAATCGTCCAAGTATGATTTCAGATTCATTAAAGTGTGTATTCATTTTTATCGCTCATTTCTGTAGTTTTTATAAATTCCCCATAGAGTCCAATCTGTATAGGTAAAGTTTAACACTGGAAATAAATGGTGTAAAGAGGGGGTGAACATTCGTGATAAAAAATTTTAAAAGATATGAACAGTAAGCAGGAGCATCCCGCTACAAGAATTATTCTAACTTCAATTCCCGCTACTAATATTAAATAGATAGGCTAATCATGTTCGCACATCATTAACCTTTTCTTATTGGATGATTAGTTGATAACCAAGTCAGCACTCTTCATCAAGTCGCTTGTGGCGTTTCATACTGGCGTATGAAAGCGGGGCGCCTTGCTGCTTCGTGTTTTGTTTAATCAAGGTACTTTCATGGTAGCGGGAACAGAATTAATATATCTAGTAATCTTTTTCGTACAGGGCGACATGAAGGAGCTAACGGTTGCTATGTCCTAGCAACGATTAGCCCTTCATGATCCTATTAATGAATGATAAAACCCTAATACTGTTCATAAAAGAATAGCACTCTTTAAGAGGGAAGAGAGATGACAAATAATAAGAAAACCAACACGGTATTATACGGTGTTGGTATCCACGTTGTTTTGTGATAGGGATATAAAAAGAATTTTTAAAAAAGCAGGAGCATCCCGCTACAAGAATTATTCTAACTTCAATTCTCGCTACTAATACTAAACGGATAGGCTAATCATGGTCGCACATCATTAGCCTTTTCTTATCCTATCTTTCATAGCCTACCAGAGGAGGATAGCTAAGACTCAAATCTAAGGATTTTCGTACTTAGCGCAGGGATCCCACACTTAAACAAGGTCATCACTAAATATTCAAGTCACCCGTGCCCACATACTGGCGTATCGTGGTGGCAGGTGCCTTGATATTTAGTTTGATGTTTAAGAGAAAACATTCCTAGTAGCGGGATATTATTATTTGTAGATACAGAATACATCTTAGTATATAGAAATTGATAAAAGCCCCAACGGTTGCAAGGCAACTATTGGGGCTTTTATCAGCATCAACAGAAATATAAATATCAAGTCCGTAAATAACGGTTCAGTCGTGATCCGTAAACGGTAGGCACTGAACCGTTATTTACTCTCATTATTAAACAATATCTTCTGATTGAGGAAGAAATCGATGTAGCAAGAACAATAAGAAAACCAAAACGACATAAATGTGGTTTTGGTATCCATGTCTTTTATAGTAATAGGGATATAAAAGAGGATTGAAATAACCACTGTCATCCCGCTACAACGAAAGATAAAATCTTATCCGCAAAAGAAAGAGTCACTAAATGATCAATCCCACCGAGTCACCCGCCTATTGTATACGTCGGGTGGGGTGTGGCTTGATATTTAGTTGTTGTGTTTAACAAAGGTCATTCATCGTAGCGGGGAACCACCTGATATTTTTCATCATTAAAAACTATGTATAAGTATGAAAAAAACCCTAATGATTGCACGGGGGAAGCAATGATTAGGGTTTACTTGAATTTAAATATCTAATTATAAGGAAGAGTAGAAAGTAAATTTTTTTATAAATGCTAGGGGGAGTAGCACCCTAATGTTATTGGCATAAATGTTTAAAAGTATTCACTTTATTGAAAATAAGTGATGATCGTGCCTTCATTAACAAGAGAGTATTTGACTAACCATAGGTGTCCCGCTACAAGAAATGATTTAACTACATTTTCTCTAAGGAAATACGTTAAAACATGGATAGGCTAATCACGCACTTGCATCATTAGACTTTTCTTATTATATTTTTTATTCCATAGCAATTGAGTAATAGATTATCTTTGATAATCCATAGGGGACTTATTCTCAAACAGACGAGTCAAAAAACATTTAATCCTTCTAGTACCTAACATATTACTTATGGTGTGGCGGTTAGCTTACATGTTTACAAATTTAGATATTTCTTTTAATATTTAGACTCATATTTCTTTGTGAAAAATGCTAAAACGAGCAAATGGAAGATTGATGGATACTTATGTTTAAAGTAAATTAGATTTGCTATAATAGATTAAGGTATCTTGAATGTAATAAAAGCATAAAGAAGACTTAAATATCAGTTAAGAGAAAAAAGGAGGCAATACAGCAATGTTTTACAAGATGATACAGAAGAAAAGGGATAGCTGGTATAGTTCGTCTGAATGTAAGGTACGTAATTTAATTGATTATATTGAGAAAAATGATAAAATGCGAGATGCGCAAGTTGAGGCTATTAAAACTTATCTTTTTCTTAAAATAGCCGGGGATAATCAGCCGTTATATAAATTATTTATTGATGGATTTTTTAATAATTTAGATTTAGATAATATAGAGTTAAGGAATAATGTAAGAGCATATCTAGATACTAATCCTTCTGCTGCTGCTTTATTTGAATATGCATCATTGACAGATGAGCGTGGGGAGATAGTCTCTCCTAAAATAATTGATAAAATAAAAAAATCACCAGAAAATATTGATTATATTACAGTTTTTAAAGATATTTTTTATGATATTTCATATACAGACTATTTATTTAGTTTACCAATGGGCGCAGGAAAAACATATCTAATGGCAGCCTTTATTTATTTGGATTTATATTTTGCTGTAAATGAACCAAATAATAAATCTTTTGCTCATAATTTTATTATATTGGTTCCACCAGGATTGAAATCATCTGTAGTTCCTAGTTTGCGTACAATTCAAAATTTTGATCCTTCTTGGGTTATCCCAGAACCCGCAGCATGTGCTTTAAAACGTAAACTTATATTCGAAGTGTTAGATCAAAATAAGGCAGATAATAAATCAAACAAAACTAAAAATCCTAACGTTCAGAAAATAGCATCACATCAACCTTTAGATGACCTTTTTGGGTTTGTGGCCGTTATCAATGCCGAAAAAGTAATTTTGGATAGAGTTAAAGAAAGTAATGGTCAAGTTAATTTATTTGAAGACAGTGATGATGAAAAAGATAAACAAGCCAACGAGCTACGAAATCTTATTGGTAGATTACCACAACTTTCAATCTATATTGATGAAGTTCATCATGCAGCTAAAGATGATAAAAAACTTCGTGCTGTGGTTAATAAATGGATAAAGAATGACACTGTAACTGGTGTAATAGGATTTACGGGTACTCCATATTTAACCAAAGTTGAAAAAATTAAAATTGCCGAAAAATTAGTACTTGCAAATCTTGAAATATCTAATATTGTAAATTATTATCCCTTAATAAAGGGGATTGGTAACTTTCTGAAAAAGCCTGTAGTAAAAATATCTACAAATAGAAATAGACTTACAATTGTTGAAGAAGGAGTACGAGAGTTTTTAAATAAATATAGAGATACAATTTATGCTGATGGTACATGTGCTAAATTGGGTATTTATTGCGGAAGTATTGAGGTATTAGAAGAGCAAATTTATCCACTTGTCCAAAGAATAACAGAAGAATACAAATTAAATTCTACTGAAGTGGTCCTAAAGTTTCATGGCGGGAATGAAAAATACCCTATACCCGTTGATAGTGCTTTACAATTTTCCACTCTGGATAAGCCTACTTCAAAAGTTAAAATTATACTTCTTGTACAGATTGGAAAAGAAGGATGGGATTGTAAAAGTTTAACAGGAATTGTTTTATCACAACAAGGTGACTGTTCCACAAATATGGTTTTACAGACATCTTGTCGATGCTTACGTCAAGTTCAAAAAGGGCAACCAGAATCAGCACTAATTTATTTAAATGAAGATAATGCTAATATATTAAATAAACAATTAGAACAGCAACATCATATCACAATTAAGGAGTTTGAGCGTGGCGATAATGGCGTATTCACAGAGATTAATCGATATGATCGTACCAAATATTTAAAATTACCAAAGGTAGATTTTTATCAATTAAAGGTTAGTTATCAAACCCTTATTATTAGTGAGGACATAGAGATAGCCAATCAGATTATGAAAGCTAAAGATGGAGCTGAAGTATCTACATTAATAAAAGAAGCGAGATTTTCTAGCAATCTTAATGTAATTAAATATAATAATGAAATGGATGAAAAGGGTAATCGTATTGCTAACTTTAACACATGGTTATATGAGATATCTAAGCAAAGTTTTGGTTATATTAGCTTTCAAGATTTATCTAAATATACAGAAGAGTTAAGAAGTATATTTGAGAGTATTACATATAAAAAGAGTGATTTGCATTATTTCAGCTCAAAGTATGATTTAGAAACCATCAATGCCAATATTAGAAAAGCTTTTTATGAAAAGAGAACTTTCGAAACTATTGAAGAACTAATTCCAGAAGATGCGAGCTTACTGAAATTAGATAATTTTGAAACTAAAATAAAGACGAAAACTCCACATGATTTCTATCCTAATATGGACATTGTTGAAAATATTATTCGTGATGATGAAGGGAAGTTAAAAGTAGATCCTAAAACAGAGCAGGTAATTAAATTTTTAAGAGAAAATAACAATGAAGATATGGCAATAGCACTAGAGAATCAGGCACTATCTCATCCTATGAAAAATCAGTCATTTCATTACATACCTTATAAGACTGATAGTACTTTTGAACAGATTTTTCTTGATGAGATTCTTAGGCTATCTAGCATAGAAGAAAAAGGATTAGAAGTTTATTACAATGGTGATAAGACTTTAACAGAATTTAAAATTAAATGTTATAAGAAAAAAGGTAGGGTCTTTAATTATATTGGAATGTATACACCAGACTTTTTAATTATTAGTAGAAAAGAAAATCAAATATATAAAGCACTTATTATAGAAACAAAGGGGAAAATTTACGCAAATGATCCTATATTTAAAGATAAAAAAGAGTTTGTAGAAAAAGTTTTTAAATATCAAAATAATCAAAAATTCCAATATGACAGATTTGAGTATTTATATCTTGAAGATACATTAAGTGGAGACGAAAGAATTAAAAAAACGAATGATATAATAGAGAAGTTTTTTAAGGAGGAGTAAAAATGGCTATTAAATATGTACCGTACTTTCCTGAGACTATTGAGGGACAAGCAATTTTAGATAATTTTAAACGAACATTACGTTATAAGGGTTCAAATGAAGTAGCAGGTAAACTTCGTCGAGGAATGCCACTTTATGAAATGGAAAAAAAGGAAACAGTAGGTTTAAATAAAAATAATAATATGGTTATTCGTGGAGAATGTATTTCTGCATGCGCATATTTAAAAGAACAAGATATGCGAGTTGATCTTGTGTATATTGATCCACCATTTGCAAGTGGAGCTGATTATGCTAAAAAAGTTTATATTCGTAAAAATCCAAAGAGTGCAGAAGAGATTTTGAAGGCAAAGAAAGAATTGAAAGTTGATGAAGATTTTCGTGCTTTTGAAGAAACTATGTACGGAGATGTTTGGGATAAAGAAAAATATTTAAATTGGATGTATGAAAATCTTTGTGCAATAAAAAGTGTTATGAATGAGGGTGCATCAATATTTGTTCATTTAGATTGGCATATAGGACATTATGTGAAAATATTATTGGATGAAATATTTGATGAAAGTAACTTTCGAAATGAAATTGTGTGGTGTTATGCTGGTGGGGGAACTTCTAAAAGAGAAATGCCTAAAAAACATGATGTAATTTTTTGGTATACTAAAGGTGAAAATTGGATTTATAACCCCCCAATGCGTAAATACTCACAGACTGGTTCAGGTAGAAGAAGTAATGGAGAAAAATATGATTTAGATGCAGAAACTCCACATAATGATTGGTGGACAGACATTCCTACTGAAAATACGCAATCAAAAAATCATACTGGATATTCAACACAAAAACCTGAACTATTAATTAACAGGATTATTAAAATGGCATCTAATGAAAATATGATAGTGGCAGATTTCTTTGGTGGGAGTGGAGTAGTAGCAAAAGTAGCAAATGAATTAAATCGAAATTTTATTCATACTGATATAGGCATTAATTCAATTCAGACTACTAGAGATAGACTTGTGATGAATAATGCAGAATTTGATATTTTAGAAATTAAAGATGGAGTTTCTTTATATCGTAACCCTATTCAAACAATGGAAAAAATTAAAGGTTTGATTCCGGGTTTAAAAAAAGAACGTAAATTAGATTCTTTTTGGGCAGGGATTATCACAGATAGTAAAGTAGGTGCAATACCTGTTTATATTCCTAATTTAATCGATAGCAGTACTAAACTGTTAGATGAAGTTTTAATGAATCGTATTTTACATGAAGCAATACCGGATTTGGATAGTAGTATAAAAAAGGTTATAGTTTATTATGTGGATATTACTGATAAAGAAATAATTCAAAGATTTATACAAGAGGATGACAGTACAACTGTAGAAATAGAACTTAGAGATTTAAAAGATGTTCTTGATGATGTTGTAATTGAAGATTATGCAGAATTTACTTGTGAGAAATTACAAGATTTATCGCAATATAAGATAACAGTTGATAGATTTTTAAGTGATAGAGTTAATCAAAAAATAGATGCATTTAATCAAAAATCATTTGCAAATGCAAAAGAAAAGAAACCCTATATCCCAATTACAATTAGTAATGAGGGATTAGAGTTAATAGAGTGCTTATCTGTTGATTGTAAAAATATTGAGGGAGAATGGCATTCAGATAGTGAGATTAAGATTGATAAAGAAGGATGTATAATTGTAAATGGAGTAAAGACAGATAAATTTTGGGATGGTTCTATTAACAGTGATAAAAAACCTCTTCGACTTAAAATTCGAAATATTTGTGGTGATGAGACAATATATAAGGTTTAATTATGATATAGAACTTAGTATAAGCTATATATAGGGATATACAATTAATTTTGTATTAAAACTATGAATTGAATTTATATATATTAAGAGAATTTATAGACATATATTATTTCCTAGAACAGTTACTTAGGAGTTAATATGTATGTGGAATGTTACAAAACCTATTAATATTCTATATTTAAATAGGTAAATAAATCTTAGTCCATAGAATGTTAAATCCCCCCAACGGTTGCAAGGCAACTATTGGGGCTTTGATCATTATAAAGAGAAATATAAATACAAGGTCTGCAAATAACCGTTCAGTCATGATTCGTAAACGGAAAGCGCTGAACGTTTATTTACTCTCATTACTAAACAATATCTTCTGATTAAGAATGAAATCGATATGGCAAAAACAATAAGAAAACCAAAACGACAGGATTGTGGTTTTGGTATCCATGCCTTTATATAATAAGGATATAAAATATGAATTTATATAATCACCATCATCCCGCTACAAAGAAAAATATTTCTTCAACTTCCTCCTAAAACTCATGGTCTTGTTACTTGCCTTGACTACTGGCGTAGGGGGCAGTACCAATCCCAAACGTTTTAGGTGATTGCCGTAGCGGGATGCATTAAGAATAAAAGACATAAAAAAACAACTGATGGGGGTAATCAGTTGTTTGATGAAAGGGAATTTATAATATAAGGAGTTTTGGGAATAGCAAGTCTTAAACTTACAATTATGTTATGGGTTATATTTCTGTTTTTATTCAAAAGCAGGGTATTTAAAGATAAATCATGTGTTTTAAAAAACTAGAGTGGTTTATGTCACCACAGGCATTTTAATAATCATGTACAATCCCGCTACAAAGCAAACTCTTCATTTACTTCTATCCTAAACCTTATGGTCTTGTTACTTGTCATCCCTGCGGTGGGGCAATGTCAACAACTTAACAGACTATAAAAAAATTATCAACCTAAAAAAGTTGATGATTTTTTGAGCTTTATCAGGGTTTTTGTGAAAAATGGGTAGTCTTTCCCCCTCCCCAAATCAGATATTGATTTTAGTCATCAGATGATTCGTTTTTATAGGTTACTTTTCAACGGTCGTTTAATCGATCGTTTCTTTTTATCAATGTTTTTACGTTTAAAGCTGCGGCCAGGCCTAATGGGAACACGAGAATGTATGGCATCTTCTATGATTTCATTCAATAATTGTTCTCGTTTACTATCGTTCTTTTCTAATAAGCATTTCACTAAACGATTTTTCAAGTGACCTATCAACATACTTTCATTGACTTGGTAGTTGTATTTTAGATCTTTTTCTCGATTCATCTCTCGAATGGATTCATCGGCGATAACTTTTGAAATCGCCACCAGATTAGATAAGAACATCGTCGCATAGAAATCCTGTTGCACTGAGATTAATGTTCGCCCTGAAAAGTTTTCAAGTTTCAGTTTATTTTTAATGGTATTATATTTCGTTTCGATGGGCCATCTTTTAAAATATAGCTCCATAAATTCTGATTTTTTAAATTGATTTCTTCCGACATTCGTTACAAGGACTTCGATTTCATTAGAGGGAAGTTTTAACTTTATGATTCGAACTTTATAAGTTTTCTTTTGATAACTAAGATCCATATAATAATCTTCTTGTGTCGATTCATCAATTAATTGACTGAAACTTTTTTGAACTCTCATTAGAAACTTAATCTTTTTCTCACTTAACATCGCAATAAGTTCTTTTGAAGGGTAACCACGATCAAAAATAATTAAATCCTTTTTTCGCTTATACGCTTCGAAGACTTCTAGGTGTCTTTTGGCAAGAACTCGCTCGCCTACGGCATACGAATCCATCTGAGCATCAATAATCATCCCCTCATTTACATCACATAAAATTGAAACTCTTGCTTTACAATTTTGATTATGTTTCTTCTGACCATAGACTTCGATCAATTCTTTAGTTGGTTCTAAATGAACTTCAGTTGAATCAATCGCAAATAGACGATACCCATTCCAGCGCACACTTTCCTCATCTTCCATCAATCCTTTGACTGTTAATTCAAATAAATATTTAAAAGCTTCGGGGCTGATTTTTTGACGAGCTTTAGAAAAAGCTTGTTGGCTAATCCGTTCTTTGATCGTCATAAAATCAAAAAATTGATTTAACTCTGCTTGGGTTGATTTAGATAAAAAATTAAGAATAAATACGACTAGATTCACAAATGTCAACTTCCTTTTCCTTGTAAAATATCTTTCAGACAGTCTAAACTGATTTAAAAATTCAATACTTAGTATTGTATCATGAATTCCTTTGGTGATTTTAATGCCTTGTTGCCTTCTCATGAAAAAAACTCCTTAATACTTAGTCTAAAGTTAAGTATTAAGGAGTTGAGAAACTAATTCAAATAAATTGCATGATTATGTTTAGTACTAATCATTTTTCTTAAGTTGTTGACATTGGCGGTGGGGCAGTACCAAGACCTTTGTTTTAGGTTAATGTATTTAATAGAGGTCATTCACAGTAGCGGGACATCTTTTGGATGGAAACGTAAATCGGGATATAATTAAAGGGTAGGTAGCGCTACCTCAAAAACATAATGAATTCGGGGGGAATTAACGATGCAAGATATTTATGATCGCAAGTTATCTATTTATTTAACAGCTGGTCAAGACGACGAGGGGAAAGACATTGTCAAGGCGAAGTCTTTTTCAAATGTTCGCTTAGACACAACAGATGAAGAGTTATCACAATTTGCCGAGAAGTATGTGGCATTATCATCAGGTACACACACGAAATCGGTCGTGGCTGATTATCGTATGCTTTAGTACAACAATAATGATAGGGGGAAAAGATCATGGAAGAAACATACACATTAACTTGTAAATTCAAAGACACTGAAAATAAAACACGCTCAATTGAGATTAACAATCCAACAGAAGATTTATCAGACGATAAAATTTTAGACTTCATGAATTATGTGATTGATAGTGAAGTATTAGTCTTAAACGAGCTACAACCTGATTTAAAATACGCCAGTATTGCAGGTGCCTGTTTAACAACGAAACGTGTTGAAGAAATTACATTAGCTTAATATAGGAAAGAGCCATTACATCAGTAGTGGCTCTTTTAATTTTGACTAGGAGAAGGTAATCACCCATGATATAATAATAAAGATCTCTCAAAGATTTGAATAGCAAACAACAGAGGAAGTAGATTCGACTTATATCGTTTCTACTTTTTTTGTTTTTTAAAAAAGGAAATCATCTTAATGGGGCGTATATTCATATGAGGTGATAAAAATGACAAAGGAAAAACAATTTGAAGAAAGATTAGATTCACTATTATTATTAAAGGCCTTATTAATTAAGGATAATGAATTTGATGAAGTGGCACAAAAAGAGTATCACGAATCATGGGAGAGAGCTTTTAAGTTACTAGAAGAATAATTGAGAATAAAAAAGGCAGTTAAGTAGCCATTCGCTACCTAACTGCCTCTTATCTTTTTATTGTTGCTAATTTAAAATCATTTTATGTAATTTATTTCTTTGGTGATAAATATATTAATAATACATATGAATTAAGGAGTTGAGTTAACTATGTTACCTACGTCAAAACAATTTGTCATTTCAGTTGATGATAAATATAAAGATATTATATCTTATCTTCATAAAAAAACTGATTACTCAAAATATGTTTGTGAAATTATTGAAAAAGATATGAATAACACTTTAAAATTAAATAAGATTACAAAACAAATTGAGAAACTAAAAGAAGATCTTATTGATGTACTACGAGAAGAAAGAGAACAAGCTTTAATGGCAATTGATAAAAAAAATGAAGAGATGATTAATACACTTATCTCTGAGTTTAAGGAGATTTTAGCCACAGAGGGAAAAAAAATTAATGAAATTACTGATAAGCTTCACGAGAATATTAATGTATCAACGGGAGAAATTCTTATGAAGATAGATGTAGTAGAGGATCGTGCTTATCGTGAGATGAATAACGTAGCAAATGATCGTTTTGATTCAAGATAGTGAATTTATAGAATGAATGCCGCCTATTGTTTATTTGATAAGTAGTAGGCATTTTGAAAAGAGCAAGATTAATTTATTAATCTTGCTCTTTTCCTTATAAATGTAGTGAATTAAAATATCTAACAGAAATTTAAACCTAATTTCCATTATCGAATTAATTTTACTGCATAATGAACTAATTCAGCTACATTCCATAACCCATACAATGCCCATGCAGTCCAAAATCCCATTTGTAACACCTCATTTATAGTATTTTTATTTAGTATAGGTTAATTCATCTGCTTTTATCACTCTAATTTTTGATAATTAATTATCAACAGATATGGGAGAGAGCATTTAAGTTACTAGAAGAATAATCGAAAACAAAAAAGGCAGTCAAGTAGCGATTCGCTACCTAACTGCTTTTTTTGTTATTTAAGAACATGACTCGATACATTAAATAACTCTTCAATTTCATCTGTTGTATATGTTGCCTGTCTCCACATCATTTTAGTACAGTTAAACTGATTAACTAAATGTTGTTCATTTGGCATTACGTTAGAAATCCAAAGATGATCGCTGACTTTATACATCATTACATCAAATCCATAATAATTATCTTTTTTTGATTCCAACATCGCTATTCCTCCTAAATATTAATCATGTTTTACAATTAAATATTTTTTCGGTTTTCAAGACGCGCAGTATGTGACGCTAGCGTATGAAAACCGAAAAATAGTAAAAAAATAAAAGCTATTGATTCCAAGTGATTTGAAGCCCATCCTCAGTTACGACTATTTTATTTATAAATAAATCAACAATCGCGGTTTGAGTTTCTAAGTCACATTCAAATAAGTTAGGGATCCCGTTTTTAATGAATTGTTCAATCTGAGATTGTTCATATTCTGTTTCTTCTGCTTGTGCTAAGAGTGTTTCCTTCTGTGTGTTTAAATCGGCTAATTTAGCGTCGAGTGAAGTTTTAGATAATCTATCATCCATATACAAATCTAGTAGTTTATTTATTTTCGTATCAATACGTTTAATTTGTTTAATGTAGTTCATTGGGCTATGACTTAAGTCAATTTCACCACTTGTTTCTAAATTTTTAATACGAGTGAAAATTTCTTTTTCAAATTCATCACGGCGAATCGTCCTGTTAAAACATTTACTTTCGTAATGAGAAGGTGTTTTTCTACGATTACAGATTAGATAATGATAGGTAGCTTTCTCACCAGTTGCTAATTTATCTGTATGAGAGTATGAACGATATTCTTCTCCACATCGAGCACAAAAAACTTTTCCTGTAAAAACTTTGTTTTTAACTTTACCATAATTTTTACCCCTATGATTCTCACGAACTTGTTGTGCTTGATTAAATAGTTCAACAGATATAATGGGTTCATGTGCGCCTTTATACCATTCACCTGCGAAAGAGACCTCACCAATATAAACTCGATTTTGTAGGAGATGAACAATTCGTTTAACTTTGATCCTAGTAAAACCTTCTTTTTCTAATTGATCTTGAACTTTAGTATAAGATTTTAATTTTATATAGTCTTCAAAGATTCGTACAATATGCTGACGTTCTTCTTCATTGACAACCAATTCTCCACGAGCTAGCCGAGTATAGCCATAGGGAGCTGTCGCTGAACCACCCGACCATAATCCTTCTTCTCGTACCATTTTGTGATGACAGCTTCTTAAACGTTCAAGAATGGTCTCACGTTCGAGTTGAGCGAATACAGATAAAACGCCAATCGCTGCACGTCCAAAAGCAGTAGTCGTATCGATTGTTTCAGATAGCGAAATAAATTCAACTTCATGAGGTAAAAATACTTCTTCAATTAAATAAAGTGTATCCCGTTGACTTCGACTTAGACGATCTAAGCGATAAACAATAACCATATTAATTTTTTTATTTTTAATATCTTTTTGTAATTGTTGTAGGGCAGGGCGATTTAAATTAGACCCGCTATAACCTGCATCAATATATTCCTGTGTATGAGTCCATCCTTTAGAGGTACAAAAAGCTTCTAGTCGTTCTCTTTGTAGCGGGATACTATAATTATCGATTTGTTGTTCAGTTGAAACTCTTGCATACAATGCCACTTTCATCTTTATCCCTCCGCTTATTGATTCCAAATCACTTGTAATCCATCCTCTTTCACAATGATTTTATCGACGAATAAATCAATAATCGCGGTTTGCGTATCTAAGTCGCATTCAAAGAGATTAGGAATCCCATTCTTAATCAATTCCTCCATGACAGAGGTTTCGTATTCCGTTTCTTTAGACTGGGTTAATAGTTTTTCTTTTTGAGCATTAAAGTCAGCTAATTTCGCATCGAGCGTGTCTTTTGGAAGTCTATCATCCATGTATAAATCGAGTAACTTATTGATTTTGTCATTGATCGCCTCAATCTTTTTTGAGTAGTCAACAGGCGTACTCTTTTTAGTAAATTCAATTTCACCACTTGTTTCTAAGTTTTTAATGCGGTTGAAAATTTCTTTTTCTAAATCTGCTCGCCTAATATTACGATTAAAACATTTACTATCATAGTAGGCGGGCATTTTACGACGCCGACAGACCATATAGTAATAGGTTTCACCTGTTTTTTTATCCTTTGCATTATACGAGCGATAAACTTCACCACAACACCCACAGATAACCTTTTGCCTGAATACATTGTTTTTTATTTTCCCGTAGTTGTAGCCTTTAAAGTGTTCATTGACCTTTTGGGCTGCATTAAATAAATCAACGGGTATAATAGGTTCATGTGCGCCCTTAAACCATTCGCCTGCAAATGAAACTTCACCAATGTAGAGTCTATTTTTAAGTAATGAAGTAATACGAGCATCTCGTAGAACAGGGAATCCTTCTTTTTCTAATTTCTTTTGAACTTTAATAAAAGATTTCAACGTGACATATTCCTCAAATATTCTCAAAATATGTTTACGTTCTTCTTCATTAACTATTAACTCTCCACGTTTAAGTCTAGTGTAACCATATGGACTAGCATCAGAACCACCTGCCCAAAGTCCTTCATCTTTAACCATTTTGAGACGACCACTTCGTAGACGTTCAGTAATTGTCTCGCGTTCTAGTTGAGCAAATACAGACATCACACCAATCATCGCGCGACCAAATGGTGTACTTGTATCAATTGTTTCTGAAATCGAGATGAACTCTACATTGTTAGGTAAAAACATTTCTTCAATTAAATAAAGGGTATCCCGCTGACTTCGGCTTAAACGATCTAGGCGATAAACAATAACGGCATTTATCTTTTTACTTTCAATATCTTTTTGTAACTGCTCAAGAGCAGGGCGATTTAAATTAGACCCGCTATACCCAGCATCCACATATTCTGTAATCTCATCCCAACCTTTAGACGTACAGAAAGCTTTAATACGTTCTTTTTGTAGCGGGATACTGTAATTTTCAATTTGTTGCTCAGTTGAAACTCTCGCGTACAATGCCACTTTCATCATGATTCCTCCTAAGACTTTTGAAGTCTTTTTTATTGATTCATAGATATCTCTAGCCGATTTCTATTCTAAAAATGGACTAATAGCATAACAGTACTTTCCAATTACATTCATGTCCTTAATATCATTTTCAACAAGTGTAATGAGTTCACCTTCTTCCATCACCGGTCGTAGTGTGACGATATCCTTATCTACAATGTATAATTTTCTAATTATCGCTTCATTTCCGTTAAGAGAGACAGCCACGATATCACCGCTATTAATTTTGGTCTTTTTATTGAAGATAGCAAAACAATAACCAGTGATAAATGTTGGATGTGCCACCTGTATTCCAAAGAATTGTCCGTCGTTATCAGGGTAGGGGTTTTTAATTTTAGCAATCTGATTGCCAAGAGTATCTCCATAAATGGCATCGTATATTAAAATTTCATCTATTTCACAAGGGATATATTCCTCTGCACCGAGTAAGACTAGGTGAGAAATATTTAACGCTTTTGAAAGTAGTTGTAGTTTATCACGCTTGATGTTTATAATGTCACCTGATTCCCATTTACCGACTGTTGTACGGTCAGCATGACATAGATCCGCTAATTCCTGTTGAGTAAGTCCAAGTTCTAAACGTCGTGATTTAATAATATCTTTCATTTCTATTAATTTATTAGTCATCTTATCCATCATCCTTTATACGCTTGATTACAGTATCATCATATCGAAGTCAAAGGTTATCTGCAATGGTTCTACGTGAGTCTGTATCACTTTCCGGAAACATTCGACAAACAAAAACAGAAATCAACAAGGGAAAGGTGATTTAACACCATAATCCACATAAAATAGTTTTTATGTCGAAAACTAGAACAATATTTAAGAAAGATGTTTGTTTTTATAAAAAAATAAACAGTAATTCACAAATGTTAGCGGTTTCTAATTGTTAGGATGAAAATATTGTTATATTATAAGTGTGACCCAAGTCAACATTCAGGGGATGGAATAGATTGAGTTTTGGTTAGAAGAAAGATAATAGGGAGGGAATATCATGAACACTGCATTGTTTAAGGACTATGTCGAATTAAGGGGAATGAACTTTAGCCAATTTGCGAAGGCTTTAGGGGTGAAAAAAAGTTATATTTGTGCACGTATGAAGTATCCTGACAGATTATCAACAGAAGATATAAAGTCAATGGCACATCTCTTGGAGTTAAGACCGTATGAAATTACGAATGTGTTTTTCCCAGAAGAGGCTATTTTTAGTCTCTCTGACTTTTTTAATAAAGCTTAATTTTTTTTATCTGTTAGGTGATTTTATTCAATATTTAAATTTATCTTCAAGATATATAAGTGATTAAAAATCACATAACGATAATATTTTTTACTATTTAGGTGATTTTATTCATCTTTTTGGTGAAGTTACAAGAGATGTTAAGGGGGAATAGAAATGAAAGTTAATACACCGCTAGGCATCATTGAATTTCCTGATGCGCTAATGAATTATGGTTATGCATCGGTGGATACGAAAAAGCCTTTAAAGAAATTAAAGGTTCAGACATATGACGAGGGGAAAGAAATTTTATGGTATCGTAATGCAGCGAATCAGGCGATTACCGAGATTAGTTGTAGGAAAGATAAACCACAGGACTATGAATATACGTGTCCATGCGGGTATGAATTAAAATCGGGGTTTAATTTAGAAAGTATTAGATGTCATGAGTGTGGGGAACTCATGACGAAAAGCTATCTAGCGTCAGTTGCGAAAGTTGTTTAATCAAAAATGGGGGGATGAAGATGTTAGCGGGATTTTTATTTAAAGAATATGAAATGAATCAGGAGGGGGTTGTAACGGGATATCAAGTGATTTGGGGAGATGAACAAGTTGCAACCCTTGAATACCGTAGCCATACGTGGATTGGGGCCATTGTCAAAGATATCAATATTATTACTAAGCGTGATCAATCCGTGATGCGAGTCGCGGGTTGGATTATTCATGAATTGAAGGGATAGGATTTCTAAAGATTCATCACGATAAGCAGATAGAAAAGATGTTCGACAAAAAGAGAAGAAATTCTTCTCTTTAACGAACTTGTATAGGATATTAACAAGTCGACCATTTTTAGGTTTTGTCGAATAAGTGGGAGTCGAAATGGGGGAAGTCGTGATGAAGAAAAAAGTATTTGATGATTATGATTATGAGAGTTTTTATAATCAATCCTTTCATGAGCAAACAGGGGAATTATTAAATGATGGTGTGAAGTCGTTAAGGGGAGTGGCTTATACTACAGCAACCATTAAAGCGGGAAATCAGTTAGAAGTAGAGATTTATCCCTCATTTAGAAAAGAGATTCCTGAGATGATGAGACGATTTAAACAAAAGAAAAGTCGTGAGAGTAGTGAGCAACAGAAGAATTTGAATGATCGAAATGCGAAGAAAAAGTTAATACGGTTAGTTCATGAGAATTTTTATACGGGTGATTACTGGTGTACCCTAACGTTTAAAGAGGCACCACAAGATTTAGAAACAGCAGAAAAGTTAAGTAAGAATTTTTTTAGACGGATTAACCGATTCAGAAAGAAAAAAGGGTTAGAAAATGCGAAATATGTGTATGTCATTGAGGAAGGAACAACGGGAACCGAACGATTTCATCTTCATTTAATTATGGATAATGGGTTAACCAAAGCAGAAGTGGAATCCAAGTGGAAACTAGGTTCATCCACCATTAGAACGCTTAATTACTACAAAGAAGAAAATTTCATTGGGATTTGTAAGTACATGATGAAGGATGAAGAAACGTATAAAAGAACGGCTTCCAGATTAAAAGGGAAACGGAGATGGGGAAGTAGTAAGGGAAATCTTGTGTTACCCAAGCCGTCAAAGAATCGCACGAAAATGAGTAAGCGTAAGGTCATGGATATGGTGTTAAATCAAGATTCGATTGGTGAGAAGTTAGAGCGAGACTATCCCATGTATCAATTTAAAGAAGTGGAAATTAGATACAATGATTGGAACGGTTTGTTTTATATCTATGCTCGCATGCAAGATAAACGAAAACGAATGAGGGTGAGAAGATGAAACAGTTAGAAGTGATTTATCCATTTGATATTGAAGTGTTGGCAGAAACAAAACGTATTTTAAGACTTTTGATTCATAATGAATTGGTTGCCATTGAGCAGAGAAATCGAGCCGAATTTTGTGCGAAGCATTGTGATCAATTAGAACAACGACTTTATCATTTGTTAAATAACTAATGATTTGAAGCGGGGAAAGGGGAATCACCGTGACGTTACAAGAGTATTTGAAGCAGCATCAGATGAAGTTATCGACCTTTGCAAAGATTTATAACCTAGATTATCATCGACTATTTCGTGTCAAACAGGGGGCGATTACACGAGATGAAGCAATAAAACAGGTCTTTGAGCAGTTAGGAATTATCAATGAACCAAAGGAAATCGAGGGGGAACCGAATGCATCTTTTATCTCACAAGAGCGGATTTGTATTGCCTGTGAGCGTTCAGGTGAAATTTATTGTTATTATTCTCATCACTTAAAAGAGATTAAAGTCTATTTAGATAGGCATCAGATTCCGTATTACGTCAGAAAAGCTAAGGATTATTGGATCGTAAAGTATGATAAGGAGGCTTTATAAAGTTGAATCGAACGATTAGAAGAACGTGAAAGTAGAACTTTTAGCCATTTCTTTGATAGAAGAAAGGTGATGAAAGGAAACTTTATAGGGATTCTGTTCGATGAAGCTAGATTGACTTTAAAGCAAGAAAAGGAGAATTGATATGATTAATAATATTGTTTTAGTCGGAAGAACAACAAAAAACATTGAATTAAAGCAAAATAAAAATGGGACACCCTATGTACAATTTACATTAGCAGTGAATCGCCCCTATAAAGATGAGCAAGGCGGGCAACAGGCAGATTTTATTAACTGTGTGGCATGGAATAAAACAGCGGAAACTCTTTCTAATTATGTTTCTAAAGGGACGATGATTGGGGTAGAGGGACGATTACAAGTCAGAAGCTATGAGAATGAAGCGGGAGTGCGCCAGTATATCTCTGAGGTTTTGGTTAATAAATTTACCTTCTTAGAATCTAAAAAAAGTAGTGCAATGCCCGAACCTGTAGAGCCATTTAACTATCAACAACAAAACTCTGAAATATCTAGTCATCATTCATTTCATTCAAATGATCAAGTACAAGAGAACACATCTACCAGTACCAACTATAACAACCCTTTTATAACTGCTACCACGTTAGCAGGAGGTTTAAACTCTAATGTAGCAACTATTTCAATTAGTGACGATGACTTACCGTTTTAGGGGATATTGTTGACCTCGGTAAATGTTTGGATTGTTTAACACTTGTTATTGGTCTGTACGGACTTTGTTTTAGGTTATGTGGCAAACTCCCCGAGTTTGCAATGATGTTTAGTTTTCTACTGATGTGCTATACACATACGAGGTGATACGTGAGGAGTGGGGCAATGTCAACAACTTAACAGACTATAAAAAAATTATCAACCTAAAAAAGTTGATGATTTTTTGAGCTTTATCAGGGTTTTTGTGAAAAATGGGTAGTCTTTCCCCCTCCCCAAATCAGATATTGATTTTAGTCATCAGATGATTCGTTTTTATAGGTTACTTTTCAACGGTCGTTTAATCGATCGTTTCTTTTTATCAATGTTTTTACGTTTAAAGCTGCGGCCAGGCCTAATGGGAACACGAGAATGTATGGCATCTTCTATGATTTCATTCAATAATTGTTCTCGTTTACTATCGTTCTTTTCTAATAAGCATTTCACTAAACGATTTTTCAAGTGACCTATCAACATACTTTCATTGACTTGGTAGTTGTATTTTAGATCTTTTTCTCGATTCATCTCTCGAATGGATTCATCGGCGATAACTTTTGAAATCGCCACCAGATTAGATAAGAACATCGTCGCATAGAAATCCTGTTGCACTGAGATTAATGTTCGCCCTGAAAAGTTTTCAAGTTTCAGTTTATTTTTAATGGTATTATATTTCGTTTCGATGGGCCATCTTTTAAAATATAGCTCCATAAATTCTGATTTTTTAAATTGATTTCTTCCGACATTCGTTACAAGGACTTCGATTTCATTAGAGGGAAGTTTTAACTTTATGATTCGAACTTTATAAGTTTTCTTTTGATAACTAAGATCCATATAATAATCTTCTTGTGTCGATTCATCAATTAATTGACTGAAACTTTTTTGAACTCTCATTAGAAACTTAATCTTTTTCTCACTTAACATCGCAATAAGTTCTTTTGAAGGGTAACCACGATCAAAAATAATTAAATCCTTTTTTCGCTTATACGCTTCGAAGACTTCTAGGTGTCTTTTGGCAAGAACTCGCTCGCCTACGGCATACGAATCCATCTGAGCATCAATAATCATCCCCTCATTTACATCACATAAAATTGAAACTCTTGCTTTACAATTTTGATTATGTTTCTTCTGACCATAGACTTCGATCAATTCTTTAGTTGGTTCTAAATGAACTTCAGTTGAATCAATCGCAAATAGACGATACCCATTCCAGCGCACACTTTCCTCATCTTCCATCAATCCTTTGACTGTTAATTCAAATAAATATTTAAAAGCTTCGGGGCTGATTTTTTGACGAGCTTTAGAAAAAGCTTGTTGGCTAATCCGTTCTTTGATCGTCATAAAATCAAAAAATTGATTTAACTCTGCTTGGGTTGATTTAGATAAAAAATTAAGAATAAATACGACTAGATTCACAAATGTCAACTTCCTTTTCCTTGTAAAATATCTTTCAGACAGTCTAAACTGATTTAAAAATTCAATACTTAGTATTGTATCATGAATTCCTTTGGTGATTTTAATGCCTTGTTGCCTTCTCATGAAAAAAACTCCTTAATACTTAGTCTAAAGTTAAGTATTAAGGAGTTGAGAAACTAATTCAAATAAATTGCATGATTATGTTTAGTACTAATCATTTTTCTTAAGTTGTTGACATTGGGTTTGGGTATCCTTATGTTTTGAGACAGGATATAAAAGAGAAGTTTGAATAACTAATGCCATCCCGCTACCATGCAGCATTTAAAGTTCATTGTTCACTAGTATCAACAGTAAAAGGATAGGTGAATCATGCTCACACATCATTCACCTTTTCATATTAGAATTTTAGAACTAAACTATGGTTCTTACTAACCATCCATCTTCCTAGTTTCCTACATACTGACGTATGTTAGGCGTGGAGTCTTGATGGTTAGTCTTTTCATTTAATAAAAAGAATTTCAAAGTAGCGGGAAATATCCACGTATAAAACTAGGACTAGAAAAGTTAAACGGTATTTTTTGCATATCGTGTCATGATATTCAATAGGCAACGATAGAACAGTTGCTGTTAATTTATCAAAATAACCTAGCTAATGACAGCTAGGCTTTTTCTTTCAGTTTTCAGACATAAAAAAAGAAGAACAGTTGACTAGGCTGTTCTTCAACAAACAAAACAAACTAACTAAAAGAGAAATAACAATAAGAGTTATAACTTTTTAATTCGTTACATAAATAGTATATCACAATTCATTCGTAGTTACCATATAAAACTAGAATCAGAAAAGTTACACAGCATATCATACCGTTTAACTCTCCTTGAATGAATAGCATCTTAGGGTGCCCAGTTTCTAAACCAAACTCATCCCGCTACAAGTGAGTATCTAACTTCAATAATCCTAAACATAAATTAACCAATGGATAGGCTAATCATGCAAGTGCATCATTCGCCTTTTCTTATCGTACTATTCATTCTAAAACAAAGTCATCACTAAACATTCAATCCACCCGTGCCACCATCCTAGCGTATGGTTAGGGCGTGGGGCTTGATGGTTAGCTTTGTATTTAACAATGGTTATAGCATGGTAGCGGGAGAGTGTTATTTATTTACAAACTATTAATGTGCAATTTTAAAGAAAAATTTTCCATCATATGAAAATACACTGA
>OLQU01000749.1_pt1 | contig 25622 bp, 21 predicted proteins | sample 1672271 | NCBI WGS metagenome assembly OLQU01 (sample SAMEA3136666, study PRJEB25190) | human gut metagenome | biome: human gut; feature: human-associated habitat; material: faeces | place: Austria | collected 2013 | reverse complement strand
GACTGAGTTCTGCCAGACTTGTAAATGAATTTGCGCATAATACTTGACGGTACCCCGAAAAGCGACGCAATATCTGCGTTTTTCGAATGTCATTCCCGCTTGTGGCAACGATTTGGCAACAGTTTTCATTATTCATAAAAGAGAGCTATCTGATTCGATGGTTGAATCGGGTAGCTCTCTTTTCTATTTATCCTCGTTTTTTCTCAGTTCCACCACCAGCCAGTCGCTCAACTCCTGCGATGGTGTGACTTTCTTAAAACATCGGCCATCCAGCGAACAGCGTTTGGCATTGAATTATCCGTCGTTTCTTATTACCTCTTTTGTCTTTTCAATCTTTCTATCCGCATAAAGAACTACGTCTTTGATAACCAGCTTTTGAACTGCGGAGATCAGCGTTGCCATTGTGTCATAATCAGGCTTTCCATCTTTTGTTGGAAGCTGCATTTTGAAATGTAAGCTTTGTGAACTTCTTAATTTTTTACCATAAGAATATTTTCCCTGCAACGCCTTTTCCATTGCTGCGGTAAAAAACAGCATGCAAGTTTTGGAGTATTCTTTTTCAGTGTTCCAATATACTCCCGTGTCATCACCCGCTCCGAAGTCATAATTACGAAAAAAGCTGTTTCCAAATATATCGACAGTAATCGAATTTTTTGGAAATTGGGCAACAGGATTTGAAATATAGCCAACTACTCCGGTATTCGTTGTGCCAGACATAACAAACGGAATATTTCCAGGAAGCTGATCATCTTTTTTCAAACGGCGGCCTTGTTTTATATTGTTGAATATTTTTATAAACTCAAATTCTGAATAAGGTATTTGCTGTTCCTTGTAGCGTTCAATCATTGTCATTTCATCACTGGATAATTCATAATTATCCAGTCCGCTTACTGTTAAGTAAGCGGAAAGCTCCGCTACCTGCTCCGCCTCCAGCTCTGCTACCCGCTCCGCCTCCAGCTCCGCTATAAAGGATTCCATAAAATCGAAGTTGATTTTGCCATCAATTGTTACTGGAAGGCGCATTACAAAGTTCTTGCTTTGAGAACTTCTAAGCTTTTTCCCATAAGAGAACCTTCCCATCATTGACTTTTGCATAGCAACCGCAAAAAAGAGCATTGCCTTTGATGAATAGATATTTTCATCATTCCAGTAGGCCCCGGTATCATCTCCTGCTCCAAATGCATAATCCCGATAAAATGTATTACCGAAGATATCGATTGTGATTGCATTTTTAGGGAATAAAGCTACTGGATTTGAAATGTAGTTTACAACACCCGCATTAGTCGTTCCAGCCATAACAAACGGTATGTTACCGTCTATCTGATCATCTTTTTTCAGACGTCTGCCTTGTTCTATTCTATTGAAGACTTCTTCGTATTTAAATTCGCCCCACTTAACATTCCTCAGCTTTTCGTTAAGTGAGGCATTCATTTTCCCAGGCGGTCGTCCTCCGCGCTTTGATTTTTTAGAAGATTTGACACTTCCCAAGCCAAGTAATCGCTGACTGTTTTCTTAAAATCCTCCAAAGTAGGTCTTGTGTCAATCGGCGCTGTTTGATTCCAATCCGCGCCATTTTCGGGATCAATCTTACCCTCATAATATTCTTTTTCCGTATAATACTTGAGTTTGCTTCTTCCAAAACGCACCAAGTTTACAAGCTCAGCATAACGCTCTTTGGCATGGTTAGTGTCCCGCAGATTACAGCTTGCTTTTTTCCGGTTTGTCCTTGTATATCCATCAACGGAAAAGTCGATAAACTTAACGGTATCATCCCTCTGATGCGCTTCGCCAACACGGAAAACATATACGTTCGTCTGGACGCTTGATTTGCCGATGAAGAGGTCAATCGGCATTTTGATGCTGGCAAGCAGGGTACTGTGTTTCAAAATGCGTTTATTATAGTCGGTTGCTTTTCCACTTCCGGCGGAATTTTGAATAATGATCGCGGCATATCCCCTGCTCATCATCGACAACGCTCTTTCAACGAAAACCATGCCGTTTCCGGGGGTAGAATACGGCGGATTCAGAACAAACGCATCTGCCGGGAATTTTTCATCCGTCTTACCAAAGCCATAGTTGCCGTTAAACTCCTTCAAGGAGTCTTTGTTTAGAATATTTGAGCTGCCATCGCCCATCAGGATCATGTTGAGGATAGCAAGCATATAAACTTCCGAGAGGATTTCAAGACCCAGAAGTTGATTCGCCTTGATTTGAGCAGATTTCAAGGCAAATTCGTCAGGAGACTTGATTTTATTCTTGGCATCGTTGAGCATTTCGTTCATAGCCGCGACAAGAAGTCCGGCTGAACCGGTTGCAAAGTCCCACACATAAGAATCCTTATTAACCCTCGCAAGCCTAGCCAAAAGGGTAGCGACATAAGACGGCGTTAAAACGACATCGTTCAGCTTATCCTGCGAGAAACCCAGCCAACTGTACATCTCATTGAAAAGCTTGCCTGTAAAATCGGTGCTCAGACCGATTTTATAATATATACTGAGATCATCAATAATTTTCGTAAATACACGTTTAAGCTGACTTTCTCCGTTTTCAACCTTGTTGATATTATCCGTTGTCAATGTGTTTTGTAATGTTCGGACAATCAAATCACGTTTTTCCTGCGGCAGATTCTTTTCATTCAGAAACGCTTTGATTTTACGGAGTATGATATCGCCGTCACGATTCCCCTCTTCGTTTGAAGATTTCAGCTCAGATTTTTCTAGCGCGGCAACCTTTCCGGGAACGCCAAGCGTTGCAATGATGGATGCAGCCACCAGATAGACGCGATCACGCTCGCTCAAGCCCTTTTCATCGTTATATATATCGTTATTTAATTTTACAAGGCTGGCATTGATCTCCTGCTCGCGATGTTCCTTGAGCTTTTCAATTTCTTCCTGCGAAAGCTGAAGACGTTTTATTTTTTCAATGAAGCCATCAAAATTACTCTTTTTCAGGAAGGAAAAATCTGTGTAATCATCAACTTTCTGCCCGATACCAAAGTTGCTTTTGGAAACATAATATACGCCGATTTCATATTCCAATTTTCCGGCATCATTCTTGTAACCGGTCATACCAATCGCGATGATATCAGTGTAACTTGTGTAATGTAAAAGTGCATTTGCATAGTGCACCGCGCCGTTCACAGCAAAAGAATTGATATGCTTGAAATCAGGCTGATTTTTGGCGGTTTTATTTGCAACTTTACCATCGGCGTCCAACGCAACAAGTCTATCCTTATAGCCCTTGTATTCGATCAAAACAGGGTAATGCACTAGGTTCTTGTCCTGCAAAAGCAGCTTTGCATCTGGACGATTTCCGCCATCCCCTCCGTTTTTTGAATAATAGTCGTTTAGCGCTTGGTCAATTTCCGCGTTAAGCGACTCCTGTTCGAGCTTATAATCGAGTCCGTATGCTTTCAACCAACCATTCGCAAGATCAGCAATGTTCGGTTCAACTGACTGAATTTTCGCCACCTTGTTTTCCTCCTTGAATCCGGCTGCTATCACGAGCATTTCAAGATTCTATAAACAGATTGTTTATGTCTGCCGCTACGAATCTTCGTTGTTTTCGGCACAGTGTTCTAGCGTATGAATCTTCATATCCGTTTTTCATCAGACAGCTCTATCCATCGCCATCCATATCCGCTTCATTATACCATATCCATAGTTTGAATCAAAGTATGGATTCAACCGGATTTTCCTTAAAAACAAGTCCCTTCGCAGAGACGCCACGGAAAAGCCTCCAGCCCGCGTCGCCCCCCCGTTCCCCCTCGGAGAGCGCAAGGGCGCTTTTGATGCGAAGTGTCAAAAACTGCCCTCCGTGGATACCACAGAAGGCCGTCAGTCGGCTTATTCCCATTCCTCATCCCTGGTTCGTAAAAGATTCCGCACTTCTTTTTCGATTGCCGGGCGAATGGCAGGTCTGCTCTGATAGACCGCTTTGCCGCAGGCTGAGCAACGGTCAGGCAGCGACTCTGCTTCAAAGCAATATTTTGTTGAAAACCTGTCACTATCATGATAAAATATCTACATGTTATTGTTGTGCTGTGCCTGTGCCTTTTCAAAGGCTTTATAAAGCTTTTTGCGGTATTGAGAATCCATGGCACCGGTCTTGGTATGGCGATTACCAAAAACATCGTGGATATGATGGGCGGCACCATCAAAGCGCAGACGGCGCAGGGCAAGGGTGCCGAGTTTATCATCTGCTTGCCCATGCGTACACAGGCGGAGCACCGTCCGGTGGAAAAGATCACCGAGCCGGAAGGCTTGAAGGCACTGGTGGTAGAGGATAACGAGTTGAACCGCGAGATCGCGCCGGAAATTCTGCGCGAGTACGGCTTCCGGGTCGATACGGCTGAAAACTAAACAAGAAAGCGGGCTATGCCCGCATCAACTCCCCCTTCTCCCTCATTCATGCAGGGGTGTTTTTGTCCCCGCTTTTGTTGTACAATGTTGGAGGTGCACCATGAAGAAACGCTATGGAATCCTTGCGTCGGCCGCCTTGGTCGGCGCGCTGTGTCTGTGTGCGCTCCCCTGCGCCGGGAAAGGAGAGGCGGACGCATCCCCTCAAAGCCTCTACGCAGGCAGAACGCAGGATGCCGACGTTTTGATTGATATTCCGAATTTGCGCCAGTACGGCGGCTACACCTGCGGAACCACGTGCGTCCAAATGCTGATGAACTGGCTTGAGCCTTATCAGGCGGATTTGAACCTGACCGCCTATGAGGAAGCGCTTGGAACAACCGAGGAAGCCGGAACGTCTCCGGACGCGATCCTCGCCTTTTTTGAGGAAAACGATGTGCGGGTCATCGCGCGGGAAAAGCGAACGACGGATGACCTGATCGCCGCGCTGGATCGGGGGCATCCCGTGCTGGTCTGCATTCAGGCATGGGGCGCGGACGGATACAACACCCAAGACCCGAGCGACGCAGATACGTATCTGGCGGAGGGGCACTGGGTCATCTGCGTCGGTTATCAGAAGAAGATCGACGGCAATGTGTTTTATTTCAACGATCCGGCGTGCGTCGGTTACGGCCTGATGCGCGAGGCGGACTTCAACCGCCGCTGGATTGACATGGACGCTGCCGGAACGATATACGATCATTACGGCATTGAGATTGACGAAAGCGGGAGCGCCTATGACCCGCAGGGCGTGTTCGAGCTGGAATAATCCGGACGAACCCGGCATATCCATTCGATTTGGCACGCGGGAGAAAGAGCGGATTGAGTTTCGGGAGGGATACCGAGATGCGAGTGATTCTCAAAGAAGAAATCATCCAAAAATTACGGGAAGTCGGTCTGGAAAAGGGCGATGCCGTGATGGTGCATACGTCCCTGAAACGGATGGGCTATGTCTGCGGCGGCGCGCAGACCGTGATCGAGGCGCTGATGGAGGTCGTCGGAAAAGACGGAACGATTATGATGCCCACCCAGTCGTGGAAGAGATGAAAGAGAACAGAACGTGAAATTCAAACGAACAGAGGCAAAATAAACGAGTGAACGGGAACATCCGAAGGGATGCGCCCGTTCACTCGTTTAATATAAGGAAACTGCGTAAAATCATCCGCGCAGGCAAAGCTTTGACACTTCGCAGACTTCGGTGGAAAGTCAGGCGGGCTCCGCCCGCTTTGGGCGGTAAACGACGTTACTTCGCCGCGCCCGCCGTCAGGCTATAGCGCGTCATATCCTCCCAGTGGCGGCGAATGATGATTTCGGCGGTCAGGTCGGTGTTGTTGTAGGCGATCGACCACTGCGTATTGCTGGTGATGCTTTCGGGGTTCGGTTCCTGCGAGGCGGCTTTCAGCGCCGCCCACACGGTATCGTTGGAGGGGCTGTCCTTCTGCTGGTCAAAGACTTCCAGCACAGCGTCATAACGCTCCCGGCCATGGCCGTAGATGCCGTTTTTCTGGTTGGGGAGCACCTTGTCCTTGTAGATTCCGTAGAAGTTGGTGATGGCGTTGATGGGCAGCGCCACAAGCTCCCGCGTTTCGCTTTCGCAGTCGTATTCGACCACCCGGCCGTCGCCCGTCGCGTCGGTGATGTAGAAGTGGTAATCCCGCCCGCTGGAAGCGAACATGTCGTAGCCGCGGAGCAGCTCCACCGCCTCTTCCGTGCTCGCCGCGCGATCCAGCACAAGGCGGATGGCGAGGGTGGTGGCGATGGCGGGCTTGCCGGTGTTCTGGTGAACCGGGTCGCTGTCCAGCGTCAGCACGGCGATGGATACGCCCTTTTCATTGAGGCCGTCAAGGCAGATATACGGCGCGGTCAGGCTGGCCAGCTTCATTTTGGTGCTCTCATCCGGCGCGTTTGCGGAAACATTGTCCAGCGCCGCCGTGGCCACGGACCGATAGCCGTTTTTCGGCGCGCAGTAGACGAGCATCGCCGAGGTGTTGTTTTTGAAATCGTAATTGCGCCCCATGTGCACATCGCCGTCGGCGTCCGTCAACGTGAACGCCGTGCAGCCGAAGCTGGGCGCCTCGATTTTCACCGGAAGGAGCGGCAGCGCGTCCTTCAAAATGGCGTCGATCATCGTCTGATTGTCCTTGATGCCGTAGTTGATAACGTCGTCAAGGCTGTAATCGTATTTGACCTCCATGCGGTAGAGGTTGTAGCCGTCGTCATAATCGGAGAGCTTTTCGATGCTGTTCATCGTCTGTATGCGCGTGAAGTAGATCCCGACGAACACGAGCACGGCGGCCAGAAGCACCGCCACGATTCCGCAGAGCAAGAGCAGCGTGACTTTCAGCGACTTTTTCATCCGATTTCCCCCTTTTCTTTCGAACCCGGTACACGATTTGTTCTTTTCCTTCTGCAACGCCGAGCCTCAGCGCGCTTGCGATGGTTTCATCTCGGCGACTGTATGCTTGACACAGCATTATTATATATGAATATTCGGCCGAAAGGCAAGAATTTACGGCGAATTATCTAAAAAAAACGGTGGAAAATCGGTGGGGGCGATTGGGGGAAAGCGCAATCCCCGTCGCTGTTTTTAGATGCGGCCGGCGAAAAGGAGAACGACCGGGGCGCGGAGAAGAAATAAAGAGCAACCGAACCCGTATTCTGCCGTTTGGAGACGGACGAAGGAGGAATAGAACATGATCCGCTATCTGGAAAAGCAGAATCTTCTCATTTTGGAAACGGAACGAACGTCGTATTGGATCGGCCTTGCCTATCCCGCGCCGGTCTGCCTGCACTGGGGCAGGAAGATTGCGCCGGAAGATGCGGACATGTTTGAACCGCTCGGCGGCCATAGCTCCTTTGACACGGAATTGTGGCGGGAGCGGATGGAATACCCGGCCTTTGACGGGCGGACGTTTGAAAACGTGTCGCTGAAAGCCGACGTGCCGCTGAATCTGCGGACGAAGGACGTGCGCGTTCAGGGTCAGCAGGCGGAAATCACGCTGGCGGACGAGGTAAGCGCCATGGAGGTTCGCCTGATATACCGCGTGTTTGAGGATTGCGATGTGATTGAGAAGCACGCAAGGCTGACGGCGAACGCGCCGATCAGGCTGACGCGCATGGACAGCGGCGCGTGTCTCCTGCCACACGAGGCGAAGCCGTGGACGGCGCACTATGTCGTCGGCGCGTGGGCGGGAGAATTCAGGCGGCGCACGGCCAAGCTGGAAGAAGGGGAACTGCGGCTGCAATCCGTGCGTGGCATGTCCGGCCCGCACATGAACCCGTTCCTCATCGCGGCAAACAGCGAGGACGAGGAGACGGGCGAGGCCTACGGCGTGGCGCTCGGGTGGAGCGGATGCTGGCAGATCACGGCGTCGTCCACGGTGTTTGGCAATCACCGCATCACGGCAGGGCTGAACGACGCGGATCTCGTCTGCCCGATGGGGCGCGGCGAATGCTTTGAAACGCCGCCGATGGTTCTGTGCATGAGCGCGGAAGGCATGGGCGCGCTGAGCAGAAGGATGCACGATTTCGAGCGCGACCATCTCAAACCGAACAGGCCGCCGCGCCGCGTGCTCTATAATTCATGGGAAGCGACGCAGTTCGACGTGCGGGCGGACGCGCAGATGCGGCTGGCGGAACGCGCGGCGAGGATGGGCGTGGAGCTTTTCGTGGTGGACGACGGCTGGTTTGGCGCGCGCCATTCCGACCGGGCGGGGCTGGGCGACTGGACGGTCAACCCGGAGAAGTTTCCGAACGGTCTGGAGGAGCTGATCGACCGTGTGCACGCGCTGGGCATGGATTTCGGCCTGTGGGTCGAACCGGAATCGGTCAACCCGGACAGCGATTTGTACCGCGCGCACCCGGATTGGATTCACAAACTGGACGGCCGCGAACCGCTGACGCAGAGAAACCAGTATCTGCTCGATTTCGGAAAGCCGGAGGTTGAGCGATTCGCGCTCGACATGCTGCGCGGCCTGCTGAACACATACGCGATCCGCTATCTGAAATGGGACATGAATCGCGCGATGACCGACGTATGCGAAAGCCTGACGCCCTTCGCGCGGGAGCGGCATGTTCTGGCGCTCTACCGAATCCTGGACGCGCTGGAAAAAGAGTTCCCCGATGTGGATATCGAGGCATGCAGCGGCGGCGGCGCGCGCGTGGATTTGGGCATGGCGAAGCGAACGGCGCAATTCTGGGTCAGCGACAACACGGACCCGTTTGACCGGCTGTTCATTCAGGAGGGGTATACGCTGATGTATGCGCCGATGATGATGAGCTGCTGGGTGACGGACACGCCCGCGGACGGACGGCGGCGCGGGCGGGCGGATTGGCGCTATAAATTCCACGCGGCGATGTGCGGCACGCTGGGCGTCGGCGCGGATATATCGAAGCTGAGCGACGAGGAGATGGCGCTGTTTACGGCGGAAATCGCGCGATATAAGACGTGGCGGCATGTCGTTCAAAACGGCGATTTGTACCGCTTACAGCGCCCGTCCGGCGGCAATGTCGCGGCGACCGAGTACGTTTCCAAGGATCAAAACGAAGCGGTGCTCTTTTTGTTCATGCACAGCCAAAAGTGCGGCGAGGTGATTCCGCGGGTGAGGCTTCGCGCCCTGAGGGAGGACGCTCGATATTTCTGCGTAGAGACGGGCAAAACCTATGCGGGAAGGACGCTGATGCATCTGGGGCTGATCGCGGAGCTGAACGGGGATTTTGACAGCGGGGTTTTTTATTTTCAGGCGGTGAAGGAAGGATATTTATGGATAAGCAAGCAACAGGAATTGTGATCGCTGCAACAAAACAGTGGTGGTTAAAGGTCAACAGAAAACCCATGAGAATGCACGCACTGGATGGTGCTGAATTTCCTTACATCATTAAAATTGAATACACCGTAGATGGAAAGGCGTACACAAAAAGAAAATGGATTAACGCCGGCGACCCTGTTCCCAAAGTAGGGAGTAATGTTCAAGTGATGTATAATTCCGACAAGCCATCCAAAGCGAGAATATTGTAACAGCATTCAGTTGACGAGAACGAAAAATCCTTTTAGGAACTAAAGGGCGCTTATGTCAACAAGCTGAACGAAGGGTCTCGCTCTGCCGAGACCCTTCGTGACGTGTATGCGGTTTTTCGCTTCGGTTAGGCTTAGCCGTCGCTGCGGTCGATGTATTCGGTGTGCAGCAGCTTGTGCGCCAGATGGCCGTTCGGCTCGCCCAGGAACTCCGCGTAGAGCTTCTGGATATCCGGGTTTTCGTGGGACTTGCGGATCGTCTTGGATTCATCCTCGGCATACAGCCCCGCCGCGCGCGCCGCGCGCGGATCGACGTCCATGCGCTTGTACGCCGAAACAATCGGCTGGCCGCCGCCGTTGACGCAGCCGCCCGGGCAGGCCATGACCTCCACGAACGCATAGCTCGCGTCGCCCGCCTTGATGCGCTGAATCAGCTCCTTCGCCGCGCCGGTGCTGTTGGCCACGGCCACCTTCAGCTCTTTGCCGCCCAGCGTGAAGGTCGCTTCCTTGATGCCCGCCAGCCCGCGAACCTCGTGGTATTCCACGTTCTCCACGGAGCGGTTTTCCAGCACGTCGGCGGCGGTGCGCAGCGCCGCCTCCATCACGCCGCCGGTCACGCCGAAGATCGGCGCTGCGCCGGTGGACTGCGCCACCAGCTCGTCAAAGCATTCCTCATCCGGCAGGCGCGCGAAGTCGATGCGCGCGTCGCGAATCATGCGCGCCAGCTCGCGCGTGGTGAGGGAGACGTCCACGGCGCGCATGCCGTTGACGACCATCTCCGGGCGCTGGGCTTCAAACTTCTTGGAGGTGCACGGCATCACCGCGACGACCACGATGTTCGCCGGGTCGATGCCGGTCTTTTCGGCGTAGTAGGTCTTGATGATCGCGCCTTCCATCTCCATCGGGGATTTGCAGGTGGACATGTTGGGGATCATCTCCGGGAAGTGGTGCTCCAGATACTTGACCCATCCCGGCGAGCAGGAGGTGAACATCGGCAACACGCCGCCGTTCTGGATGCGGCCCAGCAGCTCGGTCGCTTCCTCCATGATGGTCAGATCCGCGCCGAAATCGGTGTCAAACACCTTGTCAAAGCCCAGACGGCGCAGCGCCTGCGTCATCTTGCCGGTGACGCGGGTGCCGATGGGCAGGCCGAATTCCTCGCCCAGCGCCACGCGGACGGCCGGAGCGGGCTGCACGACGACGAACTTCTCGGGGTCGGAAAGCGCATCCCAGACCTTGTCCGTGTCGTCGCGCTCGCGCAGCGCGCCGACCGGGCAGGCGTTGATGCACTGGCCGCAGAACACGCAGTCCGTCTCCAGCATGGTCTTTCCGAACGCCGGGGCGATCACGGTCTTAAAGCCGCGGTTCACCGCGCCGATCGCGCCGATCTTCTGCACATTGCGGCAGACGGCCACGCAGCGGCGGCACAGGATGCACTTGTTCGGGTCGCGGACGATGGACGGGGAGAAATTATCCAGCGGATAGTGGATGTTTTCGCCCTCGAAGCGGTTCTCGTCCACGCCCAGCTCCTTCGCCAGATCCTGAAGCTCACAGTTCTGGCTGCGCACGCAGGAGAGGCACTTGCGCTCGTGGTTGGAGAGGATCAGCTCCAGCACGGCTCTGCGCGCTTGGCGCACCTGCGGGGTGTTCGTCTTGACGACCATGCCCTCGGATACGGGCATCACGCAGGCCGCCGCCAGCGAACGCGCGCCGACGTCCACCACGCACATGCGGCAGGCGCCGATCTCGTTGATGTCCTTGAGCCAGCAGAGGGTCGGGATCTTGATACCGGCAGCATGCGCCGCCTTGAGAACGGTGGTGCCTTCCTCCACGGAAACCGGCACACCGTCGATAGTCAAATGAACCATTGCCATGTTGCTTTTTCACTCCTTCGGCTTTATCAGGAACGGGAAATCGCGCCGAACTTGCACTTCTCCATGCAAACGCCGCACTTGAGGCACTTCGTGGTGTCGATGCGGTGCGCCTCGCGAACGGTGCCGCTGATGCAGCCGGCCGGGCAGCCGCGCGCGCACAGCGTGCAGCCCCTGCACTTCGCCGGGTCGATCTGATAGGTCACCAGCTTCTTGCAGTGGCCGGCCGGGCAGCGCTTCTCATAGATGTGCGCTTCGTATTCGTGGCGGAAATACTTGAGGGTGGAAAGCACCGGGTTCGGCGCGGTCTGTCCCAGACCGCACAGCGCCGTCGCCTTGATGGCCTTGGCCAGCTCTTCCAGCTTCTCAATGTCGCCGTCCTCGCCGCGGCCATCGACGATGCGTTCGAGGATTTCCAGCATGCGCTTTGTGCCGATGCGGCACGGCGCGCACTTGCCGCAGGATTCATCCACGGTAAAATCGAGGAAGAAACGCGCGATATCGACCATGCAGGTATCCTCGTCCATGACGATCATGCCGCCGGAGCCCATCATCGAGCCGATGGCGGTCAGGTTGTCATAGTCGATCTGCACGTCCAGCTGGCTGGCCGGGATGCAGCCGCCGGAGGGGCCGCCCGTCTGCGCCGCCTTGAACTTTTTGCCGTTCGGGCAGCCGCCGCCGATGTCGTAGATGATCTCGCGCAGCGTGGTGCCCATCGGCACCTCCACCAGACCGGTGTTGCTGATCTTGCCGCCCAGCGCGAACACCTTGGTGCCCTTCGATTTTTCCGTGCCTATCGAAGCGAACCATTCCCAGCCGTTGTTGATGATCTGCGGCACGTTAGCGTAGGTCTCCACGTTGTTGAGGATGGTCGGCTTTTCGAACAGACCCTTGACCGCCGGGAACGGCGGACGCGGACGCGGCTCGCCGCGCTTGCCCTCGATGGAGGTCATCAGCGCCGTTTCTTCGCCGCAGACGAACGCGCCTGCGCCCAGACGAACGTCCACATCAAAGCAGAAATCCGTACCGAAGATGTTTTTGCCCAACAGACCGTATTCGCGCGCCTGACGGATGGCGATTTGCAGGCGCTTGACCGCGATGGGGTATTCTGCGCGGCAGTAGATGTAGCCCTGATCCGCGCCGATGGCGTAGGCAGCGATGGCCATCGCCTCGATGACCACGTGCGGATCGCCTTCCAGTATGGAGCGATCCATGAACGCGCCGGGGTCGCCCTCGTCGGCGTTGCAGCAGACGTATTTCTTATCCGACTGAGAAGCGGCGGCAAATTTCCACTTCATGCCGGTGGGGAAGCCCGCGCCGCCGCGGCCGCGCAGGCCGGATTTGAGCATCACGTCGATGACCTCCTGCGGGGTCATTTCGGTGAGCACCTTGCCCAGCGCCTTGTAGCCGTCAAAAGCGATATATTCGTCGATGTTCTCCGGGTCGATCACGCCGCAGTTGCGCAGCGCGACGCGGCGCTGCTTTTTGTAAAAATCTACGCTGTCCAGCGACTTGACCTTGTTGTCCTCGTCCACCGCTTCCTTGTACAGCAGCTCCTTGACCACGCGGCCCTTGACGAGGTGCTCGTCCACGATGCGCGTCACGTTTTCCACCGTCATGCGGGCATAGAACGCGCCCTCCGGGTAGACGATGACGACAGGACCGGCTTCGCACATGCCGAAGCAGCCCGTGCGCACGACCTTGATTTCCTTTTCCAGCCCTTTTTCGGCAATCTGCCGTTCAAACTCCCTGATGATCTCGCCGGAAGCGCTAGACGAACAATTCGTGCCTCCGCAGACCATCACATGCGAGCGAATCAGATCCATACGATGCTCCTCCTCTCACCGACCGGCTTATCCCTGCGCGCCGACGGTGTATTCTTCTACGGGTCTGCCGTTGACGATGTGATCGTTGACCACGCGGGCGACCTTTTCCGGCGTCATGTGAACGTAGGTCACCTTCTCCTGACCCTTGACATAGACCTCGACAATCGGTTCCAGACGGCAGACGCCCACGCAGCCGGTCTGGGAAACCGTCGCATTCTCGATTCCGCGGCGCTTGAGCTCCTCGATGAACTCCAGCATGACCGGGCGCGCGCCGGCGGCGATGCCGCAGGTCGCCATGCCCACAACGATGCGGGTATCGATGTTGTCACCCTTTCTCAGGCTGACCTGCTCCAGCATTTTGGCGCGGATGGCCGCCAGCTCCTCCAGCGATTTCATAAAAACACACCTCCGTGCAATTCGTCAATGTTCTGCTTCAGGCAATCCCTGATCCACGCGCTGATTTCGGGATGGTTAAGCGGGATGGGCGCGACGGCCTCCCGAACCTCCCTCGTATCCAGCGCGAATGTCTTTCCGTCATAATCCAGCGCGAAGCGGAAATCCGTCGTCGGGTTCATCAGCACCAGCGTATACAGCACGCCCGGCACGTCGCCCATGGGCGGCCTGTCGATGTGAGAAAGTCCGAACGTCACGCGCACGGTCGTCCCCTCGCCCGGTTTGGATGCGATGGACATTTCGCCGCCCGTGGCCTGCGCCGTCATCTTGAGCAGCGGCAGCCCCAGCCCGACCTTGCGCGTTTTGCGCGTGGTGGTGAAGGGATCGCACACCGCCCTGACCATATCCTCACTCATGCCGCAGCCATCGTCGATGAACGCCAGCGAAACGGTATCCTGCGCGCGGCTGACGGAGATGTCGATCTCCACCAGCGACGCGCCGGCCGCAATGGAATTTTGGGCAATATCCAAAATATTGTCCGCCAGTTCCCGCATCATGGCCGCTCGCCTCAGCTGCGATACTTGGCAATGATGCCCGGAATCTCATCCGGGGTCAGACGGCCGTAAACGTCTTCGTTAATCATCATCACCGGCGCCAGTCCGCACGCGCCGAGGCAGCGGGTGGCGTTCAGGGTAAACAGTCCGTCCGGCGTGGTGTGCCCGGCCTGTATGCCCAGCACCTCCTCCAGCTTATCCAGCACTTTCCTGCTGCCCTTGACGTAGCAGGCCGTGCCCATGCACACGCTGATGGTGTACTGCCCCTTCGGCTCCAGGTTGAACTGCGCGTAGAACGTGGCCACGCCGTAGACGTCGCTGACCGGAATATCCATTTCCTTGGCGATGTACTTCTGCACATCCTCCGGCAGATAGCCAAAGATGTCCTGCGCCCGCTGCATAATCGGCATCAGCGCGCCCGGTTCGTCTCTGAGCTCGTCGATCACCCGTTGCAGTGCCTCGACCCTTTCTTTTTCAAGAGACATGTCGCATAAACCCCTTTCGATTTGAATTGAAGTTGCCTATTTCCAAAACGATGCATTATATCATACGCGCCCGCCGTCAGCCGCACCTGTGCGCGCCCTCCGGCGAACCGCGCAGAATAATCTGAAATAAAACCGCTCAATCGGGCTGCGTCCGCCCCGCAATCGCGTCAAACACCGCGTCCACGCTGCGCGTCTCTGCTTCCAGCGCGAACTCCCGCTCCAGCATCTGCTCCAGGCTGTGCGCGTCCGACGAGCGGAGCAGCCTGTACCCGGTCACATCCGCCGTCAGCGGAGCAGCCGGACTGACCTCCAGCGCATCGTAGTGAACGCCCTGCGGCAGAAAGCCCAGCGCGCCCAGCACGCCGCTGCTCCCCCGGTTGATGTGCGCGGGCACGCACAGCCCGCCCGCCTCGCGGATGCGCGCGGCGCAGACCTCAAACGGCAGGTCGAGCGCGCCGATGAGCAGCCGCTCCTCCACGTCGATTTCCTCGTCCTGATCGTTCATCACCTGCTGGCGGCCGAAAAACCGCTCGTTGTTGGGCGTTGGCGCAAGATGCGCGTAAATGGCTTCCCCGAACGCCATGCACGCCTGCACGGTGCGGAAGTAGCACAGCATGTGCGCCTCCTCCCGCGTGGTCAGCTCCATGCCCGGCAGCAGCAGCACGTTCATCCTGTCCGCCGCGGCCTTGACCGCGGGCAGGTTGCGCGCGCTGTTGTGGTCGCACACCGCGATCACGTCCAGCCCTTTGATGAACGCCATGCCCGCGATGTTGTTGGGGGTCATCAGCGCGTCGCCGCAGGGCGAGAGGCAGGAGTGAATGTGCAGGTCGCAGAACAGGCGCTCCATCATTCCTTCCGGGCGGGCGGCACACCGTTGGCCGCCAGCAGCGCCGCCAGCTCAAACGCCGTCTGTCCGCTCGAAAGCAGGATCACGTCCTCCTGCCGCGCCTTGTCCACAATCGCCGCCTCGACGGGCAGGCCTTCCGGAAACACGACGCAGGCAAAATCCATCAGCGCCGCCACGGCGATCACGTTCATGTGCGTCTGCACCGTGATCCACGCCATATCCGCCTGCCCGCGCCCCATGACGTGGCTGAGCAGGTCGCAGGTGTAGCCGCAGGCAATCTCTCTGTCCTCGTATTCGCCCGTCAGGCAGGTCGCCCCGCACAGGCGTTCAAGCTCCGAAACCCTCATGTGCTGTCTCCTCCATCGTCGTCCGCGCCGCCGTCGGGCGCTTCGCTCGGCTCGCTTCGGCTGAGCTCGTCGTGAAGCCGGCGCAGCCGCGCCATGTCCTCGCCGGTGGTGTAGCGCGTGCTGGTGCCCAGCGTGAGCATCTCCGCCGCCAGCGAATTGATTCGGTCGTTGAGGCGGAACACGCAGTTCAGCTCGTTTGCGTAGCCGTTGACGATATCTTCCGCCAGCGCCCGGCACGAGGGCGAACCGCAGGAGCCGCAGTCCAGCCCCGGCAGTCCCATCGTCAGCCGCTCGATGCGCTCCTCGCGCTCGATGCGTTCCTTCATCGTGCCGCTGAGCTGCAAGGCGTCGCTCGGCTCAATCGGTCGGGTCATGCGCAGCGTCTGCACCGCGTCTTCAAAGATTTCCCGGCGCTGCACCGTCTTTTGCAGGGTGCGGTTCATCACGCTGCGCAGGCGGTTTTTCGCCACAAAGCTGTTTTCCACCGTCAGCGGCCCGCCGAGGCAGCCGTTGACGCAGGCCAGCCCTTCAAAATAGGTCAGATTGCGGAAGCGCGCGTCTTCGATCGCCTCCAGCACGTTGATGACGTTGTCGATGCCGTCCACGCACAGCGAGCTCTTGATGCCCACGGCTTCCACCTCGCCGCCCGGTATCGCCCACTTGATGCCCACGACGCTGGCGCGGTCGATTTCCAGCGGGCTGAAGCCCTGCTTCATCGCCGCGCGCATCTGCGCGTATACGTCCTTGATGGCGATAACGCCGTCCACATGGGATTTTTCCTGCCCGACGGGCGATTTCACCGCCGTCATCTTCGCCGCGCAGGGGGTGATGAAGAACACGCCCACATCGGCCTTATCCACGCCGTGCTTCTGCGCGTATTCCTCCTTGGCGATTTTCGCGGCGGCCTCCATGGGGGAGACGAAGTCGATCACGTTATCCAGCAGCGCCGGAAAGCTGACCTGAATCAGCCGTAGAATCGCCGGACAGGCGGAAGAAATCACCGGCTTGGGGCGATCCTCCTCGCGCATGGCGCGGCTGATCGCGTAGGAGACGATTTCCGCCGCGCGCGCCACCTCAAACACATCCACAAAGCCCAGCCGGAACAGCGACGCAATGATCGGCTCCGGCTGATGCACGCCCTGAAACTGCGCATACAGCGTCGGCGCGGGCAGCGCGATGGGGTACTTGAAGCGCTTGATGCTCTCCAGCGGATCGGTCACGGCCACCTTCGCGTGGTTGGCGCAGACCTTGATGCACTCGCCGCAGTCGATGCAGCGCTCGTTCAGGATGGACGCGCGATTGTTTCGGATGCGGATGGCCTCCGTCGGACACCGCTTCAAACAGGTCGTGCAGCCCTTGCATTTGTCCATATCCAGCCGCACGGAATGATAGTAATGCTGCAATGCCATTCTCCTCCCGACGCATGCCCCGGGAACGGGCTTGTCATATGTCAAAAGTCATGGTGATATGCGTGCCCACGCCCACAGCGGAGACGATGTCAAATCCGTCCGCGTTGCGTTTCATGTTCGGCAGACCCATGCCCGCGCCGAAGCCCATGTTGCGCACCTCGTTGGTGGCCGTGGACCAGCCCTCGGTCATCGCCTTGTCGATATCCGGGATGCCGGGGCCGATGTCGCTGGCGCGCACCGTGATCCGATCCTCGGCGATTTCAAAGTCGATCTGCCCGCCGTCGGAGTGGATCACCAGATTGATCTCCGCCTCGTATGTGCAAACGGATACGCGGCGCATCACGGCGGCGGGAACGCCAAGCCGCTTCATGTGCCGCTTGATGCGGGCCGAAACATCGCCCGCCGCCGTCATATCGTCCGCCTGAACCGGATAGCTCTCCTGAATGACCATCGTTTCACCCCAGCTCCACCGGCCTCAGGCCGGCTGTATATAATCTTGCGCAGGCTTCAAACATCGTGTACGGCGTTTTCAGCATCGGCAGGTCGATCTCCCGCGCCAGCGCCAGCGCGTCGGCCAGCGGCTCCTTGCTGCGCACGAAGACCACACACGGCACATCCAGCATTTCGCAGGTGCGCACGCATTGGCCGTTCACCAAGCCGGTGAGCAGCAGCGTATCCTCCGTCACGCAGGCCAGCACGTCGCTCATCATGTCGGACGCGAAGGCCGTGCAAAGCACCCGATCGCCTTCCTCCTCGCAGCACAGCCATGTTGCGTCGAGCGTTTCGGCAATTTCCCGTATGGTCATCGCGTTTTTTCCTCCCGCCGTGCTATGTAAAAAATGCATAAGAATAAACCATATGCTTATTATACTTTATATTGTACCATCTGTCTACGGCTTTCACAAGGAATTATTTTTGTCAATCCTGCGACAATTCAGGGCTGTAATTGTGAAACAGACGTGTGGAGACGGGTGTTTGGGTCAGGTTCGGAAGACCGTAAACGGTTTGACATAATAATGGAACCGAATTCCGGATTCGCCCATTGACCGTCCCCATCAAAAATCAGCCGTTCGCCGCAAAAACATTCCTATTTTTTATACAATTTATACCCAGTACGCCTTTACAGCGTTCTTTTTTTGTGTTATTCTTTGATAGAACGAACGGTTAGTCAACCAATAAAAACGATCAGCCAATAAACACGAGGATGATATGAGAGAACGAGACGAACAAGCCTTTCAGAGAAAAAAGGCGGAAATTATGGAAGCCTGCTTCAACTGCTACGCGGAAAACGGCCTGACCGGAACAGGGATTCAGGCGCTGGCGGACGCATGCAGCCTGTCCAAGGCCAGCCTGTATACCTATTTCGACACGCTGGACGATCTGATCGTGCAATCCACCGCCTACTGCATGAGCAAGGTGGAGGACGATTTCATGCAGCTCTCCCCCACCAGCCCGCAGGATATTCAACGGTTCATCGACGAGGTGCCCTATTGGACGGCAAAGCGCCACGGCAAAAAATACCGGCTGATGTATCAGGTCTACACGCACCCCAAATACATCGAGCACGGCAAGCGTTTTTTTGCCGGGGTGACCGAACGCTATTCCGCGTATGCCCGGCAGATGGAGCCGCACCTCGGCATCCCCTGCGAGGTGCTCACGCCCCTGATCTTCATCTTTGTCCGCGCGGCGGTGCATTACGCGCTGTTTGAGGACGAGTATTATTTGAAAAGCCAGATGGACGTTTTGAAACTGAGCGTTTCGCTGCTCAGCAAACAATATCGGAAAGAAGGACAGCCATGAAAAAACGAGGATGGATCGCGCTGCTGTGCGGCCTGCTGGCGGTTTGCCCCGCGCTGGCGGAGCAGACCGACGGGGCTGTGCGGGTCGGCGAGGTGACCTACGATGTGCAGACGGTGCAAAACTCCCTGAACGCCGGTTACCAGCTCTATGAGTCCTCGGGCATCAGCCTGAGCGCCGCCCAAAAGCAACAGTTGGCCGACAGCGTGCTGGAGCGCTTTGTGGGGCTGGGCGTGCTGGAAAATCAGCTTCGCAAGGAAGGGCAGGCGGAGATCGACGAGCAGACCCGGCAGGCGCTGGACGAGCAGGCGCGGCAGACCTACGAGGCGGCTTGGCAGCAGATGGCCGAGGCGATTCGGTCGGGAACGCCCGACGCGACCGACGAGCAGATCAGCGCCTTTCTGACCCATATGGGCTACACGCTGGACGCATACCGGCAGGAGGCGGAGCTGACGCTGAAAAACCAGCGGCTCATCGCCCTGTACTGCGGGGATATCTCCGTGACCGATCAGGAGGTGCAGGATTACTACGAGCAGCAATATGTATCCGTCTATCGGGCGCGCTATGAAGACGACATCCCCCTGTTCGAGCAGGAGGTGCTCCTGAGCGGCGGGCAGACCTATTACATCCCGGAGGGCTACCGGCGGATCAAGCACATCGTGATGGCGCTGCCGGACGCGGACGCCGCATCGGCGCAGATCGCCGCCATCTATCAGGCGCTGGACGCGGGCGAGAGCTTTGAAAGCCAGATGCAGCGCTATTCCTATGACACCTCCGTTCCGCCCGAGGACGCGGGGTATCTGCTGCACGCCGATTCCCAACTGTGGGACGAAGCGTTTCTAAGCGCGGCGCTGGCGCTTGAAAAGCCGGGGGACGTATCGGAGCCGGTGGTCACATCGGCAGGCGTTCACATCATCCTGTACGCGGCGGACGAACCGGCCGGCCCGCTGGCGCTGACGGACGAGCAGCACGACCTGCTGACGCAGGCGGCGCTGACGGACAAACAAACCCGCCGACTGGAGGAGCTGGTCAGCCAGTGGCGCGAAGCATACGACATTGAAACCCATCCGGAATGGCTGACGTTTTACGACGAATAGGAGGTTTCCCCATGATGAAACGGCTGCTCTCCCTTCTGCTGACGCTGGCAATCTTGCTGGGCGCGATGCCCGGTCTGGCGGAAACGGCTGTGCCCGTCCTGCACTACGCCGAAATCGCCTCGCTGAAAGCGCTGGCGGGCGACGCTCAGACCGGAGCCACGTGGCACGAGGGCATGAGCCCCTCCGCCTCGATGAACGCGCTGCAAATGTGGCAGTGGACCGACTGGTTTCTCTCGGAAAAGCTGCGCAGCCTGCTCGGCTCGGCGCAGGATTACATTCAGTTGGCCTCCGGCCTGCCCGACAGCTCCCTCAGCACCTTGGAATGGGAACTGCGCAAGCTGGAAGATCAGCTTACCTATTATGAAGAGCAGCTTTCGGACGGGCGAACGGCGATTCTCAACGGCATCCGCCTCTATCAGGACGTCAGCGCCTCCGCCTATGACCGTGCCCGCGCTTATGACCGCATGATGGAGGCCAAGGATGAGATTCGGCAAGCCATCCTGACCATCAGCGCCAACTACGCCGACTATACCGCGCTGGTCGCCCGGTGCAACGAAAGCATGCTGGCCGCGCCCATCAACCACAGCATGCTGACCGTGCAGGGGAGCAGCGGCCCCGACTTAATGAAAGAAGCCAAACGTTTGGAAAATTCGGAAAACGCGGCCGACGCGATTGATTTTGACGTGACCGTTATTTCCACCAAGCAGATCTGCATCGCGGTATATGATTCGGATAAAAATCCCCTGTCCGGCGCGCTGGTGCATCTGGTCAACAACAAGGATTCCAAGCGCACCAAGGACGTGGTCACCGGTTCCGACGGCCGGGCGGTGTTTTGGGTATCCGATCTGGGCGCGGATGAAAAGACGGATATGAAACTGGGTCTGCGCGTCACCGCGAACGGCTACCAGACCCACGAGATTCAAACCGTCAAAATCCGCGGCGGCGAATCCGTCTCCGTCCATTTGAAGAAGGACGATCAGACCCCGTATCTGGTCATGGCCTGCTTCAACGGCCGGGATATTCTAAACGAGGAAAGTTCCTTTTACTATTCCAAAAAGAACAACCTCAAACACACCTTTTCCGTCAAGCTTTCCTGCGCCGGCAGCGGCGAATTGGAGATGCGCTACCCCACCGACGCGGCGGGCACGGCGTTCCAATCCGTCAAGCAGACGTTTACCGCGGCCGACAGCGACAAGACGGTGTTCACCTTCGAGAAAGAATGGCTGCGCATCCTGCATCCGGAATCCAAGGTTTCCTTCAAGCTCACAACGAACGGGCAGGAATATACCTTCGATACCCATCTCAAAATCGAAAAAGCCGTCGTAGACGAGCCCTTCTTCGACCACAGCGCGCTGTTCTCCTTCACCAGCGGCTCGGGCGGTTTTGGCTTTACCATTCCGGGCGATGTTCCCTTTATCAGCGGAAGCACGCTTTCTCTCTCCATCCCCGGCAACTATCCCACGCTTATGATTCTGCCCTCCGGCATGGGCATGTTCTCTTGGGGCTACGACTTCGCTCCGGAGAGCGCGACCTGGAAGACCGACGACACGCAGGATCAGGAGCGGGCGATCAAAGAGTTTGACAAGCAGTCCGCCGCAGATAAGCTGCTGGCGGCGGCCGGCGTATATCGCAATGTCAACACCACCACCTCCCCCAAGCTGCTGGGCGATTACGGCGTGCATATCACGCCCTTTGCGGCCATGCAGGGGCTGTACCGCCGCAGCGACCAATCCCTCGAGCTGCGCGGAAACGGCGGCGCGACGTTTGCCTTTGAGGCGGGCTTCACCCAAACCTTCACCATCGGCCCCGTGCCCTTCTTTGCCGGGATCGATTTCAGCATGGGCGCCAGCTTCGGCGTCGGCATCAGCCTGAACATGAAAGCCGAAATCGAAAACGGGCTTCTGAAGGTCAAGGAAGGCCCTGTCATCGGCTATGACAGCGGCATGACCATCAGCTTCCGGCTGGAGCTGGGCGGAACCATCGGCCTGGGGTTGAAGGATGTGCTCTCCGTGTCGCTCCGCGGCTACGGCTACATCAACCCCATCATCCATCTCACCACGCCGCAGGTTTCTGCCGAGGCTCGAATCGGCATCGGCCTCAGCGTGACCCTGCGCGCCCTGTTCCTAAAATGGAGCACCACCCTGTGGGAGGGCAACCTCCCGCTGAGTTCGTCCGATTCGATAGCGCTGACGGCTTCCGGCAAAACGACGGCGAACTCGTCGTGGCGGGATTACAAATACGCGGAAGCGCCATCGTTGGCCGCCGCCAATGACGAAGTAACGGCGGTAAACGCCAGCGGGGTGGAGCCCGCCACGACGCAAAAGCTGTTTGACCGAATCGACTGTTCCGCGGGCGACTTCCAGTATGTCGTGGTGGCCGGCACCACCTATCTGTTCTGGATTCAGCCCGGCATGGGCCCGAACGACTGGGAGCGGGTCAACTGGTGTAATCTGGAGACGACCCAGTGCGGGCAGGTGGGCTGGATAGACTCCGGCACCTACGCCAAGCGCAACAACACCAGCCCGAACAAGGCCTATCAGGAATGGTTTGTCGATTACGACTTTACCGTAGAGTCGAGCCGGGATTCTGACAGCACTTTCTGCGCCCTGACCATCTTGAGCGGCCAGTTTGGAAAGCGCACCCCCGAAGACGAGGTCAACCCGCCGAATGCGGCCTGCGCCGCGTCGGTGCTGATGCAAAAGCAGGAAGACGGCTCCCTTGCAGTGGTGTATTATCACGAAACCGATGCTGTCAGCTCCACCGTATCCGGCTCCACCGAACGCAACTACCACACCATGCCGGAGGTGCTTTTAACCGCCACACATCCCACCCGGTTGGACTCCGTGTTCATGGTCAACACCTATGTCCGCTCTAAAGAAACAAAAATCAGCGGGCAGGTTCACTTCTACGATAAGGACACGAATAAGCTCAAGAGCCATAAGTTGGAGCCTTCCTATTTTGAAAGCAACATGGAGATCGCCCGTTACCACGTGGGCGAGCCGACGGCTGTTTCCGTAGGCGCGCTGGAAGACGACAAGATGAACTTCTATGTTCTGGGCACGGACGGTGTGCTCGCCCGCATTCGCAGGGACAGGCGGCAAGCTCAGCCCAAGAGCGAGCGGCAAGAGCTGGCCAAGGGCAACATCGTCAATTTCAAAGTGGTGACCCGCATCAACGGCGTCAACGACAAGGATACCCTGTTCTATCTGGACAGGGTGAAGACGGATGAGGGCGGGTTCATCCACCGGCTGAAGGGTGTCACGCTGTCGCCCCAAAGCCCGGAAAAACCCGTGACCGTGACCGATTACGACATCGAGGTCAACGCGGATCGCTTTGACACCGTCAAGTTCGGCGGCGGCATCTATCTGTACTGGACGGAGTGCTCGACCCCTAAGGCTGGTTCCGACCCCGATTATAAATACAAAGAGGAATATCTGGTGCGCTGTGTGCGCTACGACCCGGATACCGATACCATCTGCGATCCCTTTACGCTGGTGCAGCTCGGCGAAAGCCCTTCCAGCGTCAAGCTGCAGGATTCGGGTGCGGGCTACTACGCGGTGGATTTGGGCAACGAACACGGCTCCTACCTGCGCCAGTCCCTGACCTATTTCACCTATCGGTTGGTGATGTCGGCTGAATTGCAGGCCGCCGTGCCCAACGACCCCTGCGTGTGCGCCGGGGATTACATCGACCTGATTCTTTCCGTGCGCAACACCGGCAACCTGCCGCTCTCCGGGCTGGACGTGAAGGTGAAGAAGGACAGCCAAGTCATTCAAACCCTGCATATCAACTGCGCCCAGCCGCAGGAGAGCACCAATAAGTTCTCCACCGCCAACGGAGATATTACGCGGAAGGGCCTGTACACCATCCGCCGGATAGACGGCATGTATGACCCGCTGAACGGCGAGAGCTGGAACATCACCAGCACCAACAGCAACGGCGTAACCACCCAGCGCAACGTGCGCACCACCCTGCTGATGCCGGGCGACACCCAGAGCTATAAGGCCAAGCTGCTGATTCCCGCCGATTGGGACGGCAAGGTCGATTTGACGGCGGAAATCATTCAGACGGTGGGCGCGAAGCAATTCGGCGCGCTGCTGACGGAAAACGGCCGCCCGCTCTCCAACGCCCTGGTCCTGACCACAGACGCGACGAACGACGATCCGGTGTTGATGCGCCTGACTCCGAAGAAGCTTGTGAATACCAATTCTCACGACCTGATGCTGAGCGCCCAGCTCTTTAACCGGGAAGGCGAAACCTATGTGCGCGTCAGCATTTTGAACCGAAGCGGCAACACCGGCTCCAGAGTGGTGCCCACCCTCACATCCTCCTACAACGGGCAGACCCTGTTCAGCCACACCTTCCAAAACGCCATGGAGGATGACTACGGCTACTCCATGGATATTCCGCTCCAAACGCTGACCGCGGGCCGCCGTCTGGACGAGCTGGATCTGAACGTGAGTTCCAAGGAAAACTATGAGGAATTCGCGGATGCGGATAACCACGTTCGCCTCTCTCTGTTCCCCAAGCTGTACATCGTCCAGCAGCCCGAAAGCCTGAATCTGGTCGAAAAGCAGGACGCGCTGTTTGTCGTTTCGGCTGACGGCGGTCAGCGGCCGTACCGATATCAGTGGCAGAAACTGAACGCCGAAGGGCGATGGGTAGATCTGCCCGGCGCGAACCAGAACAGCTACCAGCTCTCCAAGGTCACGCTGGCGCAAAGCGGGCTGACCCTGCGCTGCGTGGTCACGGATGAAGCGGGCGACAGCGTGACCTCCGATTCCGCCGTGCTGTCCGTGTTCTCTCTGCCCCAGACCGGCGATGAAACTCAGCCCGCGCTGTGGATGCTGCTGGCGGTCGCCTCCGCCGCCTTGATCGCGCTGCTCTGCTTCCGGCGCAGGAAGGACGACTGATTCCTGCTTCCCGCCGCGCGCGTTCCGTGTCACGTTTCAAAATCACTTGAATATGCAAAAAGCCGTCCGCTGTATAAAACGGGCGGCTTTTTTCGTGAACCGTAGGGGCGCGCATCGCGCGTCCGCCGAATGTGCGCAGGTTTTCGGGTTGCGGAATCCGGCAACGTCCTACTCTCCCAGTCCGGGAATCGCAATAGTCGCGCTGTGCGCTCCTTTGCAATTCCAGCCTTCATCTCGCTGAACCGCCCGCAGGGCGCGCTCGATTTCGGCTCCAAGTACAATGTTGGACGTTGGCTTGAAGACGACCAGAGAGATGGACGTAACGGATGCACAAAGCTTCTTCCGCGCCTTTCCTCCTACTCTCCCAGGTGATATCGTCCCCCTGTTTCGCCCACAGGGCGCGGGGGACGATATCCTAACCAAGTACAATGTCGCACATTGATTGAAGACGACCAGAGAGTAAGAACGTTGCAGATGGAATGAAAAAAGAACCCACCCCGTAAGGGGTGAGTCCTTTTTTTCATGGAATCCGGCAACGTCCTACTCTCCCAGGTGATTTTTCCTGCCTGAATCCCGCACAGCGGGCGGCAGAAAAAATCCTAACCAAGTACAATGTCGCACATTGGTCGGGATAATCCGGAAAACAAAACTTTCCGGTTATATGAAAAGAAA